>ERZ808245.272-NODE-272-length-28816-cov-4.833768_pt1 | contig 28816 bp, 29 predicted proteins | sample MGYA00521243_ERZ808245 | MGnify/ENA primary metagenome ERZ808245 (study PRJEB31516, sample SAMN03275576) | gut metagenome | biome: mammalia-associated habitat; material: feces | host: Papio cynocephalus | place: Kenya | collected 2012-07-07 ... | reverse complement strand
CGTGACCTTCGCGCTGAACCTTCCGAACCTGACGCTGCCGCTCTTTCTCGTGCTGCTGATCGGCGCGCTGGCCTATCTCAAATACGGCCCGTCGGAGAAGAACAATGTCAACGCCAATACCTCCGGCGTGGCGGCGCTGCTCCGCACCGCCGAGCAGCTCACGCCGCGCTACCGCAACGACGTCTGCTTTCTCTTTCTGGACGGCGGCAGCGACAATATGCGGGGCGCCAAGGGCTTCCGCAAGCGCTATCCGAGCGCGAAGGAGAAGCCCGTTCTCTGTCTCGACTGCGTGGGCAGCGGAGACGAGCTGCTGATCCTGCCGGGCAAGGGCGCCCGCTGGAACGGTGAGCTGCTCGACGCGATCAATTCGAGCTTTGAAAACTCCGAGCGCAAGACCTGCTACGACAAGGTGGACGGTCTCGTGCATTTCCCCGGCGACCAGCGCGCCTTCAAGCAGGGCGTCGCGGTCTGCGCGGTGCGCCGCGTCCCCGGCTTCGGGCGCTTCGTCTGCCCGACGGGGAAGGATAACCGCATCGACGATGAAAACTTAGAGCTTCTCAGCCGCGGTCTCGTGAAATTGGCGGCGGCTTACCAAATCAAAAAGTGACAGGGAGAAATATACAATGGGTATTTATGAAGAGCTGCAGGCGCGCGGCTTGATCGCGCAGGTCACGAACGAGCCGGAGATCCGCGAAATGGTCAACAACGGCAAGGCGACCTTCTACATCGGCTTTGACCCGACGGCGGACAGCCTGCACGTCGGTCATTTCATGGCGCTGTGCCTGATGAAGCGCCTGCAGATGGCGGGCAACCGCCCCGTCGTCCTCGTCGGCGGCGGCACGGGCTACATCGGCGACCCCTCCGGACGCAGCGATATGCGAAGCATGATGACACCGGAGACCATTCAGCACAACTGCGACTGCTTCAAAAAGCAGATGGAGCGCTTCATCGACTTCGGCGAAGGCAAGGCCATCATGGTCAACAACGCCGACTGGCTCTTAAAGCTCAATTACATCGAGCTGCTGCGCGAGGTGGGTGCCTGCTTCAGCGTCAACAATATGCTCCGCGCCGAGTGCTACAAGCAGCGTATGGAAAAGGGCTTAAGCTTCCTTGAGTTCAACTACATGATCATGCAGTCCTACGACTTCTATTACCTCTTCCAGCACTACGGCTGCAATATGCAGTTCGGCGGCGACGACCAGTGGAGCAATATGCTCGGCGGCACGGAGCTGATCCGCAAGAAGCTCGGCAAGGACGCCCACGCCATGACCATCACGCTGCTGATGAACAGCGAGGGCAAGAAGATGGGCAAGACGGCCAGCGGCGCGGTGTGGCTCGACCCGAACAAGACAAGCCCCTACGACTTCTACCAGTATTGGCGCAACGTCGGAGACGCGGACGTGCTCAAGTGCATCCGTATGCTGACCTTCCTGCCGCTCGAGCAGATCGACGAGATGGACAAGTGGGAGGGCAGCCAGCTCAACCGCGCCAAGGAGATCCTTGCCTATGAGCTCACCGCGCTCGTCCACGGCGAGGAGGAGGCGAAAAAGGCCGAGGACGCGGCCAGGGCACTCTTCGGCGCCGGCGGCGACAGCACCAATATGCCGACCACCGTGCTCGCGGACGCCGACTTTGAAAACGGCGGCATCAACATTCTCTCGCTGCTTGTCGCCACGGGGCTGTGCCCGAGCCGCGGCGAGGCCCGCCGCCTCGTCCAGCAGGGCGGCGTCGTTGTGGACGAGAAGAAGGCCGGGAGCATCGACGAGAGCATCCCGCAGGAGAAGTTCGCCGGCGACGGCATCATCATCCGCAAGGGCAAGAAGGTCTTCCACAAGGCCGTGACCAGGTAAGCACCATGCACGAAAGCCTCCGCAGCGCGGTCTGCGGAGGTTTTTTTGCCGCCGCGCCGCAAGGGCTTGCGTTTTGAACGCCTGTTTGATATAATATATCATACTGCGCAGATCGCGGATCGCTGCACGCCGCCGTGCATCGCTCCGCGCCAAGGGAGGGGAGCGCCATGCGGATACTCGGCATCGACCCGGGGCTTGCCATCGTCGGCTTCGGCCTGATCGAGGCGGAGACCGGGAAAACGCAGATGCTGCAATACGGCGCGGTCACCACGCCGGCAGGGCTCCCGCTCGCCGCGCGGCTCGTGCAGCTCGAGCGCGATATGGAGGAGCTGATTGCGCAGCTCCGGCCAGAGGCCATCGCGGTCGAAGAGCTGTTTTTCTCCAACAACATCACCACCGGCATCGCCGTCGCGCACGCGCGCGGCATCATCCTCTGCACCGCGGCGAAGAGCGGGACCCCGCTCTTTGAGTACACGCCCATGCAGGTCAAGCAGGCGGTCGTCGGCTACGGCCTCGCCGAAAAGCGGCAGGTGATGGACATGGTCAAGCGGCTTTTGAAGCTTAAGGCCGTTCCGCGTCCCGACGACGCGGCAGACGCACTCGCCTTGGCGATCTGCCACGCGCGCAGTGCGACCTCGCTGCTCGTGCGCGCACAAAATCCGGTCAAGCAAACCGTCTAAGGAGGACGCTCCATGTTCTATTATCTCGAGGGCAAGGTCGCACACATCGAACCCTACCTCGCGGTCATCGACTGCGGCGGCGTGGGCTACGCCTGCCGCACAACGAACCACACCATCAGCCAGCTCAAGAAGGGTGAAGTCAAACGGCTTTACACCTATCTGAACGTCGGCGACGGCATTTTTGAGCTCTACGGCTTCGCCACCGAGCAGGAGCTCACGAGCTTCAAGCTGCTCATCGGCGTTTCCGGCGTGGGACCCAAGGCGGCGCTTGCCATCCTCTCCGTCGGCACGCCGGAGCACCTGACGATGGCGGTCATCACAGGCGACGAAAAGGCGTTGACCGCTGCGCCCGGCGTGGGCAAGAAGCTCGCCCAGCGCATTATCCTTGAGCTCAAGGACAAAATTGCCAAGGAGACGCAGGAGATCGGCCTGCCGGCCTCGGTCGGCGGTGCAGCGCTCGGCAGCGGGAGCAAGGCGGCGGAGGCCGCTGCGGCGCTCGCGGTGCTCGGCTACACGCAGCAGGACATTTCCACGGCGCTCAAGGGTATTGACGTAGACACTCTGCCGCTCGAGGAGATTGTGCGCCAGAGCCTGAAGAAGATGGTGAAGTAAAGGGCAAAAGGGAAGTGAGATTTTGAGCATTGATTTCGGAACCGACATTTATGAAGAACCCATCGTGGCCAAGACTTTCCTAAGCGAGGACGCGCAGGAGGGCTCGCTGCGCCCGAAAACGCTCAAAGAATACATCGGGCAGGAAAAGGCCAAGGGCAACCTTGCCGTCTTCATCGAGGCGGCAAAGCGGCGCAATGAGTCGCTCGACCACGTCCTGCTCCACGGCCCTCCGGGCCTCGGCAAGACGACGCTTGCGGGCATCATCGCCGCCGAGATGGGCGTCAACATCCGCATCACCTCCGGCCCCGCCATCGAAAAGGCGGGCGACCTCGCAGCGCTTCTCACGAACCTAAGCGAAAACGACATTCTCTTCGTCGACGAGATCCACCGCCTCAACCGCGCGGTGGAGGAGATCCTGTATCCCGCGATGGAGGACTACGCCATCGACATCATCATCGGCAAGGGCCCGAGCGCAAATTCCATCCGGCTCGACCTGCCGCATTTCACGCTCATCGGCGCGACGACCCGCGCCGGTCAGCTCTCCGCGCCGCTGCGCGACCGCTTCGGCGTTACGCTGCGTCTGGAGCTGTACACGCCCGAGGAGCTTGCGAAGATCGTCACGCGCTCAGCGGGCATTCTGAATGTTTCCATTGCTCCCGAGGGCGCGATGGAGATCGCGCGCCGCTCGCGCGGCACGCCGCGCATTGCCAACCGGATGCTGCGCCGCGTGCGCGATTTTGCCGAGGTCAAGGCCGACGGCGTCATCACGCGCGAGGTGGCGGACGAGGCGCTGCGCGCATTGGAGATCGACTGGCTCGGTCTCGACCCCATCGACTACCGGATGCTGCGCGCCATCATTGAGAACTACGGCGGCGGTCCGGTCGGCATCGACACGCTTGCCGCGACCATCGGCGAGGAATCCGTTACGCTCTGGGACGTGTACGAGCCGTACCTCATGCAGCTCGGCTTCCTCACGCGCACGCCGCGCGGCCGCTGCGTGACGCGCAAGGCGTATGAACACCTCGGCCTGAGCGTCCCCGCGTCCCTTGCGGACGAGGCGGAGCAGCTCAGCCTAAACTGAATCAATAAGGAGACTTTCATCTATGGGCAAGCTATTTGGCACCGACGGCATCCGCGGCATCGTGGGGGAAAACCTGACCGTCGAGCTGGCGTTCCACACCGGTCAGGCCATCGCCGCCGTTCTGAAGGAGGAGAAGGGGAGAGCGCCCCTCATCACCATCGGCAAGGACACGCGCATTTCCTCCGATATGCTCGAATCCGCGCTCATCTGCGGCATCTGCTCCGTCGGCGGCGATGTGATGCCCTTCGGCGTGCTGCCGACTCCGGCGGTCGCGTATCTGACGGTTCTCAAGGGCGCGGACGCGGGCATCGTCATCTCCGCGAGCCACAATCCCTTCGAGCACAACGGCATCAAGGTCTTTAACGAAAAAGGCTACAAGCTGCCCGACGCGACGGAGGCGAAGATCGAGGAAAAGATCCTCTCCGGCAAGACCATTCCCGTCGCCACGCGCGGCGAGATCGGCGTGCTGCACCACGGTCTCAAGCAGTCGAAGCTCGAGTATATCCATCACCTAACCACCACCATCGACTCCGACCTCTCCGGCCTGCGCGTGCTGGTGGACTGCGCCAACGGCGCGGCGAGCGCCACCGCGCCCGAGCTGTTCGGGCGCTTCAAGTGCTACGCAGACTTCATCCACCGCGAGCCGAACGGCACAAACATCAACGACCGCTGCGGCTCCACGCACCTCGAAAGCCTCGGCCAGCGCGTCGTGGCGGGGAAGTACGACGTGGGCGTGGCCTTCGACGGCGACGCCGACCGCTGCCTGATGGTCGACGAGCTGGGCCATGAGATCGACGGCGACAAGATCATGGCGGTCTGCGGCGCGTATATGAAGCGCAGCGGCAGGCTCACCGGCAACACCATCGTGGCCACCGTGATGTCGAATCTCGGACTGCATGAGTTCTGCCGAAAGAGCGGCATCGACCTCGCCTGCACCAACGTGGGCGATCGCAATGTGCTTGAGAAGATGGTGGAATGTGGCTACAAGCTCGGCGGCGAGCAGTCGGGCCACATGATCTTCACCGACTACGCCACCACTGGCGACGGTCAGCTCTCCGCGCTGCAGTTCCTGCAGATCCTTGCGCTCTCCGGCAAGAGCGCGTCCGTGCTCACTGCCGACTGCCCGCAGTATCCGCAGGTGCTGCTGAACGTCGCCGTCAGCCACGACCACGGCGTGAAGGAGGCCATCATGGCGAGCGACGCGCTCAAGACCGCCGTCGCGGACGAGGAGAAATTCCTGCGCGGCGAGGGCCGCATCCTCGTGCGCCCCTCCGGCACCGAGGCGCTCATCCGCGTGATGGTCGAGGCCAAGACCGAAAGCGTCGCGCAGCTGGTCGCCGAGCGGCTGGTGAAGGTCATTCGATCGGTCTGATTCGGCGATTTGTCGGCGAGCGGGCAACAAATGAAACGGGAATTGTATCTTGTTGCCCGAATTTTATCTTTTTTTCAGTTTATTTTCGTAAATACTTGACAAAACCGTGCAAGTACAGGTATAATGCAGTATGGAAAATGTGGCAGAGGATAGAAATACCCCGATGGAGCCCTCGGACGAGGCGCTCTGCCGCCGCGTTGCCGACGGCAGCCGCGAGGCGGAGGAAGCGCTTGTCCGGCGCTATTCCGGTCTTGTGCGCTCGTGCGCGCGCCCGCTCTTTCTGACGGGCGGCGACAGCGAGGATTTGATCCAGGAGGGGATGTTCGGGCTCATCCGGGCCATCCGCGAGTATGACGGCACAAAGGCCGCGTCCTTCCGGACCTTTGCCGAGGTGTGCATCCGCAACCGCCTCATTTCCGCGCTTCGCGCGGCCTCGCGCGACAAGCATTCACCGCTCAACCAGTCCGTTCCCTTGGATACCCCTTTCTTTGATGGCAATTCCTATCCGTTCGGCGCTCTGCGCGCCTCCTCCGCCGATCCGGAGGAGCTGATCATCGACCGCGACCGCGTGGCCGAAGCGCTTGAGAGCACCCGAAAGCAGTTGTCCGAGTTCGAGGCGAAGATCTTAGGGTTGTATTTAGACGGTCTTTCCTGCCAGGAGATCGCAAAGGCGGTAGGGAAGTCCCCCAAGTCTGTGGACAACGCTGTGCAGCGCGTCCGACGCAAGGCGGCACGGCAGCTTTCATCCGGCGATATCAGCAAACGCTGAACGCATATATTTTTTTCTAAAAGCAAAGAGAGGGTAAAATCATGTACGAAGACAAGACTTTAGTTTGCAAAGAGTGCGGCAACGAGTTCGTGTTCACCGCCGGTGAGCAGGAGTTCTACGCGGAGCGCGGCTTCCAGAACGAGCCCCAGCGCTGCAAGGCCTGCCGCGACGCTCGCAAGAACGCCGCCCGTGGTCCCCGTGAGTACTTCACCGCTGTCTGCGCTGCCTGCGGCGGCGAGGCGAAGGTTCCCTTCGAGCCCAAGTCCGATCGTCCCGTCTACTGCAGCGACTGCTTCGCCAAGATGAAGGAGCAGGGCTAAGTCATTGCTTTGACTTTTCCGAAAGCGACCGTCTCCGGACGGTCGCTTTTCTGCGTCCCTTTCCGGTCGTCCGCGTCCGTACCGGACGAATGCGGCACGTTTGCATTTTTCCTATTGAAAAAACGCGGAAAATGGGGTAAACTATCTCCGACATTCTTTTCCGGAGGTATTTTCAAAATGGTCGAAATTACGAAAGACACCATCATCGGTGATATTCTTGACGTCGCTCCGCAGACCGCGCCGATCTTCTTCGGCATCGGGATGCACTGCCTCGGCTGCCCCGCGTCCCGCGGCGAGACCGTGGAGGAGGCCTGCGCCGTGCACGGCGTGGACGTGGACAAGCTCCTTGCGCTCGTGAACGAGGAAGCGAACAAGCCCGCCGAGGAATAACCGGACAGGCCGGAAGGCGCATACGCTCGTATGCGCCTTTTTCTGCTGCAAAGGAGGTCGCGCTGTGACAAGAGAATTATCGCTCCAGCCGCGGCTCGCGCTGCTCGCGTCGCTCGTGCCGCAGGGTGCCGTGCTCGCCGACGTCGGCACCGACCACGGCTACATACCGGTCTTCCTGCGGCAGAGGGGCGTGATCGGCCGCGCCATCGCGTCCGACATCGGGCGGGAGCCGCTGGAGCACGCGCGGCGCACCGTGGAGGAATATGGCGTCGGCGGCATCGACCTCCGCCTCTGCGCGGGGCTTGACGCCATCGTGCCGGAGGAGTGCGATACCGTCCTCATCGCCGGCATGGGCGGCGAGACCATTTGGAGCATCCTCGCCGCAGCGCCGTGGACGCGCGACGGGCGGCACACGCTGCTGCTCCAGCCGCAGACAAAAATTGAGGAGCTGCGGCTCCGGCTCTGTGAGAACGGCTACGCCGTCACGCGCGAGCACCTCGTGCGCGACAAGGGAAAGCTCTACGTCGTGATGACCGTCACGGCGGGGGAGCGATATACCCCCGGCGCGGAGCAGCTCTACGGCGGCCTTGCGCTCGAGCGCGAGGCGCTCTACGGGGACTATCTCACCCATCAGATCGCGCGTCTGCGCCGCCGCGCCGAGGGACTGCGGCAATCGGGCAGCGGAGAAGCGAACCGCTTTTTCGTGCTGGCGGATGCGCTGGAAGCAAGGAAAGGGAAGTGGGAACATGACAACGGCACTTGACATCGAACGCAGTCTCTACGACTGGGCGCCGCGTGAGCTTGCGATGGACTGGGACAATGTGGGCCTGCTCGTCGGCGATCCGGCGCAGGAGGTCCGAAGGGTCCTCGTGGCGCTGGACATCACGCAGGGCGTGGCAGAGGAGGCGGTCTCTCTCGGCGCGCAGATGATCGTCTCGCACCATCCCGTGATGAACTGCGCGTGGCACGCGGTGCAGACGCTCCGCGCGGACGACGCGCAGGGAAGGCTGCTGCGCTATCTTGTGCGGCACGACCTCGCGGCGTGCTGTATGCACACCAATCTGGACGCGGCGGACGGCGGCGTGAACGACTGCCTCGCCCATGCGCTGGGCCTTTCCGGTCTTACCATGCTCAATGAGGAAAAAATCGGGCGGATCGGCACACTTTCCTGTGAAATTCCTCTTGAAGAGTTCCTGCCTGCTGTGGTAAAATCATTAGGATGCAGCGGTCTGCGGTTCCGCGACGGCGGAAAGCCGGTCCATCGCGTGGCCGTCGGCGGCGGCGCCTGCCGCGACTACATCCCGCAGGCCATCGCGCAGGGCTGCGATACCTTTGTCACCGCCGACCTGCGCTACAACGACTTCCTCGATACCCACGGTCTCAACCTCATCGACGCCGGCCACTATCCGACCGAGAACGTCGTGTGCGAGGCGGTCCGCGCGTATCTCGCGAAGTCCTTCCCTCTGCTTGAGGTCGTACGCTCCGCGTCGCATCACGACGCCATTCAATACTATCTGTAAGGAGAAGATCAACTATGTCCGGACATTCCAAATGGCACAATATCCAAAAGACCAAGGGCGCGGCGGACGCCAAGCGCAGCGCGGCGTTCACCAAGATCGCCAAGGAGATCATCGTTGCCGTCAAGCAGGGCGGCAGCGGCGATCCGGCGAATAACTCCCGCCTCGCCACCGTCATCGCCAAGGCCAAGGCGAACAATATGCCCAACGACAACATCAAGCGCACCATCGACAAGGCGCTCGGCTCCGGCAACACGGACAACTACGAGTCCGTCACCTACGAGGGCTACGGCCCCGGCGGCGTCGCCGTCATCGTCGAGGCGCTGACCGATAACCGCCAGCGCACCGCGCCCGAGGTCCGCCATTACTTCGACAAGTTCGGCAAGGGCATGGGCGCGCAGGGCTGCGTGAGCTGGTCGTTCGACCGTAAGGGCGTCATCATCATCGACAACGAGGACGGCGACTACGATGAGGACACCGTCATGATGGACGCGCTCGAGGCCGGTGCCGCCGACTTCACCGCCGACGGTCCCGTGTTTGAGATCACCACCGATCCCGACGCCTTCAACGACGTCATCGCCGCGCTCGAAGCCAAGGGCTACACCTTCGTCAGCGCCGACATCAGCCTCGTCCCGCAGACCTACGTCAAGCTCACGAGCGAGGAGGACGTCAAGAACATGGAAAAGCTGCTCGATATGCTCGAGGACAACGAGGACGTGCAGAACACCTACCACAACTGGGAGACCGAGGACTAAGGTACATAGAAATAATGGAAAGACCGACGGCACGCCGTCGGTCTTTCCATATTCATGCGAGCAAGACTGTAAGCCGGGTTCTGTATCTGGCAGTCATCTATCTACGCGCCGCGTTGCCGCGGCGCTCCAGCCACCCCGGGAGCGGTCGGGCCGACCTTGGGGCGCGAAGCCCCAGCTCCCATACCGGTGTTGCTCCGGATAGAGTTTACAGCATCGGACACTCTCGAGCCGACGGGTGCGCTCTTACCGCACCTTTCCACCTTTTCCCATATTGCTATGGGTAGTCTATTTCTGTTGCACTTTTCCTCAGATCGCTCTGGGCGGGCGTTACCCGTTATCCTTGCCCTGTGGAGCCCGGACTTTCCTCACAGCAAGCCTTTCGGCTTTGCCGCGCGACCGCCTGTCTTACTCGCGCTCCTTATTGTAAAGGACGAAGCGGGCAAAGTCAAGAAACAAAAATTTGTGCAGGGAAATCGTTGATAAAATACGGCGGGCGCGGTATAATTTTATATATTGTGAAGGTTCAGAGGGGAGCATTTGCGTATGACGCTGCACGAATATCTGCAGGGCATGAAGGGAAAGACCGCCGCGGTCATCGGCCTCGGCGTGAGCAACCGGCCGCTGGTGGAGCTGCTGGCGCGGAACGGTGTGAAGGTCATTGCCTGCGACAAAAAGGAGCGCGCAGCGCTCGGTGACGCGGCGGCGCATTACGAGGCGCTCGGCGCGGCGCTGCACCTGGGCGAGGGCTATCTGCGCGGTCTGGACGCGGACGTCGTCTTCCGCACGCCCGGGATGCGTCCCGACGTGCCGGAGCTGCTGGAGGCGAAGGCGCGCGGCGCGGTCATCACGAGCGAGATGGAGGCGTTCTTCGCCGTCTGTCCGTGTCCCATTCTCGGCGTGACCGGCAGCGACGGCAAGACCACCACCGCAAGCGTCATTGCCGAGCTTCTCAAGGCCGAGGGGCGGCGCGTGTGGCTCGGCGGCAACATCGGCCGTCCGCTGCTCGCGGACGCGGAGCGGATGACGCCGGACGATCTCGCGGTGCTGGAGCTTTCCTCGTTCCAGCTGATGGATATGCCGTACTCGCCGCAGGTCGCGGTGCTGACGAACCTCGCCCCGAACCATTTGGACGTGCACCGCGACATGGCGGAGTACATCGCGTCCAAGGAAAACATTTACCTGCACCAAAGCGCGCGGGACACCGCCATCTTCAACGCCGACAACGCCATCACGCGCGATCTGAGCGGCAAGGCCATCGGACGCGCGCGTCTGTTCTCGCGGCAGGAGGAGGTCGCCGACGGCGCGTTCGTGCGTGGCGGCGCGATCTGGCTGCGCGGCGCGGCAGGGGAGCGCGATGTCCTGCCGCTCCAGGACATCCGCCTTCCCGGCTGGCACAATGTGGAAAATTACATGGCGGCGCTCCTTGCCGTCGACGGTCTTGTGCATGACGAGACCGTCCGCCGCGTCGCGCGGGAGTTTGCCGGCGTGGAGCACCGCATCGAGTTCGTGCGCGAGCTGCATGGCGTCCGGTATTACAACGATTCCATCGCCACCAGCCCCACGCGTACCATCGCGGGGCTGCGCGCCTTTCCGCACAAGGTCGTGCTGATCGCGGGCGGCTATGACAAGAACATTCCCTTTGCACCCCTTGCGCCCGAGGTGATCGAGCACGTCAAGACGCTCATTCTCTGCGGCGCGACCGCCGACGCCATCGAGCGCGCGGTGGTGGAGAGCGAGGCCTACGAGACCGCAGCCGAGCGGCCGCGGATCCTCCGCTGCAAGGACCTGCGGGAGGCGGTGGACGCTGCCTACTTCTGCGCCGAGGCCGGCGATGTGGTGACGCTTTCGCCCGCCTGTGCCGCCTTCGACTGCTACGCAAACTTTATGGAGCGCGGCAGGGCCTACAAGGAAATGGTGAAAAAGCTCGGCGAATAGGGAAAAGCCGTGGGCGCATAGATTCTCCCGAAAGGGGGAACGCCCATGCGCCGCTATATGCGCCGCGGCATGACGGGACGGGAGAAACGGCGGCTGCTGCTTTTCCTTGTCTGCGCCGCGCTCATCGCGCTCGCCGTCACCGCGATGACGCAGCTTCGGCCCATCCTCACGAGCCTTGCCACCGCGCGCGTCTCGAACGCCGTCACGCGCGTCGTGAACACCTCGGTGAACGAAACGCTCTACGACGCGGGCGTGGACTACGACCGCCTGATCTCGCTGGAAAAGGACAACGAGGGACACATCACGGCGGTCAAGAGCAACATGGCGGAGTTCAACCGATTGCAGTCCGCCGTGCTCGCGGACGTGCTGCAAAAGCTCTCGGAGGTCTCCACGCGCGAGCTGGCCATCCCGCTCGGGAGTCTGACCGGCTCGCCGCTGCTCGCGGGCCGCGGGCCGCTCCTGCACATCAAGCTGCAGTCGGTCGGCTCATCCTCGGCGCACTTCGAGAACGCCTTCGCCTCCGCAGGCATCAACCAGACACGCCATGAGATCCGGCTGGTGGTGGACGTGTATGTGAGCGTCCTGCTGCCGGGCTTTTCGACCGTCACCAAGGTCACCAACCGCTACGCCGTCGCCGAGACGGTCATCGTCGGCTCCGTGCCGGATACCTACACCTACTTCGACACACGCGAGGATATGTCCTCCACCGCCGAGGACTTCATTATGAACAACGCCGGATAAAAGGGGAGAACGCCATGGACTACAAGGAACGCATGAAGGAGCTGCGCGACACGCTCAACGCGCACTCGTACCGCTACTATGTGCTCGACGAGCCGAGCATCAGCGACTATGAATACGATATGCTCCAGCGCGAGCTGGCAAATCTGGAGAAGGAGCACCCCGAGGAGATCACGCCAGACTCGCCCACGCAGCGCGTGGGCGGCATGGCGCTGACGAAGTTCGAGCCGGTGACGCACGCCGTCCCGCTCGAGAGCCTGCAGGACTCCTTCTCCGACGCCGAGGTCATGGACTTCGACGAGAAGGTGCGCGAGCAGCTCGAGCACGTTGAATACAGCGTGGAGCCGAAGGTGGACGGTCTGTCCGTCGCGCTTGAGTACCGCGACGGCGTGTTCGTCCGCGGCGCCACGCGCGGCGATGGGCGCGTGGGCGAGGACGTGACGGAGAATCTACGCACGATCCAGTCCATTCCCATGGTGCTGCCGGAGAAGCTGCCGCGCCTCATCGTGCGCGGCGAGGTCTACATGGCTAAGAAGGTCTTTGCCGCGCTCAACGCCGAGCGCGAGGAGAACGGGGAGCAGACCTTTGCCAATCCCCGCAACGCTGCCGCCGGCTCACTGCGCCAGCTTGACCCGAGGATCGCGGCAAAGCGCAAGCTGGATATTGCCGTTTTCAACCTCCAGCTTGCCGAGGGACGGACTTTTACGACCCACGCCGAGACGCTTGACTATCTGCGCACGCAGAAATTCAAGGTCATCGGCAATAAGATAGTCGACAATGTGCAGGACGCGCTCGCGGAGATCCGCCGTCTCGGCGAGGATCGCGCGGAGCTGCCTTACGATATGGACGGCGCTGTTGTAAAGCTCAACGGCCTTACAGACCGAGAAATTCTCGGCTCAACGAGCAAGGTGCCGCGCTGGGCCATCGCCTACAAGTACCCGCCCGAGGAGAAGGAAACCCGCGTGACGGAGATCGTCGTGCAGGTGGGGCGCACGGGCGTGCTGACGCCAAAGGCGGTCTTTGAGCCGGTGCATCTAGCCGGAACGACCGTCACGAACGCGACGCTCCACAACCAGGACTTCATCGACGAAAAGGATATCCGCGTCGGCGACGCCATCGTGGTGCGTAAGGCAGGAGAGATCATTCCCGAGGTCGTGCGCGTGCTGAAGGACAAGCGTCCCGACGGCACGCAGCCCTACCGTCTGCCGGACCGCTGTCCGGTCTGCGGCGCGCCGGTCTACCGCGCCGAGGGCGAGAGCGCCACGCGCTGCACAGGCGCGGAGTGTCCCGCGCAGCTGCTGCGCAACCTCACACACTTCACCTCGCGCGAGGCAATGGACATTGACGGCGTGGGCCCCGCGCTGCTCGAGCAGCTGGTGAGCGCCGGGCTTGTCCGCAAGGCGTCTGACCTTTACAGTCTCGACGTGCAAACGCTTGCGCAGCTCGACCGCATGGGCCTAAAGAGCGCGCAGAACGCCGTCGCCGCCATTGATCGGTCCAGGCAGAACGATCTCTCGCGTCTGCTGTGCGCCCTCGGCATCCGCCAGATCGGCACGAAGGCCGCGCGTGTGCTCGCGCAGCGCTTCGGCTCGATGGACGCGCTGATGAACGCCACGGTCGAAGAGCTGACCGCCGTGGATGACATCGGCGAGGTCACCGCGCAGTTCCTGCAGCGCTGGTTCGCGGACGAGCAGTCCCGCGACCTTATTGAGTGTCTTAAAAATGCAGGCGTCAACATGATTAGTACGGAAGCCCCGCAGGACCTGCGCTTTGCGGGCAAGACCTTTGTGCTCACCGGCTCGCTCACGCGCTTCACGCGCGACGAGGCCGAGGCGCTCATCGCCGACCACGGCGGCAAGGCGGCCGGCTCCGTCTCCAAAAAGACAAGCTATGTGGTCGCCGGAGAGGCCGCCGGAAGCAAGCTGCGCAAGGCACAGGAGCTGGGCGTTCCGGTGCTCACGGAGGACGAATTTCTGGCGCTGCTCGGCGGCAAGACCAAAGAAAATTCGGAAAACAGCGAAAGCGGCGAACAGCTCGGCCTGTTTCCCTGACAAGGAGAGCCTTTGATGAACATTCGCATGGCGGAGCGCCGCGATCTTTCCGCGATGCTCGACATTTACAACTATGAGGTGAAAAACGGCACGGCGACCTTCGACGTAGAGCCCCGCGCGGGCGCGGTGGGGGAGGCGTGGTTCGCCGCGCACAACACCGGCAATCATCCGCTGCTCGTGGCCGAGGAGGACGGTAAGGTCCTCGGCTACGCTTCGCTCTCGCCCTACCGCGACTTCGACGCCTATCTGCAGACCGTTGAGCTCTCCGTTTACGTCGCGCCCGAGAGCCGCGGCTGCGGCATAGCCAGCGCGCTGATGAATGCCGTTCTCCGTCTGGCGCGCGAGGACGCGGACACGCACACGGTCGTTTCCGTCATCGCGGGTGGCAACGCGGCCAGCGTCCGCCTGCATGAGAAATTCGGCTTCACCTACTCCGGCACCCTGCACGAGGTGGGGCTGAAATTCGGCCGCTATCTCGATATCGTCAACTACGAGCTTCGCGTGGGCTGACCAAAAAACGCGCCCAACGAAAAAAATATCGAAAAATTTGGAACCTTTTCGCGCTTTCCTTCGTCTATCCGGATAAGGGCCGCGGCACGCGGTCAAAAGAACGATCAATTTAAGGAGAACCATTCGCATGAAACGAACGCTTTCCCTCATTCTTATCCTCGCGATGCTGCTGTCCCTTGCCGCCTGCGGCAGCAAGGACACCACGCCGACCGACGACAACGCGCCGCCGCAGGAGCAGGGCAGCGGCGAGGGGCAGCCCGGCGGAACGACCGAGACGCCCGACGAGCCGGAGCAGCCCGAGCAGACGCAGCCGGCAGAGCAGGAGCCGGTGGACAGCAAGCCCGAGCAGACGCAGCCGGCGAAGCAGGATCCTGCCAAGGAGCCGGAAAAACAGCCCGAGCAGAGGCCCGATCCCAAGCCGGCTGAAAAGCCTGCGGAGGAAAAGCCCGCGAAGCAGCCGACCGAGACGCCCAAGTCCGAGACCCCGGCGGAGGACAAGCCCGCCGCGGCTGCCGACGATGCGCGGACGATCCTCGACGCGATCTGGAATACATACAGCGATGAAGAGAAGTTCCCCGCCGCCGGAGGGGATTCCGAGCACGCCGTGGACGGTGCGCCCGGCAGCTTCGACACGAGCAATGCCGACAACCTCAGCTATCTGCTCACCTTCCCGGCGGACGACGCTTCGCTCATCGACAGCGCCGCCTCGCTCGTTCACATGATGAATCTGAACACCTTCACCTGCGGCGCGTTCCACGTCGCCGACGCGAACAACGTCACCAAGCTCGCGGACGACCTGCACGCGACCATTCAAGCCAAGCACTGGATGTGCGGCTTCCCGGATAAGCTGGTCATCGTCACGGTGGGGCAGAGCGTATTTTCCGTGTACGGAAACGAGGAGCTGGTCAACACCTTCCGCGATAAGCTCCTAGCGAGCTATCCCACTGCCGCCGCCGTCTATGACGAGACCATCGGCGCATAAAACAACAGAGAAGAAAAGAGGAGTGCATCAGAGCATTCCTCTTTCTTTTTACCGGTTGCGGACGGGCCGGTTTTCGTATAGAATATGGGCAGACAATATCACCGCACGGAGGAAGCGCCATGCCGAAGCCAAAGTGGAATCTGAACACCATCTACATATCCGAGCGGCTGCAGGAGAGCCTGCGGCCGATCTCCCGCTGCGCACTGACCACCGTGGTCGCCCCGATGGGCTACGGAAAGACCACCGCGGTGAACTGGTATCTGGAGGAGCACGCAAAGGCCGGGCCGCTGCGCGTGGTCCGCATCAGCGTGTATTCCGACAACCTTGCGATCTTCTGGCGGAGCGCGCAGGATGCCTTTGCCCGCGCGGGCATCGACCTGCTGCGGGAGTATGCCTGTCCCACGGATGCCGCCGGCGGTGGGCTGCTGGCGGACGACCTCTGCCATGAGCTGGCGGGGGACACGCCCTGCTATCTGTTCATCGACGATTTTCACCTGCTCACAGACCGCCGCGTGACCGCCTTTCTCTGCACGCTTGCGGGCCGTCTGCCCGCCAACGTCCATCTGATCATCGCCGGCCGCGACCGCTTTCTGCCCGCCGCAGAGACCGTCCGGCTGGGGGCAAGGGTCTACCGGCTCGGCACGGAGCAGCTGCGGCTGAACCACACGGAGCTGGCCGTTTACGCGCACCGCTGCGGCACGGAGCTTTCCGACGCGCAGGTGGAAGCTCTGCTCTACTCCAGCGAGGGCTGGTTCTCCGCCGTCTACCTAAACCTGCGGACGCTCTCCGAGCGTGGGGCGCTGCCCGAACGCGATTCCGATATTTTCACCATGTTCACCGCCGCCATGATCGAGCCTCTGCCGCCGCAGCAGCGGGAATTTCTCGCGGTGATGGGTCTTGCCGACGAATTCACCGCGGAAATGGCGCGCTTTGTCGCCGAAGACGCCGACGCGGAGGAGCTGCTCGCCGTGCTGACCGCGCAGAACGCCTTTGTCAAGCGTCTGCCGGACGGCGTGACCTACCGCTTCCATCACATGATGAAGGAATGCGCGGAGCGCACCTTCCGGACGCTGGACGCGGAGACGCAGCGTCGCTGCCGGGAGCGCTACGGCGCATGGTACGAGGGGCGAGGGCAGTATCTTCACGCCATGGCGGCCTACCGGCGCTGCGGGGACTACGACGCGCTGCTGCGCGTGGTGCAGGAGGATGCGGGCATCCTGCTCGCGTCGCTGCCCCCATCGGAGGTGCTGACCGCTCTCGACGAATGTCCAGCCGATGCTCTGAAAACGCACCCGTTCGCGCTTCTGGTGCTGATGCGCAGTATGTTCAACTGGCGCAGCATCCCGAAAATGCTGGAGCTCAAGGCGCTCCTGCTCACCGCCATTGCGGAGCATCCCGAGCTGCCCGCGGAGGAGCGCGGCAACCTGCTGGGCGAATGCGACCTTATCATGAGCTTCCTCTGCTATAACGACATCAGCGCCATGAGCCGTCTGCACCGCAGCGCCAGCGCGCAGATGTCCCGTCCCGCCATCAGCATCCGTTCGAGCGGCGGCTGGACCTTCGGCTCGCCGTCCGTGCTGATGATGTTCTACCGGGCCCCGGGCGAGCTTGCGGGCGAGCTTGCCGAGATGGCTGAATGTATGCCGCACTACTATAAGATCACCAACGGCCACGGTCAAGGCGCGGAGACCATCATGCGCGCCGAGGCGGCCTTTGTGCAGGGGCGCTTCACCGACGCGCACATCGCGCTGGAGAGCGCCTACGCGCAGATCGAGGGCAATGGGCAGGAGAATATGGCGCTCTGCTGCGACTTCCTCGCGCAGCGCCTCTCCCGGTATGCGGAGGCCGGGCCGCGCCGCAGCTTTGCCGAGCGCCGTGCAGAGCTGCTGCGGCACCACAACGCCTCTTGGCTCAACCTCTGGAACGCTGTCAGCGCCTATTGCCACGCCCTGCGGGGCGAGACCGAACTAATTCCGGAGGTCTTTGCCGAGCACCGCCTCGCCTCGGTCAGCATCCTCGCGCCGGGCCGGCCGATGGTCGAGATGATCGAAAATCAAGTGTACCTTGCTCAAGGCGCTTACGCCAAGGTGATCGGCCGCAGTGAAGGTCTGCTCGCCCTGTGCGAGGGGATGCACTACGCGCTCGTCGCGCTGCACGTTCGCCTTCAGACCGCGTCGGCCTATGAGCGGCTAGGCAAGCGCAGGGAAGCCGAGGCGCTGCTGGCACAGGCGCTTGCCGACGCCACGCCGGACGGCATCGTGATGCCGTTTGCGGAAAACTATCGCTATCTCAAGCCGCTGCTTGCCGCAGGACCGCAGACCGCGCTCACGGCACGGGCGCTCGCGCTGGGCGAGGCAGGGGAGCAGCGGCAGAGCGGGACGGTCCGCCCCGCAGCCTTCGCCGCACTGACGGAGCGGGAATATGCGCTAGTCGGCCTAATGGCACAGCGGCTGACGAACCGGGAGATCGCGGAAAAGCTGTTTCTCTCCGAGGGCAGCGTCAAGCAATATGTAAATCGGATCTATTCCAAGCTCCACATCGAGGGCGCCCCCCGCACGAAGCGCAGGCGGCTCGCGGAACTGATCGCGCAAAAGGCTTGACATCGGGAGGACGTCCGCAGGGACGCCCTCCCGTTCCTTTATCGGTCGAAGCTGGGGTTGACGAAGTAGACGTTTTTCTCGTCGAGCTTTTCCTTGGCAAGCCGCAGCCCCTCGCCGAAACGCTGGAAGTGCACGATCTCGCGCGCCCGCAGGAACTTGATGACGTCGTTGACGTCGGGATCGTCGGAAAGGCGCAGGATGTTATCGTAGGTCACGCGCGCCTTCTGCTCGGCGGCGAGGTCCTCGGTGAGGTCGGCGATGGTATCGCCCGTGACCTGCATCGTCGCCGCCGACCACGGATAGCCGGAGGCGAACTGCGGGAACACGCCGGTCGTGTGGTCGACGAAATAGGTATCGAAGCCGGTCTCCTTGATTTGTTCCGTCGTGAGGTTCCGTGTGAGCTGATGAACGATGGTACCGACCATCTCAAGATGCCCCAACTCCTCTGTGCCGACTGCGGAGGCAAAAGGGCCACGACTGCGAAAAAGCCTTGCGCCGCAAGGGTTACAGGCCGAAAAAGATAGGGAAAATGCGAATGTGCGAAATGCCGGGTGGCTCCATTCCTTTGACGCGGATTACCATTATCGCGGCTCTGATCTCCACTACCATGTGAACGTGTCCGCCGCGCTTTCGGAGGGAGGTGCAGCATGGTAAAGGAGTTTATTTCGCAGCTCTCGCCGGACAAGCTGGCACCTTTTGCAAAGCACCCCTATCGGGTGCGGGAGGACGCCGCTATGGACGAGCTGGTGGAGAGCATCCGTGCCCACGGCATTCTATCGCCCTTGTTGGCCCGGTCAAAAGGGGAGAGCTATGAGTTGGTCAGCGGTCATCGGCGGCGCTTGGCGGCGCAGAAGCTGGGTCTGCCCACCGTGCCGGTGCTGGTACGGGAAATGACCAACGATGAAGCGGTGATCCTGATGGTAGACAGCAATCTTCAGAGGGAAAACCTGCTGCCCAGCGAAAAGGCGTTCGCTTATAAAATGAAGCTGGAGGCCATGAAGCGGCAAGGACAGCGGAATGATTTAACTTCGCCGCAAGTTGCGGCAAAGTTGAGGACAGATGATGAAATTGCAAAACAGGCTGGTATAAGCGGCGATACGGTACATCGCTATATTCGCCTAACCAACCTTGTCCCACCGCTGCTTCAGATGGTAGACGATGGCCGTATCGCCTTTTCTCCCGCTGTGGAGCTGTCTTATCTTACCCGTGATGAGCAGGCGGAGCTGTGGGACTTGATCGGACAAGAGGACGCCACACCGTCGCTGTCGCAGGCGCTCCGCATGAAGCAGCTCTCCCGCGCCGCCAAGCTGACGCCGGAGGTACTGTATGCCATTCTCACCGAGGAAAAGCCCAATCAAAAAGAACAGGTCCGCATCAAAACGGAGTCTTTGCGAAAATATTTCCCGCGCAATTATTCAGCGCAGCAGATGGAGCGTGAGATCATGAAGCTGTTGGAGGCCCGCTACCGTGCGAAGAATAGGGGAGAGCGATGATTTTCGCATACTGGCGCTATACGGATTTCTTTCGTACAATAGCGGCAGAAAGGAGCGAAATTTATGGAACAGAATTTACCGCCATTGCCGCCGGTCATTTTTGAGAACGGCCTTTACTACGAGCTGCGGGGCGAGCAGTATTATCCCTGCCTTTTGCCGCCGGAGCCGGACACCACAGAGGACAAGCTGTTGGAAACCATCATCAGCCAAATGGCGGAGGCGCAGGGCATCAATGAGGACTTGAAGGCGCGGGATCAAATGGCGTGGGTTGGAGCCATGAACAACATCAAAAGCGCAGCGCTTGAGATCATGCGCGAGCGGTAAAAACAGCAAAAAGAATGACAGCGGAGACAGGTCAAACGCCTGCCTCCGCTATTTTCATGCCCGAACGGGCAAGGAGGAACAATATGGATTATTTCTACGAGCACGAATCGGAACTATTCACATTTTACCGCGTTCCAAAGGTACTATTTACGGAGAAACAATTCAAAAGCATAAATTGTGAAGCGAAATTGCTTTACGGGTTACTGCTGGACAAAATGGGACTTTCCCGCAAAAGCGGATGGTTCGATAAGCAGGGACGCGCCTTTGTTTACTACGGCATCAACAGCATTATGGAGGACTTGGGCTGTGCCCACAGCAAGGCGGAGAAGCTGCTATCCGAACTGGAGCAAGCTGGCCTGCTGCGCCGAAAACGGCAGGGGTTGGGGAGACCGTCCATGCTGTATCCCCTGAAATTCGAAAATCGAAAGTCAAGAAATTCGATTTTCGAATTTCAAGAACGCTGAAAATCAGCGTTCAGGTGCGCTGATTTTCAGCGTCTAATAAGACTGAGTAGAACGATACTGAGTAAAAAATATATACCAGCCGAAAAAGAATAAGGGAAGACGATCGTATGAAGAACAGAGAGAACCTTCGGGAGAAGCAGGTAAATCTCCGCTTGACGCAGGCGGAATATGAGCGGCTTACCCGCACGGCACAGAGCCACGGCATCGGGCGGGCGGCGTATCTCCGCATGGTGCTGCGGGGCGCGTGGCTGCGGGAGGACGGCAGAAAATCAGAATAGCTTTTTCCGCTGGAATTTGATGCAGGCCGTCACACGGTCACGGATATAAGGAACATCCCGCTTGGCGTAAAACTCCAGCGGCTCTGAAAGAGCCACCATGATCTCTTTTTCGGCAAAGTCGCAGCGAAGCTGCGGCCCATAGAGATTTTGGGCCGCATGGACCTGTCGGACAAAGCCCGTTTTCATGGGCTGAGCCTTGAGCTGCCGCACCAATGCGTCCGGCTCGATCTCCATGGGATAGTCCCGTGTGTTGGACAGCAGGCCCGCACCAAAGTCGAAGATGGGGCAGTAGTCAAAGCCATCACCGCAGCGCAGCACAGCAATGTTGTTCAGATGCCGGTCCTCGTTGCCGAACAGCATATCCACCTCGAACAGCAGCGTCAGATAGGTGCCGAAGCGGTCAAGTCCCGTCAGCCGCTCAACCTGCTCCACCAACCACGCAAGGCGGCTCTGAAGATTGGGCAGGCGGTTTACCGCGGTCTGCCAGTCCGGGCCAACGCCTTTTCGCAGCAGCTCCGCAAGTGTCAGAATGGCCTCGCCCTGACGTAGAAAATTGGCACTGGAACAGCCGTTGCGGATGTGTCCGTGGACTTGCATCCGCTCCATGCGGTAGGTCACATAGCGAAAGCCCAGCGCATCTGTATTGGTTTGTGCCAGCAGCGCAGAGGTTACGGTTTCTGCCAGCCCTTCATAGCCGAACAGATCCAGCTTGTACCAGCGGCCATCTGCCAGCCATTTTTCCTGATTGCCCTTAGACGAGGTTTCCGCGATGCGGCTTCCCGCTGTCAGTCTGATCGACATATTCAGCCCTCCATAATTTTGATCCAGCACGAATCCTCTGCCATGCGCCCTTCGGTCTTGCGGATGATCGCCAGCGGGTCATAGCAGTCCAGACCCAAGTCAGACAGGTAATATTTCAAACCGTCCCGCTCCTGCGGCACACAGCGGTCTTTCAAGAAGATTTGCAGATCGTCCCATGTGGGCTTGCGGTTCACGCCGAAAGCGGTGGAAAGGGGAGAACTGGCCTCGTTTTCGATGGCAAGTTGATGAGTGGTTTGGTCAGCGCAGATCTTCGTACAGAGCTTATTCCCATCGTAGTAGTACAGGATCAGGAGGGCGTGAGCGCTGCTTCGGGCATTGGCCAGAAAGACATTGTAATCAGACACGGCAGGGCGGCGGATGGTGATGCTTTCCCCATCGAATTGCAGCGTTACGGTGCGGCTGCCCTCAGAGATACCCAGGTCCTTCATCCAAGCAGATGGCAGAGCCACGCGGTAGCCATTGGCATCCGGACCGGCGTTTCCACCCGCCTTGTTGATAAGAATATTTGCAGTTCGTTCCTCGTGTAGCACGGTCATTCACCTCAAAAGTTTCTTGCAATTATTATACATATTGGACACCAATAAATCAAGAAGTTAATTTTACAACAGCGTTGTCACGAAAATGAAACCGCTATACAGAAGCTGCTTTCGCAAGCATAGCATTTGGCCGTCCAAATGCGCTTGTTAGGGGAAGCAATTCCCCTATAACCCCTTATGAATTGAAAGGAAAAACGATCATGAGAAAACGACCAATCAAAATATCGCTCCGTTTGAATGAGCAGGAGCATGAACATTTGAAACAGCAGGCTATGCTCTCTGGCTTCCCAATGGAAGTATTCCTCCGTGCGCTGATCTCTGGCATGAACCTCCGATCCCGACCACTCGCTGAATACGCCGAAATCCGGCGTCAACTCGCCGGCATTGGAAATAACATCAATCAAATCGCTCATGTTGTCAACACCCGCGGCTTTGCCACGAAGGAAGACATTGCCGCAGTCACGACAGCACAGCGGGTGATCTGGCAGATCGCAAAGCGGCTTTGAGATAGACAATATGAAATGACCCCTTCGCTTGTAAAGCGTGGATTTACCTGTCATACTTAAAGTGCAAACAAAAAGCAGTCAGAAATTACCACATACAAGAGGAGGAGTCATCATGACAAGTATAATCTATGTAGGAATGGATGTCCATACCACAAATTACAGGCTTTGCTGCTACAGCATGGAAGACGACCGCTTTTTTGCCGAAGTTCAGGTCGAGCCGGACGCGAAAAATATTCTGAAATACCTTGCTCGCATTGAAAAGCAGCAGAGTCGGGATTGCCGCATTGTCTGCGGTTACGAGGCGGGATGTCTCGGTTATTCATTGTATCATCAATTGCACGCTCACGGTATTGACTGCGTGATTCTTGCGCCGACCACGATGATGACAAAGCCAGGCAAGCGCATCAAGACGGATCGCAGAGATGCCCGCCTGATCAGCAAGTGCCTTGCTTTCCATACTTACAGCCCTGTATATATTCCGACGGAAGTGGACGACGCAGTGAAAGAGTATATCCGTATGCGCGATGACGCCAACAGCGCATTGGCTCGCGTCAAGCAACAGATCATTGCATTTTGTATCCGACACGGCAAGATTCACGATGGTAAGAGTTATTGGACAAACAAGCATTTGGAGTGGCTCTCAAGTTTAGATCTCGGCAACAAGATTCTGTCCGAAGTGTTGCAGGAGTACCTAATCCGTTACTACCAACTGCGGGAACAGGTGGATATGTATGATATGCGCATCAACGAACTTGCACAGGCAGAGCCTTACCGGCAAAAGGTGGAGAAGCTGGGCTGCTTTCGCGGTATCGCCGCGCATACGGCATTGTCTTTCTGTGTTGAGGTAGGAGACTTCCGGCGGTTTGCGACTGCGCAGCAGTTTGCGTCTTATCTTGGACTGGTGCCGGGAGAATGCTCCAGTGGTGATAAGCAGCAATATACCGGTATTACAAAAGCCGGCAATTCACATCTTCGCAAACTACTTGTAGAAACGGCTCAGGTATTTGGTCGGAGCGCAACAAAAAGCGGAAAATCAGTAGCACTCAAGGAACGACAGGCAAAGTGCGATTCATTGACTGTTGCCTATGCGGATAAGGCAAACGCACGGCTAAAGAAAAAATACTTTAAAATTGCAATGCGATCAAAGGTAAACATTGCAAAGACTGCTGTGGCAAGAGAAATGGCTTGTTTTATCTGGGGGATGATGACAGATAACATTTCTTGTGCATGATTCCTTGATAAAGCGTATTGCGTAAAAATCCGTGCGTCAAGGATGCTTTGCACCGCTGCGCGGCTTCGTCTTTGACCCACATATTTTTACGCAATGTATTATATTCAAGGAATCCATATACATCTGTGCTGCCAAACGGCATCTGGAAGGGGCTAAGCGGTTTATGAAGGTTCAGCAATCTACGAAATAGCTATGGCGGCGCCCTTGCGGCGATCCACGAGGATAGACGGTAGTGCTGGCGGAGAACCATTGTCCTGTGGTAACCAATCCGCGTATAACAGAGTGGCCAATGCCGGAAATCTGCATCGTCTTAGCCCTTTTCAGATGCCGTTTGGTATTCTGCACAATTTGACAGGTAAAAGTTCGTTGACTTTTTCGATTGAAAAATGTCATTTCATAACAGCTTATTCCAAGATATATGCTGTCTGAACAAGGCCAACGACAAAAAGCAGAGCGCGCAGCCTCCTTTCTCAAGGCTGCGCGCCCGTTTTTGTTATATCGATCAATTCCCGCTTCTGGGACGCAAGCATCGAAATATTGCTTGTGGATATGGTGTTTTGTGGTATAATTATTTTGTAAAATTATAAGTACAGGCGGAGGAGAGCGACCTATGGCAATCAGTAAGAAGCTGGAAACGATCTATCATAATGGACAGCCGGACGGCATTCGCTCGATTCGCCGGAATCTCTCAACGATGACCACCTATGTAATTCCCCGCCCACTCCTATCAGAGGCGAAAAATATTTCCGGAATTACTCGTCCGGGTATTTACTATTTGATCAACGAGAGTGATGACAACAGAATTGCGCAGATCTATATTGGACAGACGCGGAATGGCATCAATCGTTTAGACGATCACAACCGTTCAAAAGATTTCTGGAACAAAGCAATTATGTTTCTTGCTGAGAGTAAGACATTTACGCTGGATATGATCAGTGGCCTTGAAAAATTTGCAATTATGAAGGCACAGGAATCCAAACGATACAAGGTTGAAAACAGCGTTGTTCCGAAGTATGAGATTGATGAATATGACCTTGTAGCAGTGGAAGAAATTTACGATGAAATCCAGTTTATCATGGCCACACAGGGCTATAAGATGGATGATGCGAAAAGGTCGATCAATGAGGAACGCATTCTTCATACCACGCGGAACGGCATTGCTGCCCGCGGCATGTATGACGGTGAGAAATTTGAAGTGCTGGACGGTTCTGAGATCAACATGGATAAGCCGGCGCATTTGCAGAGCTATAATCGGCTTAGGGACGAGCTGCTGTCCAAGCAATCTATTGTCAAGGCCGAAGGAAAGTACATCTTGAATGTCACGTTAGATTTCAAAACGCCAAGCGGTGCCAGCGATTTTGTTCTTGGCGGATCAACAAACGGCTGGACAGAGTGGAAAGACAGGGACGGAAAAACTTTGGACGAGCTGTTCAGAAAACAATCTTAAGATTCTAATGTAGAGAGATAGATAAGGTCACAGGAGTAAATAGATATGGCAGATGTAAAACAAGATAGAGAAGCACTATTCAAGACGATATATAAAATCGCCACCGACCTCGTTCACGCAGGTCATGTGGCGGAGTGGGACTTCAAATCTTATGTGCTGGGCACGATGTTCTACCGCTATATTTCGGAGAACTTCACTGCCTATATCAACGAAGGCGAACACGCCGCCGGGAACAAGGACTTTGACTACGCAAAAATGGTTGACGCCGATGCGGAGCCTGCCCGTGAAGGTTTGGTGCAGGAAAAGGGCTTTTTCATCCTGCCCTCTGAGCTGTTCTGCAATGTGCTTGCCCGTGCGGATAAGGACGACAACCTGAACGAAACGCTGGAGCGGGTATTCAACCACATTGAAAGCAGTGCCGCCAGCGGCGATGCGGAAAACGACTTTGCGGGCCTGTTCGATGATTTTGACGTGAACAGCAAGGCCATCGGAGAAACCGTCGCCAAGCGTAACAAAGTGCTGGTAGAGCTGCTGAACGGCGTAGCGCAGATGCCGCTATTCTCCACCGATGGCATCAACCCCGACCTGTTTGGCGATGCTTACGAATACCTGATGGGAATGTACGCCGCCAATGCTGGCAAGAAAGGCGGTCAGTATTTCACTCCCGCCGATATTTCGGAACTGCTGGCTCGCCTCGGCACCATCGGCAAAACAAAGATCAACAAGGTCTATGACCCCGCCTGCGGTTCCGGCTCCCTGCTGCTGAAGGTGGAAAAGGTACTGGGCAAGGACAATATCGAGCGGGGCTTCTATGGGCAAGAGATCGATCTGACCACATACAACCTCTGCCGCATCAATATGTTCCTGCACAACATCGAGTTCGACAAATTCAGCATTGTGCGGGAGGATACCCTGCTCAGCCCGCAGCATTGGGACGACCAGCCCTTTGAGCTGATCGTATCCAATCCGCCGTTTTCCGTGCCGTGGGAGGGAGACAAGAATCCGCTGCTTATCAATGACCCGCGCTTTTCGCCTGCTGGAGTGCTGGCTCCTGCCTCCAAGGGCGATATGGCATTTGTTATGCATAGCCTTGCGTGGCTGGCTTCCAACGGTGCGGCGGCCATCGTTTGCTTCCCCGGCATTATGTACCGTGGCGGGGCCGAACAGAAGATCCGCAAGTATCTGGTTAATAATAACTTTGTGGACGCTATCATTCAGCTTCCCTCCAACCTGTTCTTAAACGTCACAATCTCCGTAGACATTATGCTGCTGAAAAAGAATAAGACGGACAACGCCATTCTGTTTGTGGATGCCTCCAAGGAGTTTGTGAAGGTCACGAAGAACAACCGGCTTTCTGATGACAATATCCGGCGCATCGTGTCCGCCGTGGCGGAGCGCAAGGACGAACAGCACTTTGCCTGCCTCGTGCCAAACGACGAAATCGGCAACAAGCAGAATAATTACAACCTCTCCGTTTCCACCTATGTGGAGCAGGAGGACACACGTGAGAAGGTCGACATTGTAAAGCTGAACGCTGAAATTGCAGAGATCGTCGCGCGAGAGCAGAAGTTGAGAGAGGAAATTGATCGGATTATCGGGGAGATTGAGGGATGAACCATTCAGAAATAATCAGTATTTCCGTTTCAGTAATCTCCATAATCATTGCACTATTGGCTCTATTCCAGACAAATCGGCAAATATCCTTGAGCAATAAGCAACAATTATTTGACAGAAGGCTGTCTCGCTATCTCGAATTTAATACGATCTATTCCCTATATACCGAAAACAAGTTACAGTTAAAAGATGAGTCTACTTTTTATCACACAAACGACTTGGTATTTTCGTGGCTGACAAACTGTGCTGATTTAGAAAAAATGGTACTTGCAGTTGCTAATCCCTTGCACCAGAATGAGCAGAAAACTCTGCTCACAAAATATGAGCAGTTAAAAAATGACGCAATCGAAATCTCGATGGTATTTGACGGTGATGCCGCCGAAATAGCCGGAGAATTTGTTTCGTCATTTGCGAATTTACTCAAAGCGATGTATCAACAGCAGGTGTATATTTCAAAGTTGAAAGAGCAAGAAGAAAGAAGCAAAATACCGCTATATCTTGAGGACTACGAAGAAAAGTGCAAGAAAATGGCTACAAGTCTTGGCCTATTGGAATTGCGGGGCAAACTTGAATATCTGGACGGCGAGATTACCAGCAAAAGAGTACTTGATGAAATGAAAAACAGCTTACGTCTTACGAAGGTGAAAAGATGACAAAACTTGAAAAATTGATTCAGAAATTTTGCCCAGAGGGCGTTGTTTATAAAACACTCGGAGAAATCGCAACCGATATTTTCCGTGGGGCTGGTATTACGAGAGACCAAGTTTGTGAAAGCGGTACGCCATGCGTTCGATATGGGGAAATCTATACCACTTACGGCGTATGGTTTGAGAATTGTGTGTCACACACAGACGAGGCTCTTTTAACAAGTAAGAAGTTCTTTGACTATGGTGATATTCTTTTCGCTATTACAGGCGAAAGCGTAGAAGACATCGCAAAGTGCTGTGCATATATTGGTCACGAAACCTGCTTGGCTGGCGGTGATATTGTCGTTCTTAAGCACAACGAAGACCCTAAATATTTGTCCTATGCGCTTTCAACATTGGACGCACAAAAGCAAAAGAGTAAGGGAAAAGTTAAGAGCAAGGTCGTTCACTCAAGTGTACCGGATATAAAGGCTATTAGGGTTCCCGTCCCACCGCTACCGGTGCAGCGTGAAATTGTCCGTATACTGGACAATTTCACAGAGATTACCCAAAAGCTAACTGTGGAGCTTGCCGCAAGGAAACGGCAGTATGCGTATTATAGGGATAAACTGTTGACACATTCTTCTGAAACAAAGATTTGCAAATTGGCAGATGTTTGTGAGTCAATTGCTGATGGAGACCACATGCCCCCACCAAAAGCAGATGACGGAATTCCGTTTATCACGATTTCAAATATCACAGAGCAAAACAAAATCGATTTTTCAAACACGATGTTTGTACCCAGTTCTTATTATGATGAACTATCGGATAAGCGGAAACCGCATAGTGGGGATATCCTATATACTGTTGTAGGTTCTTATGGAATCCCCGTGTGTATTGAACAAGACACCAAGTTTGTGTTTCAAAGACATATTGCAATTCTCCGCCCAAGGTCAGAAGTAATTAAGGCTCGGTATATGTTCCACGCAATGCAAAGCGGCGCTTTTAAAGCGCAGGCGGACAAAGCTGCAAAGGGAGCAGCGCAAAAGACGATTGGCTTATCCTCACTGGCAGAAATGACCTTGCCCGTTCCCGATATGTGTATACAAGAACGCCTTATCCGTGTTCTCGACAACTTCGATGCCATCTGCACCGACCTGAATATCGGCTTGCCTGCGGAGATTGAAGCACGGAAAAAGCAGTATGAATTTTACCGGGATCAGCTCTTGACATTCGCCGTACAGGGCGAGACAATTTTGACAGACAGACAGACAGACAGACAGACAGACAGACAGACAGACAGACAGACAGAC
>ERZ808245.271-NODE-271-length-28821-cov-6.295418_pt1 | contig 28821 bp, 24 predicted proteins | sample MGYA00521243_ERZ808245 | MGnify/ENA primary metagenome ERZ808245 (study PRJEB31516, sample SAMN03275576) | gut metagenome | biome: mammalia-associated habitat; material: feces | host: Papio cynocephalus | place: Kenya | collected 2012-07-07 ... | reverse complement strand
TCCATGTTTGAGACATGAGAACCCCCTTTCAGTTATGAAAAGGAACAGCACGAATGCAGCGAGTTCCTGCTTGAAGTGTTCCATGGATTGGAATTTCTGCAAATACAGCAGCTCGCTTTTGAGTAATCCAAAGAAATTTTCTATCACCGCATTGTCCAGACAGTTTCCCTTGCGGCTCATGCTCTGCCGAATGCCCTTCTCGCGGAGCATCCGCCGATGCTGCTTGTGCTGATATTGCCAGCCCTGATCCGAGTGAAGAATTAGGTTTGTTCCGTCCTAAATTTTTGCAAACGCCTCATCCAGCATGGTGGTCACCATGCGCAGCACAGGACGATCCGAAATGGTATAGCTGACCAGATCGCTACTATGCAGATCAAGAATCGGGGACAGGTACAGTTTCTCCCCAAACAAGCTGAGCTCCGTCACATCCGTGACCCATTTCTGGTTCGGCTTGTCCGCATGGAAGTCCCGATTCAGCAAGTTTGGCGCGATTTTTCCCGCTTCGCCCCTGTAAGAACGATACTTTTTCATTCGGACACGGCAAACCAAGCCCAGCTCCTTCATAAGCCGCTGGACCTCTGCCAGCAGATCCTCCCCTACCTCCTTCGGCAGCTGCTTTGGCGGGCGGCCCTTGCTCCCGCAGCCACGCCGTTCGACGGCGAAACCTTCCGGATCTTCTGTTAGGTAGATCCGCTCCCATGCGGCTACGCATTTATGGTTCTTGATCTCGAACTGTCTCGCTGCTTCTCGGTAGCTCAGTTTTTCCTTCTGCATGGTTTCCACAACTAGCCTCTTGAACTCCGGCGTGTATCGCTTGTTCGGTACTCCCTTTGCCATTAAAATCACCCCATCTGTTAGACATTATATCATACTGTCTAACAAATGGGGTGCGGTTCACTATTCATTTGGGTGAATCCTTTTTATTTTTGTTGTAATCCAACAGATCGCGAATCCCCTGCATCAGAACTAGAATTCCAATCAGCCAGCAAAGGCCTCCCATTGCGAAAGCGAAAGTCCTCTCTCCGGAACCGGGACACATCATAGCGTAGAAGATCAAGATGTAGGCCGGGATCTGTAAAAGGACAAAATAAAGGATCAGTTCGAGCGGCTTTTTTTGCGGAGAATGACTCCGCCAATGCAGCAGATACGCCACAGTCAATATGACCGCCCCGGCAAATACGGTATGAAAAAGCAGGGGGGCTTCCTGTTCCATCAACATAGTGGGATCCTCCTTATGTCATAAATTTGCAAATACTTTTATGATAAAAAATGACGAAATGTCAATAAAATATTGTCCGATACTGCTGACAGGGTACCGTAGAGCAGCCGTTTTCTCCCATGTGTGAGAAAGCGGCTGTTTTGCCTTAACGAGCGAGACCGCCTTCCTTTTTCCTCCTATAACGCTATGCTGACGTTCGATAGGTGAACGCAACAAAGGCCTTTGGCTTGATTGTTCGCGCTCCGCTTTTTGCCGCTTGCGTTGGGCGTGCGATAGAAATCACGGCACAAATCAGTTGCGCCCTTGAAAGAAATTTTGACCTCATTCTGTGTTCTGCTGCCTTTCCCAATTGCCACGGCACGGCAAACCAGAGAGGTAAAGTTGAAAAATGTCAGTCCTGTTTTTTAGAGCGTCAAAGCCCTGCTCGATACGCCAACGCAGACTGTAAATTTTCTCCATTTCCTCAACAGGAAATTCATCACGTGGCAGATTGGTAAGTAGCGTTTCATAGTGACCGCTGCTGCCGATTTCAAACCGCACAACACGGCAGTCGATCGTGTGTGGCGCGGGGAAGTCAAAGCCAGCAGCTTCCCCCCTGTACATCCCGCCCCATAGCGCAATCCACAAAAACAGAATTGTTTATGTCGTGAATATCATACTGCATCTAACAGTGTTGGGCCATACCGGGGTGTGAAACTCACTGGAAAGCTGCGAGATTAGACCTTAGCTAATTATCAGTATAAAGCAGGGCGCAGGGGATTGTCAAGAATGGGAAAATGCATGGCAAGCTACAGGCGCGGACATCTCTTGACATACCATAGCGTGAGTTTTATAATGATTTTGTTCTATTGAAGGTAATTGTGTTGATGCAGATATTCATTGACCAATTAGGATAAAATAATCGGAGTGGAGATGCTTCTTTGAACACGCTCATTCGCTCAAATTGGATTCAATAAAAGAGAACTTAAGCGCAGATGGAAAGAAAGATTGAAGTAGTACCCCCTTGGCTGCCGAACTCATACAGAACAGCTCAAAGCCGACAACCGCAGATATCGACGGACTTGTAGACCGCTTTGTGAAAGCTTGGGGACTCATCACCGCCATCGTTCCCGCGCCCGGCACCTTTCTGCTGTCGAATGATGCGTTACGGCGTTCTGCCCGTCTTTGCCGAGGCAGGCTATCCCTGCGGCTTTACCGTGTTGGAGATCGGCACGGCGTCTCTTCCGGGGCAGGCATTCCATCTGCTCCGCCCGCTGGTTGCCTTTATCTACCTACTACTGCGCCTAACTGACCTTGATATGGGCGAGTGGCAGAAAGAATCCGCGAAGTGGGCCTCCGGTATCTTTGTGATCTTTATTCTTACCGCCGCCATTACCGGCTCGGTTCCCCTGATGAAGTGAAGTTTTTCCCTAACGATACATGACCCGAACAACTTAAAGCGTTCGTTCCGTTAGTGCCGCATTCACTCCTCTTTTTTGCGCGATCTGCCCGCTGGGTCTCTCATCTGCCCATCGGGCAGATCTTGCTGTTTCCGGTTGTTTTCGATAGGGAAGATATGTTATACTGATTAAAAATAATGCGCTCACCGCTGGGCGGAGCACCTGTACAATACGAAGGAGAAGTTTTCATGGAAGTAGCACTCTCAGAAATGCTGGAAGCCCGGGAAAAACGCGCCCAGCGACAGAAGGCTCTGCTGACGCAATATCGCAGACCGTTAGTGAGCTTTACCATGAACATCGCGGGGCCGGTCAAGGACAGTCCTCTGATCCGCCGCGGCTTCCAAATCGGGCTTCGGGATCTGGAGCAGCTGCTGATGGTCGAACGCATCACCTGCCTCCATCGGGAAGAGCTCGCGGCGCATACCGGCTGCGAAGCCATGTTGGTCGCGGATGCTCCGGCAGAACGGCTCAAGGAGCTAACGACCAAGCTGGAGGAGTACAGCGGCGTAGGTCGCCTTTTTGACATGGACGTTCTGATGTCATCCGGTGAAAAGCTGGGAAGGGCTGTGCCGCGCCGCTGCTTGATCTGTGGCGGGATCGCGCAAAACTGCGCCCGCAGTCGCGCTCACAGCGTTGCAGAGCTGCAGGAGAGGACTCATACGATCCTTGCGGATGCCGTCGATGCCGAGGACCGCCGCTTTGCCGCACAGATGGCTCAGCGGGCGCTGCTGTATGAGATCGGTATAACGCCAAAGCCGGGGCTGGTGGATCGCGGCAATAACGGCAGCCACCGCGATATGGATTTCTTCACTTTCCAGCGCAGCGCCGTGGCATTGTATCCTTTTTTTGAGGAATGTGCCAGGATCGGCAGGGAAACGCGGAGCCTGTCCCCATCCGAAACCCTTGCCCGGCTCCGCTTTCCCGGAAAGCTGGCAGAGGGGCGGATGCGTGCCGCAACGGGCGGCGTCAATACCCACAAAGGGGCCATCTTTTCTCTGGGCATTCTCTGCGGCGCTTTGGGGCGGCTGGAGCGGGAGGCCTGGTGTGATCCGCTTGCCGTTCTGACCGTATGCGCGGATATGTGCGCAGAACTGACGACAGATATTAACCATCCTGTAGATACGGTAGGCACCCGTCTTTATCGGGATCACGGCATCACCGGCGCCCGCGGACAGGCTGCCGCCGGGTACCCTGCGGTACTGCGATTCGGTCTTCCGAAGCTGGAGGCCGGATTGTCAGCGGGACTATCCACCAATGATGCGGCCTGCGCCGCGCTGTTGTCCCTCATTTCCGAAACGACGGACACAAACATGATCCATCGGGGCGGCTTGGAAAAGCAGCAGGAGACCGCAAAAGCTGTCTCCGTTCTGCTTCAGAAAACGCCCTTTCCTGATCGCAGTACTCTGGAGCAGCTGGATGCAGACTTTATTCGGGAGAACCTTTCCCCGGGGGGCTGCGCCGATCTTTTGACCATGACGCTGATGCTGCACTTTCTAAAGGAAGATGGATGAGGGGTATTACCGACACCTCCCATAGAGCCATGACTGCATTGAAAGCAACAAGGAGTCCGTTATCATGTCTGACTATACGATCACTTATGTTTCACCCCAAGATAAGCGCTTGCTGGCTGAGATCGACACGCTGCTTTCCGCAGAGGGACTGACACGGGACAAAAATCTGGACTACATCTGTGCTGTTTTAGACGAGGCTGATCATGTCGTTGCCACAGGCAGCTGCTTCGGTCAGACGCTGCGGTGCTTTGCAGTCGAGCAGACGCATCAGGGGGAGGGTCTGCTCAACGCGATCGTCTCGCACTTGATCGAGCTTCAGATCAACCGGGGCAATTTTCACTTGTTTGTCTATACCAAGGTGAGCACTGCAAAGTTCTTTCAAAGCCTCGGGTTTTATGAGATCGTTCGTGTGGACGGCGTTGTATCCTTTTTGGAAAACCGGCGCAGTGGTTTTTCCGATTACCTAAACGGCTTGAGAGCGTCGGCGCGTTCCGGACTTTCTGGCGCAGTCGTCATGAATGCAAATCCTTTCACGCTGGGTCACCGGTATTTGGTGGAGACCGCCGCTGCGGTCTGCGATACCCTTCATCTGTTCGTTCTCAGTGAGGATGCTTCTCTGGTCCCGTTTCCTGTACGCATGGAGTTGATCCGGCAAGGCACTGCGGACCTCTCCAATGTCGACATCCATGAATCCGGTCCCTATCTGATCAGCAGGGCAACCTTCCCCAGTTATTTTCTGAAAGACAGTAAGACCGTCATCGAGGCTCATGCTCGGCTGGATGCGGCAATATTTGCAAAAATCGCGGGAACGCTGGGGATCAGCAAGCGCTTTGTCGGAGAGGAATCGACCAGCACCGTTACCGCACAGTACAACGCCATCATGGAAGAGGAGCTGCCCAAAAGCGGCATTGCGCTTCAGGTCATTCCACGGAAAAGTGTTGGCAGCCAAGTCATCAGCGCGTCTACCGTCCGCGCCGCTTTGCAGACGGGAAACTGGGATGTTCTGAAGGCCATGCTTCCGGAAACGACTTTGGCCTATTTCCAGTCGCCAGAGGCAAGGCCTGTAATAGAAGCGATCCGGCAGGCAGGTAGTGTGATTCATTATTGATGTTCCAGCAAATGGGCAGGCCGGTCGAGCAAAGGCGGCTGCCACTATATACATGGTGAAGATGTTGCCGCGGCACGAGCACATATTGGAGCTGTAACAGATCTCCGCCATCGACATAGCGAGGAAGGCCATCGTCATTCTGCCTAAGCTGCCGGCGATCTCCCATAGGCCAGATTCTATAAAGTGGCCAATAAAGTAGAAACCAAGTACCCAAAATGCTACAAGCATACCCTAATGAGCAATATCCAGTCCCGCGCCGATATCGATGTCGGCAGATCTGATGGAGGACGCGTCATTCACGCTGCCGCCAGTCATGGTTGTGACATAGCCGCCGTTGCGCCGTACGTTGACGATACACGTCTTATGCCTGGGCTGAACATGGACGTAGGCAGAGATAAGAAGCGCGAATTCTCCTCACCTAAATGCAGAAAGATGGACAGGCAGTTCCTTCTGGAATGCCTGTCCATTTTTTGGGGAGTACAGATCTCGCGGTGGCCCTGCTTATTCTGCAATCTGCCGAATCACGTCGATAATCGTTCCATCACGATATTCTGCCAGCGCAACTACGCGATCCTTAAAACGAATCTCGTCGGGCGTTCCGACCAGCGCGTAGGCACGGTCACGCAGTTCGTTAATCGTCATCAGTGGTACCGGAGCATCGCTGAGGGCATCCAGCAGATCCCGACGGCGTGGATTTACCGCTACGCCGACTTCCGTGACGACCACATCGACTGTTTCACCGGGTGTTGTCACGGTGAGTACGCGGTCACGAATCGTCGGAATGCGACTGCGGCACAGCGGTGCGACGATGATACTGCACTTGCTTCCAGCGCAGGTGTCCACATGCCCGCCGGGTGCCCCGCGGATAATGCCGTCCGAGCCAGTTACAACATTTACGTTGAAGTTCAAATCAACCTCCAAGGCACCAAGGATCACATAGTCCAGATAATTCACAAAAGCACCCTTGTTCAGAGGGTTCGCATACTGTGAAGTCGATATCTCAAAGTGCCGCGGGTTTTCATTGACAGATTTTACCGAGGTGAGGTCAAAGTCCTGTGCGTCTACGACCGTGCGGATCAAGCCGGCCTCAAGTAATTCAACGATGGGACGCGTGATGCCACCCATTGCGAACCCCATCTTGATGTTCAGTTCCTCCAGATAAGGCCGTAAGAACCGAGTCACAGCAAGCGATGGGCCACCGCCGCCGGTCTGGAAAGAGAAGCCATCCTTGAAATATGGCGTGTAGCGCATAACTCTCGCCGCATATTCCGCGATCATCAACTCGCGCGGGTCCTTTGTATAGCGTAGCGTCGCACTGGCAATTTTCTTTGGGTCACCGACCGAATCAACCACGACGACACAATCCACATCAATTCCCTGGATACTGGCTGGCAGGTTTGGAAAATCCACCAGGCAGTCCGTTACGACAATCACCTTATCGGCATACCGCGCATCGACCACAGAATATGACAACACACCACAGTCAGATTTTCCGCCTTTTCCTCTTGCATTGCCGGCACAATCACTGGTCGGCGCGCCAATAAACGCAACGTCAATGTGAATATCGCCGCATTCGATTGCGCGCACACGGCCTCCATGGGAACGAATCATCGCTGGCTTTTTCAGCTTACCTTCGGAAATAGCTTCTCCGATTACGCCGCGCACACCGCTTGAAGAAATGCCGGTAATTGTACCATCTTCGATATACTTAACGATAGAGGTATGCGCGTCGCCAAGCGATGATGCACAGATGGTAATATCCTTAATGCCGAGAGAGGCTATCGTTTCGACCGCCATGCTCAAAACATAGTCGCCATCTCTGAAATGATGGTGGAATGAAATACACATCCCATCCTTCAGACCACACTTGACAATGGCCTCTCTGAGCGATGCCACAACCTTGGACTCGCAAGGGCTAACCGCTGAACGAACAGTAGGCGCAGCTTTCTGATAGACATAGCCCTCACGATAAAACGCTCCTCGATATGGTTCAAGCCCATCCTTGAGCACCTCGTCTGGAATCTCTCTGCCAATGCTGTTGATCATTCCGTCACCCCCTTATATACGCCGGCTGCCTTTGCAAGACTCAGCGTGCGTTGTGCGCCCTCGAGCATGGCAATATCGACCATTTGGCCATTGATTGTAAACACGCCGATGCCATTATGTGTGTGCTCAAGATACTCTCTGACCAGTCGTTCAGCCTTGGCAATTTCTCGTGCATCCGGCGTGAATACGCGGTGTACAGTAGCAATTTGTTTTGGGCTGATAATGCTTTTGCCGTCGAAGCCCATGTTGCGGATGAGTGCTGTCTGCTGCTCTAGTCCATCCAAATCGTCAATGTCCGTATGAACAGCGTCAAAGCACATCACACTGGCAGCACGCGCGGCAAGTACCATCTGGGCCCGAGCTAGAAACATCGCTTCCCCATTAAGTGTCATTTTTGCATGCATCGTGCGGATATAATCACCCGCACCGAGCGCAATGCCCATCATGCGTGGTGTGCTATTGGCAATCTCATAGGCGTTGATGACCCCGAGCGGCGACTCGATTGCCGCCATAATCATCGTGCTACCCCGCTCAATGCCGAACTCTTGCTCTGCCCTTTCGATTTCTTCCTCAACCAGCCGCACATCCATCGCATATTCACACTTTGGAATGCGAATGCCATCGCAGTTTCCAGCAACTGCTGCGCGAACGTCTTCCTTCCAGTAGCGTGTGTCCGCACCGTTGATACGCACAAAGCACTCCGTATCACCGTACTGCCCCTCCGTAAGCGTGTGGAATAGAGAGAATCGTGCAGAATCCTTTTGGTTCTCCGACACGGCATCCTCCAAATCGAGAATAATGGAATCCGCTCCGTAAACAAACGCGTCTTTCACAAGGCTTGCCTTATGCGCGTTAAGGAACATCATCGTACGGCGCAACCTGTTTTTCGTTGACTTTCCCATAACCGTCACCTCCAAGGCAGATTCTCAAATTGATCGGCTGCGCGATAAATCGCACACTCCACCCTAGCCTCTAATGTACATTCGAGCGCACCGTGATCTACCACGGTAATTTCGCAGTCCGATACGCCGTTCTTTTCCAATGTGCGCAGCACTGTTTCCTTGATCTGCCGACCAAACTCGCGCATCACGGTACTCTCCAGCAAAAGTTTGATGCCTCCGCTACTTGGGCTGACAGTAATCTGCGCATCACTCGATTCAAGTGTACCCGCAATCGCGGTATGATTGAGCTTCATAAACCTTTCCTTTCTTATCGTTTGAAATCTTTACTTGCATCATACTACAACACGATATATAATGCAAATATAATAATATTAAATGTTACTATAATGCAAATTCTATGGAGGCATCTATGACTTCACGACAGGTACAGTATATCCTCACGACCTATGAGGAGGGCAGCATTTCAAGGGCAGCGCAGAAACTTTTTGTATCGCAACCGGCACTCAGCCAGAGCATCCAACTCGCTGAGCGCGAACTGGGTGCGCCAATCTTCGATCGTCGTCACTCTCCCCTTACTCTAACCTTCGCCGGCGAGCGCTATATCGCCTCAGCCCGAGAGTTTCAAGCGCTGGAGTTGAACCTTGCGCATGAGATCGCAGATATACAACGGGAAAATTCTGGCTGGTTCCGTGTCGGCATCTCCATGTTACGCGGCGCGGCATTGCTGCCCTATGTTCTCCCCGAGTTCACGGCACGATACCCGAAAGTGGAGATCAAGCTCTTTGAAAAGGGCTCAAACTCTATTTCCTCACTCATCACGCAGAACATTGTGGACATTGCATTTCTGACTATCGACCGCATCTCGCAGAAACAGATGACGATGATTCCCATGTGCAGTGAACGAACCATGCTCTGTGCTGGCCCCGGCAGTCGACTCGCGAAAACCGTGACGCCGGGCACGCCCGTCTCCATTCGCGAACTGGAAAATGAGCCATTTATCGCCATCAAGGCAGGGCACGGGCTGCACGAGATCCAAAACAATATATTTGCCAACCTAAATGCCAGCCCAAAACTCCTCTTTGAGGTAGAAAGTGCTGTGCTCGGCACACGTCTCGCAGCCTCGTGCAATGCGTTGATGCTTTGCCCGCAGACAATCATGCATACGCTTCCTACGGATGGCCTGTCCATTTACCCGCTTGTTGAGGAGCGGTTCTCGCGCATCCTCTGCATCTGCCACCGCCACGACACCTATCTCTCCGCCTACATGAAGGATTTTATTCAGATGACCAAAGACTGTATCCGCGAGCATTTCGTAGAAACAACCCTATGAGTTAGGAAAGCTATACTGCACCGGACAGCCCATGACTGCTTACTCTGTTACAATGTGCAGGGACTGATCTGGACTCTCATTGAAGTCTTACTGAGCCGGATCGTTCAATGGCGATTTGTTTTCTTTATTTATACAAGGCTACAGAACGAAGTCTCATTTCATTTTTCTGTTTTCCATACAGTCGTTGCAACAGAAAAAATATCTATCTGGAAAAGAATACATTTGTCTTCGGACGCCATCCCCTCACAAACGGCCATCTGTATCTTATTCGGCGAGCAAGGTCTTTCGTGTGCACACAGGAGCATACATCGTGGAAAGTATTCGGCATACATCAACCGTGACGCGCGGCTGATGTATGCCGATTGACTCATACATCGCGATAGTAGTTGATCAGGCAGCCTCTTAGCAGTATATCGCGTTCCTCTGGCAGGAGCGGTGCAAGGAACAATTCCACCGTCTTAATCTTGTCACCAAGAATGTATGCGGTAACAAGCTCTTTTTTCGTCTCCACCGCCTTACGCAAATTCGGGATGAATACGAAAGAGTTGACCGTAAAAGCTTCGACATTCTCCGCTGTAAACGGGAACATCCCCCAGTTGATAAGGTTTGAGCGGTAGCGCTTTGTCGCGTACTCGCGGCAGATGTTCGCCACACCGCCTAACATCCGCTGGCAGGTCGCAGCGTATTCACGTGCTGAGCCGTCGCCAGGCTTCTGTGAAACAAGCACGCTACCTAATGTGATCTCGCCATGATGCACGGTCTCGACCAGACCGTTCCGACCAATGCATGACAGCGCTTCTTCCAGTTCTGGCATAGTTGGAAACACCGTATCCGTGTCAAATGCACTCAACAGTTCGCGCACCGCTTTGGCACGCGGAACATACATCGAGTCACGTGTGGAGAGCGCATAGTCCGCCAACCGCAGCAGGTTGGAACGGTACGAGGAGCTTTCGCCGTTTGGAATCAGCTCATCCGTTGTCGTCACTGCATCTGGCAGATAGCTCGCCACGCGCAGCAATAGGTGCTGACGAAACACTGGAATCTCTGGGATTGGGCGGATATTCGGTCCCATCACCAACGGCTCGTCCGCATCCGCGCAGCCAAAGTTGTTAAGCACTCGTTTTTGATAAATTTCAGCATCAAAGTAATATGCCGGCTTGGAGTATATTATGTTTTCCAGTTCCGTCGCAGGAGTAAGCATACCCCCATTGATTGCTGTTGCCGCGATGCTTCGCGCGTCCATGAGCGCAACTGCCGCGATTTGGCCTTGCCGCGGTCTTGAACCGTCGCGATTCGCAAAATTGCGCGTCGTGTGCCGGATGGAAAGCCCCATCTGCCCCGGCACATCACCTGCGCCAAAGCACGGGCCACAGAACGCAGAGCGCAAATCTGCGCCGGAGCGGATGATTTCCGATGCCGCGCCGCAGCGTAATAGCTCGGAAAGCACGCCTTGACTCGCTGGGTAGATATGAAGGCCGAACGCATCGTTCCCAATACTCTGTCCGCAAAGGATGTCCGCCGCAGCACGAATATTTGTAAACAAGCCACCCGCACAGCCTGCGATTACACCTTGATCGACCTTCAGCCGTCCGTTGTGCAATTTACCGTGTAGGTCGAGCTTTAGTCCGAAGCTCTCCATCTGTTCATCGCAGCGCTGTTCCACCTGCGCAAGAATATCTGCAGTGTTCTCATTGAATTCTGTAATGGAATATACATTGCTGGGGTGAAACGGCATAGCGATGAGTGGAACGACTTTGGAAAGGTCTAAAAGAATCGCCTTGTCATAATAGGCTATGCGACCTGGATGTAGCTCACGGTATTCCTCTGTTCTTCCGTGCTGAGAAAGAAAGTCTCTCACTTGTTCATCCGTCTCCCAGATTGTGCTTAGGCAGGAGGATTCCGTCGTCATAACGTCAATGCCGTTGCGGAAATCCGCCGGCATGGAGGCAATGCCTGGGCCGCAAAACTCCAGCACACAGTTTTTTACAAAGCCGTCTCGGAAGCCATCTTTCACAATTGCCAGTGCCACATCCATCGGCCCAACGCCTGCGGTAGGTGCACCAGTCAGATAGACCAGTACAGTTTTTGGATAATCAATATCATAGGTCTTTCCAACCAACTGTTTGACCAGTTCACCTGCCCCCTCGCCAATCGCCAGCGTCCCAAGCGCACCGTAGCGCGTGTGGCTGTCTGCGCCAAGGATCATCTTGCCTCCTCCAGCATACATCTCGCGCATATACTGGTGAATAATCGCTTGATGTGCCGGAACATGAATGCCTCCGAAATGTTTTGCCGCGGACAGGCTGAAGAGATGGTCATCCTCGTTGTAGGTGCCGGCCATAGCGCAAAGACTATTGTGGCAATCCGTCATTATGAACGGAATCGGAAAACGCTCAATGCCACAGGCAATTGCCGTCTGCAAAACGCCGATGTAGGTCATGTCATGCGCGGCAAGTGCATCGAATTTCAACTTTAGGCTACGCTCACTGTTGGAGCAGTTGTGCGCCATAAGGATGCTGTATGCCATTGTTTCTTTTCTCGCATTTTCCTTGACCAGTCCGCAGGCCAAGCCCTCCTTCTCGGAGATCAGTTCTGTGCCATTGACCAAAAACATCCCGTGTTCTCTTTTCTCAATCATAGACTCTATCTCCTATTCCTGTATAGCAAAGATGCCTCAGCGAAAACTGAGGCATCTTTTTCTCAATTACAGATCCACAGACACACCAGGGTGCTGATCCAGAAAAGTGGTTGCAAATTCGATGCCTTCGGTCGCCTTGAAAAAAGCGTTCCACGCTGGACGATTCGGATCCCACCTGTTGTGGAACATCACATATTTGGGCTTGAGCTTATTCACAATGGTCGTCATATTAGACACTGCAGTCGACTCATCGGAGCCCATGCCCTTTCCCCACAACGGAAGCATTGCGAGGTCAATCTGATATGTTTCCGCGATGTAATCATAGGCAGGATCCAGCATTGTGTCGCCAACATGTAGCAGCGTCTTCCCAGCGACTTGGATCACATTGATCGTATTGGGTGCGCCAGGCAAATCCTTCCATTCGGGGGCCACGGGCGGCTCAGGTGGATGCACAACAGAGAGCATCTCAATATCTACGCCGTCAGCAAACAATTTCGTGCCCGGCTCAAAACCGAGGTAGGATGTATGCAGCAGGTCACGCTCCTGTACATAATGAATGACCTCCTTGGTGGAATAGTAGGTCGTCTGTGATAGATTTGCAATCTTTACAGAGTCACCACGGCCGTAATGACCCGGATGACCGTGGGACACAAGAATATGCGTGGGCTTCATCGCAGCGGCTTCCTCAACCGTGATCTCAACACCCGGATTATTTGTGATCCACGGATCTGTAAAGATAAGTTTGTCATCCGTACGGATAATGAAAAAAGCATTACCAATCCATTTAACGTTAACAGACATGAAAGCTACCTCCCGTTATTCTTTAGCGGCTCTCCGAGCCTTAATGATGGGTTGGAAAATGGAATACAGAATCATTAGCAGGCTGATAATGAGGAAAAATGCGGAGAATTTCGCGGTAAAAAATATCTTGAAGCTCCCGCCGGACATCAGCAATGCACGACGGAAATTGCTCTCGAGCATACCTCCGAGCAGAAACGAGATTAGCAACGGCAGAGCTGGAATATGCAACACGCGCATGAAATAACCAATTGCCATAAAAGCCAGCAGGATAAACACATCCGAAATGCGATTGTTGACCGAAAACGCACCAGCGCAGCAGGTGAGAATAATGACCGGATTAAGCATCTCTGTCGGAATGAAAGAGATATACTGTCCGACTGCAATCAGCCCGCGGCCGATGACCGCGAGGATTACGGTGCAGATGAGCAGCGCGAAGAAGATACCATACACCACATCACCAGCGTCACGGAAGATAGTAGGTCCGGGTACGATGCCCTGAATCGTCAGTGCTCCGAGGAAAATGGCAGCGGTGCCGCTCCCGGGAATTCCAAGTGTCAGCAAGGGCACGAGCGTCGGACCAGCAGTCGCGTTGTTTGCAGCCTCAGCCGCCGCAATGCCCACAATGTTGCCCTCACCAAAAGTTTCGGGATTTTTGGATAATTTTTTAATGAAAGAGTAATTCAGCGTCGCGCTAATTGCCGCATTCAAGCCGGGCAGGGCACCGATAATCGATCCAATTACCGTTCCGGACAGAACCGCTGGAACGCAAGCCCTCGCCTCTTCTTTTGTGATTTTGTTATTCTCCTTGAATTCCTTCACAGTTTCAAGATGTCTTTCATGCTTAACACCAGCCTCTGAAAGCACCTCTGCACCTACAAACAGGCCAATCAGCACGGGAATCAAATCAAGGCCACTCATCAAGAAGCGGTTGCCAAAGGTGAATCGGAGCGTTCCGGTCAGCGGATCACCGCCGATCAAGCCGAACATCAAGCCAAGTAACACCGCAGTCAAGCCCTTGATCCAGCTCTCCTTGCAGCCGATGGTCGCAATGAGGACGATCGAGAAAATAACGATGCCAAAATAGTCGGGTGAATCCATCATCAGCGCCAACTTGGAAACGCCGACCATCATCGTGATTGTAATAATTGCTGCCAAAAAGTTGCCGGCGCAAGAGGCATACAACGCCGTTTTCAGCGCTTTGCCGCCCAATCCTTTCTTCATCATCGGGTAACCGTCGAACGAAGTAACACTTGCTTCGGGCGCACCCGGCGTACCAAACAAGACTGCTGGAATGGAACCGCCAAACGCACCACCGACATAGACGCCAATGAGCAGCGCCATGGCAGGGATCGCCTCCAGCTTAAAAGTCAACGGAAGAAGAATTGCAATAGCAATGCCACCGGTCAAACCGGGGATCGCGCCGAATACTGAGCCACAGAATACGCCCAGTACCATCAGCAGAAGGCTAAACGGCGACACGATTCCCGTCAAGCCCTGCAGCATAAGTTGTAGATCGAACATAACTCTCTCCTTGCTTTCTCTCCGGAAGGACGGTAATCGTCCTTCCGGAGAGGCTTCGTACTTGGTCTACCTTACAGGAACAACGTCGGCAGCTTGACGCCGAGCATAACACCGAGCATCAGATACAGAACAGTCGGTGCCAGGATGCTGGTTAGAATGATTGCTTTCTTGTTTTTCGCTCCGAACAGCAGAAGCGTCGCAAAAAGCACAATAATCCCGGAGAGAATGAATCCGAGTGTGCTGCACAGCACTGCAAAGCCGAGCCAAACAAAAACAATCAGCACGCCAAACCAGTTGATGGTGACCGTCTCATTGCGTTCTTTCTTCATGGATGAGACAAACAGCACGGCACACATCACAAGGAATCCGATCGCGACGATTTGTGGGAAAAATCCGGGGTTATTAATTACGGATTTAGCCGAGGAAAACCATGTGCTGGTGTGAATCATATAAAGCATACCGCCACCCAAAATGAGCAGGATGAGCGATAGTACTTTTTCCAGCGAGGCAAGCTTATAGCTGCGGATAAGAGATTCTCTCATAGGTGTTCTCCTTAAACGCTGAGCAATCAGCTCTGAAGATCAAGCGAGGCGACCATGATACCGTAAGCCTCATAATCCTTGTCGATAAGCGCCTTCAACTCAGTGGGATCGTTGACAACGCCCTGAATGATCTGCTTGGACTCCGCCATTTTCTCGATGGCAGCAGGATCCTCGAGCACCGTCTTGAATGCGGCGCGTAGTGCCTCGACTGCGTCAGCGGGAACATCCTTCGTTACCGCGACGATGCGGTAATAAGGCGTAGAAGCGTCTGGATATCCGAGAGAGGTAATAGAGGGTACACCAAGACTGTTGTTGTCGAGGGAGCCAGTTTCATAGAGCGCCGTCATGGTCCCTTCCTCGCAATGACTGGCAATCGTGCTGGCAGTGGCGCAGACATACTGCACATGGCCACCAAGACAAGCTGCAACGCTCTCTGCTGCACCATCATAGGGCACAAGCTGACACTTGACACCCATCGCCTCAAGGGTAATATAGGCAGCTAGCGCGGAGATGTCACCGTAGCCGGCGCAACCAACCGTAACACCATCGGCATTGCTCTTGCCATAAGCGATCAACTCATCCACAGTCTTTGCCGGAGCACTGGGACCACCGGCAACAATCAGTTCGGTCACGCCAAGCGTGGTGATGTACTGCCAATCATCCGGTGTATAGGGATCGTCGTACATTTGGGGTGCAGCAAGGAAAGCTGCACAGGTATTAACAAAAACGGTATAGCCGTCAGCGGGAGCACCGATGACCTGCTGTGCACCAATCAGCGTGTTGCCGCCAGGAACATTCTCAACAGAGACAGTCGTACCGAGCGCATCTCTCAAGCCGGCTTCAAGCAGAGCACGAACAGCAACATCAACACCACCGCCAGCCTTGTAAGGAACAACAATGGTCATGTTCTCAGTGAATTTAAATTCTTCTGTTGGAGTGTCGCTGTTGTCCTTGGATTCAATCGGTGTCTGCTTATTGCCACAGCCGGCAAAAAGCATGGAGAGGGAAAGCGCAAGAATGAGAAACAAGGATACCTTTCTTTTCATGATAATACCTCCTATTTTTTTGGAAGCCTCCGCTTCCATGAATCATGAATGTCATTCACCTGCTTGATGTTGGCAACCGTTTATGAGGCAACCGGCAAGCAACAACCGTCTTTCGTCCTCAGAAAGCGGCGGACAGTGTAGCCCGTATACCTCGAGCACCTCACCTTGCCAGTTCACGCGTTCCGCCTTTATCTCGGTATTTCCAGCCGCGATGGCCGCTCGTATCCCGCGCAGGAACAGGTACTCGCCTGGCTTAAGCGGCAACGGCACATCAGTCAGCAGTGGAAGCACACCCCAGTTGATAAGATTTGAGCGATAGCGTTTGGTCACATATTCCACAGCGATATTCGCGCGTCCACCGAGTACTCTCTGCGAGCTGGCAGCTTGTTCGCGGGCAGAACCGTCGCCAATGCGGTCACTGAGGATCACGCTTCCAACCTCTATCGCTACGCGCGGACAACCGAGCTTTTTTTCCAGCACGGCACAGCATGATTCAAGCACTGGGTCCACCTCCGCACCTCTTCCCTCGCGGTGCAGATTGGAAAAGTCTCGGATAGCCTTCGCCCGTCCATAATAGCCAGCATCTCTATTCTGAAGTGTGAACATCGCCAGCTTTTCCGGGTTTGACCGGTATGCGGAGGCCTCGCCCGAGGGCACTAACTCATCTGTTGTCACCGAACCGCCGTAAACGCCAGAGACCACTAGCAGCAGGTGTTCCGGCAATGCCGTAAAGGCAGGCCAATCTGCAATGTTCGGTCCCAGTTCCGGCTCGACCGTATGATCCGCTCTGCCGTAACCCCAGTAGATTTGGCGGCGGGAAAGCTGCACGTCAAAATCGTACTCAGGAAAGCTCTCCGGGTAATCAACCATATCTGCCCCCGTGAGTGCACCGCCAGCACAAATAGTCGCAGTAATGGAGCGAGCGTCCATCAATGCAACACCTGCTCCCTGCCCGTTCGTAGGTCTTGCTCCCTCACGGTTGAGAAAGTTTCGGGTGATATGGCGCATGGCCATCTGATTGTTCGCAGGAATATCCTGTACGCCGAAGCAAGGACCACAGGACGCCTGCAACAGAATTGCCCCACCACTTGAGAGCGACGCAGCCACATCAGTCTTTGTCAGTTGGTGATAAATGCCTTGGCTAGCCGGGAAGATGTGCAGTGAACGGTCAGCCCCTATGCCTGGCCGTGTGCCAAGAATATTGTTTACCACACATATATTCTCATAAAGGCCGCCTACGCAACCAGCTACCGTGCCTTGATATAGGCAAAACCTGCCGTCAACAAAGTGCTTCTGCAACGAAAAGTTTTGCATAGTCTTTCTGCCGTTCTTCTCGACATCCGCAATGATTTCGCGCGCGTTCTCATTAAACTCCTTGATAGTGTAGGCATTGCTCGGGTGGAATGGAAGCGCAATCATTGGACGGATTGCACTCAGATCCACTGTCACTAAACCGTCATAATATACGGGATAGATAGGTCGAAGTGGCTTGAAATCATTCGCTCTGCCGTGGAGGCGGTAGAACTCTTCCGTTTTCGCGTCAGTAATCCAAATGGAAGAAAGTGCGGCTAACTCCGTGGTCATTGCGTCGATGCCCATACGCAGATCCATGGAAAGAGTGGGAATACCATCTCCAAAGAACTCAAGCACTTTGTTCTTTACTGTTCCCTGTGCAAACAGTGCACCAACCAGTGAAAGTGCCACATCATGCGGTCCAACGCCATGCGAAAGCTTCCCGGTTAGGTGCACGCCTACGACCTGCGGATCGCGCAGTTCATACGGTTGGCGCAGCAACTGCTTGACCAGCTCGCCCCCACCCTCTCCGATGCCCATCGTCCCCAGAGCACCGTAGCGTGTGTGACTGTCGGAACCCATAATCATCTTTCCGCAGCCTGTCATCTGTTCGCGCATAAACTGATGGATTACTGCTTGATAGGTTGGCACCATGATACCGCCGTAGCGTCTCGCACAAGAATATCCGAAATGATGGTCGTCCTCATTAATCGTGCCGCCAATACTGCAAAGGCTGTTGTGGCAGTTTGTCAGCACAAACGGAAGAGGGAACTCCTCAAGGCCGCTTGCGCGAGCCGTCTGGATGATGCTCACATATACATTATCCGGCGAAACGAGAGCATCCATGTCGAGTGCCATCATACCCGTATGGGCGTTCCGATCGTGTGCGCGCAGAATGCGGTACGCCATCGTGTTCTCCCGCAGTGTTTCCACCGGGGTTTGCGGCATGGTAGCTTGTGCTGCCTCTGCCATGACAATTCCGTCCTTCTCCGTCACGCAGACCGCGGGAAATACCTTAACGCCGTATTTCATTATTCTTCTCCTTACCTAACCTATCGGCGATGCGAATATAAGAGATTGGTTAATTGACGTATTGTAAAAATCCGATAGCCTTACCACTTGTAGAATACCGCATTTTGGAATATAATACAAATATGATTTAAATAATAAAAAGGATAAAGTAAAGCTTATATATAATCTTTGCTCACTAAAATCTCACATTTTGTAAAAGAAAGGTTGGATCTGCATGATTTCAGTTGAAAAAAACCCTATGCTAGAAAAAATGAAACGCAATGAGCCTGTGCTCGGATGCCAGGTTCGAAGCCGTTCCCCGCTTATCGCGGAGATGCTTGGATACTGCGGTCTAGATTACATATTCATCGAAGGTGAGCATTTTGTCCACAACATCGAGACTGTTGAAAATCAGATCCGTGCCGTTCAAGTGGCTGGAGCTGTTCCCATTGTCCGCCTGCCGAGCCACGAGGATGGTCTTATCCTTCAAGTCATCGAGGCTGGAGCGCTGGGCGTCATTTTCCCTCATATCGACACAAAGGAGCAAGCACTTCATGCCATCCGCGAAGTGAAATACGCACCGCTTGGTACACGTGGCTTTGGTGACTCCGCTCGCGCCTCACGCTTTGGTTTTATCCCAACCAATCAGTATCTTGAGTATGTCAACCAAAATGTCATGGTCATCGGCATGATCGAAAGCTGTGAAGGCATCCGCAATTTGGATGAAATCCTCTCCACAGGCATCGACGTGTTACGCATTGGCGCAAAGGACTTATCTCTTGACATGGGCTACGGTGGTGTTGTCACGCCCGAGGTAAAGGAAACTGTCAAGACGATTTGCCGCCGTATTCGCGATTCCAAGGTTATTCTTGGTGATGCCGGTCTCGGCGGTCTGACCGCGCAGGAAGACTTCGATGAGCTTTATGCACTCGGCTGCCGGATGTTCACAGTCGGATCCGATATGGCATGCGTCAAGCAGGCAGTCATCAATAAGCGTAAGGGCTTCGATATCTATAAACAAGTTCATATCACCGGCAAGGCAAATTGATTTTTAGGGAGGTCTTTATCTTGTCTTATCGTATTTTAGTCACCGAAGCCATGTCTGAAGATGGTCCAAATTGGTTGCGTGCTAACGGCTATGAAGTGAAGTATGCCCGCGGCACTGATGAGCAAACGCTCATCGCGGATTTGCAAGACTGTGACGGTGTAATCCCTCGTCTCGCTGTCATGAGCGATGCCGTCATTTCCGCCTGCCCAAGGCTAAAAGTCATCGCACGGCATGGTTCCGGCGTAGACACTGTCGATCTCGACAGTTGCAGGCGCCACAACGTCCGCGTGGTCAACACACGCGGTAGCAATAGTGTTGCCGTTGCCGAGCACGCGATGATGCTGGTACTCGCCTGTGCCAAGACCCTAAATGTCCTGCAGGACCGCTACCGCGCCGGTCAATTCAAAGAAGCGCGCAAGCTTGCTTTCGGAGTGGAGATTTCAAAAAAAACTCTTGGCATCTTCGGTTTTGGGCAGATTGGCCGCCGCGTTGCCGCAATGGCGCACGACGGTTTTGACATGAAGATTTTGGCGTTCGATCCTTTCTGCAAGCCGGAAAGTGTCCCCGATTATGTCACGATAGTATCCGACCGTGACGAGATTTTCAAGAATGCCGATTTCATCACATTGCACATGGCGGCAACGGCCGAGAATAAGCACACCCTCGGTGCACACGAATTCGCATTAATGAAAAAGAGCGCTTACCTTATCAATACAGCGCGCGGCAGTTTAGTCGATGAAGCTGCGTTAATTAGTGCCTTGCGCGCCGGTGAACTCGCAGGCGCAGGATTAGATGCCACAGAACCGGAACCGGCAAATGTGGACAGTCCTCTCTTCCATATGGAAAATGTCATTATGACGCCGCATTGCGGCGGTAGCACCAAGGAGTCTAAAAGTCGCTCCTCCCTTGGTGCGGCAAAGGGCTGCGATGAGGTTTTAACCGGAAAACCCCTTACAAGTCCAGTGCTTTAATCTAGTATGCCCTCTGAACTACAATGTTCCTCCCTTCACGCAAATCTTCTTCATACACACTCCTCTCTATAAAGGGGACGCGGCACATCGATTGATGTGCCGCGTCCCCTTTACGACAGAACTATTTGCATCTGTATATAGCACATATTCTCGCGGTATTCTTCGATAAAGTTCAAACATCTTGTTTCGTGAACACTTAAAGGTGTATTATACCAACAAGGTTGCACTTTTCGCAGTTGCACATTTGCAGTTTTACCCCTGTTCGCTAAAAGTGTTTTGCACATAGAGTTGCATGCATTTTCCCCGCAGGGCGCAGAAAGAGAGGGAGCGGATCGCTCCGCACCCTCTGAAAAAGGCTTGATTTTTCGGCGCTTTGGACTTACTTGAAGTAGCGGTTCAGCAGACCCTGCAGAGCCTTGCCATGCCGCGCTTCGTCGCGGGCCATCTCATGGACGGTGTCGTGGATGGCGTCGAGGCCGTTCTTCTTCGCGCAGGCGGCGAGCTCGAACTTGCCGTTGGTCGCGCCGAACTCGCAGTCCACACGCCAGGCGAGGTTCTTCTTGGTGGAGTCGGTCATGTTGCTCTCGAGGTCGCTGCCGAGAAGCTCCGCGAACTTGGCGGCATGCTCGGCTTCCTCGTAGGCGGCCTTCTCCCAGTACAGGCCGATCTCGGGATAGCCCTCGCGGTGCGCGATGCGCGCCATGCACAGGTACATACCGACCTCGCTGCACTCGCCGTTGAAGTTGGCCATGAGCTGATCGAAGATATACTTCTTGTCCTCTTCGCTGATCTGGTCGTTGTTCTTCACGGTCTTGGCATAGACGCCGAACTCATGCTCGGCGGCGAGCTTCATCTCGCCCTTGACTTCCTCGAACATATTGCTCTTGGCGTGGCACACGGGGCACTCCGCGGGCGCCTCGGGACCTTCATAGATATAACCGCAAACCTTGCAGACCCACTTTTTCATATTCATATCCTCCATTTGTTTTTTGTTGGAATTTTTAGGTTGCTTGCCTTTGTGAGCTTAGTGTAGCATAGTATTTGCAGTTTTGCAAAGTTGCATTTGCAACTTTGCGGTAAAAATTTTATGAATTTCTTGCCATTGCCCTAAGAATACGCGGGGCAAGGAGCACACTGACGATGATCTTCAAGCAGTCGCCGGGGAGATAGGGCAGCATATAGGCCGTAGCGAGCTTCGCCGCGCTGACGGCTCCACCGTTGTAGACGTTAACGATGAGCGCAATGTAGGGCAGGCCGATGGCGTAAAGCACAGCGAAGCCGGCGACACAGGCGAGCGCGAGACGCAGCGGCGTGCGGTTTTTCTCCGCGAGCCTGCCGATGACCCATGCGGCGGGGATTAGGCCGAGCAGAAAGCCGAAGGTGGGGTTGAACACATAGCTGAAGCCGCCGCCGGCGGCGAAGATGGGGAGACCCACCAAGCCGAGACCGACGTAGAGCGCCTGCGAGAGCGCGCCGAGCCTCGCGCCGAGCAGCAGTCCGGCCATGGCGGTGAAGAAGCACTGCAGCGTGATGGTCGCGTGCATGAACTGGAAGTGGATGAACGCGCCGATGGCGGTCAGTGCGGCAAACAGGGCGCAGTAAATGAGGTCTCTTGTTTTCATGGGGCTGCCTTTCTTTTTCTCAACAGGATGGGGCCAGTGTAGCACAGTGCGCCGTCTCTGTCAACCTATAATTTTATATAGGTTGACAGAGCAGATAAGTGAAACGGGGAGAATGGCATCTCCCCGTTTTGTGAGCTCAGACGTTGAAGCGGAAATAGATCATATCGCCGTCCTTGACGACGTAATCCTTTCCCTCGCTGCGCAGCAGGCCCTTTTCCTTTGCCGCGGCGACGGAGCCGCAGGCGATCATCTCGGAGAAGTTGATGGTCTCGGCGCGGATGAAGCCGCGCTCGATGTCGGAGTGGATCTTGCCGGCGGCCTGCGGAGCCTTCGTGCCCTTGACGATGGTCCACGCGCGGCACTCGTCCTCGCCGTAGGTGAGGAAGGAGATGAGGCCGAGCAGTGTATAGGAGCACTGGATCAGACGGTCCAGACCGGACTTTTCGATGCCCAGCTCCTCGAGGAACATGGCGCGGTCGTCGCCGTCCAGCTCGGCAATGTCCTGCTCGAGCTTGGCACAGATGGGCAGCACCTCCGCGCCCTCCTTCGCCGCCAGCTCGGCGACAAGCTTATAATATTTGTTGGAGTCCTTGTCGGCAAAGCCGTCCTCGTCCATGTTCGCGGCATAGATGATGGGCTTGAGGCTGAGCAGGTCGGCGGTGGCGATCAGCTCGGCGTCCTCCTTGCTGTCGGCTTCAAAGGTGCGCGCGCTTTTGCCGGCGTCGAGATGCGCGGCGAGCGCCTTGAATACCTCGGCCTCGTGCAGGAACTTTTTGTCGCCCTTGCCCATCTTCGTGGCCTTTTCCACACGGCGGTTCACCATTTCGAGGTCGGCCATGATCAGCTCAAGATCAATGGTCTCGATGTCGCCGATGGGATCGACGGGCACGTTCGTGCTGGCGTCGGCGACGACGTGCATGATGTTTTCGTCATCAAAGCAGCGCACGACGTGAACGATGGCGTCCGTGCGGCGGATGTTCTCCAGAAACTTGTTGCCAAGACCCGCGCCTTGGCTCGCGCCCTTGACGAGACCCGCGATGTCCACGAATTCAATGACCGCGGGGGTCTTCTTCTTGGGGTGGTACATCTCGGCGAGCTTGTCAAGCCGCTCGTCGGGGACCGCGACCATGCCGACGTTCGGCTCGATGGTGCAGAACGGATAGTTGGCGCTCTCCGCGCCCGCGTTGGTGATGGCGTTGAACAGGGTGGACTTGCCGACGTTCGGCAGCCCGACGATACCTAATTTCATAATTTCCTCTATCTCCTTATATTTCAAGGGTTCTGAGGTACTCGAATGGCGCTTACTGTACCATTACTGTACCATTGTGTATTTTCTGACTCCGTTCAAACTGCAGAACGGCCTTCGACATGGAATCATTCGTCACATGAACATACCGATCCATTGTCGTTTTGATACTGGCATGACCCAGCAGCTTTTGAAGAACTTTCGGCTGCATACCGCTTTCGATCGCTCTTGTAGCATAGGTGTGGCGCAAAGCGTGCATACAAAAGTGTTTGATCCCTGCTTCGTCGCAGAGCTTATATAAGTGGGTATCATAGGAACTGTTCTTCGCTGGCTCTCCTGTTCGCCAGTTGATAAAGACAAGATCTCGCATGGACAAGCTCGCCTTTTCTCCGGTGTGCCGATCCATATAGTCCAATGTCAGCGACAGGATATCCGTTTCTCTGCGCTCGGGAACCCGCGCGTAAACCTTTTCCAAAATCTCGTATGCGCGGTTTGTGAGAGGGATTGTTCGATAACTCTGCTGCGTTTTCGGCGGTCCAGCCCGCCATTCGCCTTGCTCATGTCGATACTCTAATGTCTTATTGACTGTCAAAGTGCGCTTCTTCCAATCAATCGAATCCCATGTCAGGCCAATCATTTCACCCGTCCGAAGTCCCGTCTCCAATATCAACGCATATTGATAATAGTTGTGAGACTTTTTAGCGGCTGTTAAGAATTTTTGCTGTTCCTCCACCGTCAGAAACTTGATGTCATTCACTGCACGCGTCGGCTTTGTAAACCGCACACCATCCATTGGGTGTTTTTGAATCATGTCGTTCATAACTGCAGAGCGAAACATTGTTCCCATTGCGATATAGGTTTGCCGGATGGTTGAGCCTGCGTATTTCTCCTCCATCTGATTTAAGACCATTTTGCAGTGCATCGGCTTGACATCTGCAAGCTGCATGCCACCAATAAGCGGCTTCACATTATACTCATAACGTTCACGGTAATTTCTGCGAGTATTGGGAGCCAGGTCTCCAACGATATGAGCGATCCAAAACTCAAACCATGCGTCTACCGTCATATCTGGCGGAACAAATATATTTTCGTGCTTATCTGCATACTTGGCATCGTCCAGCCAATTTCGTGCTTCCGGAAGTGAGGAGAAGCACTTGACCTGACGCTTCCCTGCCTTGGTCACAAATCTTGCGCTATATAAACCGTCCTTTCTTTGGCAGATACCCTTGCCACATTCTTTGCCTCGTAAACTCTTGCCCATTTAGAGCCTCCTTTCTCAAAAAGAGAAAAAAGCCCTATGCAACAATGTGATTGTAGCACATGGGCTTTTGTTTCTCAATAGTGAAATTACCGTCAAATCATCAACTTGTGACTGATATATTGCTCGAACTCCCTGCGCTTGACCAGCTTTTTGGACCCAACATAGAGAACAAACGGGCAATTCGGACTGCGCAGCATACTCTCGATCTTGTTGATTCCAATGTTGCTGTATGCTGCGGCTTCCTTAATCGTCAGCGTCATTTTGAGATGGATCGGCACTTGCAATTCCTCGACCATACTGTTACCACCTGTGTGTTACATTCCGGACTGTTGACTTAGAAACGTAGCATTTGGGGAAAGTAAGAGCTCGTCTGAGCTATCATCTCTTTCCGTATCCAAGTCCAGCAGCCATTTGTCGGGGATCGTGATCAGATCGGGCCCTGTGTTGCAGATCCGTTTCACAACATCTGCCTGACACGAGAACAATGCACCTCTATTCAATTCTGTCCTCATTTGCTTCCCTGTTTTCAAGGTGTACGCCTCCGAAAGCAGCTCCAGACTGAACAGATACAGCGGAAGCATAGATGCTTTGCAAATGCCGTTTTGCTGTAAGTACCGCTGGAACCGATACAGCGCCATTTCGTCCAGCGCCAGCTTCATCAGCCGCAGTCCCATCTCATCCACGGTGAAATACTGAAAGCTGCTGTTTTTGCTGAAGTGGATCAGACGGCTGCGCGAGTTTACCCCATGAGCCATCAGATTTTCAATCAGGTCCCACTTGTCACCAAGAAGGATCGAGCTGCCGCATGTCCGGCCATATCCTAATGGCGAGGAGGCGACCCGGTCGAGAAACATCCGCTCTGCTTCCTCCGACCAAAGCAAGTTCCTGTCACCGAGATAATAAACCGGGTAATAGCAATACCTATTCACAAAAATACCTGACAATCTGGCACCTTTGTTGTCCCAACCATACTTCTGGGTCAGCTCATAGGCGCTGAAATAGATGAGCTGCTCTCCCATTGCGGACTCTTTCTGACTCCCAGGCTGCCAGATAGCCCCGAGCTTCATTGCCGCCAACAGGCAGGCCGCACCGCGGTGAAGCCGCAGTGTTTTCTTCCAGCTGCCATGCCCATTCTCCGGAGCCAGCGCATGACTGCGGACACGCTGCGCCCGCCCGGGGCTGACGCGCTGGAGCTGCTTCAATCCCAGTTCCGTTAGGCTCAGGGAGCGAACGATCCTGCGGTGATACCCCTTCATGCGCCGCTCCTTCAAGTAACCATCCCGTATTAGCGTTGTCACCACACGCCGATTATAGTCATAATATCCCGGCAGCATTCTTACCAGAGAAACCGGTACTTCGCCGCACATGCCTATAAAATCCAGCAGCTTTACTGCCATACATCCATTCTTTAATTGCATCAAAATATCCTCATTCCTGATCGATCCATTACTCTCTCAACAGTACGTCTACCCGGCGCACAGAGACAAACAGAAAGCCTGATCAACAAGGCTGCCGGACGCTTCACACTCGCAGCCTATGATAGGCAAGCATACTTATCTCAGGCTGCCGGAACGGCCTCTCTACCGTTATCCAAAGTCCTTACCCTATAAACCCTGCCCCCGACCGTTTTTAAGGCCGAGAGTCCTTGCGCCGCAAGGGTTTTCCTCTGCTACAGAACACCGAAAATTTGCAATGCCATTTGAGCAGGAATTGGTAGGCGTTTTCGGACCGCCTCCTACCTATTTTCGGTGCTGCCGTTCCAACATTCACGATGCCTCTTCAGCCATTCGGGGAATTGCTCCGGCGTCAGTATCCAAATGCGCGTGCTGTCTTGTGCCCCTCGATGACTGCATTGAAACGCGGAGCAGAGCGCTGAGGTGTCGTTTGTCAGGAAGGCTGCTTCCAGGACATCCTGACAATGCTTCAGCTCTAGGTTATCGTGGTCGATAAAGCGCCTGCTCTGGCTGAGATCGTAGATGTGCTCATACACCAGCACGCAGATATGAAACCTCGGCTGATCGTGTTTCGGGAATGCCCGATGAATCGCGTTACGCAGGAGACCTGCCATGAAGCGGGATCGGTCATTGTCCTCTCGCCGCGGCATGACGCAGGGAAGATCCATCCTCAACCAGCTTTCCGTAGTGACCTCAATAGAGGCAGGCGAATCGGCGTCACCGTATATTTCGGAAAACTCCCACACGGGCGGCAGCGTTGCCGCTGCGTACTGCCGGAGCTGGATGGCTGCGTCCTCCGCGGAGCGGACAGCCTCTAAAAGTAGCTTCCTGCTATGTGAACTTAATTGATCCATTTTGTACCCTTTCATTCATTTCGGCTGGTTCATTTTTGCGCAAGAGAAATGCCGGTCTTGTATCAAAACAGCACAAGTAACCTCCGTTCTGTCAGCCGGCACTCATTCCAAAAGACATAACCAGTGAGATTTTTTACGGCTCGCCCTTGTTTCCATCCGAGACAGATTTACTACATATGGCCATGGGGGTACGCGAGCAAAGGGGTGATGGCGGCAGCTTCCAACTCAGGCAGAATTCATATCGGTTTGGCTCGCGTGTCGGCTTCCCGGAATAGACTCTGATAAAACGGGCGGCTTCCAGTTCGTTGATGTGCTTCCGCAGACTGGATGGTGCGATCCCGTACTTTTTTGCGTCCTTTTGCGGAAGAATGAAATTCTTTCTTCCGCCGCTCTCCATAGCCATGCAGAAATAGAGAAAGCGGCTGCCGGTACTGAGTGCGTGGAACTGCTTGGAGAGAAGCAGGGAGTTTCCAACCTGAATGAATCGCTTTTCTTTGTTATCCACCTTGGCAGATAAGGCTGGTACAATCGTAGGTCCGTGTTTTCGGTTGCTCAAATCAAACTCCTTCTTTCATGTGAGGATAGGGGTGATGTCTCATCCCCTTCGTAATAAATGTAGAAAACCGGCCCTGTTTGACCACCCATTCAAAGCAGAAAAAATTACACTCAATGTAGACTTACGTAAACACAGAATGATCTGAATTTACATTAGGTCTACACTGAGTGTAACTGCTCGGCTTAGGTATACTTATTTCAACATTATGTGTAATGCGGCGCTGGAGTGATATCTTCCTATGCGCGCCTGGGAAAGATGATCCTTCTTGCCGATTGGTCCTTGGACGTGAAGGAGACACTTCTCTGGCAAGATCTGCGCCGTGTACTCAGCTGCCCATATCCAGCTCGTAGGTGCAGAGGTAGAACAGGAACGACGTCATCTGATAGCGGCTGATGCGGGTGTCGTAGGATGCCAGCAGCTCGTCAAGGTCGCTGTCCCGGGTGGTGATGTCCTTTTCATCACACCAGAGCACCGCCTTGGCTGTCTCCCGGTCAAGGTCAGGGTCATCCCGAAGGATCTGCCAGAGCTGCATCTGATCCACGCCGGTATCCACGCCTGCCATGACCGCATAGCGGAAGATCAGTACGCATGCGGTCTGATAGTCCACCTTGTCGTCGTATTCGGTATTGGGGTCATTCTGCCGGAGCAGCTCTGTCTGATAGGCCCAGCACACGGCGTTATAATAGGGGCGCGCCGCGTTGAATTCCTCGTTTTCATAGTCGGGCGGCAGGGCGGTATTGTCCGTTTCCGGCTTGCCCGCCATGCGGTAGAGCACATCGACAAACTCGCCCAGCCTTGCCGTGGCCTTGCCGCCGAAGGTGTCTGGCGTTTCCGGGTCCACATAGCCGTTGCGGTACATGTAGAGGACGCTGGCCTGATTGAAAATGCTCTTGATGTCCGTGAATACCACCGTATCCTCAAGGCTCCCGCCGCTGGACTCCTTGGCAAAGACGTGGGCGTAATAATCGCTGTTGAGAATGTTGCCGGAGAGCTGGAATCTGCTGTCCACATAGAGCCGGTAGGCTTCCACCAGCTCGTCGGAGACGGTGATATTCTCGTCGGCGGGGATCACGGTTTCCGTACCGGCGTCATAGCGGAAGGTCTTCGTCAGAAAGGACTTATCCGACAGCACCGCTACATGGACGCCGCTGGAGAGTACATCGGTGCCCGCCAGCAGGCGGGAATCATAGTCCACACCGAAGAGGTTCAGCAGCGTCGGCAGGATGTCTGCCGTAGAGCAGTATTCATCCACCACGATGTTTTCCGAAAGGCCGGGAACATAGCAGATGAAGCTGTTGCGGTATTTTTCAAAGGTGGTGTCCAGCGTCTGCCCCGCCAGTTCGTTGTACTCCGCTTCGGTCAGGCCGTAGGGGTAGTGGTCGTTGGTCAGGACGATGCAGGT
>ERZ808245.267-NODE-267-length-29022-cov-11.643249_pt1 | contig 29022 bp, 30 predicted proteins | sample MGYA00521243_ERZ808245 | MGnify/ENA primary metagenome ERZ808245 (study PRJEB31516, sample SAMN03275576) | gut metagenome | biome: mammalia-associated habitat; material: feces | host: Papio cynocephalus | place: Kenya | collected 2012-07-07 ... | reverse complement strand
AGACCTTACGACAACAACCAAAGGTCTTAAGAAAGAGAGTAGCTTGCTCCTCTGTCGGATATAGCCTGTATTTAATTGCTTTGTTTTTGACTAATCTAACGTCTTTACCCATACTTATATTATATCACAAAAATGGTATAATTAGAAAAACTTGCTATTTAATCGACATCGTGCAAAGGCAATTCATCCCACCACCTATAGAGGTGGGGGAATTCTTGCTCATAATGTGTTAAAAAGGAAGAAATATGAAAAAAATATTATTTGCTTCTTCAGAGTGTGTACCTTTTGTAAAAACAGGAGGACTCGCAGACGTAGTTGGTAGTCTACCTAAAGCTTTAGACAAGAAAAAGTATGATGTAAGAGTAATCTTGCCACAATATGAATGCATGGATGAAAAGTATAAAAAGGATTTAAAAAACCTTGTTTACTTCCAAATGGACAACAGAATCTATGTTGGCATTAACACTCTAAAGTTTGATGGTATAACATATTATTTTGTCGATAATAAGAAATACTTCTCTGGGGCCAAACCTTACTTTGATCTTTTTTCTGACTTAGAGCGCTTTGCGTACTTTTCAAAAGCAATACTCTCCGCCCTTCCTCTTCTTGGCTTCAAGCCAGATATTATCCACGCTCATGATTGGCAGACTTCACTTGTTCCAGTATATCTAAATACAATTTTCCAAGGTGATAGTTTTTTTCATGGAATTAAAACAATAATGACAATCCATAATCTCAGGTTCCAAGGCTGTTGGAATGTTGGACACCTGAGGTGGGTAACAGGATTACCAAATGAGCTATTTGTGCCAGGCCTTCTTGTATCACCATTTCAAGATACCTCTTATCCACAAGACGAATGGAATGCGACGATGCTACGTGGAGGCCTTGTCTTTTCTGATTGGATAACTACCGTCTCTTCTTCATATGCTAATGAAATACAAACACATAGCTATGGAGAGGGACTAGAAGATATTCTCTCATGGAGAAGAGACCGTCTACTTGGAATTGTCAATGGTCTAGACTATGGAGTGTGGAACCCCGAAAAAGATATGCTTCTTCCTCATAATTATTCTTCTTCGTCCTTTGTCAAAGAGAGAGAAAAAAACAAAGTAGAACTTCAAAAGGAATTGGGATTAAAAGAAGATAAAGATGTTTTTACAATTGCCATTGTATCTCGCCTAACAAACCAAAAAGGTATAGATTTGCTCGATCCTATTATGGATAGGCTTTGTGCTAATAAAATAAACTTAATTGTTCTAGGAACTGGGGATAGTTGCTATGAGAATATGTTCAGGTACTATGAATCCAAATATAGAGATAAAGTCAGAGCAAAAATAGAATTCTCAGAAGGTTTATCTCACAAAATATATGGTGCTGTAGATAGCCTTCTTATTCCATCTGCTTTCGAACCTTGTGGCCTGACACAACTAATAGGATTAAAGTATGGCGCCATTCCAATTGTTCACGAAACAGGAGGCTTAAAAGATACAGTAAAGCCTTATAACCAATACACTTCAACAGGAACTGGTTTTTCTTTCTTCGATTTTAACCCTCAAGTTTTAATGGATAGAATAAACCATGCACTTTGGCTCTATTACGAGAAAAAAGACGAATGGAGAAAGATTATGAAGAGAGGAATGGAAGAAGATTGGTCTTGGTCCAATTCCTCTCGTAGATACGAAAATCTATACGATTCCCTTTAATAATTGAAGCCTCTATTTATAGCTTCCAAATTTATTTCATACATATCCTGATGCCTGGCACTGACAACTTTTTTAATAGCTTCCTCAATTTTGTTTCTGCCAAGTTCAGGGCATTCTTTTAAGACCTTTCCAAGTAGCACAATATTGCTAAGTGCCACATTCCCCATCTCTTGAGAAAGCGCTGAAGAAGGAATATAAAAGGCCTCAACATCACTTCGTTTTATTTTACGTTCTACCATAGTAGAGTCGACAAAAATCTTACCTCCACTCTTTACTTTGCTCTCAAACTTATCAAGAGAAGGTAGATTCATTGCAACTAGAATGTCTGGTTCATCAATAATTGGAGAACCAATTAAGGAAGAACTTATTGTCACAGAACATGTTGCTGTTCCTCCCCTCATTTCTGGGCCATAGGACGGAAGCCAACTAACCTCTTTATTTTCAAACAATGCTTTATATGAAAGTAACTTACCAAAGAAAAGGATTCCTTGGCCACCAAAACCAGCAATAATCAATTTAGTAGTCATACTCTCTCCTTCTCATCTTTATCTCTAAAAACTCCAAGTGGGTAATAAGGAATCATCTTTTCATCAACCCACTCTAAAGCCTTTTGTGGAGTCAAACCCCAATTGGTTGGACATGCAGAAACTACTTCAACAAGAGAAAAACCTTTATTTTCAACCTGATTTCGAAATGCTCTCTCTATGTGTTTCTTTGCACTAAGAACATTCTTTACGTTATTAACAGCAACACGTGAAACGTAGTATGGGCCATCTAAGCTAGATAAGAGCTCACATACCTTTATTGGATAGCCTTCTCGAAAGACATCCCTACCATAAGGAGAGGTTTGTGTAACCTGTCCAGGAAGAGAGGTTGGGGCCATTTGCCCTCCTGTCATTCCATAGATAGCATTATTAACAAATATGATTGTAATATTTTCATTCCTTGTTGCTGCATGAACTGTCTCAGCCATACCAATAGAAGCAAGATCTCCATCCCCCTGATAGGTAAAAACAATGTTATCAGGAAGAGATCTTTTTATACCTGTAGCAACAGCAGGTGCTCTTCCATGGGCAGCTTCTATCATATCGCAAGCAAAATAATCATATGCCATAACAGCACAGCCAACAGGCGCAACACCTATTGTTCTACCTTCAATACCAAGGCTATCAATAGCTTCTGCAACTAAGCGATGAATTATACCATGAGAACAACCGGGGCAATAATGAAGCTCTTTCTCTGTTAAGCTCTTTGGTTTTTGAAATAGCATGGCCATTACTTACCTCCTTTTTGTATAGAGAGAACCTTCTCAACAATTTGCGAGGTGGATGGAATAATTCCACCAGCTCGGTGACACAAATAGACTGGCTTTCTGCACTCCTCAGCAAGACGAATATCCTCAATCATTTGTCCCATAGAAAGCTCTACAGAAATGAATGCTTCAACTCTATAAGATGCTTCATTTATTACTTTTGAAGGAAATGGCCATACTGTAAGAGGTCGAATAAGACCACATTTAACACCAAGAGCTCTCAGTTCGTTAACAGACGCCTTGGCAACACGAGAAGCAATACCAAAAGCAACAAGAGCATAAGATGCATCATCCATCATATAACTCTCAACTCTAACTTCGTTTTCCTCAATTTTCCTGTAACGTTCAAAACGCTCTATATTCGTCTCTTCCAACTTTTCAGGAGAGAGATAGAGAGAGTTGACAATATTGTGCTCCCTCATCATTTTTGTTCCTGTTAAAGCCCAAGGTTTTTCATATTTTTTCTCTTTGACCTCATCAGGAAGAACAACACTTTCCATCATTTGTCCAATAGTGCCGTCAGCTAAAATCATAACCGGAGTACGATATTTATCTGCTAAATCAAAAGCTAACATTGTAAGAGAGGCCATTTCTTGAACAGACGCAGGCGTAAGTACAATCATGTGATAGTCACCGTGTCCACCGCCTTTTGTTGCTTGAAAATAGTCAGATTGGCTAGGCTGAATACCTCCAAGACCTGGACCTCCTCGTTGGACATTTACAATTACAGCAGGTAAATCTGAACCAGCAAGATATGAAATTCCCTCCATTTTAAGAGAGACTCCTGGGCTTGAGGAACTTGTCATAACTCTCTTACCAGTAGATGAGACTCCATAGACCATATTTATTGCACTAATTTCACTTTCTGCTTGAAGGAAAACTCCTCCTATTTTAGGCATTCTCTTTGCCATATATGCTGCAATTTCCGTCTGTGGGGTAATTGGATAACCAAAGTAATGTCTGCATCCAGCTCTTAAAGCTGCCTCAGCAATGGCCTCATTGCCCTTCATTAATACCTTTTCACTCATATTATTTTTCCACCGTAATTATTGAGTCTGGGCACATAGCGAAGCAGAAGCCACAACCTACGCACTTAGACATATCTTTTATTTGAACATAATTATGTCCCTTCTTATTCATTTTGCTTTTATCAAGAAAAAGAAGAGACTTAGGACAAGCTTCTACACAGAGTCCACATCCTTTACATTTGTCTATTTCAAAAGTAATCTTTGCCATAACAATTTCCTTTTTAATCAAATGGCCTTCTTTGTAACTTTAGACCAAATTCATTATTTCCTTTTAGCCCCTCTTCAACTGTTGTATAAACAATTGGTAGATTAGAAAGACGAGAGAGTTTTTCAGCCTCATCTATTCTTTTTTCTATTGTGTCTCTAGTAGTATCTGCTCCAAGATTAGAGTTGTTTATTATTCCAGTAAAAGATAGTCCCGATGCTTTTTCTATCTCTTTCAAAACTTCATATGCATCTAGTGCATTTTGAGTTAAAGGACGATAGAAATTCACAACATAGAACATATCGTAGTTGTTCTCTTCTTTTACGTAAGGAACAAGACGACCTAGAGCATAACTACCTCTATCATCACCGCCTACATCAATTACAGAATAAATTGATTTGTCTTCTACTAATCTATAAATAGACGAAGGAAGAGCCGGTAAATCAACATTGCTATCCGCAAAAGGAAGTGAAATAACTTCAATTCCTTTCGCTTCTAATTGCCCTTGGCTATCTTTGGTTCTAAAATATGGATTAACTATATCTAAATCAGCTATAACAACTTTTTTGCCTTTTTTATTTATATGGTATGCATAGTTTATAGCTACATTAGTTTTTCCAGATCCATAGTGACCTAAAAACAGAGTTATCCTTTTCACTTTTTTAAACCCAAGCTATAAGACCAACCCATATCATCTTTTATTCTTCCTGTTTGAATTCCATAGAGAGTATCGTAGAGCTTCTGTGCAATTGGTCCGACCTTTTCCTTTTGGACAGGGTAATCTTCGCCGTTAAAACATAAGCATCCTATAGGTGAAATAACAGCAGCAGTTCCTGAAGCAAATATTTCAGTCAATGTTCCATTTCTACTTGCATCGAGCACGTCATAGATACTGAGTTTTCTCTCGCTTACCTTAATTCCCCATGATGAGAGAAGGCGAATAACACTATCACGAGTAATACCAGGAAGAATCGTTCCACTATCGAGTGGTGCTGTTATTACCTCATTATTTATAACAAAGAAAGCATTAGATGTTCCTATTTCTTCAACGTATTTATGATCTTTGGCATCAAGCCATAAAACATCTTTACAGTTAAAACGCATAGCATCTTCACTTGCTCTCATTGCGCCACCATAGTTACCACCGACCTTTGCATATCCAGTTCCACCCTCTGCAGCTCTTATATACTTATCTTGAACAAAGATTCTTGTTGTAGATAATCCTCCATCATTAGCAGCATAATAAGAACCTGTTGGAGTAAGAATAATCATAAAGCGATAGTGCTTTGCAGGAAGAACTGAGAAAGAAACTTCGTCGCCAAAGATAAAAGGCCTAATGTAAAGAGCTGTTCCTTCTTTTGATGGAACCCATGACTCATCTGTCTGAATTAAGCTTCTAATTGCCTCAACAAGAAGACCTTTAGGTAGCATAGGAATACACATTCGCTCACATGTTTTTTCCATTCTCTTTTCGTTCATATCTGGTCTAAAGAGAAGGACATCTCCGCTTGGTGCTCTATATGCTTTCATTCCCTCAAACATCATTTGTGCATAATGTAAGACACAGGATGCAGGTTCAATTAGTATTGGCTTATGAGGAACAACTCTAAAATCATGCCATCCCTCGTCTTCTGTCCAATCAGCACAAAACATGTGATCTGTAAAATACTTAGCAAACCCAAGATGATTCTCATCTGGCTTTTCCTTTGGTTCTTTTGTTCTTTCAACTCTAATGTCGAAACTCATACTTTCCTCCTCATCTATTTGTACAAATTCGGTTTTCTATCTTTAAAAACAGGAAGATTTGTTCGAGCTAAATACACTTCTTTTTCATCAAAACAAGCTTCAACTATCCCTTCTTCCTGGTTATCCTGTGTTGCAAGTAGCTCTCCTGTCGGAGAAAAAATCGAAGAACAGCCACAGAAATCTATATCTTCTCTCTTTCCTGCAGATGAAGAGAGAACAAGATATATTTCGTTTTCAATAGCTCTCGCTCTTGAAAGTGTAAGTAGATGTCCTTTTCTCTCTAGTGGCCAAGATGCACTAACAAAAAGCATCTCGACCCCATCTAAACTAAGGCGACGAGAGAGCTCAGGAAAACGCAAGTCATAGCAAAGAATAACGCCACACTTAACTCCATCAAGCATAAATGTTGATAGATGATCCCCTGGAGTGAAGAACTTATCTTCATTAAGAGGTGAAAAAAGATGTGTCTTGTCATATTCAGCTTGAAGATGACCACTTCTATCAAAGACAAAACAACTGTTGTAGAGTTCTTTACCTCTTTTATTTACAACAGAACCTCCAACAATATTCATATCGAGTTTTCTTGCACAAGATGACAAGAAAGCCTTTGTTTCGAATCCTTCTAAATCTGCCATTTGAGAGAGATTGTTTTCAGGAAAAAATCCCAAGTCCCATAGCTCAGGTAAAAGTGCTACATCAGAGCCTCTTTTCTTTGCTTCTTCTAGCAGTACAAGAGCTTTTTCATAGTTCTCTCTTTTTTGACCAAATTTTACATCCATCTGAATGGAAGCAACCTTCATTCTTTTTGTCATAGTGCATTCCTCTTTATCTTTCCACTAATTGTCTTTGGCAGTTCATCTTTGAAGACAATTAATCGAGGGTATTTATATGGAGCTGTATGTTCTTTTACGTAGTTCTGAATTTCTTTCTTTAGTTCTTCCGTTGGTTCAGTGCCCTTTGTAAGAACAATCGATGCCTTAACAATTTGACCTCTGATAGGATCAGGTGATGCAGAGACACCACACTCTAGAACATATGGAAGCTCCATGATTACAGACTCAACTTCAAATGGTCCAATACGATAGCCAGAAGATTTAATAATATCATCTGTTCTTCCTACATAGAAGAAATAGCCATCTTCATCCTTCCAAGCAGTATCGCCTGTATGATAGTAGCCATCATGTATAGCTTCCTTTGTCTTTTCTTCATCACGATAATATTCAGTAAAGAGCCCAATAGGATTGCCATTTTTAAGAGAGATAGCAATTTCACCAGTTTCACCAGGAAGACACTCTTCACCATCTGGAGTGAGGATGTGTACATCGTACTCAGGGCTAGGTTTTCCCATGCTTCCCATCTTTACCTTTGTACCTCTAAAATTAGCAACAGTAAGTGTTGTTTCTGTCTGTCCAAAGCCTTCCATAATCTCCAAGCCTGTTGCCTTTGCAAACTGTATTGCAACTTCAGGGTTTAGTGCTTCGCCTGCCGTTGTCATATGTCTTACCGATGAGAAATCATATTTAGTTAAATCTTCTTTTATCATCATTCTTAGCATTGTTGGAGGAGCACAGAAGGTTGTTATCTTATATTTGGCAAAGAGTGGCAATAAGTCATGGGCATCAAAACGGTCAAAATCATAGACAAAAACAGCGCCTTCACACATCCATTGTCCATATAACTTACCCCAAAGTGACTTTCCCCAACCTGTATCAGATATAGTAAAGTGTAGGCCATCAGGTTCACAGCAATGCCAATAGCGTGCTGTAATAAAGTGTCCAAGAGCATAGGTATGCTTATGTTCAACCATCTTAGGGTTTCCTGTTGTTCCGCTAGAGAAGAACATAAGCGCACTTTCTTCTCCACTTGGTGAAGAGCTAGTTCTTTTAAATGAACTCTTAAAGAGAGGATACTCTTTATCAAAATTGTGCCAACCTTCTTTTTCTCCTTGTACGATAATCTTTGTCTTTACAGTTGAACACTCCGATAAAACAGAATCAATCATGCTAGTAGAGTCTCCTGTAGCTGTAGAAATTACAGCTGAGACACTAGCAGCATTAAAGCGATAAATATAGTCATGCTCTCTTAAGAGGTAAGTTGCAGGAATAGCAACCGCTCCTATTTTATGAAGTGCAACGATGGTAATCCAAAATTCCCAATGCCGCTTTAAGACGAGCATAACTTTATCACCCTTTTTTACACCTAAGCTGAGAAGATAGTTAGCACATCTATTCGACTCTTTTTTTATTTCTTCAAACGTAAATCTTCTCTCATTTCTATTTCTGTCCAAGTAAACAAGAGCTGTCTTATTTGGATAATGCTCGCTTATTGCATCAACGACATCAAAACCAAAGTTAAATGCATCTGTATTCTTAAACTCAACGCCTGTTAAATGTCCCTCTTTATCTTCACTGCATTTAACAAACTTTTCTATAAGAAGAGGCTTTTTATCTGGACGAGGTACAATAGAGTCTATTATTACCTCATCACCCTTATTTTCTTCCCCTGAAAGTACAACAGCACAGAAAACACAATCTTTTCCTTCAACAGCAATCATGCCGTGTGGAGTTGAAGAGTTATAGTAAATGCTATCACCCTCATGAAGAACTTCTTTATTCTCACCAACTTGAACTAAAAGAGAACCTGAAAGAACAAGGTCAAATTCTTGTCCAGAGTGTTTACTTAATTGTATTGGTCTAGATTGTAGTTCCTCAGAGTATTCATATCGTACCCAATACGGCTCGGCTAGCTTATCTTTAAACTTTGGTGCAAGATTAAAAATGTCGATACCTTCTTCCTTTGCTGTCTGAACACCCTGACCTTTTCTTGTTACAGTATAAGAAGTTAATGTCGTAGATTCACCTTCTAGAAGATCGGTAATATCTATCGAGAAGACTAAAGCACACTTATGAATGAAAGAGAAAGGTAAATCAACGCTTCCACTTTCATAATTTTTGTAGTCAGAAAGACTAACCTCGGTCTTCTCTGCCATCTCGCTCTCCGAAAGAGCCATAATCTCTCTCATGCCTTTGATTCTAGATGCAACATCTCTAAGCTGATCACTGTAGCTTCTCGCTTCCACTTCTCAAATCCTCCAAATAAAAAAAACTCGCCCCAAAAGACTATTAATCCTTTGAGACGAGTTATATCTATTTTTTGATACTATACCCGCGGTACCACTCAAATTGCGTATTTCTACGCCACTCAGGCTCCATCAAGCCGTATGCATTAACGCAGCAATCACGAGAGGCCTCTACTTACATCTCTGTTTTCTGTCCTCCAGCTCTGAAGTGATAGGTTTAAAGGCCCTTCACTACTGGCTCACACCGTACCCAGCTCGCTCTAGCTATCTTCCTTTTCCGTCTTCGTCGTAGCTTTTTTTAATTGTTGGTTTTTTAACACATTTTTTGCTAATGCGTCAATAAAAAAATTTTAATAAAGAAATCTTTACGAAAAAATAACAAATATGAAATTGTTTTCATACTTAAAAATGTCTCTTCTCTATTCTAGGTATATCATTGACACTTGGCTATTGATTAATTATTTTGCTTTTAGTATAGGGAGAGAAAAGTGAACGAGCGAATACTGAATCTTGTCATAGATTCATTTTGGAAGATATTGAAACCTGGACTTGAGAGAACAATACCACTTACTCTTCTCTCTTTTTCCTTTGCTCTTGTTATTGCAACTGTCGTTGCACTTATACAAGTTGCAAAAATTCCAGTATTAAAAAACATTTGCCGTTTTTACATTTGGATAATTAGAGGTACTCCTCTCTTAGTTCAACTCTTTGTCGTCTTTTTTGGTTTTCCATCTATTGGCATACTAATTGATCCTTTTCCTGCAGCTGTTTTAGTTTTCTCAATTAATGAAGGGGCATACTCCTCTGAAACAATCAGAGCAGCCATAGAAGCTGTTCCAAAGGGACAACTAGAAGCCGGAGAATGTGTGGGAATGAGTTGGTTACAAACCATGAAAAGAATCGTTCTTCCTCAAGCTCTACGAATTGCATTTCCGACTCTCTTCAACTCACTTATAAGTATGGTAAAAGATACCTCTCTTGCCGCAAATATCACAGTTACTGAGATGTTTATGCAGACACAGCGCATCGTTGCTAGAACATATGAGCCTCTTGTTCTCTACCTAGAAGTTGGTTTTATTTACCTACTAATTTGTACTATTCTTACTAAGGTTCAGTCTTGGGGAGAAAAGCAGTTTAAGAAGAGAGGCTACTGATGATTTTACAAGTTGAAAACATTAAGAAGAGCTTTGGTTCTTTAGAAGTATTAAAAGGAATTTCTCTATCAGTAAATAAAGGTGACGTAATAGCAATCCTTGGACCATCTGGTAGTGGTAAAACAACTTTTTTGCGTTGTCTTAATTTCTTAGAAAAGGCAGATGATGGCAAAATAATCTTTGATGGAAAGGAATATGACACCAAAACCATAACTAAAAAAGAGATTAAAGAAATAAGACTTAAGACAGGTTTTGTTTTTCAAAACTATAACCTGTTTAGCAACAAAACAGCTATAGAAAATGTTATGGAAGGCCTCATTGTTGCAAGAAAAATGAATAAAGAAGAGGCAAGAAAAAGAAGTGAAAAGTATCTAGAGAAAGTAGGTATGCTAGATAGAGCCTCTTACTACCCTTCGCAATTATCTGGAGGTCAGCAACAACGTGTTGCCATTGCTAGAGCTCTTGCAACAGAACCACTCTTAATATACTTTGACGAACCAACTTCAGCCTTGGATCCAGAGCTTACTTCAGAAGTTTTATCTGTTATGAAAAAACTAGGAGAAGAAGGAATGACGATGGTTGTTGTTACTCATGAGATGAGCTTTGCCCGTGGAGTTGCTAACAAGATTGTATTCATGGAAGGCGGTGTCATTGTTGAAGAAGGTAAGACTGAAGAATTCTTCACTAACCCTAAAAATAGTAGAACTAAAGAGTTCATTACAAGAATGGAACTCTCAAAAATAGAATAAGGAGAAAAAGCATGAAGAAATTTATTACAATTTCACTAATTGCAATTCTACTTGCTAATTCTATAATGGCAGGTGGAAACAAAGAGACAGCTGTAAGTGGAGATCAGCTAGAGCGTATTAAGGCCAAAGGCTCAATCACAATCGCAATGGAAGGCACATGGGCACCTTGGACTTATCATGATGAGAATAATAACCTTGTAGGTTTTGATACAGAAATTGGCCAAGCCATTGCACAAAAACTTGGAGTAAGCGCTCAATTTATTGAAGGAGAATGGGATGGGCTTCTTGCTGGGCTCGATGCAGGAAGATATGATGTTATGATTAACGGCGTTGACATTACCCCTGAAAGAGCAGAGAAATACAATTTCTCAACTCCTTACGCATATAACAAAACTGCCGTTATAACTAAATCTGATAATAATTCAATTTCCTCGATGGAAGATCTAAAAGGAAAGAAAACTGCCAATACAATATCTAGTACATATGCGGAAGTTGCAGAAAAATATGGAGCTAATGTTACAGGTGTAGATGACTTGATTCAGACATTTGAGCTTCTTGCCACAGGAAGAATCGATGCAACGCTAAACGCAGAAGTTACTTATTATGACTACATGAAAGAACACCCAGATGCACCATTCAAAATTGCATGCTTAGACAAAGATAAGACAAGTGTTGCAATCCCTGTAAGAAAAGGTGATGATTCCAAAACACTTCTTGAGGCAATAAATAAGGCCTTAGAAGAATTGAGGAACGAAGGTGTTTTAACTGAACTCTCAATTAAATACTTCGGTGTTGATATCACCAAAGAATAAATGATAATCAGTAAGGCTACAGAAAACTGTGGCCTTTATTTTTTAAGCTACTAGAAACTTCCGTCTATTTATGTCTATTATCTCTTTGGAGCAAAAAATGAATAAAGATCTTACCGTTGGAAAGCCACAAAAAGTAATATTTGAGTTTTGCCTTCCTCTATTTCTATCAATTGTCTTTCAACAGCTATATAACATTGCAGATAGCTTTGTAGCTGGAAAATTTATTTCAGAAGATGCACTTGCTGCAGTTGGAAATAGTTATGAAATCACATTAATCTTCATAGCCTTCGCCTTTGGATGCAATATGGGATGTTCTGTCTTAGCATCTCGTCTCTTTGGTGCAAAAGAATACACTAAGCTTAAGAGCGCAATTAATACATCCATAGTATCAACCATAGCTACTTGTGTTATTTTGATGACCATTGGTCTTATCTCAATGGATGGACTATTGAGACTAATAAATACACCTAGTAACATCCTTGCAGATTCTGCGCTCTATCTAGACATCTATGTTTATGGTCTTCCGTTCTTGTTCTTATATAACCTTGCAACAGGAATATTCTCCGCTCTAGGAGATTCCAAGACACCATTTATTTTCCTAGCGTTCTCATCTACAGCTAATATTTTTATGGATATTCTATTTGTTACACAGCTCCATATGGGCGTTGATGGCGTTGCATGGGCAACATTTATATGCCAGGGAATAAGCGCTATTTTAGCTCTTGTAGTTGTATTTAAAAGACTTAAAACAATAAAAGTAGAAGAGAAGCCACAGTTTTTTGTACCTTCACTCTTTAAACAATTTTTATCGGTCGCTGTCCCTAGCACAATGCAACAGAGCTTCATTTCAGTCGGAAACATTATCCTTCAGTCAATTATTAATGGCTTTGGATCTTCTGTTGTTGCCGGCTACGCTGCAGCAGTTAAACTAAATAACCTAGTTATTACATCATTTACTACAATTGGTAATGGAATATCTAACTACACAGCACAAAACCTTGGAGCTCAGAAGCTCAAGAGAATCTCAGATGGTTGGAAAGAAGGTGTCAAGATGGTTGAAATCATCTCAATCCCTTTCATCATTTTATATGTCCTTTTATCTAACCAGCTTTTAACTCTCTTTATGGATAATCCATCACTTGAGGCCTTAAAAACAGGAAGAGAATTCTTAAGAATAGTTGCCCCTTTCTATGTTATTGTCTGCATAAAGATGGTCTCAGATGGCACTCTCAAAGGTGCCGGTCTCATGAAATACTTCATGATTTCAACATTTACAGATTTAATTCTGAGAGTAGTTATTGCCTTCTTACTATCTCGTACAGCACTTCAAAGCACAGGTATATGGCTAAGTTGGCCTATTGGTTGGATTATTGGAACCATTCTATCTGTTATCTTCTACAGAAAAGGAGAATGGAACTACATAGAAGAAGCGGCCCTTAGAGAAGGAGCTAGCGAAACGAGGGATTAAACAGTTAATTCCTCGTCGCTTTCATCGGTAAAGTATTCAGATACTCTTTCTGGCTTAAAAATACCTTTATTAGTAACAATGCCGGTAATTAGCTCGGGTGGTGTCATATCGAAGGCTGGATAGTAGCCTTTGACGCCATCTATTGTTGTTTTCACACCCATTGCTTGCAAAGAGAAAGATGGATCTCGCATCTCAATTGTAACTGTATCATATGTTTTATGAGCTTTATCTGGCGCACCTGTAACATATACAGGAATATGGAAATAGGCGGCACATATTGCAATTTGACTTGTTCCTACTTTATTAAAGACATAGCCATCGCAACTAATAGCATCAGCTGCACAAGTAAAGAGATCAACCTTTTCATTCTTCATAACAAATGCAGGCATATTATCTGTTATTAGCGTCACATCAAAACCCATCTGATAACAAACTGTGCTAGTAAAGCGAGCACCTTGGAAATATGGTCTTGTTTCAGGACAAAATAGCTTAATAGGGTTATTACGCTTTTTGCATTCTTTTAGCATCATGCCAAGTATTGTCTCTGCGTAACACTGAGTCATAACAGTTCCGCCCTGTGGGATTTTATCAACTAGATACTTAGCAATCCTGCCTACCCTCTCATATCTGAGATTATTAGACTCTATTACATGTTCTTTTATGGCTTCATCTGCTCTTCTACCCTCTCTCAAAGCAGCAATAGCAACAGGAATGCATCCGTCAGTTAGCTTTTGCATTCTTCGTGTTGTTGTTGGACGAGATGTGCTAATAGTTCGAGATGCCCACTCTAAATACTCGATAAAGTCTTTTTCGCTCTTATCTCTAGCAATGTAGGCAGCAAGGGCCATCCCCATAGGAGCAAGAGTATATGGCCCCGTTGATTGAGTTACCATATTCTTTATTGCAAGTGCAACATCTTCAACACTATTACAAATCACCCATTCAATCTTAGCAGGATATACTCTTCTATCTAAAACTCTAACGTGCCCATTCTCATACCATGCAACATTTTCATATTGAAGCATAAAAGCAAGGTCTTTATCTTGTCTTTCCATAACCATATCTCCTTTATTGTTAACTTGCGTCTATATCTATTCCTTTTTTCATTTTTCTATAGAAAACAAAATACATTGTACTATAACAAATTGAACCACCAAGAAGTTGGCTAATAGCCTCAGCTAAGAAGACACCATTAACACCAAAGCCGAGGCGAGGAAGAATTAGTATTAAAGGAAAGACCAAGATAGCTTTTCTAAGCAAAGAGAAGAATACTGCAAATCGAGGACGATTTAAAGCAACAAAGGTCGTCTGTCCTGATGACTGGAGTGCCATCATAAAGAAAACAGCAAAGAAAATTCTCATCACTGGTATAGTTATATTAATCAAATCTTTATCTGGGGTATAAATACTAATTAAAGTTTGAGGAAAGGCAAGAACAAATGCCCATATAAGAATGCCATAGAAAAGCGTCATTAGTGTCATACTCTTAATGGCTTTACAGACTCTATCACTCTTTCTTGCTCCATAGTTATAGCTAATTACTGGTTGAGCACTACTTGTAATAGCAGATATTGGTAATGAAACCATCTCTCTAGTTGAATTTATGACGCTCATCGCACCTATATAAAGAGTTGAAAGTGACCCTCCAAAGACTCTTAGAGTCATATTTGATGCTGCCTGCGTTAATGAATTTGTCATCTTAAACATAAAGCCAGAGACACCGAGCTTAGCTACTCTTAAAAGAATAGCTTTATCTAAAGAAAGACGCTCTAGTCTTAGTTTTGATTTTTTTGAATGCAAGAAAAGAAGAACCCAAAGAGCAGAAACAAATTGAGAAATAACCGTTGCAACAGCTGCTCCTTTTACCCCCATAGATAGAGCATAGATAAAAATTGGATCCAATACCGTATTTAGGATAGCTCCAATTAATACAGTAAGCATGCCAATTCCACCAAAACCTTGCATGGTAATAAAAGAATTGAAGCCAACGCTTATAAAGACAAAAACGCTACCGAAGACATATATAGAAAAATAATCGCTTGCATAGCCTATTATTTGGCTATCTGCTCCCATAAGAGACAACAATGGAAGTCGAAATAAAAATAAAAGAATGGTCAAAAGGCAACTAATAATAAGTGCAAACGAGAGGCAAGTCTCCATTATAAGAGTCGCTTTTCTATCATCTCCTTTTCCTCTTTCAATGGCAGCAATTGGAGCTCCTCCTGTCGAAATAAGAGAAGAAAAAGCACTTATAAAGCTAATTATAGGAAAAACAACACCAACGCCAGAAAGAGCAAGCGTACCCACATTCTCTATGTGTCCAATATACATTCTATCGACAACGCTATAGAGGACATTTACTAGTTCTGCTAATAGTGTTGGCAGAGCAAGAGAAAGAATATGGAGGGTAATACTACCCTCACCGTAATTTCCTTTATTTATTCTCGTTTTCATAGTGATAAAGGTGCAGAATTGACGTAGGTACAAAACTTAATTGAAAAGCCATTATCAATTGCGCTATCGCTACAATTCTCAAGGTGCCAATTCTCTTTCTTATCAAGATTCTCAAAAAAGACCTCTGCTCCACCTAGAGCATCAACCTTTGTAATAAGCGCACGAGAGCAATATGGAAGCATAGTTTTATACATCATTGCCCCGCCTATTATGTAGATGTCATCACTATTGTACTTTTTTAATTCTTCAAATAGTTCAGGAAGGCTTTCTACCATAATAAAGCCATCCTTTTTTGCCCTTTCTTTGTCGCCATTTGGCCAAAGAACAATGTTTGTTCTGTTTTTAAGTGGCTTACCATTAGGAAAAGAAAGAAGTGTATTGGACCCCATTACGACAACTTTTTTTAGCGTATTTTTTCTAAAATAGGCCATATCTAGAGGAAGATGGAACATCAAATCATTCTTTTTTCCAATTCCCCATTCTTTATCACAATGTAAAATAGCTTGCACCTAACACCTCTCAAATTGCTACTGGGATATTGTATTTTGTTGGATTATAGCGATAACCAACAAGTGAAAAGTCATCTGGAGTAAATGAATAAAAATCATCCTTCTCTTTATTCATCTTAAATTCAGGAGCAGGGTATTGCTCATTCTTTATTATCTCTTCCACAATTGGAATATGTCTGTCGTAGATGTGAGCATCAGCAATAACATGGACAAGCTCTCCAACCTCTAAGCCAGAAACATGAGCAAACATATGCATTAACACAGCATACTGAACAACATTCCAATTGTTTGCTGTCAGCATATCTTGGCTTCGCTGATTTAATATTCCATTTAAAGTGTTACCTGAAACATTTAGCGTTAAAGAATATGCACATGGATATAGGGCCATTTCAGATAGGTCATGGTGATTATAGATATTTGTAATAATTCTACGTGACTGAGGATTATTCTTTAAGTCAAATAAGACTCTGTCTACTTGGTCAAACATGCCCTCTTTATATTTATGCTTAACGCCTAACTGGTAGCCATAAGCCTTACCAATAGAACCATTTTCGTCTGCCCAGCTATCCCAAACATGGCTCTTTAAGTCGTGGATATTATTACTCTTCTTTTGCCATATCCATAATAACTCGTCGATAGCAGACTTCATATATGTTCGCCTGATAGTAATAATTGGAAACTCTTCCTTTAGATTATATCTATTTACAATGCCAAACTTTTTTATTGTATGAGCACTCTCTCCATCACTCCAATGAGGGCGAACAGGATAGGCATCATCCTTTACACCATGCTCTAGTATATCTAGTATATTCTCAACAAAAATTTGATCGGCTCTACTCATTTTACTTCCTACTTATTCTACTTTTTATATAGTTAAACCAAGTCTTAAATCTATTCTTCTCTGCATCTTTTTTTATATCTAAGGCAGCTTCCTCTTCAGTTGCATAACTATCTGTTCTCTTCATCTCATCCCAGCGCCTGACAAGCCACATGTAGATATCGGCTTCGGTATACCCAGGATATAAAGACAACAGATGCTCTTTATCTAATGCATCAACAAGAGGACGATACACATTCTTATACCAACTTACAGCACCCTCTTCAAATGTCATTACATGATCACAATGCTCATTAGCATAGTACTTATGAACAAGGATGTGATTAACCATCTCAGGGTATGATCCGGGAGTTGTGAATATAATCTTATCCATAGGAAGATATGTCGGATGATATTGCTCTATAAAACGACCTCTTTCATATGCAACAACTCGCCTTTTAAGTTCATTCATCGTCATTCCCTCTTCGAGAGGAATCTGGGAAGAAAGCTCAACAACCTCAGCATCTATAAATTCTTGTCCCTTACTTTTTGCAACAGATACACGATGATTGCCATCTCTGACGAAGTACCACTCACCTAGTTTATATACAGAAATAGGAGGAAGAGGAATATCATCAAGACGTGCAGCATCAATACTTTCCCAACGATGTTGAAGAGTATATGACTTAGGAAAGAATGCGCTAGAAAAATCGTGATAGCGATTTTCAGAACCGATGATATTTTTCACCGGTATTGTTTGCATCCCTTTATAAGCTTGGCTTTCTGGTTTTATAAGCTTTGTTACTTCATAGAATGAAAGTAAATCTGGGTTTTTCCACCTAAATGTAGCTAATACCTTTTGAACTCTCGCCCTTCTTCTTGCGTCATCAAAGTCGCCACTGACTGTCATTCTATCTGCTGCCATTCTTAGTCCCTCCTAAAGAATCATCATCTAACAAATAAGAACCATAAACATTAACAATCTTTGTTTTACCTCTCTCTCTTACTCGTGGAAGATTCAAATCATCGAGATGAATATGTCCATGTAGTAGATACCTAGGCTCAAATTTATCAATAAAATCTAAAAAACACTTAAATCCTTTGTGACACAAATCAGGGCCATCCCCAATACCTAGAGGAGGCGCATGGGTTATTAGAATATCAAGATACCTGCCATAGCGTCTTTTATTATACATAAGATAGGGAATTAGCTTCCAAATCCTATATCGCATCTGTTTTTCACTATATTGGCTATCACCATTATTGTAGAGCATGCTACCACCAAGACCAGCAATAAGAAGACCTGAGGACTTATCTCTATAGCATTTTCCATCTATCATAAAGCCATAGAATTTCTTATTGTATTCATCATCTTTTTTCATAGCAGTCCATAGCCCATCTTTATTCATCGCATCTCTAAAGTCTTTTAGATTATGATTTCCATAGACATAGCAAACATCCTTATGAAGCAATGTTGAGACATAATCATAAGACTCAAGGGGCATATCGCCTGCACTAAGTATTAAATCAACACCTTTATATATATCCTTCACCATAGGTGAGAAGGCTAAAGAGCGTGTGGTATCTGAAATACAAAGAATCTTCATTTCATTAAATTATAAATAAGAAAACTCTTTTTTTGAACAAGATATTAGAGATTGACACCAAGAAAATAACAACTAAATAATTAGTAAAGATGTGTTATATGAAGAAACGTTCTTTTCTTGTTTTAATCACAGTTCTTTTAACTGTTTTCTTATTAACTAGCTGTGCCTTTTTTATACACAGATTTAACTGATGGTGGAGATACTTTCTATACAGTAGGAGAAAGAGAGAACTCAAGAGCATTTTTAGATGCAAAAATAGAAGCAGAGAAGGTTGAAAATGTTATCGAAGCAATAGCACTTAGTACAACAAACAGTGGAACTATAGATAACTCAGGATGGGCAACATCACATACAAAAGAAGCTAGAGCATTGAAGAATGCGATTATTTCTCTTTCTCTTCCATCTGGTTCTACAATTCTTTCATTTTCAACACTAAATGGTAATTATTCATATTCTAATGGTGTTGGCACTATTGATCTGAAGTGTAGTTACAAGTATCAGAGAGCAAACTCAAAAGAAATTGAAGATGGCACATTCTCAATAAGTGGCGTAATAAGAAGAACAATTAATTCATTTAGTGCAGACAGCATATCTATAAATGGACGCTCATATTCTTCTATTTACTACACATATTCATAAAGAGGATTTATCCAAGCATCTATAAATTCAAATATATGTAATACTACTCTTCTTAATGAAATAGCACATTCCTAAATCTTTTCTATTATCCTTTCGAAGACCAACAGGATAATGAGAAAAGAGAAGTTAAAGAGGGAGAACTGTAAAAGGTACTCCCCTTTTTTCTTTGGGAAATGATGAGAGTATTCTCTAAACGTAATAAGAGACGCAAGGGAGGCTATTATTGTTCCAACCCCTCCTATGTTTACACCTAAAAGGAGTTCTCTATAGTTAGATGTAAACTGCGACAGAAGAATAGCAGAAGGGACATTGCTAATCACTTGACATGAGAGCGAAGAAAAGATGAGAACATCTTTATTTAAAAGTGAAGAAAAAAATACCCTTACACCATCCATTCGTCCCATATTCCCAGCAAAGATAAAGAAAAATACAAAGGTCAACAAAAGTGGATAATCCACCTCTTTTAGAGCTTTTTTATCAATAAAAAATAGAGCAAAGGGGATAATTATCAAGCCCAATACATATGGAACAATGCGAAACACAATTACTATCGAAAAAGCAAATAATAGTAAAAGAATTGTTGTCTTAAGTGGGTCAACTTCTATCTTCTCATCCTCTATCTCTAAGCTTTCTTTCTTAACAAAAATAAGACAAGAAATGGTAATGAGTACTACCGAAAGAATAAAAGGTGGTGCCATAATTGAGACAAATTCTCCATTTGGAATATTAAACTTTGAATATAAGTAAAGGTTTTGAGGATTACCGAATGGAGTTAGCATTCCTCCTAAATTTGCGGCAATGTTTTGCATTATGAAGGTGAATGCCATATATTTTTCTTTCTTCGTTGTTGTCAAAACAAGAGCCCCAAGGGGAAGAAAAGTTAATAGTGCCATATCATTTGCGATTAGCATTGAGCCAATAAATGTTATGTATACAAGAGCCAAAATACTTGCCCTTGTATTTGAAAATATATGGATTATCTTTTTCGCTATGAGATAGAAGAAGTTTATATCTTTTAAAGCACAAACAACCGACAAAACACAAAAGAGACAAGTTAGCGTCTTGTAATCAAAATAAGATAGATACTCTCTATCTGGTGGCACAATAAGAGAGGTAACAAGTGCTAAAACAAAAGCTATTACCATCACAACATTCTTTTTAATAAAAGGAACTATGCTTAAAGAATGAAAAGAACCTCTTTTAATTGCTACTACACTCATAAACGACAAAAAGTATAGTCAAAGAGAAAAAGAGGTCAAGAGTAGAATACAACACCTAAAATAGCAGAAATAATAATTATTGCTATTGGTTGAAGTCTCTTCTTTTTAAAAGCCTTATAAAGGAGAGTTAAAGAAACCAAAATAAGGAATATCCCTATGGCTTTAAAGTTGAAAATTTGGCCTTCTGAGTTAAAGAATAAACTAATACCCATTGTTATAGCTGTAGATATTATTAGCGCAACAACTGCTGGCCTTACTCCTTTTAAGAAGCTCTGAACTCCCCCATATTTTAAAAGATTCTTCAGTGCTATAGATATCAAAAGGATAATAATAAAAGAAGGAAGAATGACACCAAAAGTTGCAACAAATGACCCCAAAAGCCCTGCTTGAGATGAGCCAATAAATGTTGCCATATTAACAGCAAGAGGCCCAGGAGTCGATTCACTAACGGCAATGAAGTTCATCACTTCACTCTCTGTAAGCCATCCTTTTTGAGTTACTGTATCAATGATGATAGATATCATTCCATAGCCACCGCCAAAGGAGAGAGAGCCTATTAAGAAGAATGAGAGGAAAAGAGATAGGTATATCATTGCTTCTTCTCCTTTTTCTTAATCAGAGATACGGAATAACAAACAAGACCAACTAAACCCGAAAACAATATGAAGAAGATAGACGAAAATGAAATAGAAAGAAGCGAAAAAGTGACAGATAAAATTAAAACAGAGAAGAACAAAATATAGCTTAAAGGATCTTTGTCTAGCGTCTTTAGCATCTTTAGTCCTGCACTTAAGATAAGATAGATAACTCCTACTTGTATTCCTTTAAAAGCATAGCTTACATACTTCAGCGACAAGAACTTATCGAATAAAAGAGAGATAATATAAATAACAATAAAAGAAGGTAATGAGACAGCTATAGTAGCTATAGCTGAGCCTAATACTCCTCCAATTTTATATCCAATATATGTTGCGCTATTAATGGCAACTGGACCAGGCGTCGATTCGCTAATAGCAACCATATCTAAAAAGTCTGTCTTATTAATCCAACCCTTCTTTTCAATAAACTCATTCTCTAAGAGCGCTATCATTGCATAGCCCCCACCAAAAGAAATTGCTCCTATCTTAAAAAAAGAAAGAAAAAGAGATAGTATCTTTCCTTTCTTCTTGCTCTCATTTTCCATAACTAAAGATTATTTTTATAGAGCTAGATAGTCAATTATTGAATTTCGCTTTTAGCCACTCTAACGAAGTTTTAATATCGCCCCAATCAGTTTCAAAAGAGATTGCTTTATCATAATTTGCACTCTTCAACATCTCTAATCCTTTTAGAATAAATGGAGATGAAATAGTTTCAACCAGACTCCTGTTTTTTCCAGCAATATGTACGTGCTCAAGCGAGTTAACTAAGTGAGGAAGAATAGATAAATCCTCACCATTATTCTCCATATGATATAAATCAGCCATAAGCGAAAATGATGGATCATTAACTGTCTTAACTAAACTATATGCTTCCTCAACTGTATTTATTATATTGCATTCATCTCTTTTTAATGGTTCTAAGAGAACTGTAATATCGGCTTTAGTTGCTTTAGGAATAATTATCTCTTTAATTAGTTTTTCAAGTTCTCTTAAAGCTTCTTCTTTAGTAAATGAAGAGTCAAAACTACGAGCCTTTCCACTACCAAAGATTACCTCTTTTATTCCAAGCTTTTGTGCTCTAGAAAAGACTAAATTCAAATAATTAGATATTGCTTCAACATTTCTATCTTTGCTTAGTAAAGCAATATTCGATGGAAAAAGATTACAAGAGACGAAAGAAGAAAAATAAGAAGAGAGAGTGTTAAACTCTCCATCACTAAGACAAGCTACACTCATTAGAGGCAACTCGACGTAGTCATAACCCTCTCTCTCGATTTTCTCAATCATTTTTCTCTCTATTTGCCACAGTAGGGTTGTCGCAAATCCAGTACAAAAACCATACTTCATCTTATTACTCGGCCTTCTCGTGAGCAGACAGAGTTAATCTCATACTCTCAAAAACATGCTTTTGAGTAATAGATTTTTCTGTATTATCGAGAATATCGCGAATAAAAAGACCAAAGAAAGGAAAGCCTTCTTTTCCATAGGCCTGAATAACATGTTCGCCTGTGCTATCGACAAAGAAAACATTGTCTCCCATATTAGATACGCCTACGTTTATATACTTTCTTATCTCAATCGTTGCCTTTGTACCCACAATAAAAACTCTTCCGTCTCCCCAGCTCGAGAGTCCATCTGGCGTAAACCAATCGACTCTAACGTATCCTGTAGCACCACTAGAAAGAGAAACAACAGCTTGGCCGAAATCCGAAAAGTAAGGTCTGTCAGGATTGTTAAAATTCTTCTCTTGACTGTAGACTACTTCGCCTGTTTCTGAGCCAGTATAGCTTAAAAGCTGTTCAAATTGATGTGAACCTATGTCTGTTAAAATAGAGCCATTTTCTTCAGGATGGAAAAACCATTCAGGACGAGTAGACTTGTTCAATCTATGTGGGGCAAGGATTGTAACAGAGATAACCTTTCCGAGCTTTCCTTCCTTAATGAGACGCTCTGCACAGACAGCACCTTCAACATGAACTCTCTCTCCGAAGTAAATCATATACTTCATAGAGGTTTCCTTTTGAACACGCTCAACTTCTAATAGTTCCTCTCTTGTAATCATTCCAGGCTTATCAGAAAAATAGTTAAGCCCACTCTTCATTACACGAATACCAAGCTCGGCTCTTTTATTTGGCATAATTGCACTGGCAACAAGCTTAATACTCTTGTCTGAAAGGATTTCTTCTATTGATGAAGCAGGTACCGCATTAGGATAAGAGAGGAGAAATCTGTCGACCTTCTCTTTATCGCTGTCGTAGACCATCTTTAATTCTGCGCCAGCTTCAACAAGACCGTTAACCATAGCATAGATATGGCCATGATCTAAGCCTATAACAGAGAAGGCGAACTCCCCTTCTCTGACTGTCTTATAGACTCGTCCTGTGGACTTTGGAGCATAATATATTCCATCTTTCTTCTGTATCATGCTTTCTTTCCTTTTAGCTTCTTAAATACTCCAAGCTGAGCAAGAATCATGCATAGAATAAGAATAAGGAAGAAAACACAAATTGGACGCTTTATCATAGGTAAGAAAGAACCATCAGAAAGAGTAAGAGCTCTTCTTAAGTTTGAATCACACATAGGTCCAAGTATTACTCCCAACAAGAATGGAGCTGCAGGGAAATGTAGATTGGTAAGTATTATTCCAATAAGACCAAAGATGAACATTACCTTAACATCAAACATATTGTAATTAATTAAATATGAACCAATTACACATAATGTGTAGATAATTGGCATAAGGTATTTCTTTGGTATTCCAAGAATCTTTACTGTTCCTTTTGAGAGAACAAGTGCAATTAGCCACATTGCTATTGATGCGAATGCAAGATATGTACATACACTATATAAGAAGCTAGGAGACTCTGTCATCAAAAGAGGCCCCGGTCTATAGCCATGCATATAGAATGCAGCTAACAATACTGCAGCTGGAGCTGACCCTGGAACAGCAAGAGAAAGAACAGGAATAATTGCACCACCAACACAAGCATTATTTCCAGTTTCAACTGTTATAACGCCTCTTGGATTTCCTGTTCCAAATGTTGCTTTCTCTTCTTCTGAAGATAAGCTCTTTGTTGCCCAATAGCTGAGCCAACCACCTGTATCTTCACCAACACCAGGAATAATACCAACGCCGACACCAATGAGGGCAGAACGGATAATAGTTATAATATTCTTTCCAATAAGCTTAAAGCCTTTCTTTGCTTCAAACTTCTGTACTTTTATTACCTTTTCATCACTCTTTCTCTTAAATGATCTAACAATTTCAGGGAAACCAAATAAGCCAATCATTACAGGAATAAGCTGGATACCAGACATCATATTTACATTGCCGTAGCTAAAGCGGGCAATTGTATTAACGCTGTCTAGTCCAATCATGGCAACAAGAAGACCAAGAATACCAGAAATCCAACCTTTTAGCTGAGATTCAGTTGAGGTGATTGTTCCACAAATCAAAATACCAAATATTGAGAGGAGGAAGAACTCCCAAGATGTAAACTTCAAAGCTAAGCTTGTTAAAATTGGAGTAAGCGTCAATACAAAAATAACACTTAAAAATGTTCCCAAGAAGCTAGCAGTTGTAGCCAAGAAGATAGCAAGTCCCCCTTCTCCTCTCTGTGCCATAGGGTATCCATCAAGTGCTGTTGCTGCACTTGCTGGAGTTCCAGGGATGTTGAGAAGAATAGCTGACTGACAACCTCCAGAAATAGCACCTACATAGATAGCAAGAAGTGCAATTAAAGCTGTCTGCGTTGGAAAATTATATGTCAAACCTGTCAATAGTGCGATTGCCATTGTTGCCGAGAGTCCTGGCAGCATTCCCATTACTAAGCCAACAAGAGTAGATAAAACTAAAACAAGTAGATTCATCGGCTGTAAAACCGTTGAAAAAGCAGATAATAAATATTGTAATGCCATTTGGTACCTCAAGGAAGTGCTGCATTAAAGCAGTACTGGAAAATAATTACTATTAGAGCAATAGCTAATACAGCAACTATAATAGACTTCCACCACTTTCCTGCTTTTAAATAGAAGAAAAGAGCAAGAAGAAAAATAAGGGATGAAATCCAATATGGCAGAAAACTCAATAGAATAAATGAATAGATAAACATAATTACTATTCCACCTATTGTGAATAGATAATCACGATTAACTACACTTTCTTTAAACCAAGTCAAAGCCTCTCTACCATTCTCTTTGAATGTTGCAGAAAAGCCTTTCTCTCCTTTAACACTACCAATAAAAAGTAAAACGCTGAAGAAGAACAATAAAACGCCTAAGATAAAAGGCAAAAATCCGGGAGATATTGAAAATCTTTCAATTCTATATGGAGGTCCAGCAACTCTTTTATAAAGCATAAAGCTATTTATAGCGACATAAATACCAAGAGCAGCAAGGACAAAAGAGAATACAAAATCTTTTGCTTTTTTACTCATAACTAAACAATCCTTTTATCTCCTGTCCCCAAGAGGAGACAAGAGATAAATCAAAACTACTTTCTATTGATTCCGAAATCTGCTGGGTTGATAGATGTTGCACCAGCATCATACATTAAGTAGCAAGCCTTAGATGCAAAGTCATCCATGAAAGCTTGAGAATGCTGTCTGTCATAAATGTTTACAGCAAAGCTCTTTGTTGCACAGAAATCTAAGAATGCCTGATCCTTAACTGCATAAGCAAAAGCTTCATCAAGCTTTGTGAGAGTAGATTCTGGAAGTCCCTTTGGAACGAGAATACCTGTTACTTCGCCCATTGGAAGGAATTTAGCTGCTTCTGGATAGAAATTCTTGATTGAAGGAATTGTAATACCATCAGCAATTGTAATGTCTTCATCAGAAAGAGTACAAAGAGCCTTAACCTGACCAGAGATGATAGCATCTTTGTATTCAGCAAGAAGCTGTGGACAGAACTGGACTTCACCAGCAAGTGTTGCTGTGAAAGCAGGACCACCGCCAGCATATGTAATATGCTTATAGTCTGCACCAGCAATTGACTTAATAACTTCAGCACCGAAGTGTCCGCCAGAACCGATTCCTGCTGTACCAGCTGTAATCTGGCCTGGATTCTGTCTGATTGCTTCAATCAAATCCTGGATAGTATTGAAAGGAGAATCCTTTGGAACTACAATTACGTTTGGAGCATAGGTTGCAATCCAGATATCCCAATCACGATATGTTTTATCTGTATAGCCGTTAATAGGCATTGTGCAGAAAGATAACATTCCGTTAGCCAGAAGTGTATAGCCGTCATTCTTTGCATTCTGGACATTGAGAGTACCTGCACTGCCGCCTGCTCCAGGTGTATTTACAACGTTAATTGTAACACCAAGCTTTTCACCCATTGCGTTAGCAAGAGCTCTTGCTGTAAGGTCTGTTGTTCCACCAGCACCGTAAGGAACAGTTAAGTTGATGTTCTTAGTTGGGTAAGTCTCTTCCGTTCCGCCCTGAGCGAAGAGAGAGAAACTTACGAGAGAAAGAACCAAAACGATTAAAAGAACTTTCTTCATTCTTTTCCTCCTATTGTTTTTTTATCTTCACAACTGAATCTCCCTCAACGAGAGAACAGTTTTGAATATACCTTTTTGGTTGCATTGGCTTGTTTTTGATTTGATCTAAAAGTACACTTGCAGCCTTTTTACCAAGCTCTATATCTGCCATATCTACACGCGTAAAATTATTTAATCCTGTCGAAGCCCATAGTGGAGAGCCAATCAGAACCACAGAAATATCTTTTCCAATAACAAGACCACGTTCTCTTAAAGCATTTACACCACCCTGTGCTTGAACATTAAATCCATAAAAAAGCGCAGTTATGTCTTTGTGCTTATCTAATATTTCGTTAGTTAATCTGTAGCCTTCTTGAGGAGAGAATTCACCATTGGCTGTATATAAATCTGCTCGGCCATTAGCTCCATCGAAACAAGCCTTCTCTCTTGACTCAAGATCTTTAATCCCAGATGACCACCCTATATAACCAATCTTTTCGTGACCATTTTCAATTAGATAATTTATGCCTGTAAGACCACAGCCATAGTTATCTGTAGTAACCCAGAAATAATCATTAACACCTTCAAGAGGTCTATCAACAACGACCATTTTTACGCCAACATTTCTGATGAGCTCTGTGTTTTTCGCGCCACTAATTGTCGGTGTGATGATTATTCCATCTACCCTTTGTTCAAGCATCCTTCTAATAATGTTCTTTTCCCTTTCAGGGTCATCAAATGTGTTTGTAGTGATTAAGTCATAGCCATGTTGAACAAAGACAGATTCAGCTGCAATTACAATACGAGTGAAGAATTGGTTTTCAAACTGTGGAATCATCACTCCAATTAGCTTTCGATCTTTACCCTTTAAAGATGAAGCTCCATTATCTTTTATGTAGTGTAAACTCTCAGCAACTTCTAAAACCTTTCGCTTAGTACTCTCACTTATATAGCGTCCACTCTTATTGTTGAGGACATAAGAAACAGTACCAACTGTTGTGCCAGCTTTTTCTGCAACATCTTTTAGCGTTGTAAATTTAGCCACTATATCCTCCTTTTATGCAAACGTTTGCCTATATAAGTAAAAAAATAAATAAAGGCAAAACCTTATTTTCCATATTATTTTTTCACAAAAAATCATTTGTCAATAAAAAAATAGCGACTGTAAAATACACGGTATTTCTAATTAAAAATATCCTGTAACCTGTATTTAGTTGAAATTTTAATTTAAAATACGCACTTACAGGATATTAAAATTTTTAATATTAAAGTTTACAAAGCTAAAGACACAAAATATTTTGTTATTTTAATTTACAAAATCTAAATAGCTCTTTACCTTTTCTTTACAGGAATCCAAATTTCAGAGTAATAGTTTTCGTCCATTGTCCCATTCTTGTATGATTTAGGATCTGAGTAGTACTCAATACAATAGCCTGCAGCAAAATCATAATCTTTCAAAGCAGGAAGCCATTCTGAAAAAATCTTTTTATTGACATCTTGTAGCGCATAAGGAAGAGCACCTACACATGGAAAGACTGCCCACTCAAAGCTAGGTATAGTTTCAATAACTAGGCCATCCTGTAGTTCTTGATTTCTGTATGGGTCGGCAATAATGTATTCAAATTGTTCACCACCCATAGTTTTGTCAATATTAATGCCATACTGTCCAGAAATAGTGTTCTTACTATCTTCAAAGACTTCTTTCCAAAAGAGAGGAATAACTTCTTTAGCTTTCTCATAACTAAAAGTTCCTTTCTTTCCAATAACTTTAAACGAATCTTTTTTCTCAATCTTATAGGTCATAAGATATCCTCCACTTAATGAGATCTTTATTTTTAGTGGAGCAAAGGAACGAAGTGAGACACAACTTTTACGCGCAGAAAGAGGCGTAACACCATGAAACCTAGTAAATGCTTTAGTAAAGCTATCTGGCGAATCATAGCCATATTTTAAAGCTATATCGATAATTCTCTCATCACTAGCAATTAAATCATGTGCGGCAAGAGATAGGCGCCTGAATCGAATATACTCAGAAAGGCTATAGCCACAAAGAAAACTAAATCCCTTTTGAAAGTAGAATGGAGAAATATTCACATGAGAAGCAATATCATAAGGTGTAATATCATCTGTTATATTGTCCTCAATATATTCTATTGCCTCCCCTATTGCTTTCATCCAATCCATCTTTCTTTCCTTTGCTTCTATGGCTATATCATAGTGGTTGTGAGATCTTCTTTCCCGACTCTTTATGCTCTCTTTTGTCTTTTAACAAAAAAAGCCTTTTGCTATTCTGTAAACCTTTTTCATTTCATCTTCACGGTAGATGTAATGTTCAGAATCTATAAAAACAAATAAAGGAAATGAATGTTTTAAGCAAAAGTCATTAACAACATT
>ERZ808245.266-NODE-266-length-29042-cov-4.241315_pt1 | contig 29042 bp, 26 predicted proteins | sample MGYA00521243_ERZ808245 | MGnify/ENA primary metagenome ERZ808245 (study PRJEB31516, sample SAMN03275576) | gut metagenome | biome: mammalia-associated habitat; material: feces | host: Papio cynocephalus | place: Kenya | collected 2012-07-07 ... | reverse complement strand
ACCGCCGATTGACGGATTGCACGGCAAATTGGCAATGGCGTCCAACGAGATGGTGAACAGCACCGTCTTGCAGCCCAACCGAGCCGCCGCCAGCGCCGCCTCGATTCCCGCATGACCGCCGCCGACCACGGCGACGTCAAACTCCTCTAACGTGTATTTCATCGAATCACTCCATGTTTCACGTGAAACAAATTATTTTCCCACACAAAAATTTTTGAACACTTCGTCCACCACGGCGTCCGTCACGGCTTCGCCGGTCAGTTCCAACAGCGCCTGCGACGCGTTCTGCACGCACACGTCCACGGCATCCAGCGTGAATCCCGTCCGCAGACACTCCTGCGCCTCCGCAAGGCGGCTCAACGCCTGTTCCACGCAGGACAACTGCCGCTGATTGGCAATCAGCAGCGCGCCCGCGTCCAGATTCTTCACCGCAAACATCGTTTCCACCGCGTCTCGCAATCGGTCGGTGTTTTCCCCGTGCTTGGCACTGAGCTCCACCACCGTGGGAATCCACGCTCGCAGGTCGTCGGCTGTGGTCACGGCGGGAAGATCGGTTTTGTTCAGAACTGCGATCACGGGCTTTCCTTTCGCCAAGGCGGCAATCTTCCGATCTTCTTCTTCCAGCGGCACCGATGCATCAAACACCGCCAGCACCAGATCCGCCTGTTCTAATTGCTTTTCGGCACGCGCCACGCCGATCTTCTCCACCGCGTCCGAGGTTTCCCTCATTCCCGCTGTATCCGCCAGCCGAAGCGTCACCGAGCCGAGCCGCACGGTTTCCTCCACGACATCCCGCGTCGTTCCCGCCAGATCGGTCACGATGCTGCGCTCAAATCCCGACAGGCGGTTCATCAGCGTGGATTTTCCGACATTCGGTTTCCCGACAATTGCCGTCGCCACGCCCTCGCGCAGCACTCTGCCCTGCTCAAACCCGTTTTTCAAGCGCGTCAGTTTCTCTGTGGATTCGGCAATAATCTTCTCAAAATCCGCGCGATCCACGTCCTCGATTTCTTCATCGGGATAATCAATCCATGCGGAAAGCTGTGCGCAAATGCGCAAAAGTGCGGAATTTACCGCCTGAATTTCCCGAAAAAGCGCACCTTCGCGCAGCATCGCCGCCGCGTGCAGTGCCTGTTCGCCCTGCGCGTGAATGGTTTCGGGAATGGATTCCACCTGCGTCAGCGTCATTTTTCCATTCAAAAACGCCCGTCGGGTGAACTCCCCCGGCTGTGCGGGCACAGCGCCCGCCGCATAAAGCGCAGAAAGCACCTTTTGCAGCAGATACACGCCGCCGTGACAGGAAAGCTCGACGACGTTCTCTCCGGTGTAGCTTTTCGGTGCCGTGAACACCAGAGCCACCGCGTCGTCGATTCTGCCGTTTTCGTTGAAAACCGTCCCATATGCCGCCGTATAGCCGCGCATCTCGCGCAGCGATTTTCCCGACACGGGCGAAAACACGCGGTCGGCAATCGCGGCGGCATCGTCGCCGGAAAGGCGAATGACCCCCAACCCGCCGACTCCGGGCGGCGTGGCAATTGCGGCAATGGTAGCAGACATAAAGACCCTCCTACAAACAGCGGCACGGTGTGTCGATGTCTTTTAATTGTTGAATATTTAACAAATAATCGTGTGTTTCAAGCGGTCATCTGCTGTCGGCACTGTGAAAAAAGGGGGATTGTCCTTGAAAGCACCGAAACCCGCAGAAAAATCCGCTCTGAACGACCGGAAAATCGTCTCTGATATTTTCTGAAATATAGCAGAAATTTTCCTTTCGGCAAAAAAGAAAAAATCGCACAAATCGAAGGCTCCCTTGTGTAAAGGGAGCTCCCGCGGAGCGGGTGAGGGATTGCCGCTGAAACGCCGAAAAACCGCGGCTTTCTGCTATTTTTCGGTTCCACAGGCTCCTTCCGTCACGCTCGCGCGTGACACCTTCCTCCCGGAGGAAGGCTCATGGCGACGTGCTGCACTGCCGCAGAAGAAAAGTGTGCAGACTTTCGGTTTTAAAGCCTTGGATTTTCACTTCTATTTCAGGTTTTTCCGGAATCTCAACACCCCTCAGTCGCCTGCGGCGACAGCTCCCCTCTTGAAAAGAGGGCAGCCTATCGGTGTCCGGCTGCACTGCCGCACAAAAAATCCCGCATCGCAGTCCGGCGAATTTTCGCCCTTATCCGTGAAAAAGTCGGTGCAAAATCGCTCCGCGCCGCTCCCTCCGCAAGGGAGCGGCGCGGAAATTTTCTCTTACTGTAATCGGGACAGAAGGTTTTTGCATCGGTAAGCGGCGTTTTTCTCAAAACCTGCCCGCTTTTACGGAAAGATCGTGATTTGCCGCGATTTACTCGTTTGCTTCGCCTTCGTCGCCGTTCGCCGTCGGTTGTCCCTGCTCGGCGTCCGACGTCGGCTGCGTCTGCTCATCCGCAGGTTCGCCCTCGGACGCTTCCGTCTCGTCAGCCGCTTCCTCGGCAGGCGTTGCCGCAAATGTCACCAGTTTCGCGCCCTCATTCAGGCGCATGACATTCACGCCGCTGCCGTAGCGCGACTGCGTGTTGATCTCACTGACACGGGTGCGGATCAGAATACCGTCATCCGAAATCAGAAGAATATCCTCGTCCTCCGACACCGATTTCACGCCTGCCACCGCGCCCTTTTCCTCATTGACACGGTAGTTGATCGAGCCGAAGCCGCCGCGGTTCTGCAAGCGGTACTCGCTGTTTTCGGTGCGGCGTCCCTTGCCGTTTTCCGTCACGGTGAGGATTGTTTCACCCTCGGTAATCAGCGTCGCGCCGACCACCTCGTCGCCCTCGCGCAGGGTGATTGCCTTCACGCCGCGCGCACTGCGGGACAGCGGACGGGCGTCGTTTTCGTTGATACGGATGCCCAGTCCGTTATGCGTGGCGATATACAGATCGCGCTCGCCGTCGGTCAGCAGCACCCACCCGAGCTGGTCGCCCTCGTCGAGATCAATCGCAATCAGACCGCCCTTGCGGATGTTGCGGTACTCGTTGAGGCGGGTACGCTTGATGATGCCGTTTTTGGTGATCATGGCAAGGTACGCACCCTCGGCGTCAAAGTTCTCCAGACGGATCATGGACGTGACCTTCTCGTCCGGTTCCAGCGGCAGGAGATTGACAATATTCGTGCCGCGCGACTGCTTGGACACCTCGGGAATTTCATAGCCTTTCAGGCGGTAAATTCTGCCTTTGTTGGTGAAAAACGCAATGTAATCATGCGTGGAGCAGACGAACACACGCTCGGCAAAGTCCTCCTCGCGCCGCGTCATGCCCGACACACCGCGTCCGCCGCGGCGCTGGGATTTATACACCTCGGTCGCCATACGCTTGATGTAGCCGTAATGGGTCATTGTGATGATACAGTCGCTGACGGGGATAAGGTCCTCAATATCGACCTCGCCGCTGACGGAAACGATTTCGGTGCGGCGGTCGTCGCTGTATTTTTCGCGAATTTCGTTGATTTCGGATTTCACGATGCCGAGAATCTTCTGATGATCCGAGAGAATGTCCTCGTATTCGGCAATTTTTTCACAAAGTGCCGCCAATTCGTCGAGAATCTTGGATTTTTCCAGTCCCGTCAACTGTCCCAGACGCATATCAACGATCGCACCCGCCTGAATTTCGTCCAGTCCGAAGCGTTCCATCAACGCGTTTCGTCCTTCGGGAACGGATTTGGCGGCTTTCAGAATTGCCACGACCTCATCGATGAAGTCCAGCGCGATTTTGAGTCCTTTGAGGATATGTTCGCGCTCTTTGGCTTTTTTGAGGCGGAATTCGGTGCGGCGGCGAATGACGTCGCACTGAAAATCGATGTACTGGGTGATCATTTCCTTCAGCGTGAGCGTTTTCGGCTCGCCGTTGACGAGCGCGAGCAGAATGATGCCGAAGGACTCCTGAAGCTGGCTGTACGAATAGAGCTTGTTAAGCACGACCTGCGGGTTCGCGTCGCGTTTGAGCTCCAGCACCACACGCAGTCCGCCGCGCTTGGAGGACTCGTCGCGGATGGCGGAAATTCCCTCGATGCGCTTTTCCTTCACAAGATCGGCAATGCCCTCAATCATGCGGGCTTTGTTGACCATGTACGGAATCTCGGTGACCACGATCTGCTGGTGGTTGCCGTGTTCTTCGATGTCGGTTTTGGCGCGGACGATGATTTTTCCGCGTCCGGTCGCATAAGCGGCGCGGATGCCGGCGCGTCCCATGATGGTCGCTCCGGTGGGGAAATCCGGACCCTTGATGCAGGTCATCAATTCGTCAAGCGAAGCGTCGGGGTTTTCAATCAGCAGATTGATCGCGTCCACGACCTCGCCGAGGTTGTGCGGCGGAATGTTGGTCGCCATACCGACGGCAATACCCACCGAACCGTTCACCAACAGATTCGGGAAACGGCTGGGAAGCACGACCGGCTCCTTGAGACGGTCGTCGTAGTTGGAACAGAAATCGACGGTTTCGCAGTCGATATCCTGCACCATCTGAAGCGCCAGTTTGCCGAGACGGGACTCGGTATAACGGTAAGCCGCAGGCGGGTCGCCGTCAATCGAACCGAAGTTTCCGTGACCGTCGATCAGCGGGTAGCGCAGGGAGAAGCCCTGTGCCAGACGCACCATGGCGTCGTACACCGACGCGTCGCCGTGCGGATGATAGCGTCCGAGCACGCTTCCTACGGTGTCGGCGCACTTACGGTAAGGTTTATTGGGATACAGACCGTTTTCAAACATGGTATAAATGATGCGGCGATGCACCGGCTTGAAGCCGTCGCGCACGTCCGGAAGCGCACGTCCGACGATGACCGCCATGGAGTACGCCAAAAAGGACTTTTTCATTTCCTGTTCTACTTCGATCGGAATGATGGTTTGATTTTCTCCGAACAAAAACTGACACCTGCCTTATTTCTTGTCTTGACTGCCGCAAAGTTTGCAAAAAGCGTCCGTGTCCCGCAGGCAGCGCACGGGGACGCAGTAAATCTGAGCCTGATCCACCACAAGAGCCACGATGTTGTCCTTCACGCGAACCGCTTCGCAGGAAAGATAAGGCTCGAAGTAGGTTTCGCCGTCGCAGGCGACTTCAAATCCCTTCTCTTTCGGCGTGAGGGTAAACGGGGCGGCTTTGCGGATGAGGGAAAGCTGACCGAACACCCGCACGGCGGGAAACAGCACGGCAAACACCAGGCAGATGATTGCAAGAGTGAGATAGAACACGCCGTCGGTCATGAACAGCATCGCGGACATGAACAGAAAGCAGACGGAAAAGACAATGATTTTCAGCATCACTTTCTGTTTGAACACGCCCCAGACGCCGGTTCGCAGTTCTTCACGCGTGGGATCGCAAACTATTTTTTCCATGGGTTCCTCCTGACTTTGCGGATCTTTTTTCCGCAGTCGCACAGACGGTTCTGAACGGAAGAGAGGGTTTCTTCCTTGACACGGTTTCTGGGGATGATCAACGGGGAAACGCCGTCAAACGTCAGCATCAGAAGATGCTCGCTCAGCGCCGCATCGCAGAGCTTGTCAAAGCTGACGGCAAATTCCTGTTTTCCGCAGACATAGCGCAGACAGTCGTCATAAAACGTGATTTCGACATCGCGGCGGCACGCTTCGTTTTCGCTGTACGCGCGCCACGCGTGTTTACGCACGGCGCGCGGCAGAACCGCGAACGTCCACACCAGCCCGACGGCGGAAATAATTCCGACCGCGGCGGCAAGCTGTGCGGAAAACCGCCACATCACCGCCGATGCGACCGCCGAAAACACCGTCAGCCCGAACGCCGCGCGGGTGACTCCGGCTGCCTTGCAGAAAACATACTCCAGATAATCCTCATACAAAAGAGGAAAGGTGACGTAAATCAAATGTCCAACTCTCCCGCATACTTGGCGTTGGTTTCGATGAACTCGCGGCGGGGAGCCACCTTGTCGCCCATCAGTACCGAGAAAACGGCATCGGCACGGACGGCATCCTCCATCGTCACCTGAAGCATAATGCGGTGTTCGGGGTTCATGGTCGTTTCCCAGAGCTGTTCGGGATCCATCTCACCGAGACCTTTGTACCGCTGCACATCGACCTTTGTGTCAACATTTTCGCCGCGCAGCTCGGCAATGTAGCGGTCGCGCTCCTCGTCGGAGTACGCATAGCGCACCTGCTTGCCTTTTTTGACTTCAAACAGCGGCGGCTGAGCAATGTACACATAGCCCTCTTCAATCAGCGGCCGCATGAAGCGGAAGAAGAACGTCAGCATCAGCGTGCGGATGTGCGAACCGTCCACATCGGCATCCGCCATGATGATGACCTTATGATAACGCAGTTTTTCAAGATTCAGCTCGTCGCCGATGCCGCATCCGAGCGCGGTCACCACCGGCTGGAGCTTGTCGTTGCCGTACACGCGGTCCAGCCGCGCCTTTTCGACGTTGAGCATTTTTCCCCAAAGCGGCAAAATTGCCTGATATTTTCTCTCGCGCCCTTCTTTGGCGGAACCGCCTGCGGAGTCTCCCTCCACGATGTAGATTTCCGTCAGCGCGGGGTCCTTTTCGGAGCAGTCGGCAAGTTTTCCCGGCAGAGAAGCCGATTCCAGCGCGGTCTTGCGGCGCGCATTTTCGCGTGCCTTTCTCGCCGCCTCTCTCGCACGGGCGGCGCCGAGCGCCTTGTCCATGATATCATGCGCGGCAGCGGGGTTTTCCTCGAAATAGGTCATGACCTTTTCGTACACGATCTTTTCGACCAATCCCTTGATTTCGGTGTTGCCGAGCTTGGTTTTGGTCTGTCCCTCAAACTGTGCTTCCTTCAGCTTGACGCTGATCACGGCGGTCAGACCCTCGCGGATGTCGTCCGCCACCAGGTTTTTGTCCGCTTCCTTGAGCAGTCCGTTCTTGCGGGCATATTCGTTGAAAACCTTCACCATTGCGTTGCGGAAACCGACCTCGTGCGTACCGCCGTCGGTGGTGTTGATGTCGTTGGCAAAGGAAAGCACGACGGCGTTGTAGCTGTCGTTGTACTGGAACGCCACCTCCGCAGAACTGTCGTCGGTCGAGCCGCTGACGTAAATCACGTCGGGATGCACGGCTTCCGCGCCCTTCTCGTGGTTGATGTACTCCACGAAGCTGCGGATACCGCCCTGGAAGTGCAGATCGTTGGAAATGATGTTGTTTTCGTCGCGGCGGTCGGTGAACGTGATGTCCACCCCGGCATTCAGAAACGCCTGCTCACGCATACGGTTGATCAGCACGTTGTAGTCGTAATTGAGATCCTCAAAAATCTGCCCGTCGGCTTTGAATACCACTTCGGTGCCGCGGGTGTCGGTGTCGCCGATCTTTTCAAGCTCGGAGGCAATTTTTCCCCGTTCAAAACGCTGTCTCCAGATGTGCTCGCCGTCCTTGACGGTGACCTCCAGCCATTCGGACAGCGCGTTGACGACCGACGCGCCCACGCCGTGCAGACCGCCGGAAACCGTGTACCCGCCGCCGCCGAACTTTCCGCCGGCATGAAGCACGGTGAAAACGACGGTCAGTGCGGACATTCCGGTCTTTTTCTGAATACCGACAGGAATACCACGTCCGTTATCAACAACGCGTATAATATTATCAGGCAAAATATCCACAATAATCTTGTCGCAGAATCCGGCGAGCGTCTCGTCCACCGCATTGTCCACGATTTCGTAGACTAAGTGGTGCAGTCCGCGCGGACCGGTCGAACCGATGTACATACCGGGACGTTTGCGAACCGCTTCCAGTCCTTCGAGAACCTGTATCTGTTCTTCGTTGTAGTCTTCGGCTTTGCGTTTAATGTCTTCCAAAGAATTTCCTCCTAACCCGGCTGTACACAGCCGAAGCAAATGGTATGAAAAAGGGCGGCAGCCCTGTGCTCGCGAATTGATTTCATAAATAAAACGATTTTCGGTTTTGGTACTTCGGATTTTGCACCTGTTTCTTCTGCAGCACCATTGAAAAAATTTGTACTAATCCATGGCTCCCTTGCGGTAAGGGCGACTGGCGCGGAGCGCCTGAGGGATTGACAATATAAAACCGAATTTTCCGAAAGAAAAATTACAGGGTTTCTCTCATTCTTTTTTTGACCGATTGGTCAATCCATTCACAAACGCCCTGAAAATGATCGTGAATTTCTTTGTTGGAAACCCGAATCACCGCCAGTCCGTATTGTTTCAAAAAAATTGTGCGTTCCTCATCTTTTAAGAGATGATCGTCTTGATAGTGTTGTGAACCATCCAACTCAATTATCAGTTTTGCTTGGGCACTGTAAAAATCAGCAATATAATTGCCGAGCACTTTTTGACGGCAGAAACGAACAGGATAAGTACGAAGAAAGTCATACCATAAATGGCGTTCTTCCTTGGTCATTTCTCTGCGAAGTTCCTTTGCCCGCGGCACCAACTCTTTGTTATGCTTGGAAGGAATTTTTTGAGTTATTTTCAACACTTCCCATGATTTTGCAATATATTTCAACACCCCTCAGTCGCCTGCGGCGACAGCTCCCCTCTTTGAAAGAGGGCAGCCTGCCGTTGACCGGCTGCTTTGCCGCAAAAGACAAAAGTGTGATTTTCGGTTTTGAAACCTTGATTTTCTCCCTCGCTTTTTCTGCGGCACCATTGAAAAAATTTGCACCAACTCATGGCTCCCTTGCGGTAAGGGCGGCTGGCGCGAAGCGACTGAGGGATTGATTTTTCATTCCGATTTTTCCGGAATCTCAACACCCCTCAGTCAGCCGTTCGGCTGACAGCTCCCCTCTTTGAAAGAGGGCAGCCTGCCGTTGACCGGCTGCTCTGCCTCACAGAAAAAAAACACAGCCTTTTCATTTGAAACCCTAAATTTTGCGCTGAAGCGAGCGCTCTTGAATTTCACTTGTGTGAATTTTTGTTTCACGTGAAAACCAAAAGAATATTCCAATTTGTTGATTCACAAAAAAATCTACAAATCGTAATCAAACAGTAAATAACAAAAAGTTTTGCAAAAGCAAAATTATACAACAGGTATTAAAAATCCGTCAATTCGCGGGTTTCTTCCTCCAACTGTGCGCGCTTGCGGATGGTGGCTGCGGACACCTGACAGATATACACCGTCGTGACGCCCATCTCCTCGCATACCAAAAACGAGCGCGGAAGCTCGTAGGTGACATTCACCACGCGCCCTTCCTTCTGCGCTTTGGCAAGAAAATCCTTCGTTGCCGCGGCAACCGACGTATTTTCCAGATCAAACACGCCGATCAGCGTGCGGTCATTGATCACCACATCGTTTCCCACGTGCAGAAACATCGGATTCCCCCTTCTTTTTCTTTGTGCGCCGCCGCGTAATCTGCCCATCCTTGACGGTAAAAATCAATCCCTCGGACAGGTGCTTGATGTCGTTGACCTCGCAGCAGGTGATAAAAATCTGCCTGCCGTCCAGACAGTTCATCAGAAAAAGCTGACGCTTGCGGTCAAGCTCGCTCATCACGTCGTCCAACAGCACCGCCGGCACTTCTCCGAACGCTTCCTCCAAAATTTCGCACTCGCTGATTTTCAGCGCCAGCACACAGCTTCGCTGCTGCCCTTGCGAACCGTAAATTCTCGCATTTTTTCCGTCGATGAACAGGTTGAAGTCGTCGCGCTGCACGCCGATTCCCGTAAAGCCCTGTTTGATATCCTCATCGGCGGACTCGCAGAGACGGCGATAGTAAATTTCCCGCTGTTCCTTCGGATCGGCGCTTTCCTCGCGATCAAACACCGTGGAGAGATATTCCGAAGAAAAGGATTCTTCTCCGTCGGAAATGCCGGAATAGAAAACCGCGGCTTTTTCGGTGAGTCTTTTCAGATATTTTTTGCGCATATTATGAATCATGCAGCCGAGATTGGCAAGCGAAATGTCCCACACCGCCAGCTCATTTTCCATTCGCTCCTGCCGATAGGGGCTGTATTTCAAATCGCGCACCAAGGAATTTCGCTGAAAAAGCACACGCTCGTAGTCGTTGAGCACCTGCGTGTATTTCGGGCTGATGCGGCAAAGACAGGCGTCGAGAAATTTCCGCCGTTTTTCCGGACCGTCGCGCACCAGCGTCAGATGCGCGGGAGAAAAAACGATGCAGGAAAATTTCTGAGAAAGCTCGCCCATCGTCGGCACGGAAAGTCCATTAAGCGTTGCCGTGCGTTGAGACGCGATGTCCATGGTCAGACGGTTTTCTCTTCCTCCGCTTTGAAAAACCGCCGTCACCTGCGCGGACTCCTCGCCGAAACGGACAAGCTCGCGATCCTTGTTGGTGCGAAAGCTCTTTTGCCCGGACAGCACGGAAATTCCCTCGATGATATTGGTTTTTCCCTGCGCGTTTTCGCCGCAAAAGACATTGACCTTCTCCGAAAAGGAAAGCGTCATGTCCTCCAGATTGCGAAAACGGGAAAAGGAGATTTCCTCAATGACCATGAGAAACCTCAAGCACATAATCGCCGACGGTCACTTCATCACCGGGACGGATTTTTTTACCGCGCTGGGTGCAGGTCTCACCGTTGACAAGACAGTCACCCTCCTGCACGATTTCCTTGGCGTGACCTCCCGTTTCGGCAATTCCCGCAAATTTGAGCAGAGAATCGAGCTTGATATATTCGGTTGTGATTTTCACGGAAATTCTCTCCATATATACCTCGCAGAAAAGGGGTTTTGTCTCTGAAAAATGCCGTAAAATGCCATTTTTCGGAAATTATTTGATTCTCACCGGCAAAACCAGGTACAAAAATTTGTTTCCTTCCTCCGGTTCAATGACAATCGGGGACAAAGGACCGTTGAAGCGGACTTTGATTTTGTCGCAGTCGCAGGCGCGCAGCGCGTCAATCATATATCCGCTGTTAAAGCCCAGACGGATGGATTCGCCTTCAAACGGGCAGTAATTCACGTCGCTGGCTTTTCCGAGCGGTGTGTCGCAGCGGATTTCCATGGTCATTTCGTTGAGGGTAAAATGAATCGGATATTTCATGCGGTCGGAAATCATCAGCGATACGCGGTCAAGACCGGACAAAAGCTCCCGCTTTTCGATTTTAAGCAGAGTTTTTTCATTTTTCGGCAGCGTGTCCTCATATTCCAGAAAATCGCCGTCGATCAGGCGGGAATACACAGTATACGTGCCGTTATCAAACGTAATTCTGCGTTTGACGGCGTGGATTTCGCAGGTTCCCTCCTCGCCGAACAGTGCGGTCACTTCCTTCAGCGTTTTTGCGGGAATGATAAAGGAGGTTTCAAACGGGATGTTCAGCGGTTCTCTGCGGATTGCCAGACGGTATCCGTCCACGGAAACGACCGTCAGCAGTCCGTTTTTGAATTCAAACAGCGAACCCATGTGAGTGGGGCGCACGTCATTGAGACTGACGGCAAAAATGGTGTGATCCACCATGTCCTTGAACACGGCATTTGGCAGACGGATAATGTCGTCGCTTTCGACTGTGGGAATTTCGGGAAATTCTTCAGAGGGTGTGCCGAGAATGGTATAGGACACCGAGCCGCCGGTGACATTGGCAAGATGCTTGTCGTCGATACTGACGGTGACGGTTTCGGTCGGAATCTTCTTGACCATATCGGTAAACAAACGGGAATTGAGAACGATCTCTCCCGGCACTTCGATCTGTGCGTCGATGCAGGTAGTGATGGAGAATTCCAGATCGTATCCGGAAAGCGACAGCTTGCCGTCGTGTGCCTGAATCAGAATTCCTTCGAGCGCACCGAGGGTGGATTTGGAGATCACCGCACGGGACACGTTGACACACGCCTGAGCGAGAGATTCTTTGTTGCAGGAAAATTTCATGAAGCGTCTCCTTTCATAAAGAAAGAATAGTATTTTTAGTAGTAGTCATAGGGGAGGTTGAAAAGTTGAAGAACCGCCGAAATCCTTTTATTTCCAAGGGAAGAGAGGAATTGACGGACAGTGGAAAAAAAGTTGCAAAAAATTTGAAAAGTCGAAAGAAAATTTTGCGGTTGAAAAAAGGCTGTTGAAAGTGAATAAAAAGTTGAAAACTCTGTTGAAAATGTGGAAAGTGAAATTTTACGCGCTAAAAAGTTGAAAAGTCGGATGTTGAAAGTGTTAACTGTCGCGGATATTCTGAATAATATCCTCAATGGTGGAACGGAAATTGTCGTCCTTTTCCATGCGCGAGACCACTTTTTTGATGGCGTAGACCATCGTGGCGTGATCTCTTCCGCCGAACTGTTCGCCAATCGAGGAAAGGGGCATCTGCGTGATTTCGCGGACGATGTAAATCGATGCCTGCCGCGCCTGGGACACGGAAGCCGAGTGTTTCTGGGAACGGACGTCCGCTGCCGTCACGCCGAGCGTGCGCGCGACTTCGTTGATAATTCTCTCCACGGTCACGGGCGTGGGCTGGTTGTCGTTGAGGACATCCTTGATGGCCGTCTGCGCCAGCGAAATGGAGGGCTGAGAACCGGCGAGCTGCTGGTAGGCTTTCATTTTTTTGACGGTGCCTTCCAGCTGCCGGATGTTGTTTTTGAGCTTGTTGGCGACAAATTCGCACACCTCCGGCGGAATATCGATGTCCATCAATTCCGCTTTGCGTTTGATGATGGCGACGCGGGTTTCAAAATCCGGCTTCTGAATATCGGCAGTCAAGCCCCATTCAAAGCGGGTTTTCAGACGGTCGTCGAGCGTTTTGATCTCGTTGGGCGAACGGTCCGACGTCAGCACGATCTGTTTTCCGGAATGGTACAGCGCGTCAAACGTGTGGAAAAATTCTTTCTGGGTGGCTTCCTTGCCGGCAATGAACTGAATGTCGTCCACCAAAAGAACGTCCACATTGCGGTATTTTTCGCGGAAATTGTGGGTTTCGTTTTCAGTGTTGCCCTTGACGCCCAGCGCTTCGATCAGCTCGTTGGTGAAGTCCTCGCCTTTGACGTACAGCACCTTGTAATTCGGGAATTTCTCGTGGATTTTGTTTTCCATCGCATAGAGCAAATGGGTTTTTCCGAGTCCCGAACCGCCGTAGATAAACAGCGGGTTGTACGGTCCCGCAGGCGACTGTGCGACCGCGAGACACGCGGCGTGGGCAAATTTGTTGGACGCGCCGACAATGTAGGTGTCGAACGTGTATTCATAGTCGCCGCCTCTGGAATTTCTCTCCATTTCCTCTTTGGAGTAGTGCAGCGGCTCCGGCTCCACAAAAAGGTTGTTGACCGTATCTTCTTCCTGGCAGAGGATTTTCAGATGAACCTCATACCCCAGCACTTCCTTCAGTGCGTCCTCCACCATCGCGCCGTAGCGGTTTTCGAGCATCTGCTTCTGCACAATGGAAGGGACGGAAATCACCGCCGTTTCGCCGTCGAGAGAGACGGGTTCGATACACTTGATCCACAGCCCGAACGCCACTTCGGAGATGACGTTTTTCTCCTGAAAATGACTGATGGCAATTTGAAAAACTTTCTTTAAATCCATGGGATCCTCCCGGTTGAAACAATGTTGAAAAGCGGTGAAAAAATGAAAAGATACACCGAAAACCATTGTACCACAAATCGCGGTTTTTTTCAAGGAAAAAATGAAAAAAACTTGATATAATATAATAAGGAAGAAACTTTTAAGAGGTTGAAAAAAAGGGGCTTGACAGAAGGGGTAAAAATATTGTATAATATACCCTTGCAAGGCTTGTATGAAAACGGGCTTTGAAAATATGCGGATAAACGTTCGCGTTTTGCGGGCGGTTTTGCGATTTTTCGACTTGCGAAAGGAGTGTTACGAATGCTTAGAACCTATCAGCCTAAGAAACTCCAGAGAAAGAAGGAGCATGGCTTCAGAAAGAGAATGAGAACGGCGAACGGCCGTAAAGTTCTTGCGCGCAGAAGAGCAAAGGGCAGAGCGCGTCTGACGCACTGAGTAAGTCTTGAATTGGCCACGTTTCTGTGGTCTTTTCTTTTATCTGCCGCTTGAAGGGAAAGCTATGATTTTTACCGAAAAGCTCAAAGAAAACCGTGACTATTGCCGCTTGTACAGCCGGGGAAAGACGTTGGTCGATCCGGTGCTGGTGACGTATTACGTGCGCACCGGCAATAAGGACGAGCGCAAGATCGGGATCACGGCTGCCAAAAAGGTGGGAAAAGCGGTGCAGAGAAACCGCGCCCGCCGACTCATAGTTGCTGCCTATACGGTTCTGGAACCCGCCACGGAGGGCGGATACAGAGTCGTATTTGTCGCGCGTGCAAAAACCGCGCACGTGAAAACGGACCGCGTGCTGGCAGCTATGAAAAAGCACCTCAAAGCGGCGGGAATCCTGCACTCATGAAATCATTGTTTCTTTCGCTCATCCGCTGGTATCAGCGAAAAATCTCCCCGCGCAAAGGGAGTGCCGTGTGCCGGTATTATCCGACCTGCTCACAGTACGCCTATGAAGCGATCGAGGCTTACGGCAGCTTTTGGGGGATCTTGCTCGCCGTCGGAAGAATCCTGCGCTGCAATCCGATGTTCAAGGGCGGATGCGATCCCGTGCCGCCGTCGATTTTGGGCGGGCGGATCAAAGCGCGCCGACACTAAGAAAAGGAATTTGAAAAATGGGATTTATTTCAAAATTGATCGGTATACCGCTCGGTTGGGTCATTTGGGTGTTTTATAATTTTCTCGGACATCACTATGTCCTTTCGCTTTTTTTGTTTACCCTGTTCACCCGCCTGCTGCTGCTCCCTTCCACGATTAAGCAGCAAAAATCCGCGGTAAAAAATGCGCGCCTGAAGCCGAAAATGGATGCGCTTCAGAAGAAGTACGCGAATAATAAGCAAAAATATCAGGAAGAACTGATGAAGCTCTACGAAAAAGAAGGCTTCAATCCGATGTCCGGCTGCCTCCCCCTGCTCATCCAGCTGCCGATTCTGTACGGCTTGATCAACGTGGTCTATAACCCGCTGACGCACATTGTCCGTCTGGGCAGCGAAACGATCACCAAAATCAGCGAGATCGTCAAGGAAGTGGCGCCGAGCTTCACCAATCAGGCGGAAATTTACGCGATCAACCACGCCACCGACGAAGCGTTTGCGTCTCTCGGCGCGGATGTGATCGAAAAAATGCAGAGCATCAACCTGAATTTTCTCGGCATCAACCTCGGCGAAAAGCCGACCTGGGCGTTCAATGTCCTGTTGCTGATCCCGATTCTTTCGGGCTTGACCTCCCTACTCGTGTCTCTCATTTCGCAGAAGAATATGACCGCTCAACAGGGCGTCACCGCCAATAACCCAACCATGAAGGGCATGATGCTGTTCATGCCGCTGCTGTCTCTGCTTTTCACCTTCGGAGTTCCCGCAGGTGTCGGCTTGTACTGGATTTTCTCCAACATCATTTCCGCGGTGCAGACGGTGATTCTTTACAAAGTGTATAATCCACAGCAGATTGCCGCACAGATGGAAGCCGAAGAAGAAGCAAAAAAAGAAGAAGAACGCCAGGCACGCATCGAAGCCAAAAAAGCGCTGAAACAGGCGCGTGAGAACGGCGAGGACATCGAGTTGGACGAAAAGGCGCTGTCTCAGAAGGAAATCAACAAAAGAAAAATCGCCGAGGCAAGAAAAAGAATGGCAGAAAAATACGGCGAGGAATATACGGAAAAGGAAGAGGATCAATGATTAAGGAAGTGTACTTCACCGGGAAAACTCTGGAAGAAGCGAAACAGACCGCTTGCAAAGAACTGTCGCTGGACGAATATCTCCTGTCTTATCAGATTGTGCAGACCCCGAAAAAGGGATTTTTGGGAATCGGATCGCTCCCCGCAAAAATCTGCGTGAGCGTGGAAGTGAAGGAAGAGCCGAGGAAAAAAGAAGAGAGAAAACCCAACCCGCCGCAAAGAAAGCCACGCGAGGAGAAACCTGCTCCGCGTGCGGAAAAGGAAGAACCGAAAAAAGAGATCCTCCCGATGACCAAAGCAGACGAGAAAAAAGTCGAGACGATCGTGAAATATGTCCGTGACGTGATCGATGCGATGGACGTCAAGGACTATACCCTGACCTATAAGATAGAGGACGGCGAAAACCTGCTGATCGATCTGGAAGGCGAGGGACTCGGCGTGATTATCGGACGCCGCGGCGAGACGCTGGATGCGATTCAGTATCTGACCGGACTGGTTGCCAACCGCCAGGAAGCGCGCTATATCCGCGTGTCGCTCAACAGCGGAGATTATCGCCTGAAACGCGAAGAGACGCTGAAAAATCTGGCAAAGAAAAAAGCGGAAGCGGTGCTGAAATACGGCAGAAGCTATTCTTTGGAGCCGATGAATCCCTATGAACGCCGCATTATTCACGCGACGGTGTCGCAGATGGAGGGCGTGCATTCCAAATCGGTGGGTACCGACCCGAACCGCCGCGTAATCATTTTCCCGAATACGCGCCGTGACGATGCATCGGCAAACGGCGAGCGCCGCCGTCCTTCCGGAGACCATAGAGGAAACCGCGATTTCCGTCGGAATAATAACCGCGACCGCCGCGGACCGAAGACGAACCCGATCAGCCAGGTGCCGCGTGAGGGCGCACCGAAGGAAGACGCGGCAGAAAAGCCGTTGTATTCCAAGATCGAGCTGTAAAAAGAACGGGCAACGGGCGATTTTCGCCGTCGTTTCCCTTTTGCACCGCCGCCGTTTTCCGGTGGACTACCCCTTTTTTAAAAAAGGGAAACGGTCTCCGCAGACGACGGAGGACAAAAACCTTCGCATGGCTCTTTTTTCACCGAAACGCATGAAAGGCAGAACACTGCCTGCAAAACCCGCAGGCGTGAACCTGCGGGTTTTTGATTTTGAAAAAAAAGACGGTTGAAAACAAAGCAGAATGTTGAAAAAACAGAAAAGTCGCGCATTCTCCTTCAGTCGCTCCGCGACAGCTCCCTCTCGGAGGGAGCCTATGAGTTTATGCGATTTTCGGCTTTGTGCCGCAGAGAAAGCAAACGCAGAATTTGAGTTTTTAAAACTCAAAATCCGCACACTTTTCTTCTGCGGCAGTGCAGTGCGTTGCCATAAGCCTTCCTCCGGGAGGAAGGTGGCACGCGTAAGCGTGACGGAAGGAGCCTGCGGAACTGAAAAATAGCAGAAAGCCGCGGGTTTCCGGCGCTTTCCAAACAATCCCTCGGCGCATCGCAGTTTGTTCCCACAAAGGCGTCCCCTCTCCCCTGCTTCCGCCGCCCTGCCATATCGGGCGCGACTATCTTTCAACCGCATTCTCCCCGCAAAAAAGTTTCTAATTTTTCTCCATCGGAGGTTTTTTATGAAAAAGCTGACCATGATTTCCCTCGCAATCGCGCTGGCGCTTGCCTTCGCCTCCTGCGAAAAAGCGCCCGACGTCACCATCAACAAAGTCAACAACGGAAACAGTACCGATTCTTCCACAGAAACGGTGTCAACTGTTGAAAACTCTTCGTCCGACGTCGTCGAAACTTCCTCACAAACGGTGGTTTCTTCCGTCGAGGAGACGTCCTCGGTGCGCGATACCGTGCTTCCGGATTCGGTGTACGAGCTGTCTGAGGATCTTCTGCATCGGGTCGCGTATGCTGCCGGTCATTTTCATCCGCAGGACAACCGCGTGACGCGCGAGTACCTCTGCGAGCGGCTGGAAACCGTGGACGGCGTGGAATGTTACGTGATTGAGGTGTACGACGATGTGGACACCTATGTGGCGACCTATGCGTTTGCCATGGACGAGCACAGCGGGCAGGCGTTTGCGTATGACGAAGAAAAAGGAAGCTACCGCCAGATGCAGTTGGGACAGACGATCGTGCTGGGCGGCTGGGTCACTTCGGAAACGGTGAAGAATGTGTATCGCGGACGCGACTTCACGTTCAGCTATGAAGGAATCGCCGAGGAAGCGACGGTTGGCTCCGCTGTCACATTCAAGGGACCGAACTGGTATCTGTCGGTCACCTCCCGCCCCGCCACCGAGGAATACGACTTGGGCAACCCGACGGTCCGCGACGCAATCGAGGAGTCGGATGTGCGCAGTACGCTGGAGGAACAGGGCTTTGTGTTCGATTGGGTACTCCGCAGTGATGAAGTAACAGTGGACGGTCAGCCGATGAAACGCCGTCCGTTTTCGGCGACGCATCAGGAGGAAATTGTAGATCTCGGTACGGCGTACTACGGGTATGTAAACGGAAGATTTTACCAAATCATTGCCTACACCACCACCGACGAAAATTCCGTCAGTGATCTGCTCGGGGGCTTAAAACTGAGCGAGGACAGCGAAAACTGATGATTAGATTCAACAACGATTATAACCATGGGGCGTTTGATTCTGTATTGAAGGAGCTGCTTGCCACCAATACTATCGGCTATGCGGGTTATGGCGAGGACGAATGGTGCGCCAGAGCGGAAACGGTCATTAAAAAGCTCATTTCCGAAGACGACGCCCTGATAAAATTTATTCCCGGAGCGACACAGGCAAATATTGTGGTCATTTCGGCGGCGCTGTCGCCGATCCAGAGCGTCATTGCCGCCGATACCGGACACATCAACTGCCACGAGACGGCTTCTGTTGAAAATACGGGACACAAAATTCTGGCGATTCCGAACACGGACGGGAAAATCAGCGCACAGCAGATCGCCGCGTGCGCAGCTGCGTATTACGACGGCGGCACACCGGAGTATCTGACCGAACCGAAAATGGTCTACCTGTCCTTCCCTACCGAAAAAGGAACCCTGTATTCTAAGCAGGAGCTGCGGGACATCCGCGAGGTGTGCAAAAAATACGGGATGCTTTTGTTTGTAGACGGCGCGAGAATGGGCTACGGTCTGGGCGCAAAAACCAACAACCTGACGCTGAAGGATTTTGCGGAGTTGACCGACGTGTTCTATATCGGAGGAACGAAGTGCGGCGCGCTGTTCGGCGAAGCGCTGGTCATCACCGAGACATCTCTCAAACACCGGTTCAAGGCATATATGAAACAAAAGGGCGCGGTGTTGGCAAAGGGCTGGTTGATGGGGCTGCAATTTGCACTCATGCTTGAAAGCGGCGAGTATTTTGAAAAGACAAAGCGTGCCGACGAGTTTGCCATGGAGATTAAAAAGGAATTTGAGAAAAAAGGAATCCCTTTTTGGGTTGAGAGCTTCACCAATCAGCAGTTTGTCATATTGACCGATTGTCAAAAGGAAAAACTGGCGCAGGGCTATTATTTTGAGGAAGAAGGCGCGGTGCCGCAGGGAACGGTCGTGCGTTTCTGCACGAGCTGGGCAACGAGCCGTGCCGAAGTTGACCGCCTGCTTGCCGATATAGCCGCGCTGTGAAAAGGAAAAACCGAGCCATGCGGGAGGCTTTGCCCGCACAGGGAGAAAAACTCCGGCGTGACCTTCACGGTCACGCCGGAGTGCTGTTTTTGCATTTTTTCCGCATTTATTGTCCGAAATTTTGAGGAAATTTTCGCTGCACGACTTGAAAAATCGTTTTTTTACTATCTGAAATGTTGAAAAAATTTTCCTCTGCGGCACAAAGAAAAAACACGAACAAACAAAGGCTCCCTCCGAGAGAGAGCTGGCGCCGAAGGTGACTGAAGGAGAATGCGAGACCTCTGTTTTTCTGCTGTTTTCGGTTTTGGAGGAAGCGTGTGATCGACATTTTCTCAAACTTAAAACTATCGCCAAAATTCTGAAACAAAAATCGGATTCAAAATCCACAGACAGGCAAACCCGCGGCTTTCCGCTACTTTTCAGTCTCGCACTCTCCTTTCTTCACACTCACGCGTGACACCTTCCTCCCGGAGGAAAGCTCATGGCGACGCGCTGCACTGCCACAAAAGAAAAGTGTGCAGATTTGGGGGTTTGAGCCTTGGATCTTTTCTTCTCCCGTCGGCTTCCTTCCGAACCGCAACACCCCTCAGTCGCCTGCGGCGACAGCTCCCCTCTTAAAAAGAGGGCAGCCTATCGGCGACCGGCTGCGGTGCGGAAAAAAGAAACTTCGGCAAAAATTTCTCATTTTAAAAGCGCAGACTTTTAGTTTTGAAGGCTCGGATTTTGTACTGTCCATTACTCTAAAACCCACGCAAACCTTTCTAAAAGGTTTGCGTTTTTTACCCCTCAATCAAAATTACCGGTACACCGATTTTCCGCGCATAATTGACGGTGTTCTTCGTACCGCCTTTTTCTCCGTGAAATACAGCAATTACTGCCGCTGCATGATTTACCATCCACTCGTTTCGAATCTGAAAACAGGAACGACTGTAACCGTCGCAAACATATTTTACAAAATTTGCAGTTTTGAGTATTTTACTGTACCGATACTGCCAATTTTCATTCCACCCTTTTTCAAAACCCTCATAAGGAACGGCGCAAATAAGTTTCACATCTGCGCCCTCGTCACGGATATTCAGCACAATTTCTGCTGCCCAGATATCAACGCCTCTTGCCATACCGGAAATGAACACGCGATTTTCCTCGGCAATCATCCGGCGAATCTGTGTCTCTAATTCTGTTTTTATGTCTTTTTCCGCACGCAAAAGTTTTTCCGGACGGTGACCAGTAAAGCAAATCCTGTGCAGCCTTTTTTCGCTCTCTGTCATATAAAATTCCTCCATTTCACCTGAATACATCATATCACATATCTACTTTCGTTTCAACTCATAAGTATATTATTTCTCACTTTGGAAGTAAAATAGTGATAAGAAAGGCGGTGACGCGATGGACACACATGCTCGTCTCCTGCAATTATTGCGGGAACGCGGATGGACGGAATATAAACTCTCCAAAGAATGTGGATTGGCGCAGTCCACCATCGGAAATATTTTCCGTAGAAACACCGTTCCTTCCGTCGCCACCCTTGAAACGATTTGCAAGGGATTCGGCATCACGATGTCTCAATTCTTTGCCGATACCGCCATGGTGGAAATGACGCCGGAAATGAAGACGCTTTTCGACCGTTGGCTCTGCCTGACGCCGACACAAAAGACCGCTGTTCTCCAATTGCTCGAAGCGATGAACTGCGAAAACGAATGACCTTTGCAAGGAGATACTGACAAATTTTGGGCTGACCGATTCGGTCAGCCCTTTCTTCGTTTTTAGTATGAACGCCGAACGGAGTGCCGCGAAAATATCCCTCGGCACAGTCCGAAGAGTACCGTCCGCTGCCGCAAAATCACTTTCTTCCGAACCGCAACACCCCTCAGTCGCCTGCAGCGACAGTTGCCCTCTTAAAAAGAGGGCAGCCATTGTGGGAACATACTGCGGTACGGAAAAAGAAACTTCGGCGAAAATTTCTCATTTTAAAAGCGCAGATCTTGGGTTTTGAAGCCTCAACCCCTCCCGCTGCCGGTCGTTCCCGGACAGCGGCGAAGCGGATTTTCATCGGCGCGCGGTTTTTTCTTTTGAAATTTTCAAAAATCGCTTGCTTTTTTCGGAAAAGCATGATATGATAATAGTAACGATTATTACTTAGGAGGCGGCTTATGATGATTTCCCAAGACATTTTCCCGATTGGCGTCAACGACCATGCGGTCGATCTGTTTGAAGGGCAGTACCGCGTGAAAAACGGCATGGCATACAATTCCTATGTGATCCGCGACGAAAAAATCGCCGTGATGGACACCGTGGACGTGCATTTCCTGCACGAATGGCTGGACAACCTCCAAAAGGTACTCGACGGCAGACAGCCGGATTATCTGATCATTCAGCACATGGAGCCTGACCACGCCGGCTCCGTCGCCGCATTTCTGAAGCTGTACAAGCAGACCGTCGTGGTCGCCACGGCGAAGGCGTTCGGAATGTGCCGCCAGTTTTTCGGCAAGGACTATGCCGACCGCCGCGTGGTGGTTTCGGAAAACGACACGCTGACGCTCGGAAGTCACACGCTGACCTTTCTGACCGCGCCGATGGTACACTGGCCCGAGGTGATGGTCACCTATGACAGCAAAGACAAGGTGCTTTTCTCCGCCGACGGGTTCGGCAAATTCGGCGCCAACGACATCGACGAGCCGTGGGACGACGAGGCGCGGCGGTATTATATCGGCATTGTGGGAAAATACGGCGCGCAGGTGCAGAATCTTCTGAAAAAAGCCGCCGCGCTGGACATCCGCGTGATCTGTCCGCTGCACGGTCCGGTGCTGACGGAAAATCTCGCGCACTATCTGAAGCTCTACGACCTGTGGTCGTCCTATGCGGTGGAAAAGGAAGGCGTGGTGATCGCCTACACCTCCGTTTACGGCAACACCAAAGCCGCCGCGGAGCTTCTGGAAGAAAAGCTGCGGGAAAACGGCTGTCCGCAGGTGGCGGTCTACGATTTGGCACGCTGTGACATGGCGCAGGCGGTTGCCGACGCCTTTTCCTTCGGAAAGCTCGTGTTGGCGACGACCACCTACAACGCCGACGTGTTCCCGTTCATGCGCGAATTTCTGGATCATCTGACCGAGCGCGGGTTCAAAAACCGCACGGTCGGGCTGATCGAAAACGGCTCGTGGGCGCCGCAGGCAGCGCGGGTGATGAAGGAAATGCTTGCCCCGTGCAAAAATCTGACCTTCGTTGAGCCGACGGTGAAAATTCTTTCGGCGCTCAACAGCGAAAGCCGCGCACAGGTACAGGCGCTTGCCGACGAGCTGTGCCGCGCGTATGCGCAGCATCCGAAAACCGTCAACGACCCGGAGGCGCTGTTTGACATCGGCTACGGGCTGTACGTCGTCACCACAAGCGACGGGAAAAAGGACAACGGGCTGATCGTCAACACGGTCACGCAGGTGACCGACAGTCCGAAGCGCGTAGCGGTGACGGTGAACAAGGAAAATTTTTCCTATCACACGATTCTTCAGACGGGCATCCTCAACGTCAACTGTCTGTCCGTGGACGCACCGTTTTCGCTGATCGAGCGGTTCGGCTTCCAAAGCGGACGGACTGCCGAAAAATTCGGCGGGGAAACAAAGCTGCGGTCGGAAAACGGGCTGGTGTATCTGTCGCAGTACGTCAACGCCTTTTTCTCGGTGAAGGTGGAGCAGTGCGTCGATCTGGGAACGCACGGAATGTTCATCGGCACGGTGACCGAGGCGCGGGTGCTGTCGCAGAAGGACACGATGACCTACGCGTACTATCAGAAGCACGTCAAGCCGAAGCCGCAAACCGACGGAAAGAAAGGCTTTGTCTGCAAGGTCTGCGGGTATGTGTACGAGGGAGACACCCTGCCCGACGACTTTATCTGCCCTCTGTGCAAGCACGGCGCGGCGGACTTTGAACCGATCGGAGAATAATACCCCCGCGCGCAGCCGCTATGCAGGCTGCGCGCGGCTTTTTCGCAAAACAACCGTCGGTTGAGCGGATTTTCGCCGTTTGGTTGAGAAAAATCCCCGTCCGCTCGCTTGTGTCCGCCGCCGATGCGCGGTAAAATGAAACCGAAAAGGAGGCATCGGAGTATGTCGGAAACAATAGGAAAAAGAATCGCTTCTCTGAGAAAAGGCGCCGCGATGACGCAGGAGGAACTTGCCGAAAAGCTGGGCGTATCGCCGCAGGCGGTGTCCAAATGGGAAAATGACCTCACCTGTCCGGACATCATGACCCTGCCGAAGTTAGCACAGCTTCTGGGCGTCAGCACAGACGAACTGCTGTCGGGCGAGCGCAAGGCGGAGGTTGTTTATGAGCCGAAGCACCGCGACATCCGCGATTTGTTCATGCGGCTGGTCGTGACGGTGGAAAAAAGCGAGGAGGAAAACGGCGTTCATGTGAACCTCAATCTTCCGATGGAGCTTGTCAAGGTCGCGCTGGAGGCAAACGCGGTATCGGCGTTTGTGGAGGTGGGCGATCAGGGCGAAAAGCTCAAAAACATCGACATGAACAAAATCGCCGCGCAGGTGGTGGCGCTTGCCGAACGCGGCGCGCTCGGAAAAATTCTTCAGGTCGATGTGGAAAACGAAGTCCATGTGGACATTTTTGTGGAGTGAGCCATGAAAATTGCGATCACTTCCGACCGCGGGCGCCGTGTGCGGCTTCGGATTCCGGATGTGCTGCTTTTAAACCCGATTTGTGCGTGGATTGCGGCGGCGAAGATAAATAAAGCTCTGAGCCGCCGCGGGGAAACGACGCGGGTGCGGGCAATCACCGTGAGAAAAATGATGTCCGTGCTCCGCCGCGCCAAACGGCGCGGCGTGACCGTTGCCGAGATTGACGTGGAAAACTGCGTAAAAATCACGCTGTAAGCACGACGCCGGGAATACAGAGAAAAGCTGCGGGCGACCGAAGGCCGCCCACAGCTTCTCTTTTGGACTGTAAGGCGCAAAAAACGGGGCGAAAGCCTCGTTTTTTGCGCAACTATCTATTAGGAGAATTGTCGGAAGAGACCCGCCAAAGCGGGTGTCCTCCGACAGGAGGAGAAGCGGGAAATCACTGTCCGAGCATTTCGCGGATTTTCGCCGTCAATGCTTCGGCATTTGCTTTGTGTGCCGACACGCCCGGATGCCATTTGGTTGCCGTGCTCATGTCGGAAGAATAGGGGAAGCGCAGAAATTCGCATTTCGCCGTCGGATACTTTGTCAAAAATGCGGCAATCTGTTCCTTCATCACCGTTTCCAGACGGCTGTTGAGTCCCATTTGTCCGCAGCAAGCCACGATGACGGCGTCGGGATGCTCGGTGTGAATCTTTTCGAGGAGTTTTGCATATTCGGAAGTAAAGTTTTCCACATACAAATCAATCTGCTCGGTTTTGTAGTCCGCATCGCCGGTGTAGTTGACGCCGAAATAGCCGTATTCCCCGATATTGACCGAGTCGTTCGTGCCGATGTTCATGACCACAACGTCGGGAGAAAAGCTGCTGTGATCGTAGTTTCCGCTGTTTACAAACACGTCGTTGTACATTGTCAGCATATTTCTCGTCGAAGCATCGGTATTGGTCGGATCCCAACCGCCCCAGCGGTACACACCGCAGCCGGGCATCGCGCAGACGCGGTATTCGGCATTCAGGGCTTCGGCGGTCAGATAAGAATAGCAATCGGTATAGTGATCGATACCGACCGCGGCGGTAATCGAGTCGCCGAGGAATTCAATTTTCAGGTCGGTCGGATGCGTATAGCCGGAAATCACCTTTGCGCCTTCGGACACGATGATTTTTTCCACCTTCGCGCTTTTCAGCACCCATTCCTGGCTGATTCGCACAACACGGACGGTGTGCGTACCTTCGTCAAGGTCATCGGCAAAAACATAGTCTTTGGTGCCGTCGGTCAGCTCATAGCGAACAAACGCGCTGCCGTCCACGGACACATCAATTGCGCCCTGGGCGTTGTTATCCGTGTTAATTGTCAATCCCGCATAGGTTCCCGTGCAGGAATACTCAAACGTTGCGCCCGACCAGATGAGGTTATTTTTCGCGTTGGAGCGTCCCCAGCTGACATAGTCGGTTTCGCTCACCGCAACATAATCCACAGGATTGGGGTTTTCCGCAATGGCAATCAGTTCCTGCAGGGCGGATTTTTCGAGATCTGTCAGTTTTGCACCGCTGTCAAGCATTGCCTTCGCCACCAGGTAGTAAGATTTGGTCATTTCCTCGCCGTAAACCGTCGTGCCGTTTGCCGTAATCACATAGGGCAGAGCGACAATCTCGCGCTGATACTGCACACGGGGGATATCGGTGAGAACGGCGGTATAGACAAGGCTCTCGTCGTTCTGACTGAACACGTTTTTGCCTTCCACCAAAAGAGCCTCGTTTTCGGCGTTGTTTGCCAGATATTCCTTCAGCGTCGCGGCGGTGCCGAGCTTTGCCTTGGGCAGCAGATACATACCGAAGGTGACGCCGCTGTTGTTGACATAGCTGTACTCTCCGGAAATTCCGAAAGCGGCTTTATTCACCTGCGCCGCAAAGCGCAGTCCTTCTTTCAGCGCGCCCTGTGCGGGACGAACCTGCGCGCCTTTGGCGGTGATGCCGTCCGTCGAGTCGGTGCCGGTCACCCAAAATTCACTGATTGCCGTTCGTTTTCCGTTGCGGTTGACCAGTCGGATGTATTTGACATGATCGGTGTCCGCTTCGGCGGAAAATTCGTTGACAAGAACGCCTTCCGCAAACTTGCGTTTAAAAGTACCGGAAGCTTTGTAGCAGTTTCCGTAATAGGTGTCGCCGTTATGGCTGTACGCCTTGGTATAATTTACACCGTCGGCGGAAACCAGCAGATCAAATCCCGTGAGGGAGCAGGGCTTGTTTTTCTCCGCAGTTGCGCCCCAGGACTCCACCGTACCGGTCAGTGTAAAACGCACATCGGTCAAGCGGGTGACGTTGGGAAGCGTGAAGGTGAGAATCTGATCGGTCGTTTCGCCGTTTTCGGTGCCGATATTGCCGGATGCCGTCCACCAGGCGGAATCGAGATTGCCGTCATAGAGATTTTCAAGAGCGTTAGTGTAAACCACCGTAGAGGTAGAATAGTTATTGGAATCGGTTGCGCGGTTGCTTGCCGCATTGATCGGACGGATGACCTGATCGGTGCTTCCCGAAGAAGGCACACCGCCGAAGCTCACTTCGTTGACAACAAAGTAGTTGCCGTCATTGGTGCCGCTGCAATTGTGCTTTGTGACCGTCAGGCAGACATATTTCACATTTTTGACCGGTGTTTCCAGCGTCTGCTCGTCCACACGTGCGGTATTGACGGGGAGATCATCGGTTTTTCCCGACACGCTGTACACGGGAGTGAACAGCTGCCCATCATCGGAAACGGACACCGTATAGTCGGACGGAGAGACGTTTGCTGCCCAGTTGTGCGGTCCGAATTGGAAGGTAAAGCGGCTCAGATCTGCCGCTTGCTCCAGTTCAAAGATAAAAATCAAGCGTTCGCTCGCTCCGTAATATCCGGTCAAATACGACGTGTTTGGCTTTCCGTCAAACATCGTTTCCAGCTTGGAATCTTCGGAAAAGCCGTTCATGTTCCTGTAATTGACATCGGATGCCGACTTGGCGGTCACGGCGACGACAGGAATGTTCTGAATCTCCGCTGTGTCCTCTGCCCACGTCGGAAACGACGCAAATGACAGCAGCATCGCAAGAGTCAGAAATAAGGCTGTCCATTTTTTCATATCATTACTTCCCCCTGATCGGAAAATTTTTCTATAATTTTAGTATAGCACTAACGACAAAAACGGTCAATCGGCAATAATATCAAGAAAACTTCCCAAAAATATCATCACTATACTGCGGAATTATTTATAAAAATCAAATAACTGTCCGTTTTTGAATAGGATCATTGTCCAAGCATTTCGCGGATTTTCGCCGTCAAGGCTTCGGCATTCGATTTGTGCGCCGACACGCCCGGATGCCACAAGGTCTCCGCGCTCATGTCGGACGAATAGGGAAATTTCAGAAATTCGCATTTTGCGGTCGGATACTTTGTCAAAAATGCGGCAATCTGTTCGTTTATCGCTGTTTCCAGACGGCTGTTGAGTCCCATTTGTCCGCAGCAAGCCACGATGATGGAGTCGGGATGCTCGGTGTGGATTTTTTCGAGGAGGTTCGCATATTCGGAAGTGAAGTTTTCCACATACAAATTGATCTGCTCGGTTTTATAGTCCGCATCGCCGGTGTAGTTGACGCCGAAATAGCCGTATTCCCCGATATTGACCGAGTCGTTCGTGCCGATGTTCATGACCACAACGTCGGGAGAAAAGCTGCTGTGATCGTAGTTTCCGCTGTTTACAAACACGTCGTTGTACATTGTCAGCATATTTCTCGTCGAAGCATCGGTATTGGTCGGATCCCAACCGCCCCAGCGGTACACACCGCAGCCGGGCATCGCGCAGACGCGGTATTCGGCATTCAGGGCTTCGGCGGTCAGATAAGAATAGCAATCGGTATAGTGATCGATACCGACCGCGGCGGTAATCGAGTCGCCGAGGAATTCAATTTTCAGGTCGGTCGGATGCGTATAGCCGGAAATCACCTTTGCGCCTTCGGACACGATGATTTTTTCCACCTTCGCGCTTTTCAGCACCCATTCCTGACTGAGCCGCACGACGCGGACGGTGTGCGTGCCTTCGTCAAGGTCGTCGGCAAAGAGATAATCCGCCAATCCGTCGGTCAGCTCATAGCGCACAAACGCGCCGCCGTCGATGGACACATCGATCGCGCCCTGTACGCTGTTGTCACAATAGATCATCAGTCCCGCGCGGGTTCCCGTGCAGGAATACTCAAATGTTGCACCCGACCAGATGAGGTTATCAGACGCGTTGGAACGTCCCCAACTGACATAGTCGGTTTCGGTCGGATTCAAGTACTGCGGACCGGAGGCGCTTACGGCAGACGATGCCTGCGAAGCGGATTCCTCGGGTTCGATTTTGCGGTTGTCAAGCACCGATTTTCCCGCCATGCACACGGCGAAAAGAAACAGTGCGGAAAGAAACACCAAAAGCACGGTTCGTTTTTTCATAAAATCCCTCCCGGTTTCAGTGTATCACATTTTGCAAAAACGGTCAATATTCAATAATATCACGAAAACTTCTCAAAAATGTAATCTTGCCAATTTGAAATCTTTCTTTTATAATGAAGTTGAATGGGAGGAATACGACCCCGCGCTCACCGGGGCGGCGCACTATGCGATGTACGGCGACCCGTATCAGAAATCCCTGTGCCATGCGTGGGGCGCGTCGCCGGTGTATCTGCTGTGCCGCTATTTTCTCGGCGTGCGCGGCACATCCGCGGGCGATCGGACGTTCGAGGTAAGCCCGCAGCGCGGCGCGTTCGGGTTTGTGGAGGGCACTGTGCCGATCGGCGACGGCGAGGTGTCGGTTTCGCTGTCGGAAAACCGTCTGCGCGTGTGCGCAACGGTTGGCGGCGGCACACTGAACTTCGGCGGCAGAACCGTACCGCTTGAAAAAGACACGCCGGTGGAATGGACGCTGTGATTTTTCAAAAAGGGACAGATTTTTGCATCAGCGGCAGTGCAGTGCATTACTATGAGCCTTCCTCCGGGAGGAAGGGGACACGCGCAAGCGTGACGAAAGGAGCCCGCGGGACGAAAAGGCAGCAGGAAGTTGTTGTTTTGCATTTTTGGTGACTTTCCCGGTCTTTTGAAAAGAAAGATTCCCACCGTTTTTTTCTTTTTCCGCACCGCAGTCGGACACCGATAGCTGCCCTCTTTTTAAGAGGGGAGCTGTCGCCGCAGGCGACTGAGGGGTGTTGAG
>ERZ808245.263-NODE-263-length-29265-cov-3.270147_pt1 | contig 29265 bp, 16 predicted proteins | sample MGYA00521243_ERZ808245 | MGnify/ENA primary metagenome ERZ808245 (study PRJEB31516, sample SAMN03275576) | gut metagenome | biome: mammalia-associated habitat; material: feces | host: Papio cynocephalus | place: Kenya | collected 2012-07-07 ... | reverse complement strand
AAACGCGTCGTCGAAGCGATGCGCTATTCCGTTTTGGCGGGCGGCAAATGTCTGCGTCCGTTTTTGGTTCTGCAATGCGCGCAGCTGTTCGGCGTCGAACGGGAAAAGGCTTTGCGCGTCGCGGTCGCGCTGGAAATGGTGCATTGCTATTCGCTGATTCACGACGATCTGCCCGCGATGGACAACGACGACATGCGCCGCGGTCAGCCTACCTGCCACAAACAGTTTGACGAAGCGACCGCCATTCTGGCGGGCGACGCGCTGTTGACGCGCGCTTTCGGCGTCGTCGCCGCGGACGAAACGCTGTTCGAACCCGCCGTGCGCTGCCAGCTGATCGCCGAACTGTCCAAAGCCGCCGGCATGAACGGCATGATCGGCGGGCAGATGCTGGACATTCTGGCAGAACAGATGGACGACATGGACATGCCGGGGATTATTCGCTTGCAGCAGATGAAAACGGGACGCCTGTTCGCCTTCGCGTGCGAAGCGGGCGCGATTATGGGCAAGGCGTCCTACGACAACAGGCAGGTTTTGAAAAACTACGCCCGCGACATCGGTCTGGCGTTCCAGATCGCGGACGACATTCTGGACGTCGAAGGCGACGCCGATTCGATGGGCAAGGCGGTGCGCAAGGATTTGGACGCGCACAAGGCGACGTTCATTTCCCTGCTGGGGCTGGAAAAAGCCAAAGAACAGGCGAACGCGCTGTCCTATCAGGCGATCGCGTCGCTGGAATGCTTTGACGACAAAGCCGATCTGTTGCGCGATCTGGCGCGCTACATCGTGGAACGCCGTTCATGAACGCCGTGAACAAAACGGCGGATCGGGAACCGTCCGAAACGGCGGCGGAGGCGTCGCCGCTGCTGGACGCGATTTCCTCCCCCGCCGATTTGCGCAAGCTGCCGATCGACGATCTGCCGCGTCTGGCGCGGGAAATCCGGCGGGAGATCATTCGCGTCGTGTCGAACACGGGCGGACATCTGGGCGCCAGTCTGGGCGTCGTCGAACTGACGATCGCTCTGCACTACGTGTTCAACACGCCCGACGACAAACTGATCTGGGACGTCGGGCACCAATGCTACGCGCACAAACTGCTGACGGGGCGGCGGGAAAAATTCCACGCCCTGCGGCGGGAAAACGGGCTGTCCGGCTTTACGAAACGCGCCGAAAGCGTGTACGACCCGTTCGGGGCGGGACACAGTTCGACGTCCATATCGGCGGCGGTCGGCATGGCGGCGGGACGCGACATGCGGGGCGGAAAGAACAACGTCATCGGCGTCATCGGCGACGGGTCGATGAGCGCGGGCATGGCGTTCGAAGCGTTGAACAACGCGGGATCCAAAAATTCGCGTCTGGTCGTGATTTTGAACGACAACGACATGTCGATCGCGCGTCCCGTCGGGGCGCTGAGCCACCACTTGTCGCATTTGATTTCGTCGAAACCCTACATGACTTTGCGTCAGGTGGCTTTGGACATGGCGGCGCGTCTGCCGCAGTTCGTCAAGGAAACCGCGCTGAAAGCCGAACGCCACGCCAAAGGGTTCGTCACGGGCGGCACGCTGTTTGAAGAACTGGGCTTTTATTACGTCGGACCGATCGACGGGCACAGTTTCGACCAGCTGATTCCGATTCTGACGAACATTCGCAACGCGCCCGAAGACTATCCCATTCTGGTGCACGTCGTGACGCACAAGGGCAAGGGATACGCGCCCGCCGAAAAATCGCCGTCGAAGTATCACGGCGTGACGGGGTTCGACATCGAAACGGGCGAGTTTCAGCCGAAAAAATGCACGCGTCCGACCTTTACGCAGGTGTTTTCCGACACGATCGTCGCGCTGGCGGAACGGGACGAAAAAATCGCGGCGATCACGGCGGCGATGCCGTCGGGAACGGGGCTGGACGCGTTTGCGGAAAAATTCCCCGACCGCTTTTTCGACGTCGGAATCGCCGAACAGCACGCAGTGACGTTCGCGGCGGGGCTGGCGTGCGAGGGGGTAAAGCCTTTCGTCGCGCTGTATTCCAGCTTTTTACAGCGCGCCTATGATCAGATGTTGCACGACGTCGCTTTGCAGAAACTGCCCGTGCGGTTCGCGATCGACAGGGCGGGATTCGTCGGCGAAGACGGCGCGACGCATCACGGCGCGTTCGATCTGGCGATGCTTTGCCCGATTCCGAACATGATCGTGATGGCACCGTCGGATCAGGCGGAACTGCAAAGAATGCTGGTTACGATGGCGCAAATCGACGACGCGCCGTCCGCCGTGCGCTATCCGCGCGGGGCTGGAATCCTGCCCGACATGCCCGACTGTTTCGAACCGCTGGAAATCGGACGGGGGCGCATCGCGCGCGAGGGAAACCGCGTCGCTATCCTCAGTCTGGGGGCGCGGCTGGACGCCTGTTTGAACGCCGCCGACATGCTGGCTCTGGAAGGAATCTCCGCCACCGTCGCGGACGCCCGTTTCGCCAAGCCGTTCGACGAAAAGCTGTTGCGCGAACTGGTCGAGGGGCATCAGGCTCTGGCGGTCGTCGAAGAGGGCGTGCAGGGCGGTTTCGGATCGTCCGTCATGGCTTGGCTGGCGAACAACGGTTTGCTGGAAAAAACGAAAGTGCGCTTTTTGACGATGCCCGACGCGTTCGTCGAACAGGCGAGCATGGAAAGCCAGTACGCGCGCGCCGGGCTGGACGCGCGGTCGATCGCGAACGCCGTCGCCGCGATGGTGAAGCCGGCATGAAAAAACGCGCGGACGTTCTGCTGGTCGAACAGGGATTGGCTGAAAACGCCGTCAAAGCGGGGGCTTTGATTATGGCGGGCGCGGTTTTGGCGGGGACGAAGCGAATCGACCACGCGGGCGATTTGCTGAAACCCGACACCGTTTTGACGGTCAGGGGCAAGGCGTTCCCGTGGGTGTCGCGCGGCGGTTTGAAGCTGGTCAAGGGGCTGGACGAATCGGGTATTGACCCGACAGGGTTCGTTTGCGTCGACGTCGGGTGTTCGACGGGCGGCTTTACCGACGTTTTGCTGACGCGCGGGGCGGCGAAAGTGTACGCCGTCGACGTCGGCTACGGGCAGTTTGCGCAGAAATTGCGGGTCGATCCGCGCGTGGTTTTGCTGGAACGCACGAACGCGCGCCATTTGACGGACGAAAAAATTCCCGAACCCGTCGATTTGATCGTGTGCGACGCCAGCTTTATCCGGCTGGAAAACGTGTTGCCCGCCGCTTTGGGGTTCGCAAAAAAATCGGGCGCGCATTTGATCGCGCTGATCAAGCCGCAGTTCGAAGTCGAACGCGGACAGGTCGGCGAAAACGGCGTCGTGCGCGATCCCGAACTGCACCGAGCGGTGTGCGGACGCGTCCGCGAATGGCTGGATTCGCTGGCGGGCTGGACGGTGCGGGGCGTTTGCCAAAGCCCGATCAAGGGACCCGAGGGCAACGTCGAATTTTTGATTTACGCCGATTACGCCGGCGAATGACGCGCCGGATCGACACTTTTCCTTAATCTTTGGACGCTATGATGCGAACCGTGTATGTCTGCGAAAGGGATAACGGCGATGCGTGTCTATCGGAAATCGAATTGTTTTAAAGCCTGTCTGATGATTTCGACGGCGTTGACGGCGGCGGCGTTCGCGCCCGTTTTTCCCGCGCGGGCGGATACGGTCGTCGATTCCCGGCTGGCGAAAAGCAGAATCGACGACGGAACGAAATACATTTTGAGCGGCGGCACGTGGAACGGAAGCACTTCCTGGGACATCGGCGGCGACGGGTGGGCTGAGAACGAATCCGACAATCCCGACAGAAACAACAGCGCGTACCCGAATTCAACGTTTCCGAACGGCATTTATCAGTCTGACAACACCGGCATGGTCATTTCGAACGCCACGGGAAAGCCGGAATTCGTGTTCGACGGCGGCGTGATCTGGGACGATTCCGCGTACGGAAGCTTTACGGGAACCATGCGGCTGAACAACGGAACGCTTGTCGGCGGAACGGCGGCGGGCGGGGACTTTTCCATCAATTCGGGCGTGTTCCGCGGCGCGATCGACATACGCAAGGGCAATTCGGTCGACACCGTTTGGACGAAAATCAGCGACGGGGAAACCGTCAGCGAAAAAGAATACGTCATCGCGTCCACAGGCAATTTGAACATTTACGGCGGCGAATTTTACGCGACGGAAGATTCTCAAATTCTGATGTACAAAGGCAACACGGGAACGGTCAACGTCGGCGGCAGCACGCAGTGGAAAATTTCCGCCGGCAAGACGATGACCGTGAACGCCGGCGGGCACGAAATCAACATCACGGGCGGTCAGTTCGATCTGGCGGCGGGCGGCACGCTGGTGTTTTCCGGCGGGACGGGGGCTCTGACGAAATCGAATTCGACGCAGTCCTTTACGGGCAGCGGGACTTTGGAGCTGGATTTTTCTGAGTTCAGCATCAATTCGGCGATGAATTTTGAAAACGGCGGAATAAGGTTCACGGGCAAGAACGGCGCGCTGAATCTGACCAACGGCGACGTGATCGTGTCGCGTTTCGAAATCGCCAATTCGGCGTCCCTGAACATTTCCGAAAAAGCCAGATTGTCCATCAAAAGCGATCTGGTCATCGACGGCAACCTGTCGGGCAAGGGCGAGCTGATTCTGTCGGACAAAGCCAACGCCAGATTCGGCAGACTGGACGGCTTCGGCACGATTACGCTGGGATCGGGGACGCTGACGTTCACGGATGCCACTTCGGACGACGTTTCCGTATCGCTGGAGGTGCTGAACGGCACGCAGAAAGAGGACAGCGACGCCGGCGTGATCAACATCAACGCGAACATGCGGTTCGGCACGGTCAATCTGGGATATTCGACGCTGTATTTGAACGAAGGCATGGAAATCGTCGACGCGCTGAATTTCGACCACGGCACGATCGTTTTTATGCAAAACGCAAAGCCGCTGACTCTGCAAAGTTCGGCGACGCTGTGGAACACGTCAACCATCGTGACGGATTCTTCGGTCGTCGCGGGCGCGACGGAGGGGACGGTGACGATCAAAGACGGCAAAACCCTGACGTTCGCCGACGAAACGGACGAAAACGGCAACAAAACCGATCCGGACAGGCATTTTGAAAGCAAGGGGCTGACGGTCGCCGTCGAAGACGGGGCGAACGCCGTGTTCGCCGCCGAAAAAACGACGTTCAAAACGCTGACGGCGACGAACGGCAAGGCGTCGGTCGACAGCGGCGAATTGAACGTCGAAACGGTGCGCGTCGGCGACCAGAACCTGAACGGGGATTTCGTCGTCGCGGCGGGCGCGACCGCGAACGTGTCCGGCACGTTCAGCGCGGAAGTCGGTGCGACGGTGCAAATCGACGGGCTGCTGGACGTCGCGACGCTGAACACTTACGGAAATTCGGACGGCAAGGCGGCGACCCTGACGGGGTCGGGGACAATCAACGTCACCAAACTGGCTAATCTGGCGGGCGGCATTTCCGGACTGGGACTGCTGTCGGTCGCGGGGACGGACGCCGATCGGGCGGTGGTGAACTTCAACAGCACCAAATCCAACACGCTGGGAAAGATGCAGGTCAAATACGGAATCGTCAACATCAGCAGCGGCGAATTGACGATCGATTCGCTGGCGATGGACAACGGCGTCATCAATCTGGCGGAGGAAAACGCGGTGCTGGCTTTGCGCCAGTCGCCCAGCAGCGACGGCAGCATTGTCGGCAACAACAACTCCATTTCCGGCAAAGGCACGCTGAAGTTGCTGAACGACACGTCGATCAGCTTCGGCGGCGGAACGGACGGCACGATCAAATATCTGGGCGGGCTGAACATCGGCGCGGGAACGGCGACCATCACGTCCGGAACGACGCTGGGCAGCGTCAAGTTTTCGGGCGCGGGCGGCACGCTGAGCATCGCCGACGGCGCGATCCTGACGCTGAGCGACGACGGCGGCGTTTCCTGCACGCGTTCGGACAACTGCCGCATTCGGACCGGCGCGAACAAACTGGTCGGCAAAGGCACGCTGAATCTGGTGAACGGCGACGGATCGTCGTTCGGCGGCGAAACGGACATCGCGGCGATCAATTTCGGCGCGGCGGGCGGAACGATGACGTTCGACTATTCCGGAACGTCGAACGTCGGAAAGCTGACCGTGAACGCGGCGGGCGCGAACATCGTCGTCAACGGCGGCACGCTGAGCCTGACCGACAGTTTCGGCAACGCGAACACGACCGTTTCGGGAACGGGAACGCTGGCTGTCGCCGGCGACGCGGCGTTTTCGACGGGAACGGGGCGGCTGTCCAATTTGAAAATCGGCGCGGGGACGGTTTCCGCCGGCGGCGATTCCAAATTCGGCAACATTTCCTACGCGGGCGCGGACGGCGCGCTGGAAATCGGCAAGACGGCGACGGTTTCGGGAAACATCACCGTCGGCGCGGACAACAAAATTTCGGGCGGCGAACTGATCGTCAGCGGAACGGGCGCGTCGGGAACGTTTTGGTCGGGACTGGAAAATCTGAACAAGCTGACCGGCGACGGCGGCGCCGTTCTGAACATCAACGCGTCGACCAAGATCGGGACTTCCGGCGGGGGACTGAGCTTGAAAAACAACGCGTCGGCGGGTGTCGCTTCGGGCGTCGTTTTGTCCGTCGGCGGCGATTTGGGCGATTCGGCTTCCGATTCGTTCGTTCGGGGCGACGGCACGCTGAACCTGTTTGACGACGCGCAGGTTTGGGCGTCGCTGGACGGGTTGAAAAACCTGACGGTGACGGGCGGAACGGCGACGCTGAACAAAACGTCGAACATCGCCGGCGGCGTCGAAGTCGCGAACGGCGCGACTTTGATTTTCGCGGGCGGGACGATTAAAAACAAGGCGACCGTCGGCGGCACTTTGCAAATCAACGCGGACACGGTTTTGCCGACCGTTTCGTTCGAAACGGGCAAGGGCGAACTGGCGATTTCGAAAAACACGACCGTGTCCGTCACAAACGACATCACCGTCGGCACGGGCAGCAAGCTGACGGCTCTGGGAACCGTCGGCGCGGGCGAAACGGCGGGGACGCTGCGGCTGGTCGGCAACGCGAACGCGGCCTTTGCCATGAACGATTCGGACAATTTCGCCGGACGGGTCATCATCGGGGGGGGGACGGCGACCGTGAACACGAACGCCGCGTTCGGACTGATCGCTTTCGACGACGATCGGGGCGGCACGCTGAACATCGCGGACGGCAAGACGCTGACGGTCGGCACGATTACCACCGACGGCGCGAACGCCATTACGGGCGCGGGCACGCTGAACCTGACGGGAAAGGGATCGGCGTTCAAAGCCCCCTTGTCCGGATTGGGGACGCTGCAGATTTCCGGCGGTTCGGCGGAGTTTTACAACGACATTCGCATCGACAGGCTGGCGTTCAACAACGGCGGCGAAGTCAGGCTGATCGAAGGCATGACGATGACCGTGACCGACATGACGCAAAGCAACGCGTCGAACGCCGGACTGGTGTACGGGGACGGGGCTTTTGCCGCTGGAACGGGAAACATTCAGTTTTCGACGGGCGGCAAACGGCTCGCCAAAGCGACGATCGGGTCGGGAACGCTGAACTTTATCGGCGATTCGACCGTCGGATCGCTGAATTATTCGTCGGTCGAAGGCACGATCAACATCGCCGACAACGTCACGGTTTCCGTCGGATCGGACTTTTCCGGCATCGGCATTCTGACCGGCGGCGAAAGCGCGGCTCTGCACCTGTCGGGATCCGCGAACGCCGTGTTCAACAAAGCGAACGGTTACAAAGGGAAAATCGGCGCGGACAGCGGAGCGTTGTCCTTTATGTCGACGACCGCTTTTTCGGAACTGACTTTGGAAAGCGCGTCGGCGACGTTTTACGACAAAGCCGACATCGGTCTGGTGTCCGTCAGGGACGGATCGTCCCTGTTCAAACTGGAAGCGACGATCGACACGCTGAACATCACGGGGAACGGTTCGGTCAAATTCGACAGCGTCGCCGCGCTGAGTAAAATGGACATCGGCGCGGGGACGGTTTCGTTTTCCAAAAACGCCAGCCTTAAAGCGGGCGGCAGCGTCGGAACGTCCGGCGGCGCGGGCGGCGTTCTGGATCTGGGCGTCAACACGCTGACGGTCGGTTCGGGCAGTCTGGTTCTGAACGACAATTCGCGTTTGAAAATGACCATTTCCCGCGACGCCACCGACATTGACGGCAAAGTCCAAAACACGGGGTACGGCAAAATCGTGATGTCGTCGAACAGCAAGCTGGATATCCGTTCGAACGTCCTGATGGATCTGACCGTCGACTACGGTCTGCACACGGCGAAAGACGGGTCGGTGTTCCGGTTGGTTTCGGGCGATCGCACGGGCGAATTCGTTTTCGAAAACAACCGCTACGATCTGGTCAAGGCGGATTGCGACGCCGGCACGGGCATGTGCTACAAACTGACGCAGACGTCGTCGGGCGGCGAGGTTGCCGAAAAGGAATCCGCCAACAAAAACCAGATTTCCGCGGCGGAAGCCTTTTTGGACGGCGAACTGTTCACCGCCGGCACAAAGATCTACGACGTCGCCGAACATCTGGACGCGCTGTCGCAGTCGACGTCCAAACGCCACGCGTATCTGGGCGCGCTGACGGCGGTCGCGCCCGACGTTTCGGGGGCGATGACCAATCAGCCGATGGCTCTGCATTCCAAAATTTCGGGGACTTTGGCGGGGCGTCTGAACGGGCTGATGGCGAACATGGGCGACGAATCGCCGATGTATCGGGACATTCAGAAAATGTACGGCTACGGTCGTTCCGGCGGTTCGCCGTACCGTTCCCGCTTTATGCGCACCGAAGATTACTACCGCCGCGCGGGCTATTACGACATGGAGGACAAACCCGTCACCCGTCAGCGTCCCGCCTACCGCCGCAGCGCCGTTCCGAACAGCGTTGAAGAGGTCGAAGCGCGCGCCGAACGCAAACGCTGGGCAAAACGCCGCCCGTCCTATTCGACGCCCAAACAGTTCGGCGCGTGGGCGCAGGCGTACTACAACACGGCGGAATATCTGTCCGCGAACAAACCCGACGGATTTTCGAACGACACGAACGGCGTCGCTTTCGGCGCGGACGTGCAGCTGTTCAACGTCTTCGCGCTGGGCGCCGGCTACGCCAAAACGACGACGACGGTCGACACGATGCAGCGTTCCACGGACGTCGGCGGCAATTCGTACTTTGTCTACGGCATGTACAAACCGTCCGACTGGTTCGTCAGCGGCGTTTTGAACATGACCAAACTGACCTACGAGGAAACGAAAGACCTGTCGGGCATGACGCTGACGGACGGTTACGACGGTTCGTCGTTCGGGGCGTCCGTGATGTTCGGCAAGGATTTGAAAACGTGGACGCCGTCCGTCGGACTGCGCTACGTCGCCGCCGACCGCGACGCGCATACGGACGAAATCGGGCAGGAAATAGGATCGGTTTCCGCGAAAACGACGACTTTGGTTTTCGAAGCCAGATCCGAAGCCGATTTTGCCAAAAACGTCAATTCGTACTGGCACAGGGAACTGGGCGCGGCGCTGACCTATGATTTGTCGTCGTCGTCCGAAAGCGCGACCGTCCGCCTGCCCAACGGCAGCGACTACACCGTTTCGGGCGAAACGATGGATCCCGTCGGCGTCGAACTGGGGGCGTCGCTGGCGTTCGTTTGCGGCGAACACGTCGACGTTTCCGCCGGATACAATCTGGAATGGCGCCCGGACTATCTGTCGCACACGCTTACGGCGACGTTCCGGTACGCGTTCTGACGTCCGGAACGCATGATGCGAAAAACGCTTTCGCGGCGGACGCGAAAGCGTTTTTTGCTTGTTTTGGACAAAAACAGCGGCTATTATGGTGAAAATTTTAACGAAAACCGAATTGCGGCAGGAACGAAAAATGTCCGAAAACGAACCCAAAGTCAAATACCTGAAAGATTACAAAAAGCCCGACTACAAAATCGAATCCGTCCATCTGGATTTCGATTTGGACGAGGAAAACACGCGGGTCGCTTCGACGCTGAAGGTCAAAAGCGATTACGACGCGTCGACGGGCGAAGTCAGACCTTTGCGGCTGGACGGCGACGAACTGACGCTGACGGGAATCGCGATCGACGGGCGCGCCTTGAAGCCCGAGGAATACGCGGTCGACGACAAGGGATTGACGATTTTGAACCCGCCCGCGGAATTCGAATTGTCGATCGGCACGGAAATCCACCCCAAAGCCAATACGAAGCTGGAAGGATTGTACGTTTCGAACGGCATGTTCTGCACCCAGTGCGAACCCGAGGGATTCCGCCGCATCACCTATTATCCCGACCACCCCGACGTGATGAGCGTCTTTACGACGACCTTGCGCGCGGACAAGGAAAAACTGCCCTGCTTGCTGTCGAACGGCAACTTGGTCAAAGAGGAAAAAATGCCCGACGGCAGAACGGCGGTGACGTGGAACGACCCGTTCCCCAAACCGTCCTACCTGTTCGCTTTGGTCGGCGGGGATCTGGATTACATCAACGACAAATTCGTCACGATGTCGGGACGCGAAGTCACTTTGGGCGTCTACGCGAACAAAGGACAGAAGGACAAGCTGGACTACACCATGGATTCGATCAAACGGTCGATGGCGTGGGACGAAAAAGTGTTTGGTCGCGAATACGACCTCGACCTGTTCAATCTGGTCGCCGTGTCCGATTTCAATCAGGGCGCGATGGAAAACAAGGGGCTGAACATCTTTAACAGCGCCTACGTCATCGCCGACGCCCACACCGCGACGGACGCCGACTACGCCGGAATCGAAGGCGTCGTCGGACACGAATATTTCCACAACTGGTCGGGCGACCGCGTGACCGTGCGCGACTGGTTCAACCTGTCGCTGAAAGAAGGGCTGACCGTCTACCGCGATCAGGAATTTTCGCGCGACATGCGTTCGCGTTCCGTGAACCGCATCGAAAACGTCGCGTCCCTGCGCGCGGGACAGTTCGCCGAGGACGCCGGTCCCACCGCTCACGCCGTCCGTCCCGAATCGTACGTCGAAATCAACAATTTCTACACGTCGACGATTTACAACAAGGGCGCGGAAATCGTGCGCATGTACGAAAAAATGCTGGGCAGGGAAAAATTTCGCGAAGCCAACGATCTGCATTTCACGCGCAACGACGGAAAATCCGTTACGATCGACGATTACGCCAAATGCATGGAAGACGTGTCGGGCAAGGATCTGACCCAGTTCAAACGCTGGTATTCGCAGGCGGGGACGCCGTCCGTTTTCGCCGAGGGCGAATACGACGAAAAGGCGCAAACCTACACGCTGAAACTGCGTCAGGAAACCAAGCCGACCCCGAACCAGCCCGAAAAACTGCCGTTCGTCATTCCGATGGAAATGGGACTGCTGGGCGCGGACGGCAAAGACATGCCGCTGCAACTGGCGGGCGAGGACAAGGCGCAAGGGACGTCACGCGTGTTCACGCTGGACAAGGGCGAGGCGACGCTGACCTTTGTCAACGTCAAGGAAAAACCGGTTCTGTCCGCGAACCGCGACTTTACCGCGCCGATCAATTTCCACATGGACTACACGGACGCGGAACGCGCGCACCTGATGGCGCACGATTCCGACCTGTTCAACCGCTGGGACGCGGCGCAGCAGTACGGCGTCAAAAAAATGCTGTCGATGGTCAAGGACATTCGGGACGGCAAGGAACCCGAGGCGGACGACGGCTATTTGAACGCGCTGGGGTCGTATCTGAAAGATCCGTCGCTGGACAAGGCTTTCGTCGCCAAGGCGCTGGAACTGCCGAGCGAAAAGTACATCGCTGACCAGATGGACGTCGTCGACGTCGACGCGATCGCCAAAGCCCGCAAAACGGTTTCCGACGCTTTCGTCGCACGGTTTGAAAACGATCTGACGCGCGTCTACGACGAGTTGAACGTCGAAAAACCGTTCGAACCCGTCGCGAAGGACGCCGGCGAACGCGCTCTGAAAAACAAGGCGCTGGCTTATCTGGCGTCGACGGGCAAACCCGAACACGCCGAACGCGTGACCGCGCAGTACGAAAACGCGAACAACATGACCGACCGTTTCGCCGCGATGAGCGTCGCCGCCGGCATGGAAACGGGCAAACCGGTCGTCGACGATTTCTATAACCGTTTCAAGGACGAGGAGCTGGTCGTCAACAAATGGCTGGGCGTCGTCGCGTCCGAAAGTCTGGACGGCGCGAAAAAAGCCGTCGCGCACGAATCTTTCGCGATCACCAACCCGAACAAAGTCCGTTCCGTCATGCGCAAGTTTTCCGCCAATCAAACGGCTTTTCACGCCAAGGACGGATCGGGGTACGATTTCGTCGCCGACATGACGGTCAAGCTGGACGGACTGAACCCGCTGGTCGCCGCCGACACGGTCAAACCGCTGACGTCGTGGCGCAAATTCGATCCCGAACGTCAGGAAATGATGAAAGCCGCGCTGGAAAAAGTCATGGCGAAACCGGGGCTGAGCAAAAACGTCTATGAAGTCGTTTCCAAATCTTTGGGCGATTCCGAATCCAAAAAATCCAAAATCTTGGAAAACAGGGCGAAATTGCAGAAACGCGCGAAAACGGACGCCTTTATGAAAAACGGTCCCGTCAAAGTGTACGTTTCCGGCGCGAAGGCGGGCAGGGAAAACGCCCCCGCGCACGAAGCCGGCAAACAGGCGCGCAGGGACGCCGCGCGGAACGCCGCCGCCGCTGCCGCGCGCAACAGAACTTTGGGACGCTGACGCGTTTCAAACCCGTAAAACCGTCGGAGATTTTCTTCGGCGGTTTTATTTATTTTGTGGGCAGGACGTCGTTTTCTTGGTATAAATAAGGGAAAACGCCATTGTTTCGAAAGGACTTCGTTATGAAACCTGTTGCTGTTTTGCTGTCAATCGCGGGATTGGTCGCCTTTGCGGGGGACGCCGCGGCGCAGTTCCGTCCGTCGGAACAAAACCGTCCGGCGGCGCGGGTTCGTCCCGCCGGCGGTCAAACGGTCGAACGGTCCGAATCCGCCGTCGTGACTTTGTTCGACGACGACGGCAACGTGAACGCCGCTTACGCTCAAAAAGTGAAAGAGGAACGGGCGCTGAAAGCCGAACAAAAAATGACGGGGCGGCGCGCCTATACGGGACCGTCGCACGAGGAAATCGCCAAAGCCGCGGAACAAAAAGCCGTCGAGAACATCAAATCGATGCTGACGGACAAACGGCTCGCCCTGAAATACGGCAAGATCGGCTACGATTCCTACGCCGACCTGCTGACGGTCGACGACGTGACTCTGGTGCCGCTGAAAACCGCGCCGGGGCAGAAAATCCCGCCGTATTATTTCAAGGCGCAACAAGCCGTTTTGCGCGGCGCGAACATCGGCGAAAAAGAGGGGACGCCCCTGAACGCGACGGGCGAACTGCGGCTGAACGCCGTCGAAATCCCCGTCTGGGACGAAAACGCGGTTAAAAAGGGCAAGGTCGACATCGCTTTGCTGGTTCTGAACGGCAACATTCCCGCCTGGCTGCGCATGCGCGCCGTCGGTCGGCTGGACGGCGTCGACGTCAACGACCTGCGTTCCGAAACCATTATCAACGAAGCCGTCCTGAACAACGTCGTGCGGTCGAAAATCTTCGCCGCTTCGTCCGCGTCGTTCCGTCAGGCGTCCATGGGACGGGGCTTCGTCGACGCTTTGAAACGTCAAAGTTTGGACGGTTTGTCTTTCGTGTCGGCGACGATCGACGGAAAGGAAATCGCGAACGACGCGGGCGCGCTGGCGGCGATGACGTCGTACAGCGCCCGAATCTTGGATTCCGATCTGGTCGCCGCCGCCAGAAACGAAGCTGAAAACGCTAAAAAGCCGGACTTTTCCAAGGAAAAACTGAAAAAAAACATCGCCGAGAACAAGGCGGCGCGCGCGGCGGTCGAAACGGAACTGAAATCGGATTTGTGACGCATGGCTGAATCGACGAAATATCCGGCGCAAACGGACGGTCAGGGGGCTTACAGCGCCTTGACAAAGCGTCCCGCGCCCAAAATCGTCGATCCGGAGGACAGCGCGGTCAGCTATGTCGCGGGGGTGCGTCTGGTCGACGACATGGCGCGGCGCCGCGATCGTTTCAAAGGCTGGGAAAAGGACGACAACGCTCTGCTGGTCGTGCGGTCGCTGGAACAGGGCGGAACGGACAAATTCGCGGGCGCGGATTTGCACGGCGTCAATTTTTCGGGCGCGCCGTTGTCGTCGGTCAATCTGCAAAACGCCGATTTGAAAAACGTCGACCTGTCGGGCGCGGATTTGCGCGGAGCCGATTTGCGCGGCGCGGACCTGCGCGGCGTCAATTTGGAGGAAGCCGATCTGTCGGGCGCTTTGCTGGACGGGGCGCGGCTGGATGGCGCGTATTTGAAAAACGCCAAAATCGCCGGCGTGCGGCTGGCGAAAAAAGCGTTGAACGAACTGGAAATCATGCAGCAGATGCAGCGCGACGCCGAAGAGGGCAAGCTGGATCTGCGCAAGGCGAACCTGCGTTATCTGGATTTGCGGCGGCTGGATCTGCGCGGGGTGGACTTGACGGGCGTCGATTTGTCGGGCGTCAATCTGGTCGGCGTGAATTTAACGGGGTGCAAGGTCGATCCGATGTATTTGGACGGCACTTACGCGTTCAGGCAGGGGGCGGGGCGCAAAATCGAAATCAAAAAAGGCAATTATTCGGGATTGGATCTGACGACGGCGAACCGGCTGAAAGCCAAAGCCGGTCTGACGGAGCTGGAGGCTTTGCGCCGCAAGCGCGCCGCCGCCGCGGACGAGGAGCGGCAGCGCGTCGACGAAATCAACCGCGCGGCTGAAAAAATGCGGCGGGAGGAGGAGTCCGCGATCCAAGCCGCACGCGCCGAACGATCCCGTCCCGCTCCCGACGCCGTTTCAGCCCCCGCCGCCGCGGAGGAAGCGGACGACGGGCTGAGCAAAGAGCTGGCTTTGCTGAAATCGCGCCGTCAAAATCAGGCGTCGCCCGACGAATTGAAAGCCCGATTGCGGGACGTCGTTTTGGAAAAGCGTCCCGCGCTGAAAAGCGGCGCGCGCAGTCTGGTGACGCGCCGTCCCCGCCGCAAGGAGGAACTGCCCCCCAGCAAATACGATTTCCCGATTCTGTATCCCGTCGACGACGACGAAAAGAAGCGGGAAAAGAAATCGCCCGTCGCCGAAGTCGTCAAAGTCGCGGAACAGGTCACGGATTGCGTCAAACGCGTGTTTAAAAAGGTCGTGCCGCGCCGGTCGAACGTCCGCGTCAAACGATCGCGTCAAAGATTCAGGAGCTAGGATATGGACCGCTATTCGATGCTCCCGTCGCGGAACAATCCTTGTTTCGCCGAACATTACAAAGCGCTGGACTGGGTCATTCTGGGATTCCTGTACACGACGGTCGCGGCGTTTGTCGTGTCGCTGTTCGCCTATCCGCTGGGGCATATGGTTTCGCACGACTTTTCCGCGCAGGCGTGGGAAAACGTCAAGCAGTACTACGCCTATATGAAATCCCACCCGTTTTATTATTTCAAAAGCTATTTCCGCTGGTTCGCGACGTTTTTCGACGATCCGTTTCAAAGCTTTTCCGTCTGGATTCCCGCCGTGCCGTTTTTTGTGGAAATCGTCGGGTGTCTGGTGACGCTGAAAACGAATCCGCACTACTTTATCCAGCTGGATCAGGGCGACGGGCGGCTGGCGGACGAACGCGACGTCAAAGGCATGGGGCTGTGGAACGGCGTGTCGTTCGTTCTGGGGCTGTGGAAAGACCGTCACGTCCTGCGCATGAACAACTATATGTCCCTGCTGATCATCGGCGCGCCCGAAAGCGGCAAAACGTCGGGCGTCGTCATTCCCAGCATTCTGGCGAACGACGACAAATGCCTGTTCATCAACGATATGAAAGGCGAGCTGTTTCAGCTGACGGGCGGACACCGCGCGGCGCTGGGACCCGTGTTCCGCGTCAACTTTTTCGCCGCGGACAAGCCGGATCAGGGGATTTTCTGGCCGACGTGGAACCCGCTGAGCGATATGGATCTGCCGCCGCCGTCGCCGGGGCGTCAGGGCTATATCGGCGGGCTGGCGTATTTCCTGCTGGGCGACGGTCCGACGGGAACCGATCCGTACTGGATCAAATCGGGACGCGCCGCGCTGGAAGGGTTCATCAACTACATCTGCGACAAATGCGAACAGGCGCGCGCGAACGACTATTTCCTGCAACGCCTGTACGAAAACGCCATGGACGACGAGGATTACGACGTTTTGGAAACGTATTACGAATCCATGGAAAAGACCGTCGCCGTCAAACAGGCGCTGAACAACGTCCGCAAACGCGCGCTGAACTTTAAAAACTATCTGCCCATCGGCAAATGGGATCCGATTCCCGAAGCGTGGATCGGACGTCAGGCGAGCTTTCCGCTGTTGATGGATTTCATCACCAAACAGCAGCTGGACGTGTCCGCCGAATTGCGCGCCAGACGCGACGCGGGCGATCCCGTCGCCTTTAAAACCGACATTTGGGCGAAAATCCTGTCCGAAATCGTCGAGGAAACGACCTATTTCGGCTACAACCGCCGCGCTTTGGTCGAAATCGGGCAAATCCTTTCGCTGCCGAAATCCCAGCGGTCGTCCGTGCTGTCGATGGCTTTGTCGGGCTTGGCGCCGTTTAAAAACGCCGCGATCCGCATGCGCATGGCGTCCAGCGATTTCGCCAGCGTTCAAATGCGCGGAATCAAAAACCCCGTCACGGGGCAGTGGGAACCCGTCACGTTCTATCTGGGCTGTCCGATCGACCGCATGACGAACACCGTCATGACGATGTTCGTCAACATGTATTCGGGCATTCTGACGATTTTCGACATAAACGAAGGTCCGTGCGGTCCTTTCCCCATGCTGTACATTCTGGACGAATACACCAGCATGTCGACTTTCCACGTGTCCGAAGCGATCGGAACGGGCATCGCCAAACACTACGCCTTTTTGCTGACGTGTCAGGATCTGTCGATGCTGTCGGCGGCTTACGGCGGGGAAATGGAAACGCTGATCGGCAACACGGGGGCGAAAATTTTTATGCGGTGCAACGGTCAGGAAACGGTCGAACGCATCAATTCGTGGGTGGAAAAGAAAACCGTCGTCGTGTTTTCGGAAAACAGAAACGAAGGCATCGGATCGGGAACGACGCCGTTTTCGGACGTGAACATCAGCTACGGTACGATGGGCGGCGACGTCATCGGAACGACGACGCTGCTGAACATGCCGTTCGGTCAGCATTACGCGCTGATTCAAAAACACCACAACCGTCCGATCAAGCTGAAAACTCCCGTTTATTTCAACGACAGGGCGATGACGAAGCTGACGAAAATCCCGCCGCCGCCGCCTTTGCCGATCGCCGTCTACAACCAGCGGCACGAAGAGGACAAACTGCCCCCGCCCGACGATATGTCCGTCGAACCCGCCTATATGCAGGCGCGCAAAGTCGCCGATCAAATCGACGACGCGTAGTCCGTCCGAATATAGCCATATTTTATATCTGTTCAAAACAACAGGACTATGCTATAAGAAACAAACATTTTTTTAAGGAGAGCATCATGCAAGCGATTGAAATCAAAAAAGGCGTCTGGTGGGTCGGCGTCAAAGACTGGAATTTGCGCGAATTTCACGGCTATACGACGTCGCGCGGGTCGACGTACAACGCGTATTTGATCATGGACGACAAAATCACGCTGATCGACGGCGTCAAAGCCCCGTTCACGGACGAGATGATGCGGCGGATTTCCTCCGTCGTCGATCCCGCGAAGATCGACGTCGTCGTGTGCAACCACGTCGAAATGGATCATTCGGGCCGCCGTGATGGCGAAAGCCGTCAACGCGACGATGTACTGCACGCCCGCGGCGGAACGCGAGCTGAAAATGCACTACGACACGGCGGGGTGGAAGATTCAAACCGTCAAATCGAACGACACGCTGAACATCGGCAAACACACGCTGACGTTCGTTCAGATGCCGATGGTGCACTGGCCCGATTCGATGATGACCTACGTCGCCGATGAAAAGCTGTTGTTCCCGAACGACGGGTTTGGTCAGCACTACGCGTCCGACAGCCTGTTCGACGATGAAAACGCGGACATCGTTCTGGACGAGGCGAAGAAATACTACGGCAACATCGTGATGCCTTACGGGGCGCAGGTGCAAAAGGTGCTGGAAATCGCGGCGGGGCTGGACATTGAAATGATCGCCCCCAGCCACGGCGTCGTCTGGCGCGAACATATCCCCGAAATCGTCGAAAAGTACAAGCTGTGGTCGTCCTACGGCAACGTCGCCGGCAAAGCCGTCGTCGTGTACGACACGATGTGGGAATCGACGGAACGCATGGCGCGGGAAGTCGCCGCCGCGTGGATCGAAAAGGGACTGCGCGTCAGCTTGATTTGCCTGAAACACACGAATATGTCCGACGCGGTCAACGCGCTGGTCGAAGCCGAATACGTCGCGCTGGGATCGCCCGCGCTCAATTCCGGCATTATGCCGACAATGGGCGGATTTTTGACGTATTTGAAAGGATTGGCGGCGAAGAACAAAGTCGGATTCTGCTTCGGTTCCTACGGCTGGAAAAAGGATTGCCAGCAGGAAATGCAGGACGTCCTGACCAAAATGGGGTGGACGATGCCCGAACCGATCGCGACGATCAACTGGCGTCCGACGGCGGAATCGTTGGCGCAACTGCGCGAATCCGCCGCCCGCGTCGTCGGATAAATCGTTTGGAACGGCGCAAAGCCCCGCTTTTTCAAGCGGGGCTTTTCCGTGTCCGGAAGACGGAGCGGCAAAAAAAATCCCCGAAAACAAATCGGGGATTTTTCCGTTTTTGCAAACAAGGAAAAATTTTACGCGCATTCCAGCTGTTTCAGGTCTTCGTCTTCCTCGAACGCCTTGTCTTCGGTCAGCGCGGAATAATAGTTCGCCATATCGACGATTTCATAGTTCGACGCGTCGGCGAAAACGGCGGACAGCAGGGCGTTCGTGTCCGTATGCCCCGAACGGTTGCCGCGAAATTCCGCGATCATCGTGTAGCCCGACATGTACAGGTCGCCGACGGCGTCCAGCATTTTGTGGCGGACAAATTCGTTCGAATAGCGCAAACCGTCCTTGTTCATAATCGTGTTGTCGTTGACCAGAATGGCGTTGTCCAGCGAACCGCCGCGCGCCAAACCGATCGAACGCAACATTTCGATGTCTTTCAAAAAACCGAACGTGCGGGCGCGGCTGAACATGTTTTTAAAATTCGCGGGGGTCAGATCCAGATCGGCTTCCTGATGACCGATGATCGGCGCGGGAAAGTCGATGGCGAAATGCATTTTCAACCCTTTTTCGGCGGGCAGAAGGACGACTTCCTTGTCGCCGTTTTTATAGGAAACGGGTTTCAAAACGCGCAACGCTTTCAGCGGGGCGTTTTGCAATTTGACGCCCGCGCATTCCAACAGGAACACGAACGGGGCGGAACTGCCGTCCATGACGGGCGTTTCCGGACCGTCGATGTCGATCAGCATGTTGTTGACGCCCATGGCGTGAATCGCCGCCATCAGGTGTTCGATCGTCGCGACCTTGACTCCGTCCTTGTTGCCGATACAGGTGCACATGCGCGTGTCGACGACATAGTCGTGATGCGCGGGAATATAGGCGTCGCGCCCGTCGGCGTCCGTTCTGTGAAACACGATGCCCGTGTTCGGATCCGCCGGTTTCAGCGTCATGGAAATCTTGTTTCCCGTGTGCAGACCGACGCCGACGCACGAAATTTCATGTTTGATTGTCTTCTGACGATAATTTTCCATAGCGCAACCCCTTTCCCTTCGGAACTGTTTTCTACGATAATGTTTAACAACCAAAGCCGGCTTTTTCAAATCAAGCTTTGTTACATATTGTTACATTTACTTTTTGTTAATTTTGTGATTCGCTTCGCTCGAAAAACAAAGACAGCCTCCGCGAAACGGCGGAGGCTGTCCCGTTTTCCGGCTTTAACGCTGTCTGATAAAGGAGGGCAGATCCGAATCGCCGTCGACGGCGGGGGATTCGGGTTTTCTTTCTTCCGCCGTCCGGCGTCTGATGACCTGAAACAGCGAAGGCTTTGCCTTTTCGACGGGTTTGACGGGCTGCGGAACGATCGGCGCGGGCGGCGTGAACAGGTCGTCCTGCGGCGCCGGCTGTTTGGGCGAAACGGATTCTGCGGCGAACAGGGACGGCTGCGGTTTTTCCGGCGCGGGCGTTTTCGGCGCAAAGATGTCGAACGGCTGCGTCTGTCTGATTTCCCCGCCGCCGAACAGTTCGTCGGGGGAGGGCATCGCGGGCAGGGCGGAGCTGATCGATTTCGGCGAAAACGACACGGGCTGAGCCGACAGCGTCGGGTGGACGGGCGCGGCGGGCGGCGGCGCGATTTCGTCGTCGATGGTCAGCACGTCGTCGACGGGCTGTTCCGCGTGTTCGGGTTCGGCGAAAGCCGGCGCGGGCTGTTCGGGGGCGGGCGTTTCGGGCTTCGCCGCCGCGTATCCCGCCGGCAGAAACGGCTTTTTGACGGGCTGAGCCGGCGCGGCGGAAGAAACGGCGGTCTGCGGCGCGAAAGGCTGTTGAGCGTCGTTCTGGCAGTTGATGCCCGTCGCGACGACGGACAGGCGGATCGATCCTTCCAGCGTCGGGTCGAACGACGCGCCGAAAATGATGTTGGCTTCGGGGTCGACTTCGCGGCGGATTCTGTTCGCGGCTTCGTCGACTTCGTACAGCGTCAGGTCGGGACCGCCCGCCACGCTGATCAGAATGCCCTTCGCTCCGTTCATGGACGCGTTGTCCAGCAACGGGTTGGCGATGGCTTGTTCGGCAGCCTCCTGCGCGCGGTTTTCGCCCGACGCGACCCCCGTTCCCATCATGGCGCGTCCCATTTCGGTCATGATGGTGCGAACGTCGGCGAAATCCAGATTGATCACGCCCGGATTGATGATCAGGTCCGTAATGCTGCGCACGCCGTCCTGCAACACCTGATCGGCGCGTTTGAACGCGTCGGCGAACGTCATTTTTTCGTCGGCGATCAAAAACAGGTTCTGGTTGGGAATGACGATCAGCGTGTCGACGTACTGCGACAGCTCTTCAATGCCTTTTTCGGCGATCGCCATTCTGTGGCGTCCTTCGAACGTAAAGGGTTTGGTGACGACGCCGACGGTCAGAATGTCGCGTTCGCGCGCCATTTTCGCGACGACCGGCGCCGCGCCCGTTCCCGTTCCGCCGCCCATGCCCGCGGTGATGAACACCATGTTCGCCCCGTCCAAAGCCGCGGCGATTTCCTCCGCCGCCTCTTCGGCGGATTCGCGCCCGACTTCGGGTCTGGCGCCCGCGCCCTGTCCCTTGGTCGTTTCGATGCCCAGCTGGATTTTCTTTTCAGCCAGCGAAGCGTTCAACGCCTGCGCGTCGGTGTTCGCGGCGACGTAATTGACGCTGCCCAGCTGAGTTTGAATCATGTTGTTGATGGCGTTCCCGCCCGCGCCGCCGACGCCGACGACGGTGATTTTGGGGGTCAGCTGGACGATCGGCTGTTGTTCGGGAACACTGATGTCTAAGGTCATGGGGTACTCCGTCAAAAAATGGGACAGCTTTGGCGAATCGGCGGTTTCGTTCGGTGTTGAGGGCGAATCGAACGCTTTTTGTCAAAGTAAATTGCTTTTTTATACCGTAAAAGTCTTTAAGAATTGTCTAAAAACCAGCGCAGCAGGCGCACAAATTTATTTCCCGGAACGGAAACGTCGCGTTTGTGCTGGGGCGTGTTCATCAGAACGCGCGTCGTGTAGCGCACCATTCCGATGCAGTTCATATAGCTTTGGTACGCGGCGGGCGGGACGATTTTCCTGTCGTCGTTCAGCCCGCGCGGCGATCCCGTGCGCACGGGGCGTTTGTCCAGAATTTCGGCGGCGATTTCGTTGACGCCGTGCAGTAGGGCGCCGCCGCCCGTCAGGACGAAGTTCTGGCATACGTCGTAATAACCGGCGAAAGCCAGCGCGGCTTTGACGTTTTCGAACAATCCGCGGATTTCGGGCGCGATGATTTTCACCAGTTCGGCGCGGTTCACGGGAAACGTCGCCGCGTCTTCGCCCAGCAGGGGGACGATGATGTCCTCGGCGTCGTAGGTCAGGGATTCGAGCGTCGATCCGTACAGAGTTTTGACTTTTTCCGCGCTGGACAGGGACGTGTGAAACGCCCGCGCGATGTTTTGCGTGATTTGCGCGCCGCCGAACGGCAGATTGGTGATAAAAACGGGCTGGTCGCCGTAAAAAACGGCGATTCCCGTCGTGCCCGCGCCCATGTCGACGACCGCCGTCCCCTGCTTTTTCTCGTCTTCGGTCAGACACGCCAGCCCCGCCGCGTAGGGCGACGCCACGATTTTGGAACAGGACAGACTGCTGTGTTCCAAAGCGGAAACCGTGTCGTTCACGGGGTGGGACGGCGCCGACACCGTCAGCAGGGACACGTACAGCCTGTCCCCCGTCAGACCGCGCGGATCGGCGACGGCGTAGCGCGAATCCAGCGTGTAGTCGATCGGCGCGCAATGCAGGATTTTGTCTTTGGACGCGGGAATTTTTCCCTGAGCGGACGCGATCAGGCGGTTGACGGCGCTTTGCGTGACCTCCGTCCCGCCCAGATCGATCGAATCCAAAACGGTTCGGGATTCCAGCGTTTTGGCGCATGACGACGCCACCACCGTTTTAATGCGTTCGCCGATGTTCCGTTCCGCCAGTTCGACGGCGTTTTTGACGGAATCGACGGTCGCGTTCATATCGGTGATTTCGCTGTCCCGCACGCCGTTGTTCTGATACACGCCCGCGCCGACGACGAACGCTTTTTCGCCGTCCGAACTGCAACAGGCGAGCAGACAGCAGGTCTTCGACGTGCCGATGTCCACTGTCGCGATGACGTTATCTTTGTTTAAAATGCGGGGCAAAGCGGGTTCCTTCGGTCAAGAGGCTGATTTTTTCGCGCCTTTGGCTTTCGCGGCGCGGTCGTCTTCTTCCAGCCGGACGATCAGCTTGTCGGGCATGCGCAGGTCGATCATGGTGACTTTGCGCGCCAAAATTCCCTGCGTCCGGTTCAAATTCGCCAAACGCCCCCAGGCGGCGGCGGGATTTTTTTCGGGCAGACGGATCGTGACGCCCTTGTCGATGTCGTCCAGCAAAATGTTCCAGCGGCGGCGTCCGACGCGGACGGCGGCTTTGACGCGTTTGCGCAATTCGGGTTCCTGCGCCAGAAAAGACAGCAGTTCGGGTGTGCGTTCGGGCGCGTCCGCCCCCAGAACCAAAGGCAGACCGTTCAGTTTTTTGACGAAGGTTTCAACCGGCTGTCCGTCGGCGTCGACCGGTCGGTATTCGCCTTTGTTTTGCCAGACGGCGACGGGCGTGCGTTCCGTCAGGCGAATGTACAGGATATGCGGCAGACGGCGTTCGATATGCACCGTTTTGACCCACGGCAGACGCTGGACGGCTTTGCGCGCCTCGGGCAGGTCGATCGCCGTGATCGGCATGCCGCGTTCGACTTTCAGCACGTCCAGCAGTTCCTTTTGCGTCGTCCTGTCGCGTCCGCGGATATAAACCTCGCTTAAACGCAGGTCGGCGTTCAACGCCGCGTCGTGAACGAAAAAAGCCAGCTTTTCCTTTTTTTCGGCGTAGTACGCGCTGTTCAGAAAAACCGCGATCAACGCCGCCGAAACCGCCAAAGCCGAAACCGTCAGAACGGTTTTCAGTCCGAACGCGTTTTGGAATTTCAATCCCCGCATTCGGCGCGCTCCACCATCCACACGACGATGTCGCGGTAGGAATAGCCGGCGTGTCCCGCGATTTCGGGAACCAGGGACAGCGACGTCATGCCGGGCTGGGTGTTCGTTTCCAACAGGGCGAAGCGCGGTTTGTCCCCCGTGTCGTCATAGCGTATGTCGGAACGCGAAATGCCGCGGCAACCCAGAGCCTTGTGGGCTTCCTCGGCGATTCGCAGCATCTCGTCGCGGTCGGCGGCGGGAATGTCCGACGGCACGACGTGGCGCGCCCCGCCGTTCGAATATTTCGCCGTGTAGTCGTAAAAATCTTTGGCGGGCAGAATTTCCAGCATGCCCAAAGCCTTGCCGTCCATCACCGCGACGGTCATTTCGCGTCCGGCGACGTATTCCTCCGCCAGAATTTCCTCGTCGTCGGCATAGGGATAGGTTTCGCCCTCGAACGGTTTTTTGCCGTTGTCGCGGTCGAAAATGAAAACGCCGACGGACGACCCGTCGCAAATCGGTTTCAACACGAACGGATAGGGCGGAACGTCGCCCGCCAGAATCTGCGCCTTTGTCAGGACGCGTTCCGCGGCGACGGGCAGATTCGCGGCGCGGTACATTTTTTTCGCCAAAACCTTGTTCATCGCCAAAGCGGACGCCGCGCGCCCCGAATGGGTGTAGGGAATGCCCATGATGTCCAGAATGCCCTGAACGCAACCGTCTTCGCCGTATTTGCCGTGCAGGGCGTTGAACACGACGTCGGGCTTTTGCGCCGTCAGCGCGTCGACGAACGGACGCAGATCGCGCGTCAAGTCCAATTCGGACACGTCGTAGCCCGCCTGACGCAACGCTTCGGCGACGTTCGCGCCGCTTGCCAGAGAAACTTCGCGTTCGGACGACAAGCCGCCCATTAACACCGTTACTTTTTTAGCCATCATCTGCCCCCGAAACTGCTGAACCGTTTTGTTTTCACCCCGACGCGGCGCACTTCCCATTCCAGCTTGATTTCGCTGGTTTCGAACACGCGGCGCTGAACCAGCTCGCCCAGCGTTTCGAAATCCTGCGCCGTCGCCTTGCCCGTGTTGACGAAAAAGTTGCAGTGCTTTTCCGACACCATCGCACCGCCGATCCTCAATCCGCGGCAGCCCGCCTTTTCGATCAGCTGCCACGCTTTCAGCCCGACGGGGTTTTTAAACATCGATCCCGCCGTTCTGACGCCCTGCGGCTGGGCTTTTTCGCGCAAAGCCTTGTATTCGTTCATGCGGACGCGGATCGCGTCGGGGGAATCCGGCGTCCCCTTTAAAACGGCGCCCGTGAAAATCCAGTTGTCGGGCAGGGCGTTCGAACGGTAGTCGAACGGCACCTCGCCGCGCTGTAAAACCATTTTTTTGCCCAAAACGTCAAGGGCGGTCAATTCTTCCAGCGCGTCGGCGGTCGACCGTCCGTGCGCGCCCGCGTTCATGCGGATCGCGCCGCCCAGCGTGCCGGGGATTCCGCACATGAATTCAAAACCCGCCAGTCCCGATTCCGCCGCCGCGCGGGCGATGTCCATGTTGCGCGCGCCCGCGCCGCAGTAAATCCGGTCGCCGTCGACCCTGATCCGCGCGAAAGGCTTGCCCAAATGAACGACGACGCCGGGGATTCCGCCGTCGCGGATCAACAGGTTCGACCCGCCGCCGATAACGGTCAGCGGCGCGTTCGGGCGGCTGGCTAAAAAAAATTCCAAATCGTCGGCGTCCGCGGGCGTGAACAGGATTTCCGCCGCCCCGCCGACCCCCAGCCACGTCATTTTCGCCGTGGGGGCGTTTTCGACGACCTCGCCCCGCACGGGGGGCATCAGCCGCATCAGTTCGGATTCTTTGGTGAAAAGATTTTTCAAAAAGGAAAACATTTACGCCTCTTCGCCGTCGCGGGCGTACGCCTGCTCCAATTCGCGGGGCAGGGCTTTCGCCCACGATGAAATGCTGCCCGCGCCCAAACAGATGACGATGTCGCCCGCGGACGCTTCGGCTTTGATTATATCCGCCAAATCTTCACGTTTGTTTAACACGACGACGTGACGATGCCCGTGCGCGCGCAATCCCTCCGCCAAAGCCTCTTTGTTCGCGGAGGGGATTTCGGGTTCGCCCGCGGCGTACACGTCGGCGACAATGACGCAGTCCGCGTCGTTGAACGCCGTGCAGAACATGTCGAACAGGTTGGCGACGCGCGTGTAGCGGTGCGGCTGAAACACCGCGATGACTTTTTTCGGGGCGACTTCGCGCGCGGCGCGCAGGGTCGACGCGATTTCGATCGGGTGGTGACCGTAGTCGTCGATGATCGTGACGCCGTTCGTTTCGCCCGTTTTCGTAAAGCGGCGCTGAACGCCCGTAAAGCCAGCCAGCGCTTTTTTCAGGTTTTCTTCGGAAATGCCCAGGCGCAGCCCGACGCCGATCGCCGCCAGAGCGTTCAGCACGTTGTGGCGTCCGTACACGGGCAGGGAGAATCCCTCCATGCGCAGGGTTTCGCCCGTGGGGCTGAGGTTTTCGGCGACGACGACGTCGAACGTGATCAGTCCGGGGACGGCGTGAATGTTCTGCGCCGTGACCTCCGCCTGCGGGGTGAAGCCGTAGGTGATCAGGCGGCGGTCCGAAATCTGCGAAATCATGTGCTGGACTTCGGGGTGGTCGACGCACAGGCACGCGAAACCGTAGAACGGAATGTTCTGGACGAACGTGCGGTAGGCGTCCTTCATCTTTTCATACGTGCCGTAGTAGTTCAGATGTTCGGGATCCATGTTCGTCACGATGACCGCCGTCGCGGGCAGTTTCAAAAAGCTGCCGTCCGATTCGTCGGCTTCGGCGACCAGCCAGTCGCCGTCGCCCAGATGCGCGTTCGTGCCGTAGGCGTTGATGATGCCGCCGTTCGCGACCGTCGGATCCAGCCCCGCCGTTTGCAGAACCAGTCCGATCATGGACGTCGTCGTCGTTTTGCCGTGCGTTCCGCCGACGGCGATCGACCATTTCAGCCGCATCAGCTCCGCCAGCATTTCGGCGCGGCGCACCACGGGAATGCGGCGCAGGCGGGCTTCTTTGACTTCGACGTTTTCAACGTTGATGGCGGAAGACACGACGACGACGCCCGCGTGTTCGACGTTTTCGGCGGCGTGTCCGATGACGATGCCGATGCCTTGCGCGCGCAGACGCTTGACGTTCGAATTTTCGGATATGTCCGACCCTTGGACGGTGTAGCCCAGATTGTGCATCAGTTCGGCGATGCAGCTCATGCCGCTGCCGCCGATGCCGATGAAGTGAATCGTGCCGATGGGAAAAGGCAGATGCGTTGTCTGTGTCATGTCAATTCAAGCCCTCGCTGTGTTTAAAACCGCGTCGGCGAACAACCGCACGGCGTCGGGTTTGCCCAATTCTTTGGCTTTGCGGGCGGTTTGCGCCAACAGGGACGGATCGTCCGCGAAACGCTTTATCATATCCGCCAGACGGTCGGGTGTAAAGTCGGGTTCTTCGCATAAAAACGCGCCGCCGTTTTTCGCCATGAACGACGCGTTTTTCAACTGGTGCGCGTCGGGAGACCGCAAAATCGGCACGATGACCGCCGGACGCCCCGCCACCGCCAGTTCCGCGATGCTGGACGCGCCCGCGCGGCACACGACCAGATGCGCCGCCGCCAGCCGGTCCGCCATATCCGTGAAAAACGGCGCCGTTTCGACCGCTATGCCCGACCCCGCGTAGGCGGCGTCGACCGCGTCCAAATCGGCGGCGCGGCACTGCTGGGCGACGCGCAGACGGGATTTCAGAGAATCGGGCAGGGACTTCAACGCCGCGGGAACGACGGACGACAGAATGCCCGCTCCCTGCGAACCGCCGAAAACCAGCAGGTTGAACGTGTCCGCCGCGGGCGCGTAGTCGGCGTCGCGCAAAGCCAGAACGGCGGGACGCACGGGAACGCCCGTGTAGGCGGTCTTGATTTTAGCGGGGACGCGTTCGACCGTCGGAAAAGTCGTGGCGATCAAAGCGGCGCGTTTCGCCAGAAAGCGGTTCGCCCCGCCCAAAACGGCGTTCTGTTCGTGCAGAATCAGCGGAATGCCCAGAATCCCCGCCGCGAACGACGCCGGAAAGGCGGCGTATCCGCCGAAGCCGACGACGGCGTCCGGCTTTTCCCTGAGGAAAATCAGCAGGCTTTGCAGAACGCCCGCGCCCATGGCAAACAGCGCCAGCAGTTTTTTCAGCGCGGGCTTGCCCGCGTAGGCGCCCGCGCGGACGCGGTGAACGGTCGCCTGCGGAAAGTTTTTGGAAAACGAATCGCCGCGACCGTCCGTCACAAAACCGACCGAAACGCCGCGCGCGGTCAATTCCTTCGCCAGAGCTTCGGCTGGAAAGACGTGTCCGCCCGTGCCGCCCGCCGTCAGAATGATTTTTACGTTCGATTTGCTCATTGTCTTTCTCCGATCGAATTGGTGCCGCGCGTCAACGCCAGAACGACGCCCATGCCGAATCCCAGCGACACCAAGGACGACCCGCCGTAGGATATGAACGGCAAAGTCATGCCTTTGGTCGGCATCATGCCCAGCGTCGACGCGATGTTGACCACCGCCTGCATGCCGAATTGAACCAACAGTCCCGAAACAGCCAGCAGGGTGAACAGGTTTTTATCGCGGAAAATCAAATAAAATCCGCGCAAGACGATCGCGGCGAACAGCGCCGTCACGATCAGGCAGAACAGCAGTCCGAACTCTTCGCCCGCGACAGCCATGATAAAGTCCGTGTGCGCGTCGGGCAGAATGTTTTTGACGACGCCCTCGCCGGGACCGCGCCCGACAAAGCCGCCGTTTTTGAACGCTTCCAGCGCGGTGGTCAGCTGAAACGTGTCGCCGGAACCCGGGGCGATGAACCGGTCGACGCGCGAACGGACGTGCGGAATGAACGCGTAGGCGCAACAGGATCCGACAAATCCCAGACCGCCCAGCGCGCACATCGCTTTCATCGATATGCCGCCGAGGAACAGCTCCGTCCCCCAGATGACGCCGACCGTGACCGTCATGCCGAAATCGGGCTGGGCGATCAGCAGCGCGCCCAAAACGGCGAACACACCCGCCGACACCAGCGTTCCGCGGAACTTTTCGTCCTTTTTGCCCAGCGAAATCAGCCACGCCGTGACGACGGCGAAGGCGGGCTTGGCGATTTCGGACGGCTGGACGGACACGCCGAACACGCGAATCCAGCGGGACGCCCCCTTGATTTCCGAACCGTGCGCCAAAACAAGCGCCAGCAGAACGAAAGCCGCCGCCAGAACCAGACAGCTCAGCCGGCGGATCGCCTGCGGCGACAGCATGGAAACGCCCAGCATCACGCCGATCGACAGCGTCAGGAAAAACATCTGATGCCGGATCAGAAAATAAGTGTCCAGCTTCAGCCGTTCGGCGATCGGCGGCGTCGCGCAAAACGACAGCACCACGCCGACGCCGATCAAA
>ERZ808245.259-NODE-259-length-29369-cov-5.948489_pt1 | contig 29369 bp, 23 predicted proteins | sample MGYA00521243_ERZ808245 | MGnify/ENA primary metagenome ERZ808245 (study PRJEB31516, sample SAMN03275576) | gut metagenome | biome: mammalia-associated habitat; material: feces | host: Papio cynocephalus | place: Kenya | collected 2012-07-07 ... | reverse complement strand
GATAAGAAGAATTGTTTAATTTTGCAACTAAATTAATTATTTTTGAAATTAAAGTGCTGAAATATGGCTACAAATACAGATAAAAGTATGAAAATGTACTATTCCATCAAGGAAGTGGCTGATGAAATAGGAGTGAATGAGTCGACTCTGCGATATTGGGAAAAGGAGTTTCCTTTTCTCAAGCCTAAAATAACTGGCAATAAGGTGCGTCAGTATACACCGAAAGACATAGAGCAGGTGAAGCTCATCTATAACCTAATCAAAGTGAAGGGACTCAAGATAGCAGCGGCTCGTAAGTATTTGGCACAAAACAGAGCGGGTGCCGAGAAAACGTCTGACGTCCTCGACACCCTCATGTCTGTTCGTGACCAACTGAAGGATTTGAAAAAACAAATCGATTCGTTGGTTTAGTTCTACCAGCAATCTTCGCCAAAGACATTCAAAATTGTGACCTTGGCAGCTTCTTTCTTGGTGAGTTGATGGCTCCATGGGGCTCTGCCCTTGGTGGAGGCACCTGCGCCATGATTGTTATATTCTGCATAGCGCGCAGTCTCTTCGTTTTTCTTGTTGCGCCAGTTGTCCCACCCTAAAGGAACGATGTGGCTGCCCATCTCGCAATTCATGAAGACGGTGGCAGCGAAGGGACGCCATGGCCTACCGAGATATACTTTGTCAACACCTTCGTCTGCAGTGAGTTTGCACTTGTTGAACACGTAACCATACTCCTGACCTGCTGGCGTGGAGGCTGCTGTGATGTAGCTATTGGCTTTGCTATGAATCTCGCAATTCTCAAACCAGGCTCTCGATGGTCCGAAGATGAAGTCGGTTGTTCCCTCTATGTAACAATCATAGAATGCGATACGCGCTCCTGCCACTCCGGTGTAAACGGTATCTTGGTTGCCCAAGAGCCGGCAATTTTGTACCAAAATATGGTCGCCCTCGGTATGTAGTGCGACTGCCTGACCTTGTTTGGCTGCGTTGTTCTCTATGGTGATGTCCTGCAGGGTGATGTAGCTGCCTTGTATCTTTAGAGTATAGGTGCGGAATGTGCCCATCGGTTTGCCTTTTACGGCGGCTTCGGAATCTAATCCGCCCACTGGCATCAGAATGTTGGCATGGTCATCGTAGGTGATGATGGTGTGGTCGCGGTCTTCTCCCATGATAGTGATGTTGGTGAGCCAGGAAGGGATGATGAGCTTTTCTTTATAGACTCCCTTTTTGACATAGATTACCTTTTGGTAGTCCATGAAGGCACGGCACACCTCGATGGCTTCATCTATGGTGCGAAAATCACCAGTCCCATCACGTGATACTACGAGGGTGTCTGGATTGTCATACTTGTTGGCAGCGAGCATTGGCAACGCTGTCAAGAATAGAAATAATGCTAATAAAGTCTTTTTCATAAACATGTAGCTTTAGTTTTGAAAAGAGCGCATCATTATCTGATGCGCTCTTGTATAGTTTGTCTTTAAAGTATTCTTTGCACTTCTTGTAGGTCGTCGATTTTTTTGAGCTGGTCCATGATGACCTTTACATCGTCTCTGTCATGGATGCGGAGCTCAATGGTGCCATCAAATATTCCGTTGTCGCTACTGATGGTGAGCTTATGGATATTGATGCCCAATTGGTCGCTGATAACCTTGCTTACATCCAAGAGCATGCCTTTGCGGTCGATTCCCTTGATTTCGATGGTGGCATCGAAGAGCAGCTGCTTGTGCATGTCCCATTTGGCATCTACGATGCGGTTGCCGAAGCTAGATTTCAACTTGGCTGCAACCTGACAAGAACGCTTGTGTATCTCGATGCGATTCTTATTGTCGATGAAGCCCATGACATCATCGCCAGGAATGGCGTGGCAGCAATCGGGAAATATGAACTGGTTGATATTCTCTTCTGTGAGGATAAGTGGTTTCTTCTTGTTGAAATCCTTACCTACGACGAAAAGCTCCTGTGGTTTCACGATGCCTTGAACATCTTCCTTTTCCTTGTTCTTGTTGAGGAATGGAATGTAGTCGCGCCAGCTGGTGGATTGTTTTTGCTTCCTGGCTTTGCCTTGCAGTTCATCGAAATCCTTATCGCCCAAAATGATGCGGTGGTCTCCGAGTGATTGGAAGAAATTTTCTGGCTTTTGTATGTTGTGGAACTCGCATAGACGGTCTACCACAGAGTTGGTAATCTCTATGCTATTCTTCTTGAGCCATTCTGTGAGAATAGCTTCTCCCTTCTTCTGTATTTCTCGTGAGTCGCGTCTCAGAATAGCCTGAATCTTGCTCTTCGCTTTGGCTGTGCTAACGAAATTAACCCATTCTGGCTGCACATGCTGGCTCTTGGAGGTGAGAATCTCCACCTGATCGCCGCTCTGTAACTTGTGGCTCAAAGGCACCAACTTGTGGTTCACCTTGGCACCGATGCAGTGGCTGCCAAGGAATGTATGTATTTGGAAGGCAAAATCGAGAGCTGTACAGCCTGAAGGCATCGTCTTGATTTCTCCCTTAGGAGTAAATACAAAGATTTCTGAGGCATAAAGATTTAGCTTGATGGCATCGAGGAAATCCATGGCATCCGGCTGTGGGTCGTCGAGAATCTCCTTGATGGTACTCAGCCAGTCGTTCAGTTCATTCTCGTCTTCTGTGTATTCTCCACCATTGTTGCCCTCTTTGTATTTCCAGTGGGCAGCAAATCCTTTCTCTGCCACCTCGTCCATGCGGTCTGAACGGATTTGTACCTCTATCCAGCGTCCCTGCTTGCTCATCAGTGTGACGTGCAAGGCTTGATAGCCGTTAGCCTTTGGGTGGTTGAGCCAATCGCGAAGGCGGTCTGGATGACTCTTGTAAATCTTGCTGATGGCCACATAGATGTTGAAGCATTCATTCACCTCGTTGGCTCTCACTTTCGGTGTGAAGATGATGCGGACAGCAAGAATGTCATAGATTTCGTCGAAACTTACGTGCTTGTTTTGCATCTTGTTCCAGATGCTGTAAGGGCTCTTGACACGTGCCTTGATTTTATATTCCACACCTAGTTTGTCGAGTTCTTGGCGGATGGGGGCTGTGAACTGCTCGAAGAGTGTATCACGCTGTGCCTCAGTGTCGGCTAGTTTATGCTCAATGTTAGCGTACTCTTGTGGGTGGTCATAGCGGAAACTTAGGTCTTCTAGCTCTGTCTTGATTTTGTTCAGTCCCAGTCGGTTTGCCAAAGGGGCGTAGATATAAAGGGTTTCGCCTGCAATCTTGTATTGCTTGTTGGCAGGTTGAGAGGCTAGGGTGCGCATGTTGTGCAAGCGATCGCATATCTTGATGAGAATCACGCGAATGTCGTCACTCATTGTAAGCAGCAACTTCTTGAAGTTTTCTGCCTGTGCCGATGCTTTGTCACCGAATATTCCACCACTGATTTTTGTCAGTCCGTCCACAATTTGGGCTATTTTGGCACCGAAGATATTCTCGATGTCTTCTACCGTGTAGTCGGTGTCTTCCACCACGTCGTGGAGTAGGGCTGCACAAATGCTCGTCGAGCCAAGTCCCATCTCCTCGCAGGCAATCTGTGCTACGGCGATTGGGTGCATGATATAGGGTTCGCCAGAGAGACGGCGCACTCCTTTGTGCGCTTGTCTGGCGAAATTGAATGCCTTGGTCACAATGTCCACCTTCTTGCGGTGGCGTGAACTCAAGTAGGTGTCAAGCAGATGCTGGAAAGCATCGCCTATCAGCTTGTTGTCTGCTTGTTCTCTTTCTAGGTCTTTCAAGTTCTGGTCGTCCATAGTCGTACCCTCCTATATTTTACTTTTTTATTTCACCTTGAGTTTCTTTCCGGCACGGATGCTGTTGCCAGATATGCCGTTGAGTTTGCGGAGCTTTTTCACGGTTGTACCGTTGCGTGCAGCTATCTCCGACAGGGTGTCGCCACTCTTGATGGTCACACTCTTGTTGCGCTTTTCTAAGCCTTTCTTGCCTTTTTTTCCCTTCTTGCTGCTTCGGCTACTGCTGCTGTTTCGGTTGCTGCGAGAAGACGAACTGCTGTGGCGGCTATAGCTACTGCGAGAACGGCCCACGGATGGAACGTCGTCGTTTACGTCGACAAGAGTGCGCTTGAGTAGTAATTCGTCGGCTTTGTAGGCACAAATACTGTCCTCTTGGTCGATGAATGAGCCGATGAGAGTACTAGGCAATCGCAGCGTCATGGGATGGTTGAGACCATTGATGATGTCGTGACGGTACTGTGGGTTGAGGTTGCGCAAGTGCTCTATGTCGATGTTCAGCTTCTGGGCAATTTGCTCGAAATGTATGTCTTTGTCTACTACCACGGTGTCTGTCTTTGTTGGCAGCTCGGTTACCATCGGACAGATGTTGTGGTCGCAATAGTAATTCATGATGTAGTTGGCGGCGATGAAGGCTGGCACATATCCACGGGTCTCCTTTGGCAGGTATGGATAGATGTTCCAGTAGTCGGCGTTGCCCTTGGCGCGGTGGATGGCCTTGTTGACGTTGGTTGGACCACAGTTGTAAGCGGCTATCACGAGACTCCAGTCGTCGAATATCTTGTAGAGGTCGCTCAGATAGTGGGCTGCAGCATAAGAGGCCTTGACTGGGTCACGGCGCTCATCAATGAGGGTGTTTACCTCCAGACCATATCGTTTGCCGGTGGGCAACATAAACTGCCATAAGCCTGTGGCACCTACCCTCGACACCGCTTTTGGGTTGAGTGCAGACTCTATCACTGGTAGATATTTCAATTCCAATGGCAAGTTGTATGCCTCCAATGCTTCTTCGAAGATTGGCATATAGAAATTGCTGGCTCCCAGCATGAAGCTTACAGAGCGACGCAGCTTGCCACTGTAACGATCGATGAACTTCTGAACCACATCATTGTATGGCATCTCGATGATGGTGGGAAGTCGTTTCAGACGATCTATGTATACTTCACGCTCAAACACAGGATTTACGTCCTTGTAGTTGCATGATGTATCGGGCATCAAGTAGGTCTGTGCATTATATAGGTGCAACAGGCTGTCGAGGTTGTCCTCCAGTCCCTCTGGTACCTCGATTTCCTCTGCCTTTCCGTCCTTGTCTGTTACAGTTATCACGTCGTCATCGTCTTCCGTGCTATCTGTTTGAGCTTGCATCCCCTGCAAACCTAGCAGCAACGCTGCTGCCATAATCAATATCTTCTTCATTTTATAGTCGTTTCTTTCTTTGTGTCTTTTTTAAAGTTTGTAATGAATGTATCTATATATTAATAAGGTGTAGCAGTTGGATACAACTCCTACCCTGTAATTATCATTTAGAAGGTGAGCGAGCAACTTACCCCTAATGCTCCCGAACGCAAAGGGTTAGGAGAAAGATTTCCGTTGCCCATTACTGCGGGCTCTACACGCAAGGTGAGATCATCTGAGATGTCGAATTCTGACAGGGATGCGTCTACATAGGCATCTATTACCGAGAAGGCATATACACCTATCATTACAAACATACCCATGTCTCTCCAGCGGCGGTATTTGTCTTTTCGCTTGCGGAAGATTTCCTTGTAGCGGTCGATGTTGCTTGCGTCTATAGTAGCTCCCAGATGCAAAAACTGGTTGTAGCTCTGCGTGTTGGGATCATCGTCCATGATGTCCATGTAGGCTTGTGAATAGTCGTGATACATCTGGTTGTTCCAGGTGATGGCATAAGCACAGCCTACGAAGCCTCCGTATATGATAGGTAGCTTCCAGTATTTGCGATTGTATATCTGTCCTGCACCAGGCAACACCAGTGCCAACCACATCGCCCTTTTTGTGTCAGGACGCCAAGTGGCCCAGTCGCGTTTCTTTCTGGCGGGTTGCAGTTGCTTGTTCAGTTTGGCAAGATTGGCGCTGTCGTTGGGTTGCAGGGCGTGGTCGATGGATGAGTTCACCGAGTCGGCCGATGCTATGGCAGGCACATTCATGTCTTGCTGCTTCTCTTTGCTCTTCTGTGCAGAAGCGGTGACGGAACAGGCAATCAACAATGCCGTGATGTAGATATGTGATAATATGGATTTCACTTCTTTTGTTTACTTGTTTTCTTCCCTTATTCTTGTTTCAATTGGTCGAAGATACTCATGATGTGCTCAAGCTCTTCTTCGTTGGCAAATGGAATGCTTATTTTACCCTTTCCCTTTGCTGAACAGGAGAGTTGCACTTTGGTGTTGAGAAAGCTGGAGAGGCGGTTCTTCAACAGAGTGAACTCCTCTGGCAATTGAGCCTTGGCAGCGATGGTCTTCTTGCCACTCTCGATGTCTTCTCCGTTTTTAAGTCGTTGCACTAGTTCTTCTACCTTACGAACTGAGTATCCGTTTTTTTGAATTTCCTTGAACAGTTTGATTTGTAGCGAAGGGCTATCCAAGGCGAGCAGGGCACGGCAGTGCCCCATGTCGATATCTTTTTTCTGGAGTGCCATCTGCACTTGAGCTGGTAGCTTGAGCAGTCGCAGGTAATTGGCGATGGCGGCACGGCTTTTGCCCACGCGTTCTGAGATTTTCTCTTGTGTCATTCCCTCGTTTTCGAGTAGATGCTCGTATGCAAGAGCTATCTCTATGGCGTTGAGGTCTTGGCGCTGAATATTTTCCACCAAAGCCATCTCCATTACATTTTCGTCGCTGATGGTGCGGATATAAGCTGGAATGGCTGTAAGGCCTGCAAGCTGTGAGGCGCGCCAACGGCGTTCACCAGCGATGATTTGGAATCGATTTTCCGCTACTTGTCTCAGGGTGATAGGTTGGATGATGCCTATTGCCTTGATGCTGTCTGCCAACTCGCGTAAAGCTTCGTCGTCGAATTCGCGGCGTGGCTGGTTTGGGTTGGCCTCTATCTGGTCGAGAGGTATCTCGTTGATGGTGCTGCTACCTTGTGTACGCACTCCCTCGGTTGATATGAGGGCGTCTAGTCCTCGCCCCAGGGCGTTGCTTTTAGTTCCGTTGTTATATTTCTTGTGTACTGCCATTATTTTCTTTGAACTTTGAACTTTAAACATTTAACTTTGTGATGCTAATGTTCAAGCATAATTACTTAAAATGATTAACTGTTCTTGTTTATGATTTCCTTGGCGAGTGCCAAGTGGTTCTTGGCACCATTGCTCTCTGCGTCGTAGAGGATGACAGGGAGACCATGGCTAGGGCTCTCGCTTAGTTTTACGTTGCGCTGGATAACGGTCTTGAACACCAGTTCTTGGAAATGGCGCTTCACTTCGTCGTATATTTGGTTGGCGAGACGAAGGCGACTGTCATACATCGTGAGCAAGAAACCTTCGATTTCGAGCTTTGGATTAAGCTTGCTCTTGATGATTTTGATGGTGTTGAGCAACTTGCTGATGCCTTCTAGGGCGAAATACTCACATTGTACAGGGATGATTACAGAGTCGGCTGCGGTGAGAGAGTTTACGGTGATGAGACCCAAGGAAGGAGAACAGTCTATCAATATGTAGTCATATTCTTCTCGGATGGGTTCCAGTAAAGTCTTAATCACCTTTTCGCGGTTTTTCAGATTGAGCATTTCGATTTCTGCACCTACCAAGTCTATGTGGCTAGGGATAATGTCGAGCCCATCAATGTCGGTGGTGTAAATGGCATCGCGTACATCGGCGTGGTCGATGATGCACTCATACAGAGAACAGTCTACCTCGCTGATGTCTACTCCCAGTCCGCTGGATGCGTTCGCCTGTGGATCTGCGTCTACGACGAGCACTGTCTTCTCAAGAGTAGCCAGCGAAGCTGCCAAATTTATCGTGGTGGTAGTCTTTCCGACACCGCCCTTCTGATTTGCTAAAGCGATAATCTTTCCCATTTCCTAAGTTAAAATTTTCTGCAAAGATACAAAAATATTGTGAGAATGACGTTACTTTAAAGGTTTTTTCGTACTTTTGCACCAAAAAGAAAGATATTTTTATGGAAAATAAGAGACCTTTAGTATTAATTTCGAATGATGATGGCTATCATGCCAATGGCATCAAGACCCTCGTAGGCTTTCTCAAAGACTGGTGCGACATCTTGGTTTGTGCTCCGGAAAGTGCTCGCTCGGGATTTTCTTGCGCCTTTTCTGCTGTTACTCCTTTGCGCCTCAAACGTCGCCACAACATGGGTGATGATGTGGAGGTGTGGTCGTGCAGTGGCACGCCTGTGGATTGTGTGAAGATTGCTCTCTCGGAGCTTCTTGATGGTCGTACTCCAGATCTTATCTTGGGTGGCATCAATCATGGCGACAACTCTAGTGTCAATAATCATTATTCTGGTACAATGGGTGTTGCCAAAGAGGGATGTATGAAGCGAATTCCTTCGATAGCGTTCAGTAGTTGCAATTATGACGAGAATGCCGACTTGGCGCCTCTTCGAGATGGCGTGATCAAGGTGATTAAGAAGGTACTTGAGAATGGGCTGCCAGAATATACTTGCCTTAACGTTAATTTCCCTGCTTTGCCACCTTTTCACGGTTTCAAAGTTTGTAGAATGACTCATGGGTCGTGGGTTAACGAAGTGGATCGTAGAACCCATCCACATGGTTATGACTATTTTTGGATGGTGGGCAGCTATCGGAACGATGAGCCTGATGCCAAAGACACAGACCAATGGGCTGTTCATCATGGATACGTTGCCATCACGCCTACCAAAATAGACGTGACTGACTACGATTGGATAAAAAATAATGATTGGGGCTTGGAAAACTCCTAACTAGAAATTCCTAATACAGAATTATGAGATATTATTTGATAGTAGGCGAGGCTAGTGGCGATTTGCATGCTAGCCGACTGATGCGCTCGTTGAAAAAAGTGGACGAGTTCGCTGAGTTTAGGTTCTTCGGCGGTGATTTGATGGCTGCTGAGGGAGGAACTCGTGTAAAGCATTTTAAGGAGCTTGCCTATATGGGATTCGTGCCCGTGCTTCTGCACCTTGGTACTATCTTCAAAAACATGAAAATGTGCAAGGAAGATATTTTGAAGTGGAAGCCTGATGTCGTGATATTGGTAGACTATCCTGGCTTTAACTTGAATATCGCCAAGTTTTTGAAACAGAGGACGAATATACCTGCCTATTATTATATTTCTCCTAAGATATGGGCTTGGAAGGAGTGGCGTATCCGTGGTATCAAACGCGATATTGCCCAGCTTTTCTCCATCTTGCCCTTTGAAGTCGCTTTCTTTGAGCAGAAGCATCATTATCCTATCCATTATGTAGGTAATCCAACGGCTCAAGAGGTAAGTGAATTTAGGGCAGGGTACAAGCAGACGTTTGCTGAGTTTTGTGAGGAAAACAATCTTGACATACATCGCCCAATTATTGCTCTCTTGGCTGGTAGTAGATTGCAAGAAATCAAAGACAATTTGCCTGCCATGATAGAGGTGGCGGAACGTTATGAGGATTACCAGATGGTGTTGGCTGGAGCTCCAAGCATAGAGGATGCTTATTATGCAAAGTTTATCAAGAATACCCCTGTGCACTTGGTGCGCAATAAGACCTATCCTCTCCTGGCACATAGCACGGTGGCTCTTGTTACTTGTGGAACGGCTACCTTGGAAACAGCTCTTTTTGATGTCCCGCAGGTGGTATGTTATGAGACACCTGTTCCTCGTCTCATTCGGTTCGCCTTCAATCATATCATTAAGGTGAAATACATCTCGTTGGTCAATCTCATTGCCAATAAGGAGGTCGTGCCAGAGATGCTTGCCGATCGTTTTGTCGTCGATAAGATTGCAGATGAACTCTATCGCATTTTGCCAGGTCAACCAGAACGGGATAAGATGATGGCTTCTTATAAGGAGGTTCGTGAACGCTTGGGCGACAAGGTGGCTCCAGATGAGGCGGCTCGCATCATGTTCGACTTGCTGGTGAAGCGTCGAGAGGAATTGCTGCGTTTGGCCCAGGAGCGTGCGGCTGCAGAAGCTAAAGCTGCCGCTGAGGCTGCTGAGCGTGCTCGCCAGAAGGCTTTGGCTGAGGCTGAGGCTGCTCGCAAAAAGGCTGAGGCTGAAGCTGAGTTGGCACGAAAACAAGCTGACGAACGCATTCGACAAGCCCAGCAGCGTGCTGCCCAGGCTCAACAGGAAGAATGGGAGGTCCAGCGAAGTGAGAGGTATGAGGAAGAACAGGAACGTGGAGAGAACTTTTAAGCTTTTAGGCCTTCAGCCCATTTCCTATCTTCTTGCAAAGCTTTATATAACCCCGAAAGGAAAAGAAAAAACTCCCGCTAGGCATATTGCAGTGCTTAGCGGGAGTTTCTGTTTTAAATAGTTCTTTGTCGCCTTATTTGTTTTATGCTGCAAAGAGCTGTATGGTATAAAAGTAAATAACGGCAGCCGGTATGGCCATGAGTGAGGAGTCGAATCGGTCGAGCATACCTCCATGCCCCGGCAGAATGTTGCCGCTGTCTTTTACACCCAGTGTGCGTTTGAAGAGGCTTTCTACCAAGTCGCCCCAAGTACCAAAGAACACAACCACAAGTCCAAGTCCTTCCCAGCCGAGAATGCTGAGTCGGTGGGCTTCACCGTCGTTGGCTATGTAACCGATGATGCCAGCCACGATAAGCACGAGTATGCCACCGCCAATGCTTCCTTCCCAGCTCTTTCCTGGACTCACTCGTGGAAATAGCTTGTGCTTGCCAAATAACGAGCCACTGCAGTAGGCACCGGTGTCGTTGGTCCAGAGGAAGATGAAGATGCTCAATGGAAGCAGCATGTCGTAATGTATCTGTCCATCGAAAGCTGATGTCTCAAACGAGAGTACGTTGATCATGGAGAAAGGCAGGGCGATGTACATCTGAGAGAGCATGGTGTATGCCCAGTCGTTGATGGCATTCTTGTTGCCTGTATATAGCTCACTGATGAAGAGGTACACGATAGTGAGAAGGTAGGGTACAAAGACAATGAAATTGCCTACGAAACCTGTGCGAAAGCCTGCTACGGCAAGGAAAAAGTAGACACCTGCCACGGTGGCGATGAAACGGTTCACCGTTACGTCTTCCTTTTGATTCACGAGTCCACAATATTCCCAGATGCTCAGTCCTGTGATGAGGGCAAAGAGTATGACCATTGCCTTCGGGTTGAGAAAACAAGACACCATGCACACTACAAAGAGTGCGCCTGTGATAGCTCTTATCACTAGATTCTTTTGCTTGTCTGTCATGATTCTTATTTCTTATCGTCGTTATTGTTGTCGTCGTCTTCGTCGTTCTTCTTGCTGTCGCTGTCACCAGAAGCCTTGGCCTCATGCTCTTTGATGGCTGCTTGAACTGCGGGGATTTCCTTCACCTTGTCGTCGTCGACCGTTGTGGAAGGGTCTTCCACCTTAGGCTGTTCGTCTTCCATGATTTCTTGCGAACGACTCAGCCATGGACGTTTACCGAAAATTTTCTCCACATCTTCTGCCATGATGACCTCTTTTTGGATGAGCAACTCTGCGAGGGCGTTATGTCCTTCCTTGTGCTCCATCAGGATGTTCTTGGCACGAGTATATTGTTCGTTCACAATCTGGAGAACCTCTTGGTCGATTTCTCTTGCCGTGGTTTCTGAGTATGGACGCTGGAACGAGTACTCATTCTGGTTGTAATAGCAAATGTTTGGCAGCGTCTTGCTCATACCCAGATAGGCCACCATTCCATAAGCGCTCTTAGTGGCACGTTCCAAGTCGTTCATGGCTCCTGAGGATATGTGCCCTGTGAAGAGCTCCTCGGCAGCACGTCCACCCATCAATGAGCACATCTCGTCGAGCATCTGCTCCTTGGTGGTAATCTGACGCTCCTCTGGCAAGTACCAAGCTGCACCTAGGGCTTGTCCACGAGGTACGATGGTAACCTTGATGAGTGGGTTGGCATACTGGCAGAACCAAGAGATGGTGGCGTGACCTGCCTCATGGAGGGCTATGCTTCTCTTCTCGTCGGCAGTCATTACCTTGGTTTTCTTCTCCAGTCCACCCACGATGCGGTCTACTGCATCAAGGAAGTCTTGTTTGCTTACAGCTTTCTTGTCGTGACGTGCAGCGATGAGGGCAGCCTCGTTGCAGACGTTGGCGATGTCGGCTCCAGAGAAGCCTGGGGTCTGGCGGGCGAGAAGGTCAACGTCCACGGTGTCGTCTATCTTGATAGGTTTGAGGTGAACCAAGAATATAGCCTTGCGTTCATTCAAGCCTGGTAGGTCTACATGTATTTCTCGGTCGAAACGTCCGGCACGCAGCAGGGCGCTGTCGAGCATGTCCACGCGGTTGGTGGCTGCAAGGATGATGACACCACTATTGGTTCCGAATCCGTCCATTTCTGTGAGGAGGGCATTCAGCGTGTTCTCTCGTTCGTCGTTACCACCCATGGCAGGATTCTTGCTGCGGGCGCGGCCCACAGCATCAATCTCGTCGATGAAGATGATGCAAGGTGCTTTCTCCTTAGCCTGGCGGAAAAGGTCGCGCACGCGTGATGCACCCACGCCTACGAACATCTCGACAAAGTCGGAACCGCTCATCGAGAAGAATGGAACGCCAGCCTCGCCGGCAACAGCCTTGGCCAAGAGGGTCTTACCTGTTCCCGGAGGACCTACCAAGAGCGCACCCTTAGGTATCTTGCCTCCTAGGTCTGTGTATTTCTGCGGATTCTTGAGGAACTCTACGATTTCCTCCACTTCCTGTTTGGCACCTTCCTGACCTGCGACATCCTTGAAGGTGACACCGATGGCATTGCCCTTCTCGTACATCTTAGCCTTGCTCTTTCCTACGCTGAAGATGCCTCCACCCATGCCCGTGCCAAGGCCTGAGCCCATTCTGCCAGACATCCACCAGATGAAGATGAAGAAGAAAAGCAGAGGAGCCAAGTTGACGAGCAGGTTGATGAAGTCATTGTCCTTCTGGTTGTCGTAACTGAAGGAATGAATCTTCTTCTCTTTCACCATCTCGTTGGCGTAGCGGTCAACCTCGTCAATGGAGCCAAACTGTACTTTTACGTAAGGATTGGGACCAACACTCTGTGCTGGCATCTTGTACACGTCACGAATGTACTTTGGGTTGATATATATCTTGAGGGTACTCTCCGTCTTGTTTGCCACCACACTCAGCACATATCCCTTGTCCACATACTGCTTGAACTCGGTGTAGGTGGCTTCTTTGGCAGCGCTGCCGCCAAGCGCATCTCCACCGCCTGTGAAGAATAGTACCATCAAGGCGATGAGTATGAAGGTGTAGAGCCAGTTCATGTTAAATCGTGGCATCTTTGGACCGTTGCCGCCACGAGGGCTTAAATTGTTGCTTTGTTCCATTTTTTGTATACCTTTGTTTTAACCTAATAGAATACTAGTCGAGGTTGGGGATGTGGGTGAGCTTGGCATCTTCCCATAGGTGCTCCAGGTCATAGTATGCTCGCACTTCTGGCAAGAACACATGCACTAGGACATCTATAAAGTCCATGGCAACCCACTGGTCGTTGCCAAGTCCTGCTACATTGACAGGCTTCTCGCCCAATCGCTCACGGCACAAGTCGCCTATGCTTCCTGCGATGGCTTCCACCTGTGTGGGACTACCGCCCTGGCAGATGATGAAGTATTTGGCGATGCTTCCGTCGATGTCTGTGAGATCGGCGATGACGATGTCTTGTCCTTTCTTTTCTTGTATACCTTCCTTGATAGTCTCAACGAGTTTTTTCACTGTGTTCATTTATTCTTTTCTTGTTATATTTCTATTGATTAATGTTGAATCTTGTTTGTTTATACTTTATTTTCTGCAAAGATACGCTAAATACATGGAAAAACCACTTAAAACACGAAAAAAATGCTTTTTTTAAAATAAAATGCGCTTTTTTTAGAAAAAAGTCTCGAAAAATTTTGGAGGTTCAAAAAAAACTCGTACCTTTGCACCCGCAATTGTGAAAACAACATTGTTTGCAAATATTGGGATATGGTGTAATGGTAACACTACAGATTCTGGTCCTGTCATTCCTGGTTCGAATCCGGGTATCCCAACCTTATTCAATGTCATCTGTCAAGTGTAAATTGGGATATGGTGTAATGGTAACACTACAGATTCTGGTCCTGTCATTCCTGGTTCGAATCCGGGTATCCCAACCATACGCTTTGGCATCTCTCAGTGATGAGGGGTGCTTTTTTTGTATCAGCCAGTGTCTGATGTTATGATGTTGGCAAGATGGATAAAACAAAAAACGCATCCTTTGCAAAGTATGTAAAAGATGCGTTTTTTATTTTGTGTTATTTGTTCTCAGCATCAATAGCCTTGATTTTCTGTTTTACCATTTCCAAGTCGCTCTTCAATTTCTCGACCTTTCTATTCATTTCTTCTACCAGGCTGTTTCCCTTCTTGCTTGCGGCATTGAGGAATCCCAGGTTGTTCTCGTAGGTCGTAATCTCTGAGCGCAACTGGTCGTAGCGGCGTAGGAGTTTGCCTCGCTCGTTGTCCAAAGCGTTAGCTCCCTCTTTGGCTACGTTCTTCAAGTTGCTCTTGAAATTGTCCAGGTGCTTCTTGGCGTTGCTGATGTGCAGGTCTTTGTACAGGTTGTCGAGCACTTCGTGATACTCTTTGTACAATTTGTCTTTTTCCTTGAAAGGCACATGGCCAATAGCGTTGTATTGGTTGGTCAATTCCTGCATCTTCTTTTGGAGGTCTTCGCCCTTGCTGTCGAGCAGAGCCTTCAACTGAGTGATGATGTCGCGCTTCTTGTCGAGGTTCTCATGCTCTTCGTTACGGGTGCCAGCGTTTTGCTTGTTACGTGCGTCGAAGAATTTGTTGCAGGCAGCGAGGAAGCTTTTCCAGAGCTGGTCGCTCTGTTTGTGAGGAACGATGCCAATGGTCTTCCATTCCTTTTGGAGGGCGATGAGCTTGTCGCTGGTTTTCTTCCAGTCGGTGCTGTCGGCGAGCGCTTCAGCCTTTTCTACGAGCTTTTGTTTTTTCAGGAGATTCTCTGTATAGATATCCTTGAGGGCCTTGAAGAATTCTGCTTTTTTGCCGAAGAACTCATCGTTGGCAATGCGAAAACGCTCAAAGATCTTTACGTTCATCTTTTGTGGGGCAAAGCCGATTTTCTTCCATTCGCCTTGTATGTCGATGACTTCTTTGGTGGCTTTCTCCCAGTCTTGTGCAGTCTTTCGCTCTTCCTGGCAAATGGCTTCCACTTTTTCACAGAGCGCAGTCTTCTTTGCAAGGTTTTCCTCTTCTTTGGCACGAATGTCTTCGAAGTGCTTTTGGTGGCGCTTGTTGATGACGGTGCTTGCCTCCTTGAAGCGAGCCCAAATTTGCTCTCTCAGTTCCTTTGCTACAGGACCAATCTCACGATATTGCTGGTGCAGGTCTTGTAACTTGTGGAATGCGGAGATGATGTCTGGCTCGTCGGCAAGTTTCTCGGCTGCCTCACAAAGGGCAGTCTTTGCCTCCAAGTTCTTCTTGAAATCATATTCGCGAGCTTCGTTGTTCAACTTCAGCATGTCGTAGAACTGTTCCACGTAGAGCTGGTAGTTTTTCCACACCTCGCTAGCCTTGTCGGCAGGGATGGCTTTGATTTCTTTCCATTCCTGCTGCAAAGCCTTGAAATCTTGGTACGACTTGTTTGCCTCCTCTGGTGAGGTGGTCATAGCCTTTATCTTGTCGATAATCTCAAGTTTTTTCTTGAGATTTTCCTGCTTTTCTTCTTCTTGTTCCAGGAAGATCTTGGCTCTTCTTTCCTTGATGAGCTGCATTTCAGCCTTGAAAGCCTCTTCGGTATCATCAGGCAGAAGCACGTATTTCTCAGGGTCGCCACCGCCAGCGAGATACTCTTTCATCTGGGCGTCTCTCTCTGCGAGATGCATCTTGTAGAAAGTAGTCTTGAGATGGTCGAGTTCCTCCTTGTTGGGAACTTCTTCGCTGTGTGCGATTTCCTTTACTCTTTCGAGCACTTCCTGCTTGGTGGCATAAGCCTTCTTGGCAGGTTCTTCCTGGGTGCTCTGCTGCAACAGAGCGTTTTCTTGAGAGTCCATCATGTCACTTTATTTAGTTTATGATTCGAGTTCTGGGTCGGTAGTCGTCTAAATGGCGATTCGACCACACAAAAATATGTTATTAATGAACTGCAAACTTAAATAAAAAAATCGAATATCTGCGCAAGATATTCGATTTTTTAATTTTTTTTTCATTTATAGTTGTCTTTTTCTGCTTCTTGTTGGCATTCAGCCTGTTTTTAGAGCAAACGTTTGTAACGTAGAAAGCCCCATGACAAGGCTGATACGATGACCGAAATCACCAAGGCAATGGCAAATCCGTAAGGGTTGTTCTCCATGCCATTGAGGAGGTTCATTCCGAACAAAGAGGAGATCAGCGTAGGCAACATCATTACGATACTGATGGAGGTCAACGTACGCATCGTGGTATTCATGTTGTTGTTGATGATGCTTGAGTATGTGTCCATCGTCGATTCCAAGATGTCGGAGTAGATGCTCGTCGTCTCTCGTGCCTGGGTCATCTCGATGTTAACGTCCTCGATGAGGTCGGCATCCAGTTCATCCACCTGCAGCTTGAATTTCAGCTTGGAGAGCAGGTTCTCGTTGCCACGGATAGAGGTGATGAAGTAGGTGAGGGAGTCTTGCAGACGGCTCAATCCTATCAAGCTCTCGTTGTTCACGCCATGGTCGAGATTGCGCTTCGCTTTCTCGATGAGGGAGTTGATTTGCTTCAGACGCTTCAGATACCATACGGCGGATGATAGGAACAAGCGGAAAATCATGTCTACGTAATCGGTGAATCCCTCGTTGCGCTTCTGCTGATAACTTACGAAATCTATCATCATGTTGGTTTCGTAGTAGCATACGGTGATGGTCACGTCGCGTTTGTGGATGATACCCAGTGGCACGGTGGTGTATGGCGTGCGGCTGCGTATCTCCTTGACGTATGGGATACGCAGGATGATGAGCATCCAGCCATCGTCGTATTCATAGCGGGCACGCTCGTCGGTATCGCTGATATCCGATAGGAAATAATCAGGGATCTTAAACTCGTCTTCCAGCAGGCGCTGGTCTTCGTCGGTTGGACATGTTACTTGTATCCAACAATTAGGCTGCCACTCATTGAGTACAGTCAAGTTTTTATCGATGTTCCAAAAAGTTTTCATTGTTTGCTAATCTCCACATAATAAGTGTTTGGGTATGGAGACTAGCCTATAGGTAATCTCCACGCCTTACAATTCATTGTTGTTCTCCGCGTGATAATCGTCCATTTTTGTTTGTGTTTAATTTAACTTGTGCAAGTATTCTAGCAGCGTGGCATCATGCTGATAGAGTCATTTTTGCCATATCTGCTACATTGCCTGCAAATCCGAGTGCAAAGGTACTGATTTCTTTTGAAACAAGAAACAAAAAAGCCGAGAAATTTCTTCCCCGGCTTTATTTTTTAGTATTTTTGTAATATGTGCATTCTTGTTTTGGCACTTGCATGTGCTTACTTGGCAGGAATCTCTTCCAAGAGCTGCTTCATGAGGTTCCAGAATGGTGCTACGCAACTAATCTGACAACGCTCGTTGGCGGTATGTGGACTCAACAAGGTTGGGCCGAATGATACCACGTCGAGGTCTGGATATTTGCTTAGGATGATAGAGCACTCCAAGCCGGCGTGTACAGCCTGTACCTTGCCCTCTACGCCGTTTTGCTCCTTGTAAATCTTGATGACGTGCTCCAAGATGTCGCTCTTAGGGTTTGGGTTCCAACCGCCGTACTCACCGCTGCGCTCCACCTTCATGCCTGCCATGGAGAATGTGCTCTCCAGCATGGTGGCGATGTAGTCTTTGTAAGAGTCGCTGCTAGAACGAGCCAGAATCTTGATGGCAGCCTTGCCGCCGCCAATCTCTACGATGGCGAGGTTGGATGAAGTCTCTACGATGCCTGGCATGGATGGAGCCATGCGCAATACGCCGTCGTGGCAAGCGTAGATAGCATCCACCAGGTTGTCTTGGATTTCCTGAGGAACCTCTGTCTTTGGTGTCTCAACGTTCTCGGCGAAGAGCTCTACGTGCTCTGGTACCTCGATGCCGTCGAAGTCTTCGATGATTTGCTCCTTCCAGTCGGCTACCAAGTCGTTCAATGCCTCTACGTTCTCCTTTGGCAAGGTCAATACCACTTCTGCCTGGAATGGGATGGCATTGCGCATGTTGCCGCCCTCCCAAGATGCCAGGCGAGCGTCGAGCTCTGAGATGGCCTCACGAACGAAACGAACCATGCACTTGTTGGCGTTGGCTCTGCCCTCGTTGATTTCTACACCGGAATGACCGCCCTTCAAACCCTTCAAGGTCACTTTGACGGCTGCGTCTTCCTTGTCGGTCTCAGCCTCTTTGTAGTCGAGGGTGGCAGTAATGTCCACACCACCGGCGCTACCGATGACGAACTCGCCCCACACCTCGGTGTCGAGGTTCAAGAGGATGTCGCCGTTCAATTCGCCTGCTGGCAGTTCGTTGGCACCATACATGCCTGTCTCCTCGTCGCGGGTGATGAGACCCTCGATAGGGCCATGCTTCAAGTCTGTCGACTCCATTACTGCCATGATGGTAGCTACGCCCAGTCCGTCGTCGCTTCCGAGGGTGGTATGATTAGCGCGAACCCAGTCGCCATCTATGATGGTCTCGATAGGGTCGGTCTCGAAGTTATGCTTGCTATCTGGTGCCTTCTGAGGAACCATGTCCATGTGAGCCTGCATGATGACGCCCTTGCGGTTCTCCATGCCTGGAGTGGCTGGTTTGCGCATCACGATGTTGCCGGCAGGGTCTTGGAATGCCTCTACACCAGCTTCCTTAGCCCACTGGAGCAAGAAAGCCTGAATTTTCTCCAAATGTCCTGATGGACGTGGAACTTGTGTCAACTTGTCGAAGTTACGCCAGATTTCCTCTGGCTTGAGATTCTTAATGTCAGCCATAATATTTTTATTTTTTGATGTTAATTTGCGAATGTTTCTTGGTGAAAGCCAGTGCTATCCAGGCGTAGATGCCGAGGAGGATGACCAGCAAGGTCTGCACCGAGTGCACGATGAGCACGAAATAGAGTGCATCGTTCGACTGGATGCCGTAGAGGATAAGCATCGTCTTCACGGCGAAATGCCAAGGTCCGGCTCCGTTGGGGGTAGGGACGATGACGGCGATGCTGCCCACGATGAAAGTTACCAATCCGCACATCAGACTCAGGTGCGAGGTCGACTCGAAGCACTGGAACGTGAGATAGTAGTGCAGAAAATAGCTCAACCATATTCCTATGGTGAAGGCGATGAAGAGCGGAACGTTCTTGACCCCCTTGAGTGAGATGACTCCTTGCCAAAGTCCCCCCAATGTGGCTTTCACCTTATTATATATAGCCAGCTTGCGGAGCAGAAAATGCAAGAGGATGAGTACGGCGACACCACAGATGGCGGTTACGAGGTAGCCGGTGGCTGTAAATTGTCCCAGGATGCTGTCCATGCTCGTGCCTGTGGTGCGGAAGAAATTCAGAAACACCGGTATCTGCAGTAGAAATACGATTCCTGCGATGATGAGTACCAACAAGGAGTCGATGGCGCGCTCGGTGACCACGGTGCCAAGCGACTTGGGAAACGAAATGCCATCCCATCTCCTCAGCACGCCACAACGGGCAAACTCTCCGATTCTCGGAATCACAAGGCTGAGGGCGTATGAAAGGAAGATGGAGTTTACGCTCACGCTGTCACGAGGTTTCTCGCCGAGTGGCTCCAACGTCTGTTTCCATCTCCATCCTCTGAACACCTGAGCCAAGATGCCGAATGGGAACGACAGCAGCATCCAGGTCCAATTCATCTTGTGGAGCAACACATCCTCCACCTGCTTGAAGTCGAACCCACGATACATCCAATAGAGTATGGCACCGCCTAGGAAGAGCGAGAGCGCCACCTTAAATATATTGTTTGCTATCTTTTTCATTTCCTTCATAACTGCAAAGGTAATACTTTTATCGCCAATATCGCCCTAATCTGCATAATTTTAGCATAAATAAACGCTTTGTCGTCTTTTCTTTTCCCCTTTTTTACGTAAAAGATGAAAAAAAACGTCTTCTTAGCGTGGATTCTCGAAAAATAATCGTATTTTTGCACAATAAATAATTGATAAAGTATGAAAGCTGTAAAGCCTAAGAAAAATCTCGGTCAGCATTTTTTGACTGACCTCAACATAGCCAAGCGCATCGCCGACACGGTGGATGCCTGCCCTGATATCCCTGTCCTGGAGATTGGACCGGGTATGGGTGTGCTTACCCAATACCTCGTGGAGAAGCCTCGCCCCGTGAAGGCGGTGGAAATCGACTCGGAGTCGGTGGCCTACCTGCACGAGAACTTCCCGAAGCTCAAGGACAATATCATCGGCGAGGATTTCCTTCGTATGGACCTCAACCAGATATTCGACGGTCAGCAGTTTGTCTTGACGGGCAACTATCCCTACGACATCTCGTCGCAGATATTCTTCAAGATGCTCGATTATAAGGATCTCATTCCTTGTTGCACCGGTATGATTCAGCGAGAGGTGGCGCTCCGCATGGCCTCCGAGCCTGGCAACAAGGCGTATGGCATCCTCAGCGTACTCATCCAGGCCTGGTATGATGTGGAGTATCTCTTCACGGTAGATGAGGGGGTGTTCAATCCACCTCCAAAGGTGAAGAGTGCCGTCATTCGTATGACTCGCAACAAGGTGACCGACCTGGGGTGCGATGAGCGATTGTTCAAGCGTCTGGTAAAGACTGTGTTCAACCAGCGTCGCAAGATGCTCCGTGTCAGTTTGAAGCAGATGTTCCCGGGAGTAAAGCCTCGTGAGGACTTTTACACCACCGACATCATGACCAAGCGACCAGAGCAGCTCAGCATCCAGCAGTTCGTCGACTTGACCAACTATGTGGAGGAGGAATTGAAGAGACTGGAAATCATCAAGAATTGAGAATTGATAATTGTCAGTTAAAAATTAAAAGAAAGTAATAAATAAGAATTAACAATAAAGGAAATAACAATTATGATAGACGTAAAAGAAACTTTGAGTTCAGCAGGAGAGCGCATGGAGATGGCTGCGATGTATCTCGCAGAGGAGCTCTCTCATATTCGTGCAGGACGTGCCAACGTGGCCATCCTCGATGGTGTTCGTGTTAACAGCTACGGCAGCATGGTGCCATTGAACCAGGTGGCTACCGTTACCACTCCAGATGCCCGTACTATTGCCATCCGCCCTTGGGACAAGAAGGCCATCAAGGACATCGAGAAGGCCATCATGGACAGCGGCGTGGGCATTACACCAGAGAACAATGGTGAGATAGTTCGCCTTGGCATTCCTCAGCCAACAGGTGAGCGTCGTAAGGAGCTCGTCAAGCAGTGCAACAAGATTGCAGAGCGTGCCAAGGTAGAGGTTCGCAACGTGCGTCAGGAAATCAAGGAAAAGTTGAAGAAGGCCATCAAGGACGGTCTTTCAGAGGACTTGGAGAAGGACGCAGAGAACGATCTTCAGAAGCTCCACGACAAGTACATCAAGCAGCTCGAAGGTTTGATGGATGAGAAGGAAAAGGAAATCATGACAGTATAATGAGAGGACTCGTCATCAAGAATACAGGCAGCTGGTACACCGTCAAGACAGACGATGGCCAGCTGATTGAAAGCAAAATCAAAGGCAATTTTCGATTGAAGGGCATCCGCAGTACCAATCCTGTGGCTGTAGGCGACTATGTGCAGCTTATCACCAACCAGGAGGGTACGGCTTTCATCTCTTCCATCGAGGATCGTCGTAACTATATCATCCGTAAGTCGCCTAACCTGAGCAAGCAAAGCCATATCCTGGCAGCCAACGTAGACCAAGCCTTGCTCGTGGTGACCGTCAATTATCCACAGACTTCCACTACCTTTATCGACCGATTCCTGGCAGGTGCCGAAGCATATCGTGTGCCCGTCATCATCGTCTTCAATAAGCGAGACATTCTCACCGAGGATGAATTGCATTACGAGCAGATGATGCGCACCCTTTATGAGACCATTGGATACCAGTGCATCGAGATTTCGGCAGCCACCGGCGAGGGAATCGATGCCTTACGCCCGCTCATCAAGGACAAGACTTCGCTTCTGAGTGGAAATAGTGGCGTGGGTAAGTCTACCCTCATCAACCAACTCGTACCAGAGGCAGAACAACGCACGGCAGAGATTAGCGAGGCGCACAATAGCGGTATGCACACCACTACCTTCAGCGAGATGATAGAGTTGCCCGATGGAGGTTATCTGATAGATACTCCGGGCATCAAGGGATTTGGCACCTTCGACATAGAGAAGGAGGAACTCACCAGCTATTTCAAGGAAATATTCCGCTTTTCTAAGGACTGTAAGTTTTCCGACTGTACCCATACTCACGAACCAGGATGCGCTGTCATCAAGGCAGTGGAGGAGCATTACATCGCCGCTAGCCGTTACCAGAGCTATCTCTCCATGCTGGAGGATAAGGATGAGAATAAGTACAGGGAGGCATTTTAATCAATATGAAAGAACAAAAAGATATAAAGCAGCGTATCGAGGAGGGGGAATTCGCCCAGAGTGCCGAGATCAGCACTAGCTATCTCGACGACGACATCTTGATTATCGACAATGTCAAGATGTTGCAGCATCCCGACCCCGTGAGGTTGCAGATGAACATGATTGCCTCTTGCCAGAGAGGTAGGTTGAAGGCCGACCTCAATGGCAGGGTCATTGAGGTGGAGAAGGGTGACATCTTCATCTGCCCACCCAACACGATTCTGGATTTCTTCGAGGTCTCTCCCGACTTCGCTTGTACAGCTATGTGCGTGAGCAATCATGGGATGCTCAACATCCTTCGTTCGCATATCAATGTGTGGAATCGCGCCATGTATGTCAACAAGGTGGCTGTACTCAAGATGAACGAGAACGACATGGTGTTTTACGAGAAATTCACCGACTTGGTGCGCCTTTGTCTCGACCCTTCTTTCAGTGCTCGCAGCTCGTGGCAGCCTTATCGTCGTGAGATAGTGGAGACCTTGCTCAAGAGTGCGCTGCTGGCAGTGAGCAATCTGCTTCTCGAAGACTTGCCGCAGGAGTCGGCTGGTTCTACCACGAGCGATTTGTTCGATCGCTTTCTCGAACTGCTCCAGCAGAGTGAAATCAAGCATCAGCCCGTGGAGTATTTCGCCCAGCAACTTTGCATCACTCCCAAGTATCTCTCCATCGTCTGCAAGCGCCATTCCGGCAAGACCGCCATTGAGTGGATTACCGAATATACCCTTTCCGACATTTCCTATTATCTTCGTTCCACTACCAAGTCGATAAAGGAAATATCAGGCATCTTGGGCTTCAGCAATACATCTTTCTTCGGCAAGTATGTGAGGGAACACCTGCACATGTCGCCGCTGAAATACCGTGAGAGCTTGAGGAAATAAAAATCTCGCTTAATAGATTTGTTCAAAAAGAGGACTGCCCGAGATTGGACAGTCCTCTTTGTCGTTATTTCAGAATGCGTTTGATTCCATTGTCACCAACCACGTAGGTCTTCTCGTCGGTTATCAAGATAGCTCTGCCTCGTTGATGATTGTAATTTTCTAGATTGTCTACATTCACAGCGATTACCTTGCCCTTGTAGAAACGTTTGATGTCCTTGAATATAGTGTGCCCCACAATGATTCTATCCACATCGTAGCGTTGTAGCACCATGTTGAGAGAATCGCTAGGTAATGGTGACCATTTCTTTGTTTTCAATACTAAGCCTCTATACCAAATCGGACCACGGTTGCCATATAAGAACTTGCAGAACTCAGAGTGAGCCTTGCGCTGTTTGCTTTTCATGAACAATACGCTGCTGATACTATCGTTGACCATAGGAATGGAGAGGTTTCTCTCATAGAATTCACGACTGATTCCTGCATGTACATATAGATTTCGGCCTATTATTTGGATCGCATTACGAGTTCCTAGCCATCTTCCCAATTCGGTGTTGGGGAAGAAAAGGTGGCGATACGAGATGCCTAGTTTTTCTGCTAGCATCTTATATTTGGGCTTTGCATAGCGCATGTCGCCTGCTAGCTCCATGGGTTCATGGTTCCCTAGCATAACGGTCACTCTTCCTCCACATTCTGCAGCTTCTGCTTCTAGTTTGTAGAATAGCCAGAATATCTGTGGAACATCGTATCCACGGTCGAAAATGTCGCCAATTACAATCAGTTGGTTGGCTCCATAGCACCAGCGAAGTTGGCTGTCGATGATTCCGTTTGCTTGAAGAAGATTTACTACGAGATTGAGACGCCCATGGGGATCAGACATAACGAAGGTCTTCTTAGCCTGTTGCTGTTTCCAAGGTTGGCGAGCGATGGCGTGCAAGTGAACGTCGAAAGGGTAGTTTCCCTCATGATCTGTGATATGAAGGGTAAAGCCTTCTGGTAGCTTTGCGTAAGTGGTGTCTTTTACCACACCTTGTGGCGTCACATTGATAACCCTCACACTTCCATCTTCTTGATAAATTACGTATGGACCGTCGCAAGAAAGCTTGTTGTCATCAACAGCATCCTTAGCTGAAATGGTGATGCTAAACATCGTTAGCATCACCATCAATATCATTAAGAAATTCTTTTTCATCCTTTATATACCTAAAGAAATTTTAGTTAATCTCCATAGCCAGGGTTGTTCTGCAGATGGCTTACGTTGCGCTCTGCCAGTGGGATAGGGAGAACTATCTTGTAGTTGTCCAAGCCGATTGTCATGAACTCGTCGCCACACGTATGCTTCGTCTTACTCAAGGCTGAATTTTTCTCGTTCTTCCTTACGATTGTTTTGCCATTTCTCAGCAAGTCGAACATGCGCTGGCCTTCTCCCACCAATTCCTTGCGGCGCTCGTCCAGTACCTGTTCCAGAGTTACGGTTTCGTCGTCCTTCACCGTTTTTGCTGGGTTGGCGCGGTTTACAATGGCATTGAGATATTTTACGGCCTCTGTATTCTTGTTAGTTCCTGCGGCTGTAAGCTTGGCTGCAGCTTCTGCGGCATTGAGATAAGCCTCAGAGAGACGAATCAAAGGGATGTTGGCATCCTCGACATTTTCGCCTTGTTGTGGCTGATATTTGTTGATGTAGCCCCTATCATAGATAGAGGAAGAATAGCCCTGTTTTTTTGTTGCCACATTGATAATCTTGTTGCGCACGTCATCTGGGTCTTTCTGCATGTAATTGTAGAAAGATACGGTGACGCAGGCATCTGCATAACCACCAGGAGCATTGAGGTAGCCTAGGCTTTCCTTGCCAGGAGAATCGGTCGTTAAATTGATGATTTCGAAGAGTACTTCTCCCTTGTGCGCAGATGTTTCGCTTACGTTGTTGCTCCAGGCTGTAGGATATTCCTCGTTGGTCCAAAGGGCGTATCCATTTTTCTCGGCCCCTTTGATGGCTTCTTCTGCGGCATTCAGTGCCTTGTCGTTGTCGCCGTGATAGAGATATACTCGACTCAGCAGTGTGAGGGCTGCCCATTTGTTAAATTTGCCCTTGTTGAAATTTTCGCCTAGCAGGTTGCTGCTGTTTTCGAGATCTTTCAGTATCTGGTCGTAGCATTGAGCCACGGTGCTTCTTTGTGGCATGGCATCTTTGCCTAGCACGTCGGTTACAATGCAAGCTCCTAGCGACGCTCCGTTGTCCATAGTGTATGGATAGCCATATAGTTTGGTCAAATCGAAGAGCGACATGCCACGGATGGCAAGTGCTTGCCCCTTGTAGTCATTCATTTCCTCCTTTTCTTCGTCGCTCACCTTGATGTTGTCGATATTGGTGAGTATGACATTGCAGTTTTGGATGATGTTGTAAGGGTAAGACCAGTAGCTGGAAAGTGAGTTGCTCTTGGTGAAACCATATAGATAGGCTGTTGCTGTACGCTTGGTGGAGCTTACTGCTTGCATGTCGTCGCCAGTCACATCTCCATAATATACGAGTCTGCCCGAGTATGCGTAAGGGCTTTGCATCGTGCTGTAAATACCATTGAGGGTGGCATCTACATCCGAAAGAGATTCCACCTTAGTTTGAATGGAGGTGGATGGTTCGAGGTCGAGCCAGTCGTTGCCACAGGATGACAAGCCGATAGTCATGGCTCCCACCATCATATATAGATATATTTTGTTCATGTCTTAAAAAACTTTATTCACACATTTTATTAATATTAGAAATTCACGTTTAGACCGAATGTCACAGTCTTGAGTGGAGGAGTGTTCTGTGTGGCGCTGCCGTTCACAACTGCTTCCGGATCATAGTAATCCCAGGCTGCCCATGTCCACAAGTTGTTGGCCGACATGTAGAGGCGGGCATTGTTGATGCCTACCGGCTTGAGCCATTGCTTTGGCAGTGTGAAACCGAAGGTGATGGTCTTCAAACGAATATAGTCGGTGCTATGCAAGCGGCGGCTGTTGGTAATTTTGTGCATTGCCACGCTAGAACTCTTCTCATAGAACTGCTCATATTTAGTGATGTCGCCTGGCTTTTTCCAACTGTCGGCATAGTAGGTCGGAATGTTTGCCTCCATGTCGTAGCCTCCGTGCTCGGTCTTCTGTGCCCATGTGTCGTATGAGTAACCACCAAACTGATAGTTGAATAGGAAGCTCAAGTCGAACCACTTGTATTTCAAGCTATTGTAGAAGCCTCCATTCAAGGTTGGCTCTGCGTGCTTGTCGAGCATGATGGATTTAGCTTCGGTAGCATCTTCCGTGATTTCCTTGCTATAGGTTCCGTCTTCCAAGAGGTCGTTCTTGTAGAACTGTGGATTACCGTTTTCTGGATTGATTCCTGCGAATTCTATCATATAGAATGTGCGATAGGAGTGCCCTATTTTGTGAATCTGTGTACCACTGACGATTTCAGTTTGGTCACCATCCAATTTAACAACCTTATTGGTGTTGTGTGAGAGATTGAAGGTACTCTTCCACTCAAAGTTCTTGGTCTTGATGTTGGTGGAGTTGATTTCCAATTCGACACCCTGGTTTCTCAGTTGTCCAACGTTCATCAAGTAGGAACTGAAACCTGTAGTCATGGATACAGGGCTGTCCATCAAGAGGTTCTTGGTGTTGCGCAAATAGTATTCCAATGTCACATTCACACGATCGAAAAGTCCGAAATCGAGACCGAGGTTCAAGTTGTAGTTGGTCTCCCATTTCAAGTTGTTGTTGGCGAGCTGTGAGATGAGGATGGCTGGTTGCTCGTTGTAGCCGTCGCTGAGGCTGCTCAGTGCCATGTAGCCGTAATAGTCGGATGGTAGAGTACCATTTACACCATACGATGCGCGGAGTTTCAGGTCGGTGAGCCATTGGGAGGTAGGTTTCATGAAATCTTCCTCGATGATGCGCCATGCACCTGATACCGACCAGAAATTACCCCAACGATGGTCACGGTGTAAACGTGAACTTCCATCTACACGGTAGCTTCCCCCCAAGAAATACTTGTTGTCGTAGTCGTAATTTGCACGACCGATATATGAAACCATGCGAGTACGTGTGTTGCTTCCACCTACCGACTCTGTCTTCTTTCCATTGGAAATGTCGTTCTTGTCTGGTGTCGCAAAGTTGGTGGCATAGCCGGAGAGGTAGTCACGGTACTGGTCATCTATCTCATAGCCTACAAGACCGTCAAGATGGTGAACCTCGGCGATGGTCTTGGCGTAGGAGAGTTGGTTTCCCCATACCATCTTGCGGCGTTCGTAGAATTTCTTGCTCATACCGCCATTGATGTCGTCGCCGTTTGATGTACGTGGGTCAGCCCAGTCTTTACCCTTTGTGGTGAGATAGTCGTAGCTGAAGGTGCTCTTGAATTTCAAGTCTTTGATGAACTCATATTGTCCGTAAACGGTGTTGAACATACGGGTGACATATTCTCGTTGAGAGTCGTATTCATTGGCGAGGGCTGGGTTGCGGTCGCCGATGCGGATAAAGGCACGGTTCCATGATCCGTCCTCGTTGTATACCGGGTCTGATGGGGTGACTGCGCTTCTGGAGGAGTAGAACGGTGAGGTGTAAGAGAACCCTTCTCCATAGACATCCTGGTTTACGCTAGAGAAGAGAATGTTGGCACCCAATTTAAACTTGTTTGTTGCCTGGTAATCTACGTTCAGGCGGCCTGTGATACGTTCCAAACCTGAGCGCTGTGTGATACCATCTTGCTTGAGATATGCGAGCGAAGAGTAATACTTGAACTTTTCTGCGCCACCCGAGATGGAAGCCTCGTACTGTTGGTGGCTTCCTTTCTTGAAGAGCACGTCGTTCCAGTCTACGAATCCGCACCATGGTACGGGAGCATAGTCGTCGATATTTTCATCTGCATAGGCTTTGGCCTCGTCCTCGGTCTTGCCTTTGCGTATTTGTCCAGCATAAAGACCGTTGTAGATATAATCGCGGCGCTGTTGACCGTTCATTACAGGACGGAATTCCATGGCAAAGTCGGAGTACCCCCAGTCTGCCTGCAAGTTTACCTTAGGCTTGCCCTGTTGGCCTTGTTTGGTGGTGATGATGATCACTCCGTTGGCTGCGCGCGAACCATAGAGTGATGCGGCTGCTGCATCCTTGATGACGGTGATGCTGGCAATATCGTTGGTGTTGATGGTAGACATGATGTCGAGACCAGAGTCTGAGTCGAGCGAGTTGATGGAACCACTCATCACAGGCACACCATCGATGACATAGAGTGGGGTGTTACTGGCATTGATGGAACCCATACCACGCACGTTGATGCTTGATGAAGCACCAGGCTGACCTGATGATGCAGAGAATTGAACACCAGTGGCGTTGCCTTGCAGCATGTCTTGAAATGAAACGGTAGGCACATCGGCAATCTTATCAGACTTAACGTTGGCTGCAGAACCTGCGTATGCAGACTTTTTGAAAGTACCATAACCAGTAACGATTACTTCCTCCATCATCTGACTGTCTTCCTGTAGGTTGACATGGATAGGAGAGGAAGAGGTTACACGAATCTCCTTCTTCTGAAAGCCCACATATGATACTACCAACGTAACAGGCAGCTTGTCTGCTGGAATGAAAAACTTGCCGTCAATGTCAGTCACGGCTCCCGTGTTTGTGCCTTTCACCAAGATGCTAGCTCCGATAATGGCTTCGCCCGTAGCTGCATCAGTAATAACACCTGATATTGACTCTTTTTGTTGCACAGAATGAACCGTTGCGGAAGCGGCTTGAGGCATGGTTGCGCCAGCCAACCCCAACAACAGCATTCTTGAAATCAGGGAAGCGGATACTATACCGTTTCCCGTAGAATGTAGATGTCGCATCTTCATAAATTAAAACTTACTTTTGTTATGATTCTCTCGTTTATATATTAAAACAAAAAACTCGTAGATTGTTTTCTATAATCTACGAGTTTCCGATGCTATAAAGCAGGTGGAGCTGGAGGGATTCGAACCCTCGTCCGCACAAGGAAACCATACGCTTTCT
>ERZ808245.258-NODE-258-length-29401-cov-6.194541_pt1 | contig 29401 bp, 24 predicted proteins | sample MGYA00521243_ERZ808245 | MGnify/ENA primary metagenome ERZ808245 (study PRJEB31516, sample SAMN03275576) | gut metagenome | biome: mammalia-associated habitat; material: feces | host: Papio cynocephalus | place: Kenya | collected 2012-07-07 ... | reverse complement strand
CAAGATCACAGACGTTCTTGGTTCAGACAACAAGTTGGCTAACCTCGACTAATTCTTGTAGTGAGAATATTCAATAAGATAAAATCTCAAATCGAGTAAATAATATGAGCGGGAATTCGAAAGGGTTCCCGCTTTTTTGTGTAGCAATCTCTGTATTGTCAATGAGTTAGCATACTTTAACCCAAAATGTTTGGAACTTATCGAAAATCTTCTTAATTTTGCACCATCAATAGAATGAATGGTAATTTTCTAGTACCACCCGAATATATTATTTGTATAATTGTAAAAGATGATTTAAACCGAAAGGTTGTTGTTTTTCCCTCTGATGTACATAGTCCGAAAGGCCTAGTTACTGAAGATGAAGGTTTAAATGATGCATGGACAATTAGTAAATGATATAAATATATGAAAAAGGTTTTAATGATGGTCATCGTTACAATGATGACAGTAGGATTGGTAAGTTGCAGTGCATCTGACGATGATTTTAGTGGAGATACGACATCTAGTCGTGCCAACATCGTATCGGGGACAGGTTTCTCCTTGCTCAGTTACTCTATGACTGCAGGCTCGGCGGTAAGCGAAGAGTCTAATGGCAATGCTGAGAATAGCGAGAAGTTGGTTTGTAAGATTCTTCCTGGTGGACAATTGATGTTGACCCATAAGAATGTAATCTTCGACGAAGGCACTAACATTAAGTTTGCAACTGAGTTGGTTGGCAATAAGATTATCATCACCGAGACAGGCGATTATGGCAAGTCTGGTAAGTATGGTTATTTCACTCTTGTTGCTAAGGTAGGTACAGTTGAAGATGGTGATTATGTGATCGTCGTTAAGCGAAATGATCACGCTCGCGAGGAGTTCAATATACGTTATGACTCTTCGAAGGCTCATTAAAAATTGAAATGAATAGAAATAGTAAATGATAGTAATGTAATGAAGTAATGTCGCTTAGACGACCAGTCTAGTTTTTAATTTTTATATCATTCAAATATCAAATACCATTCCAACTTTTATCCCTATATATGCCGTTTGACGGAAGAGCCATTTTATAGGGCTTGTACTGCGTTGATGAGCTGTTCGGCTGTGCAATCCTTCAAGATAACTATGTTTTGTTTGTCCAGCAAGTAGATGGTGGGCATTGCCTTCAGACTGTAGATGGAGCTTAGGCGATCGTCAGCCACGATTCTCAACATCTTTATGTCGGCAGGAATCTGCTGTTTTTCTAGCCAAGCTGTGGTCTTATGGCAGTTCTCGCACTCCGGGTCGTAGAAGTAGATGATTACCTTTTCGTTTTTGTAGTCGCTCAGTTGATGGGCTTTCCCATCGCTTAGCATAAAGGATATGTTGGTGGCTACGGTGCCTGGAAGGTTCTTCTTTGCCGCTTTCAGCTTGAAGTCTATGCGTATTTTCTCAGTTTCATCAAAGCATGGCAATTCCTTCATTTCTTCTAGGAATAGGCTATAGACTTGGTCGTTGCGCATGGGCGACTCGGGGTCTTCGAAATAATGCTCGATAAGATTCTCGAATTTCTCTTTGGCAGGATTCTGATTGCATGCTTCCCCCGTTTTCTGTGCGAATGCCGTGGAAGTGGATGCCTTTGATGAGGATGCCTTGGGAGAGAAAGCCTTTGATGAGAATGCCTTGGCTGCGAAGGAATGTATGCCTTTCTTGGCGATGTCCTCGTTGAAGCGAGCTAGGATGTCGATGAAGTTGACGAAGCCTTGCTCTGTAACTTCCTCGTTTTTTAGCAGCAGTGTGTCGGCGAAGTCGTAGTTGTCCCAGTAGTGCTCGCTGAGGTAAGCGGCACGTTGCTCCACGCTGTGCAGTGTGTCTGGCAGCGTAGGGTAGGGGAAAGCCTTCTGCGCCTTGGCTGGGGAAAGCGCAAACAGCAAGATTAGGCCTATTATCACGGGGCAGATTCTAAATCTAGTCCTTGTCCTAGTCTTTGGCATCGTCCTTGTCCTAGCCGTTGTCCTAGTCTTTGGCATCGTTCTTGTCGTTGCCTTAGTCACTGTCTTTATTGTTGTCTTTGTTACTGTTTCCATCACTGCTAATCTATTTATGGTTACAGTTATCTATCAGCTAAATGACTAGATAACTAGTTGCAAATGTACGAAAAAAAAATGAAAGTTCCAAGTCTCTTGCCTAAAACTTTGCTCTTGACAGGAGATGGCAGGAAAAAGTCGTGGAACCATAGAAGGTGAGTCACCTCGGCAACTATCGTTCCAACGACCAGTCTAGTTTTGTTTTCGCATCTTTTTGTCTAATAGTAAATGATAATAATGTTTTATGAATTCTAAGCTTTATTCCTTGTTTTTATTTCTTTACCTTGATACAACGGATAGCACCTGTTGCATCCCAAGCTCCCACATTCATGGTGAATACACCATTGTAAGTCCATGATTTTCTAAAACTGGTGTTAGAGAACAGGGTTTTACAGTAAGTGTCCTTTATCAGCTCGGGGTTAATCAAGTACATCACAGATAGTTCTCTTTGGTTGGGAACTCTCCATTTCTTGTCGCCGCTTTCGCTGTAGTTGCCGTAGCATTTCACGGTGCCTTCCACTACTTGCTTTTGGGTATTCCAGACAGTTTCTTCGTACCATCTGTTGTTTTGGCTAACCCAAACTTTATAGGTCTGACTCTTGTCCACGTAGGTGTTGTTCGCTATTGTGAATGTCTTGGCAGGCTTGTTGCCTGCGGAACGTTCAGTATGCGAGTTCAGCTCTCCTTGTTCGCCTGTCACATTGAGCGCATTTTCATCCACTTTGTCGAGACTGACTTGGCGGGTTGTTAAGCTCCAAGTATAATACTTGTCCGGAGTTTGGTCATATCCCTCGTCGTTTGATTTCAGATTTCGTAAACAGCGAACCAATGTTGGAGGATAAGTTGTATTGCCGGAATGATAGTGGTTGGTTGCCATGCCCTCCTCAGAGAAGTAGGTGTTTTGTCCATTCGTAGAACTATAGTACAGCATACGGTCGGATTCACCTTTCAGTGTAGAGGTCAACTTATTGAAGAGTTTAGCCTCAGTGCTCATGATTTCCTCGCCTATCCAGATTCCCACATATTGGTCTATGGTAGGTGCATACCAGCGAATCTCGTCGTTGCTAATCTTGCCATCTCCGTTCAAGTCTCTGTTTCTAGACATGCAAGCCTTAATTAATGACTTGTTCTTTTGGATGGTTGCCCAACTGTCAGAAGATGTGATGTCCTTCATCATATTGTTTCGACCATTCCATTTGTCTGTGCCAGAGGTTCCATATTTGCTTCCACCACCGTTTGCCGTAAAGTTCTTGCCTTTCTCGTCGTTGATGGTTTCGCATCCATAAGCTACGATTTTGTTGGCCTGGCTTCTGTCGTAGAAGGTTTGGATGTTATGCTGTGTCAAACCATATTGCGCCTTGGCATAGACGCTTCGCCCGTCTGTGCTCGTCTCCACCGCATTGGCGACGTAGAAAGCTCGCTTATCCACATTGTTTACGTATTTGTTCCATGCAAGATTACTGTAGTAGTTCTCGCTGACGAAGCAGGTGGCATCGATGTATTTTCCCTTTTGGGAGTCGCTCCCTGTCCAGAAGCTATTGATGTCGGCGTTGTTGTACAGATATTTCAGGAACTCCTCGATGCTGTACAGATTGGCTTGATGTTTTGTGCCGGGGTAGCTGCACGCCTCGCCTCGGTCATCGTTCTCGCTGCTGTAACTGCTGGTGCTCTTGTCTCTGTCGCATTTGATGGCAAACTGAATCCAACTGGTGTCAACTCCGTTGAGGCTGCCTGTGGTTTGTGCTCCCACGTTCATGGCATCCGTATGATTGCCCAGAGCATAGACCTGATAGTAGTAGCCCAGGCCTGCTTTCTTTAAATTCAGAATGTCTTGCTGATAGAAGCGCATCACCATGTATTCGTAGTGGCTGTCTAGCATCAGGTTCTTGCCCATATTGCCATATTCCAGCACCACGCCCTCGGCACCAGGCTGCTCGTTGCCTTGTTTTTGGGCTTCCACGATGATTTTATCTACGCCCGCCACGGTGATGTTGAAGGTGTATTTGCAGTTTCGCTCCACGTCATAGTTGTTGGGGTTCAGGCTGCAATCGCCCAGGTGAACGAAGTATTTCACGTCTGCACTTCTGCTTACGCCATTCTTGGTTTCCTCGTATTTTCCCTTCAGCACCACGTATGTGCCATACAGAGGGGCATTGGTAAATACTTTCGGGCTGCTTTCGCTGTCGTCCTCTCGTTCGGGCTGAGAGCTTACGATGTGGATGGCATCCTGTAGATTCTCTGGTAGATAGACCTCGAACATTTCCGAGCCGTCGCTTTCCACGTCGTTCACGCCTCGGGTGAGACCCGTGATGTGGCTCACGCTGTTTTCCGAGTCAATCATCTTCCTGGTGTTGCCGTCAGTTTTTCCTATCAGCGAACCGTCGATGGCGATGTTCATGATGTCGTAGGTGGAAAGTTTGAACGAGCGTTGCACGCCCGATTCCTTCAAGGCTTTGATGGTGAACTTCACCTTCGATACGATGCGGCTCAATCGGATACTATTGTCTCCATTGGCGATTTGTCCTGCTGTGCTGATGTTGACGGCGTTGCCTTGCTTCACTGCACCGCTCATCAAGAAAGCACTCGAAATCTGAATGGTGTTAGGATTGTTGCGCAAGAAAGACAGGGTCTTCAGGTCTTCGAGAGTGAAATCGTAGTCGCCAGCTTGTGCCTTGCTCTCATCGAGATGGATAGGCAACTTGCCGTTCTCTATGCTACCCGAACTTGTGCTTACAGGATAGAGACCCGTTTGGATGTTAGCCACGGCATAGATGTAGGCTTCGCCCGCCCGAGTCTTGATGCCATTGATGGCGGCTTTGTGGTTTTCGCTCGTCTCTTGGTCAAGACCCGATTCGATGTCCTTGTATCCCTTGAGGTTGCCGTTGCCATCAAACACGTAGATATAGAGATTGTCTAAATGACGCTCCTCTGCCTCTGTGGCGCGAGTGTTGACCACGATGTCTCTAGGGGAAACATCAGAATAGGTCAACGAAATCGTAACATCTTTCCCCTCTTCCGTGTTGTTGCCCAGGAATGTGTCTTCCGAGCAGCCGCATAACAAGAGAGTTGTTGCGATGAGCGTGTATGCTGTTTTTATTAATTTCTTCATTTTCTGGTTCCTCCAATGTTTTTTGTTTTAGGGATTTACCCTATTGCTTTATCGTTGATCGAATGTGATGCTTAATCAAAAGTGATGTTGGTGGCATCCTTTTCGTTCCAGCTTGCCACATAGTAGTTGAGCGTGATATCCACCTGCGATTCGCCAGAGAAGTAGCCATATACTACCAGCTCGTGGTTGCGATAGGCATTTTTCACTTCGAAGTCCATCGACTTTTCTGCTCCGCTCTTGCTGGTCTTGTAGTATATCTTGCCACTTATCGGCTGATTGGTCTCCCGCTGATAGCTGCGATAGCTTTCCTTCACTGCTTGGCTGAGGCGGGTCATGTAGGCTTGTGCCGTCTCTGCGCTTTGGCGGATATATTCAGTGGGATTGCCCACGGCGTTGATGTTGGCAGTGGCGATGCCCCCGAATGCCCACTTCTCATGGAGGTAAGACATTCCGTCGAAATTACCCGTCAGCCCTTCTGTGGATTTCTTCTCGTCGGTAGTGGCAGTCGGGAAGACCGAGCTGGTGGTGGAAAGCACGTTTTCGTTTACCTCTATCTTGGTTATTTCCACGTCTTGCGTGTCCTTCGCGTCCTTTCTTGCGAAGAAGAAGTGGAGCTTGGAGACAGCTCTTACCAGTGGTATGCTCACGGGATTGGCGGCTGCCGCAGTCTCAGAGTCCGAGATTTTGTCTGCCACATTGATGTTTGTCACGATGCGTGAGATGGGCAGGCCCTCGGTAGGCACGGTGGTGGTTTGTGCCGCTCCGTCCTGGATGCCGAAGTTGCTGCTCGTGGTGTTGCTGATTACTGCTTCCTCCAGTTGTTGCCGAGTCATCGTGTTGCAGTCGCTTCCGTTCAGCACTCCGATGCTCTCGGCGTTGAGCAAGATGTAGAGGTCGATGTTCTGCAGGTTCTCGGCATACTTGCGCAGAATCTTCATGCTTATCCGATGGGAGCCTTTCTCGTTGAGTCCCGTCTCCGACTTAAATCCGATGGGCGTTGCGTCTTTTGTGCTGCCAGTCTTGAAAGCCCAGACACGGATGCTGTATATCTTCTCCTCCTCTTCGGGCGAGGGTGAGGTCTCGTCTTGTCCGAGCGATGCGCTCGAATTGGTCGAGCTGTTGGCTCGGGCTTGTGCAGTTGGGGTTGACACGTTCAGGTTGATATACGTGTCGCTCTTCCCAGCTATGTTGTCGTCCATGTGATTGCCGTCGGTCATACACGAGGTGAATAGCAGGCTGAGCAGCAGTATGGGGGTAAGAGCTGCCATCCTCTTCACGATGAGGCTGAACCGATTCGCATGGCGTTTATTGATTGCGAAATCGAACATAACTTGTTTCTCCTATCTTTTACTTATACTTTTACTTATACTTATACTTATGCTTTTTTTACTGTCTTCTGAAGGTCTTATTTCAGTTCTGCTTCCTGCAGGTTCAGCACCCAGCCGTTCACCTTAATCTTGGCATCCATCTTGTAGCTGGAGCCAGGGCTAGGCACGTAGAACACCAGGGTGTAGTGGTCTTGTCGGTCCAGGTATTCCTGGTCTTCCCATCCCTTGTCGGCGCGTTCGCCGCAGAGGGCGAGGAACCAAGGCAGCGAGTGGTTGAAGATGACCTTGCCGTTGCGTTTGTCGGTAATCACGATGCGCTTGTCGTCGTATTCCTTGCTGTCTGTGCTTCGGGTGATGGCATCGTCCTTGCGCTCGAACATTCTGGAGGAGGAGAGGTCATATACCAAAGCCTTGTCTATGTCCTCGCCTTCCACCTCTGTGTTTCCGTTGGTGTTCACCACCAGTTTCTCGGCGTATGGCATGTAGGTGATAGGCTTGTTTTGTACCACTCCGTTCTCATCCTTCGCCTTGTCGCCCTTGTAGTCGAGTAGGGCGGCGGAGCCTTTGATGAGCACTTCGAAGTTTTCCGCCTCGAATCCCTGCTGGTCGTTGTCGTATGGCAGCATCACGATGCGATAGGTCTTGGTGCATTTCATCAGGCTCAGTTCGCCGGAAGTGTCCTTGGTGCCATTGAAGTTGAGCGAGGTTTGGGCGGTGTAGAGGGCAGTGAACTTCTTGTTGTTCACGGAAGCCTCTCCGTCTTTCTTTCCCATTTCCTCCTGTAGGTCGTCGATGGTCGAAACGCCCGGGGTTAGCTGGGTGAAGCTGAACTCCATCTCGTCTTCTCCGTCCGCCCTGCTGGCAGAGGGCTGCTTGTCGCGCGCCAGGCAGACGAAGGTGTATTTGCCTTCCTGTAGATCGGTGATGTCCATGCTGTGCCCCGTCTCGAATTTGTCAGCCGACTGGGTATAGGTGTCGAAATACTTTCCATTTTTGTCGAACACATAGACATTGAGGTTTTTCACTTCCTGCGAGAAAGCGTCGGCGTTCTCGATGTTGTATGTATAGTCGAACTTGAGCGACACCTTTGGGGCAGGGCAAGTCGTCAAATCGTCTTTCATGCATGATGAAAGCGAGGAGAGTGCGATGGCAGAGATACAAACCACTTTGCAACCGTTTTTGATGATGGAATGTTTCATATCGTTTGAATTTTTATGGTTTCTTTTACTTATACTGTTCTTGAATGCTTGTATGTTGTGTGCCTTGGGGTTGAAAGCGGAATGTGCTTTTTCTATATCCTTCCCTTTGGCATCTTTGTTGTCTTGCTGGGTGGTGCTGCTTGGCAGCACGGTGGAAATCCTATGTCCTTGTTGTTTGGACTGCCTGGTGGGGACAGTATGACTGTCTGCCCGAGACAGTCTGCCTTTCAACGGCAGACAGTATCCGATGGTTCCCGATAGGGGATTCGGTATAAGGCTTTGCCTTTTTTGACCGCACACCGCACACGATGTGTGGTATCTTGTTGTATGTTAGATGGTTAGACGATGTGCGGTGTAGAACTAACACTGCACTCTAACCGCACGACACTACACTGTTTGTAACGACCCTTTCTTGTCTGAGTGGTCTCAGTGCTGTCTGCGTGCTGTGTTTTTAATAGACCGCACGCTGTAAAGTGTTTGTAATCAGATGTATATGTCGCATTTGTGCGGTGTGCGGTCTATTTTTGTTTTTTGTAATCTCTCGGAGGAGAGTTGCCTCCGAGAGATTGAGAGTATGGATTTACTTCAAGTGCTTGCTCGCGGAGCAAGAGTTACTTGATGGGGTGGGATGTGAGAACATCCCGATTCTTTTCAGCTTCGCTTATTGCGTTAGCTGGCGATTACTGTAAGTTTACATCCTGTGTATTGAGAACCCAAGGATTCACAGAAACTGTAACATCGAGGTAGAACAAGGCATTCTTGTCAGGAGTACCGTTTGGAACCTGAGCACCTACGTTGAAGATATTGTTGACTGTCAACTGGTAAACGCTGTTACGTTGGATAACATTAGGAACCAGTTCTTCGTTTACTTTAAGATATTGGTCTTGGATAGTCTTCTTGTAATATGTCTTACCCTCGTTGAACACTTCTATCTTATATTTAGTGCGGAACTCATCTATTTTTGCTTCAGGGTCTGTTGGGTCATTCTTCGCATCAGTCAACTCCTTTTTCAAAGCATCTGCGTTAGGAGTAGATTGGTTGAAAAGTCCGTTTACATCATTATATGCTTTCAAAATGTCTTTGAAACTTGTGAAAATCACATTATTGTAGCGATAAAATGTACCGTCCTCGAAGTCGTTCTCTGTACCAGCATCTGCCTTTAAAGTGACTTTATATTCAAAAAACATAGTTGTGGCATCATTAGCTGTTGATGCATTATTCTCAAAAACATAATCTTTTTTAGAGTGATCTACTGATTTGTCTATGAACCCACCATCTTTATACAATGTTATTGTGCCGAAATCAACTGTTGGCTGATAGTATTTAAAATCAACATCAACAGCAGGAATATTCAAAACAGAATTATTGTTTGTCCAGTTTTGTATGATATAGCTTTTGTTTGCCAAGTTGGAGATAGCATAACGCATTAGCTCTATTTTTTCTACTTTTTTTACAGCATCGGCGGAAGCTCTTTTTTCTGCATCTGTAGCACTAGCATCTGTAAGCGCTTTGATTTCTGTAGAATTAGAAACAGGCTCGTCAATACGTGCAGTTATGCGTTCTATCTTAATTGGGGATACTGTATTGTTATATAGAACCTTTGCTGCATTTGCCATATCCTTGTTGTCATCCTTAAATGTTACGGTATAACCATTTCCATTTACTGTGCCGTCATTCTGATTGAACATGGCAAATTTGTTGTTAACATCGAAAGGTTTAGCGAACTTCTCTGCAGCCTTCAAGGAAGGTGTTATAGACCAAGTGTTGCCTTTTTTCCACAAGGAAGGTGAATCTGTATTAGCAAGGAAGTAAACCTTGTAAGTAGCACCTGCTACAACATTCTCAACTTCAATGTTAAGTTGAGTTGTACCATTGTTGCCCTGGCTTGGCTTGCCTGCTTTCCAGTCTGCTTCTGATATAGGTTTTGTATATGCAATCTTACCATTTGCATCAACTAAATAGAACGTACCACTAGTTACATCAGACTCTTCTGCTGTTGCAGCTTTAGGATTGTTCTCTGCAGTTCTTGTCCCATTGCTAGTTGGAGTCTGAATAGCCAAAGTCATGTAGAAACCGTCCACCTGTGAGTTACCGCCACTGGCGCCCCCACCCAAATCATTATCGCTGCTGCAGCTGCTGAATGACAACGCTGCTGCTGAAACCAAGCTCATGACGAGCAAATTAATCTTCTTCATAATCTTTTACTTATTAAAGAGTTAAACAAATATTTTTTACTTACATTCTTTCTTTGTAATGAACTAAATTCCACCTGTTCGATTGGAAAAATGCAGTGGATGTGAGTCTCATCGCTTTACTCATACGCCTTGTTGAGCTTGTCGAGGTTCTCCTTCGCTCCCTTCAATCCGCCATTCACAGCCTTCTGGAAATACTGCTTGGCGGTGTCGTAATCCTCGTTGAGCACTGCCAGACAACCGTAGGCATTATCCACCTCGGCACCCGAACCAGCCTTCTTTAGATACTTCTCGGCACTCACCTTGTCGCCTCTGTCGATGGCTGCGAGGGCTGCGTTCAGATTGGCGAGCTTGTCCTCGGGAAACATCCTTGCTGCCGTGTCGAACACGTTGTTGTATTCCTCGCTTCCCTTGGGATAACTGTTTGCCACCATATACATCTCCTGCAAGGAGAGCTTCTGCGGACGGGTGTTCATCACTCGGCGAGCCTCCTCCAGGTTGAATGCCTTCACGTCGTATTCGATGGTGTAGTCGGTGCGGCGCAAGCTAGGCCAAACCTTATCCACTAGGAATCGGAAGGCTTCTCCTGCCTTGGCTGCCAATGCTCGCTCCTTCTCGTCAGGACTCATGCTGCTGCCGATAATCTTCAGGGCTGCTTCCTTCTGAGGTATGTCGTGGCTCTGGATGTACTCCAGCGTTCCCTCCCAGTCCTCGGCGGTGGAGCTTACCTTGAAGAGCTTTGGGGCTATGCTGTAAGTCTTCTGCAGGTATTGCTGTAGGGCTTGGGTACGGTTGCGTGAGAGCTTGTCGTTGTTGGCATAGCTGCCGTCTGGCGAAGCGTAGCCGTGCAGGATGATTCGGGTGATGGTTACGTCGGGGTCATCCTTCACCAGTTCGATGGTCTTTTGGATGGTTGCCAGCTCGCCGCTGTTGTTGTCCAGGTCGCCTACGATGTCCCACTTGTTGATGCGGAAATTCAGTCTCGCCGTTCCGTTCTCCTGTCTCATCTTCACAGCCTCCGCCTTCGGTTGCTGGTAAGCTTGGTAGAGCTGTTGTGGCGTTACCAATGCCTCTCCTTGAGGGGTGAGGATGTTCTCGGCGAGCAATTGCTGATTGCATCCGCAGGCATCGTGGCTGATGGCAAACTTCGAGTTCTTCATCCAGCTCTGATAAGGAGTGGAGTAGGAGTACCGCAGGGTTTGTGGCTCCTTGTTCTCACGCTTGGCTACGATGAGCGGATTGGGCGTAGCCGTCTTCTTGGTGCGCTGATAGTAGATGTATCTCTTCCTGCCCATTACCTCGACGGAAGGGAGCATCAGCGTGTCGTCGCCGTTGTAGATGATGGGCGTGTAGATGAGACCCTTGTTGCTCGCCAGTTTTACCTGGTCCAGGTTCAGGTCCATATAGACGTTCACCTTGTCACCTTTCTTCTTGATTTCCTTGTTGAGGATTTTCATTTCCTTGGATGCCTTGTCTGCTACGGCTCCTTTGGCTTGTTTTTGTGCGATGGTCTGCTCCTGTGCGATGGCCTGCTCTTGTGCGATGGCTTGCTCCTGTGCCACGGCAGTGGCGCAAAACAGGAGGCTGAGGCCGACGGCTCCAAGTGCGCTGCCTAGGGGCTGATATGTATTTGTAATCTTCTTCATAATCTTCTTCGTTTGCTTATTATTAATAATGTGATTTAGAAGACATACACCAGGTTGAGTGCCGCCTTGGTGGGACCTACATAGTGATGAGGCTTGTCGCTCTCCAACTTCTCGCCACACTGTGCGCATTCAAACTTGTCGGACTTGGAATACACGTATCCCACGCCAATCTCAGCCTCGAAGTTCCAGTGCTTCGATAGTGCCCATGTGTAGCCGTATGCCACACCGGCGCCCACGAACCATCCTTCGTATCTATAGTCTTTCAGTTGGGAGAAATCGGTGCCGAGGAACTTGAAGTCAAGGTCCACGTTACCTATGTTATGAGAGCCTCCCAGGGCATGGAAGCCGATGAAGGAACCCATCATCTTGTTGCAGAACCAGTACCTGGCCTCTGGCTGTACGAGCCAGTGTTGCCATTTCTTGTTCTTGGAGAATGTCCAAGGATTGTAGTTTCCCGACACATCCAATGTCCATTTGGGCGAAAGTCCGAATTCCAATCCTAGGTTCATGGTGCTTGTCGCATCATAGAGGAGGTTGGTCTTCAGCGCCACCTTCTGGGCAATGGCTGGGCAGACGAAACTGCCTACAGCCAGTAGCGCAATTAAAATTCGTTTGTTCATACTTCAAATCTTTTTAATCAATTCGGAATGAAGTGAGGCGTTGCGAAAAACCCCATCATCATCTTTTACTTATACTATTTTCATCATCTTTAGCTTTTGCTATTTACATCATCTTTAGCTTTTGCTATTTACATCATCTTATGCTATTTACATCATCTTTTCTTCCTTCTTTATCATTTACTCATTGTTGTTCTCTTGTTGCGCTTGTGCACTTGGGAGTTCGACAGTAAGTTCTGTTTAAATGATAGCGTACCTTTGTTCTTACGGCTGCAAAATTATAGGATTTCTGCTTTCGATGCAATAAAAAGTACCCTGAAAAATACTGAAAACCTTCATTTTCCATAGCAATTAGACATCAAAAAACACTGAAGTGGACACTTTTATCATAGATTTCATATCATTTTTCTCGTTTTCTCGGATTTTTCTCGTACTTTTGCATAAGAAAGGCTGCACTCGACAATTAGAAAGCAAGCTTTCATTGTGCTCGTTTGCACTTGCCTGGCATGATCATTGCAACGGAAATGGGTGATTAATCTTTTTCTAACTTGCGATAAGAACTTTTTCAGAACTATTAAAACAAAAGGAGTAACAGGTATGAAGGCGAAAAACAAAATTTGGGATTTGATAGTAAGGGTAGAGTTTCATCTGTGCCCTGAGTATTGTGGGCTGGTGGATCGACGTAGGGTGATAGCCTTCTTGTTCCTGACGATGATAGAGGCTGTCATCATGCCTTATCACATCGTCTTGTACCTCGCGCTCCAAGTTATGGGTGGGCAAGTCTTGAACCTAATCCACATCATACTCTTCGGCATCTTGCAATATAATGTGTGGAAACGCAAGGTGGCGTTCAAGAAGGGACTCTCACTGGTCTATCTCTTGGTCTTTGTCAAACTCGCTGCCGATTGCATCATGTGCCTGTGCTATGGCAGCATGGAGAACATGCTGAGCGTCTTGGGCAACATCTTCATCATGTTTATCCTCGCCATCACCGCCATGAGCATGTTGCTCATCCGTGCATCCGTCATCATCACAGCATGCCTGGTGCCCATCGTTGCGCTGACAATCATCCATACCGATATGCAGGTGCTGATTTTCAGTAGCAAGGCGCTGCTGGTGGGTTTCGCCATGGTGCTGTATGTATATACTTATAATGTGAACTCGGTGGTGGAGAAGCTGCGACAGCCCAAGCGATTGCAGGAGTCGGAGAAGAAGGCACTCGACATCCTCGCCGACCTGAAGGACAACGATGAGGAGAGGGTTGCCAACTTGCTGAGCCGTCTGACTCCGAAACAACAGCAGAACATCATAGAGCGTGCCGCCGAACATCTGAAAAATCGGGAGCTGGACTATATGGCTTGGGATAGAGTGTGCTGCGAGCTGACCAAGAGCGAGAAGGAGATTTGCCAATTGATATTGAAAGGCAAGACGCTGAAGGAGATTTGCCTGGAGCTAGGCAAGAGTGAATCGAACATCACAAGCCAGCGCAGCCATATTCGAAGAAAACTGAATATGGAACGCAAGGATGACTTGAAGCGTGTGTTGCAGCAGCGATTCTTTGCGGCGAGAATGAATGTGGATAAATTGCCGCAGGTGGAAAAGATAGAGAGTGAGCCGCTCCCGGCTCCCCCTCCTCTTGTATAGTTTGATTAGTCTTCCAACCTTAGGAAGCAAAGTAGTTTAATCAATTAGTCTTCCAACCTCAGGAAAGCCATGGGCAGATACTTAATCAGGTCGCTGGCGATGAGGCTCTCCTTTCCTATTTCCTTGATGGCGAGGTCGCCCGCGAGTCCGTGCAGGTACATGCCCAGTCGGCAAGCGTCTTCCTGGCTGTAGCCACGAGCCAGCAAGCCCGTGATGATGCCCGTGAGCACGTCGCCGCTTCCTGCCGTCGCCATGCCGCTGTTGCCCGTGGAGCAGAACTCCACCTTGCCGTTAGGGTGGCAGAGGGCAGAGTAGTGACCCTTCAGGATGATGTAGCCTTGCAGGCGCTCTGCCAGTTCGCACGCCTTGCCCAGTCGCTCGGTGCAGTTGTTGCTGGTGTTGCCCGCCAGTCGGTCCAGCTCCCTAGGGTGGGGCGTGAAGATGATGCCTTGCGGCAGTTGCTGCATCCATGCTCGGTGGCTTGCCAGGATGTTGAGGGCGTCGGCGTCTGCCACGATAGGGCAGGTGCATCTTCTGAGCTGCGCTATCAGGGCGATGGCTGTGGCCTCGCTGGTTCCCAGTCCCGGTCCGATGCCCAGGGCGTTGTAGTCTTCCGTATCCACAGGCTCGCTGAAGATGGTTTCCTCGGAGTCCATCTGCATTACCGCCTCTGGCACGCTTATCTGCATAATCTCGTAGTTGCGCTTAGGGGTGTGGGTGATTACCTTGCCCGCTCCCGCCCTGAGGCAAGCCTTGGTGGCGAGGATGGCAGCGCCGCTCATGCCGTAGCATCCCGCTATGAGCAGCGCCGTGCCCATGCTGCCCTTGTGGGCGAAGTCGCTGCGTGGATGCAGCAGAGGGCGCACGTCGTTCTCCTCCAGGATGCTGAATCGGCTCTCCGTGGCTCTGATGAACTCCTGCGAGAGGCGGATGTCGAGCACTTTCAGTCGGCCCAGGTAAGCCTGGTTGTCCGCCATCATCATCGAGAGCTTCTTCTGTTGCAGGGTGAGTGTGAGGTCTGCCCGGATGATGTTGGCGGCGATGTTGTAGGAGTTGTCCTCGCTCATCAGTCCCGAAGGCAGGTCGATGCTCACCACCTGCGCCTCGCTCTGGTTGATGTATTTCACCATGGCTGCGAATCCGCCCGCCAGCGGCTTGTTGAGTCCGCTGCCGAAGAGGCCGTCCACCACGAGTGTGCCCGCAGGGAGCTGCGGAGGGTCGAAGTTCACGGTCACCTCCACGAATTGCTTGGCGCTCTTCGAGTCGAGCAGTCGCTTCTTGTTGGTGGCGCAGTCGGGCGAGAGCTTGTTGTGTATGTTGAAGAGATAAACTTGCACCTGGTATCCGTCCTCGCCGAGGAGTCTTGCCACGGCGAGTGCGTCGCCTCCGTTGTTTCCCGGTCCGGCGAAGACCACCACGGGCGTGCGGTTGTTCCATTCCTCCTTGATGGCTCTGGTCAGCGCCTTGGCTGCTCTCTCCATCAGGTTGAGCGATGTGATGGGCTCGTGCTCTATGGTGTATTTGTCAAGCTCATGAATCTGAGCGCTAGTAAATATCTTCATATCGTCTGGTTCTCTTAGAGTTTAGAATTGATATATCTTAGAATTGATGCATTCATGCAATAGTCTTATCGCTGTTATCTTATCGTGTCGATGGGCATTCCTGCAAGAATATCCCATTATTTAATGCAAAAGTACTAAAAAAAGCCGACGAAAGGATGAAGTTTCACGGTTTTTTTGTAATTTTGCACAAAATATTATATAATATCGACTATGGGCATAGTAAAAATTAAGGATAAGACCTTCAAGACCTCTATCCCTGAGGCTGAAATCTTGAAGAAGGTACAGGTCGTTGCCGACCGTCTCAACAAGGATTACGAGGGCAAGACCCCTGTGTTCTTGGCAGTGTTGAATGGCTCTTTCATCTTCGCAGCCGACTTGATGCGAATGATTACCATTCCGAGCGAAATCTCTTTCGTGAAGTATGCTTCCTACGAGGGCACCAGCTCCACCGGCAGCATGAAGACTCTCATGGGCATCAACCAGGACTTGGAGGGTCGCCACGTGGTCATCGTGGAGGACATCGTGGATTCTGGTTTCACCATGTCGCACATGATAGAGGACTTGAAGAAGAAGCATCCTGCCAGCATCGAAATCTGCTCCCTGCTCGTGAAGCCAGGCAACCTAAAGGTGGATCTCGACATCAACTACACCGTGATGGAAATCCCTAACGACTTCATCGTGGGTTATGGCCTCGACTACGATCAGGAAGGTCGCAACCTCAGAGACATCTATACTGTGGTGGAAGAAATCTAAGAAGTATAGAAGAAAGGAGGTAATTCCATGTGGGAGAAACTTAGTGATTATTGCTTGGATATTTCTAAATATTTTCTAACCGCGGTATTTGTTACTGCATTGATGGGAGATTTAGAAGCTAATCTGCATTGGATAATCTATATAGTTAGTGGCACATTGGGCTTGTTGTTCTTGGTAGCTGGTATTTTTTTCAGTTACAAAAATAAAAAAGAGAAAGAACAAAAGCGTAATAAATATAGAAGGTTTCATAATAAAAAAAGGAGAACATGATATGGATGCACTTATTTATGTAGGTTTTTTGACTGTTTCATTTGGAATAATTTTTGCTATTTTATTGTCTCCGAAAGGGCAGAAATGGATGAATAAGTACAATTGATTTATGCATTGAGGGGGGACTTCGTATTTGAGCAACAAATAATAAATTTTATATATACATTTTATAAAGAAAGATGAAAAATATCGTAATTTTCGGCGCTCCAGGTGCAGGTAAGGGCACACAGAGCGACAAGATGATCGAGAAGTATGGTCTCGGTCACATTTCTACAGGTGATGTACTTCGCAACGAAATCAAGAACGGTACTGAGCTTGGTAAGACAGCTAAGGGTTATATCGACAACGGCCAGTTGATTCCAGACGAGTTGATGATCGACATCCTCGCCAGCGTATATGACAGCTTCGGCAAGGATCACGCCGGTGTTATCTTCGACGGTTTCCCACGCACCACTCCTCAGGCTGAGGCCTTGAAGAAGATGCTCGCTGAGCGTGGTCACAAGGTGGCTGCCATGATCGAGCTCGCAGTGCCAGAGGACGAGTTGATGAAGCGTCTCATCAACCGTGGTAAGGAGAGTGGCCGCTCTGACGACAACGAGGAGACTATCAAGAAGCGTCTCAACGTATATCACACTCAGACCGCTCCGCTCATCGACTGGTATGAGAAGGAAGGTATCCACCACCACATCGAGGGTCTCGGCACAGTGGATGAGATCTTCGCCCGTGTTTGTGATGTAATCGACAACCTCTAAAATATGGGATAATGTTAAGTGTTAAATGTTAAATGTTAAGTTGGGCGTACGCCCTTATGTTTGCTTGATTTGACATTTAGCACTTTACATTTCTTCGGAATCATTTAACACTTAACATTCAACACTTAACATTGAAAAAAAGTAAATGGCTGAATCCAATTTCGTAGATTATGTAAAAATACAATGCCGCTCTGGTAAGGGTGGCAAAGGCTCCATGCACCTGCGCCACGTGAAGTACCAGCCCAACGGTGGACCCGACGGTGGCGACGGCGGACGTGGAGGAAGCATCTATCTGCGCGGCAACCACAACTACTGGACGTTGCTGCACCTCAAATATCAGCGCCACTTCTTCGCCGAGCATGGTGGCAACGGAGGACGTGACAAGTGCCATGGCACCGACGGCAAGGACATCTACATCGACGTGCCTTGCGGAACCGTGGTCTATAATGCCGAGACCGGCAAGTATGTGTGCGACGTCACTTACGACGGGCAGGAAGTGCTGCTCCTCAAGGGCGGTCGTGGCGGACTGGGCAACTTCCAGTTTCGTACCTCCACCAACCAGGCTCCACGCTATGCGCAGCCAGGAGAGCCTATGCAGGAGATGACCATCATCATGGAGCTGAAGCTTCTCGCCGACGTGGGATTGGTGGGATTCCCTAACGCCGGAAAATCCACCTTGCTCTCTGCCGTGTCGAGCGCACGCCCAAAGATAGCCAACTATCCGTTTACCACCCTCGAACCATCCCTGGGCATCGTGGATTACCGCGACCACCAGAGCTTCGTGATGGCCGACATCCCGGGCATCATCGAGGGAGCGAGCGAAGGCAAGGGACTGGGCTTGCGATTCCTGCGCCACATCGAGCGCAACTCGCTGCTCCTCTTCATGGTGCCGGGCGACACCGACGACATCAAGAAGGAATACGAGGTGCTGCTGGGCGAGCTGAAGAACTTCAACCCCGAGATGCTCGACAAGCACCGTGTGCTAGCCATCACCAAGTGCGACCTCCTCGACGACGAGCTCATCGAGATGCTTCGAGAGACGTTGCCTACCGACCTGCCTGTGGTCTTCATCTCTTCCGTGACCGGACAGGGCATACAGGAGCTGAAGGATGTGCTCTGGAAGGAGCTGAACTCCGAGAGCAACAAGCTGCAGGAGATTACCGCCGAAGACACCCTCGTGCATCGCGACAAGGATATGTCCCGATTCCAGAAGGAGCTGGAAGACGAGGGCGAGGATGTGGTGGAATACATCGACGAGGATGAAATCGAAGACGTGGATGACCTCGACGATTTCGAGTACGAGTAGAATTTTAAGTGAAGAGTGAAGAACGAAGAGCGAAGAATTTATGATAAAAGAATATCAAGTAGCCGCAGGGGTCAAGGCTTTCTCCACCACCCGAAAGGGCGGAGTGAGCGAGGGCAACTATGGCGAATTCAATATCAATGAGTATTGCGGCGACAATGCCGCCAACGTGGCTGAGAACCGTCGCCGCCTTGCCGCCGAGCTGGGCATCGCCGCCGACCACCTCATCATGCCCCATCAGGTGCATGGCGTGGAGGTGCGCAACATCGCCCCGGAGTTCCTCTCCATGCCCGAGAACGTGCGCAAGATGATCTTGGAGGGCGTGGATGCCGTGATGACCGCACAGGCTGGCATTTGCATCGGCGTGAGCACTGCCGACTGCATCCCCGTGCTGCTCTACGACGAGGAGCACCATGCCGTGGCTGCCATCCATGCCGGATGGCGTGGCACCTTGGCGCGCATCGTGCACAAGACCATCCAGGAGATGGCATTCGCCTACAAGACCGAGCCTAAGAAGCTGAAGGCCGTGATAGGCCCTGGCATTTCGCTCGACAGCTTCGAGGTGGGCGACGAGGTGTATGAGGCGTTCCAGCAGGCTGCCTTCCCGATGGAGGAGATAGCCGAGCAGCGACCTAACGCTGCCTTTGCCGTAGATGCTGCCGAGCGTGAGCGATTGGCGGCCGAGGGCAACATCGTGCAGCCCATGAAGTGGCACATCAACCTGCCGCTCTGCAACAAGCAGATTCTCATGCATTGTGGCGTACCAGAGGAGAACATCCAGGACGCAGACATCTGCACCTTCAAGCACAGCGACGAGTTTTTCTCGGCTCGCAAGCTGGGCATGGAGAGTGGCAGAATCTACACCGCCATCATGCTGAAATAGACGATATAAATTTTAGGATAGCATCCGTCTCTTCCTTTTCTAAGCACTTAACACTTAGCGCTAAGCACTTAGATGAGGGAGAGATGGATGTTTGTCTTTTTGTAATAGAGAATATTATATTTATACATGAATAATAATATTATATTTGTATAAAAATAGAAATATGATATTTACACATGAATAAAAATAGAAATACAGATATACAGAGACACAATTTAAAAAGAGATATAAATGATAAATAAGATGAAGAAATTTGGTAGAAAGGTGGGCTTGCTGATGGCCTCGGGAATGCTCTTGGCTTCCCTGAACAGCTTTATGCTCATGCCCGCCAAAAACGAGTTTACCGCCGCCGAACAGCAGCAGGTGAGCATCGCCACGCCAGGTCTCTTTGCCCAGAGTCAAGCATTCAATGTGGACTTCGAGATATTCCGAGCCAAGGAATACTCCTTCCCGCTGCCTGTGGGCAAGGCTACCCTAACCAATGGCAACAGCGTGATGCACATCGCTACCAGCAAGGGCGACGCAGTGAAGGCAATGTTTGATGGATACGTGCGCCTCTCCCGACGGACGGAGTCGATGGGCAACGTCATCGTGGTGCGACACGACAACGGACTGGAGACCGTGTATGCCAACAACGCCGAGAACCTGGTAAGGGTGGGGCAGCGTGTGGATGCCGGACAGACCATCGCCATCGTGGGAACCGACGAAGGGGAGACCTATTGCGACTTCTCCATCATGGTCAATGGCGCTCGCATCAACCCCGAGACCCTCATCGAAATGAAGAGCCACAAGCTGCGCCGACAGACCGTGCAATTCCGCAAGAACGGAAGCCACATCAGCATCACCGTATTGGGAAGCTCCCAGAATAAAAGGGGTAACAATAAGTCAAAGAACTTTTCGGGCGACGGCATGACGCTGGATCCCGACGAGGTGAACGACCCATTCACCATCACCAACACCTTCCAGCTCGACCTGGACAAGATAGAGGAGAAGGCATGGGCGTATCCATTGCCTGGAGCCCACGTGATAAGCCCATACGGCGGAGCACGCCGCCACTCGGGCGTGGATTTGAAGACCAAACCCAACGACGAGATTGTGGCGGCGTTCGACGGTGTCGTCATCGCCTCGGGTCCTTACTTCGGCTATGGCAACTGCATCCGCATCAAGCACGCCTACGGCTTCGAGACGCTCTACAGCCACCAGAGCAAGAACATGGTGAAGAAGGGCGACAAGGTGAAGGCTGGCCAGGTGATAGGACTCACGGGGCGCACAGGTCGTGCCACCACCGAGCACCTGCACTTCGAGGTGTCGTTTGATGGCAGACGACTGGATCCAGCCATCATCTTCGACCATAGCGGGCATAAGCTGAAGGCTGCCACGCTACACCTTACCAAGGGTAAGGGCGTGAGGAGCGTCAAGAACTAAAAGTCTTCCTCAGTCAAGTCTTCCACTACAAGGGCGACTTTCTCCCCCGTGTCAAGGCATTTGCGAATGCGGTTGTAGAGCTTGTCGAAGACCTCCCTGGTCTTGATGCAAAGCCCCGAGGCTTGTCGTTCCCCTACGATGATGGAGGCATCGGCGAGCGTGAATATGCCGTTGCCGAATCTGAGGCATCCGAGGGGTTGCTGGCATTCCGCAGAGGGATAGAGGCAGGGCATTTTTCTGGCGATGGCAGGCAGGGGGAGATATTCACCCCCTTCCTGTCGCTCCGACTTGGCAGCCTTTTCCTCGGCGTTGGCTATCAGCTCGGCTTCCTCCTGGTTGCGAGCCATGGGCCACTCGAAGTTCTTGGGCTGCACCAGGGTGTATGTACTTATCATGATGGGATATTTGCCCTTCTTTAGGCAGCAGGGCGTGTGCTCCGCAGTGTTGCAGAGGCGTCTGCCCTGAAGGGTGAGAATGCCGTCGGTGGCATGCTCGTTCTTGTAAAATCTTATCAATTTCAGAATCATATCGTTTATGGTATTATTGGGTATTATTTACCTTATGGTTTGATGTCGTTTTGTCTTATTTTTTGATAGGGTTTCCCTTATGGTTTGATGTTATTGATTTTTTTATATTTTCCTAGGCTAAGCGAGGTGATGAGCCCCTGCTTGTGCCAGTTTTTCAGCATTTGGAGCACACTGTTGCGAGTGATTTCGCTGCCCTTGACGGCGATGGCTTGTCGATAGGCAAGCTCGATGTCGAACTCCTCGGGCAGACGGGCGAAGATGCTGTCGTTCTTGCCCTGTCGCATGCGATCGCCGCCACGGTTGTCGCTCTTGTACATGGCGTTGTCGATGCGGTTGCGGAAGAAATAGAGGGCGTTGTCGATGAGCGAGTCGGCTATCACGTCGAAGGCATCGAGCAGGGCGGGTGTCTGCGCCTTTGTCATCAGGCAGTGCCAGCCCTCGGGGTCTTTGCCCAGCAGCAGCTCCGCGCCTTGCATGCCGTGCTCGGCGATGAGTCTTTCGCAGACACGGCAGAGCATGAGGCAGGCAGTCATTCGCTGTGCGGTGACGCATACCCTGAATCGCTGTCTCGCCATCACGGTGTCGTCGTTCTTGATGGCTTCCAGGCGGATGTTCTCAAGCCATTCCCTGCCACGCTTCTCCAGCTTGGGCAGGATGAATTGCCCCTTGAGCAAGGGCAGCAAGTGGGCTATCATGCCGATGCGCTCGCTTTGCTGGGCGGTGATGAGGCGGGGCTTGGCCTTCAGGGGGGCGAACGTGTTGTCGGGCGTGCGGGCGATGGCTATGCGCGACTGGAATCCGTCGGTGTAGTTGGGCACCACTCGATACAGGGCGTCGGGCGTGCCGCACATGGTGACGTTCCATTTCAGGTGCTCGATGTGCACGGTCACTGCGTCGGCGCTTCTTGCCTCCCGGTCGTATCGGCTGGCGTCGTAAGCCTGTCTGAGCATCACGCTGAAGTCGCTGATGGCAGCGACAACCCTGGCGGAGGATCAGGCTCTAGCAGCGACGGAGACACGGTACTCTAACATAACTCAAACATAACATTTTAAGCCTAGAAAATTATGAACAAGAAAGTATTTTGGGAGCGAGTGCTCCAGCTCGCCATCACCATCCTCACCGCCATCGCCACCACGCTCACCGCCAATGCGGCCATCATGCAGTAACCATCAGCTAAAAGAAAATCCCCGTCGCTCGGACTTTTTCATCCGATGCGGCGGGGATTTTTTTGCTTATAACAATCCAAAACGTCTCAACGTATTCTTGGAAACATTTTCGTAAGAACAGATGGCTTCTTTTATTGCTGACAAATCTTGCACGGTTAACTTCCCTTTTTTCTTGTCACTAGAAAACAACTTAGAGAAACGTTCCTATGAGATTTTCTTGAAATCAGAGCAATCCACATATCTGTCGTGACTATCTAGAAAATCATAATCAGACGCTTTCAGCAAGTAATGCAGTTTGCGCCTGCACTCAGGCAGATGCGGGTTGATTTCCGTATTGATGAGAACAAACCCAATGGCATTTCCTTGTTGGTCTTTGCCGACTACCACAAGTACTTTTTCCGTGCTTCGTCTCCCGCTTTTTTCGGAAAATAACGCCTAAAAAAGCAAAAAATAGCAGGATGATGCTTATATTCTGAGTTTCAAGTGGTTGTGGCAGTTGTTGGCTTTAAGTGGCATCGACGAGGAAAAGCGAAAAACGCAGATTGGAGAAATAGAAACGCTTTCAAATCATTACCTCGCAGAAACGCCCTAATAAGCATTTTTAACGGTGACGGTTCATATTTCCCCGTTCTGCGTAAGTTTTGGTTTTGCCATGCAACTCTCATAGTTTAATTTTGCACCGAACAAAAAAGTAAGAATTATGAGATGCACTTTCAAGACAGTCTTCTATGTAAATGGAAGCAAGGAGAGAAACGGAATTGTCCCTATCATGGGACGAGTGACAATCAACGGAACTATCGCACAGTTCAGTTGCAAGCAGAGCGTTACCAAGGCTATTTGGGATGCCAAGGGCAACAGAGCCACAGGCAAGAGTAAGGAAGCCAAGGAGGTGAACTTTGCGCTTGACAACATCAAGGCTCAAATCACCAAGCATTACCAGCGACTTTCCGACCGTGAGGCGTTCGTTACCGCTGAAATGGTGAGAAACGCCTACCAAGGCATAGGCACAGAGTACGAGACATTGCTCAGAGCCTTTGACAAGGAGAACGCAGCATTTGCCAAGCGTGTGGGCAAGGACAGAGCCAAGAACACCTACCGCAAGTATCTGACGGTAAGAAAGTATGTTGCCGATTTCATCAAGTATCAGTACAAGCGCAGCGATATGTCCATGAACGAGCTTACTGAGGAGTTCATCCGTGACTATTGCCTGTATCTGAAGAATGTCGTCGGACTTGCGCAGTCCTCCATTTGGATTTACTCCATACCACTGAAGCATATTGTAACGGCAGCTCACTACAACGGCAAGATACCGAGAAATCCATTTGCCATGTACCACGTTGACCCAGACCACAAGGAACGTGAGTTCTTGACCTTGGACGAGCTTACCGCCATGACAGAGATAAAGTTGGAAGACCCGAACATGGCATTTGCGAGAGACCTTTTTATCTTTGGCTGTTGGACAGGTATATCTTTCATCGACATCAAGAACTTGACGGAAGATAACATCAGCATGATAAACGGTGCTCCTTGGATTGTTTCCAAGCGTCAGAAGACAGGCGTTCCGTTCCAAATCAAGTTGATGGACATTCCCATGCAGATTATTGGGAGATACAAGGCTTTCAGAAAAGGAAGTCACTTGTTCAATATCGGCAACCTTGACAGCATCAACAAGCGCATAAAGAAAGTTGCTGCAATGTGTGGCATCAAGAAGCGTGTCTCGTTTCATGTCTCACGTCATAGTTGGGCTGTTTTAGCCTTGGAGTACGGAATGCCGATAGAGAGCGTGAGTAAGATTCTTGGTCACACGAATATCACCACGACACAGATATATGCCAAGGTGACAAGCACCAAGCTTGATCATGACATATCTGTCTTTGAAAGTCGAATCAAGGGGCATTTGCCTGCAATGGGAGGGATGGCATGAAAAGGACAATAATCACCGTGGGCGGAAATGGAATGCTTTCCATTCCGTCCAACTTGGAGAACTTGTGGATGAGTGAGAGTGAGTTGGTGGATATGCTTTATGTTACCGTCCCGAAGCTCAAAGCCGTGATACGAGCTATATATAAAGAAGGTATGTTGTCTATGTTGGAGGTCCAACAAAGGGAAGAACTTTCCAAAGGCGTTTGGCAAACGCTGTATGGATTCCCTATGATTGTTGCCATTTGCTTCCGCCTAACCTCTAATGGGGCTACACAACTTCGTGATGCCATCTTCAAGAGGCTGTACGGAGCAAAAGAGAAAACAGCCATTGTCCTGCAACTCTACGGAGGGACTAATTACTTTAGCTGAAAAACTCGCATCTTTGAGGCATCGGTTATTCACTGTCGTATAGACTTGCTGACGTACTGATTCACTGTCGTATCAAGCATTTCTGTGAAGAACGAAGAACTGCCGATGTCAAACGTTTTACAGTTTTATCGTATGACATATAAAACGTATGACATGCAGGAATACATTTTTGTTCATCCCGAGGAAAGGTTTACCAGCAAGCCTTTCTTCGGGATTTTTCGTTCTATCTTATCCCGAAAGGCTACATCAAGCACCTTGATTTCCAATCTTTTAACATTGCCGGTGCAAACTTCTCCATTCTGCGTAGGTTTGTGTTTTGCGTTTTGATTTTCCGCCCTTACCTTTGCAACTTTAATTTTATCAACTCACAAAGGTTAGATTATGAGCAAGACAAACGACAACAATCAGCCTGTGGCTGTGGGAAGCAAACAGCCACAGGCTGCACCTCCGACAAACGAGGTGTTCATCCGTGTTGGCACTACCTTGTACAAGGTGGTTGACCAACCTAACATCAGTGGTGGAAAGGTAAGAAAGCGCATTCCTTGGAACATGGAAACCTTGCGTCAGGACTACGGCAAGGAGTTCATCAAGTACGTTCACAAGTATGACGGCTTCTGTACCGTTCCAGAACATGTGAACCATCGCACGGTGATAGATGGTTTCCTCAATCTATACGAGCCGATAAGTCACAAGCCAATGCAAGGGGACTTTCCGAACATCAAGAAGTTGGTAAGTCACATCTTTGGTGAGCAATACGAGCTTGGCATGGACTACCTGCAACTACTCTATCTCAAACCTGTGCAAAAGTTGCCCATTCTGCTGCTCGTATCAGAGGAGAGGAACACAGGCAAGACCACGTTCTTGAACTTTCTGAAAGCGTTGTTCCAAGACAACGTGACATTCAACACCAACGAGGACTTCCGCAGTCAGTTCAATTCCGATTGGGCTGGCAAGCTGCTGATTGTCGTGGACGAGGTGTTGCTCAGTCGCAGGGAGGATTCCGAGCGGTTGAAGAACCTCAGCACCACCCTCTCGTACAAGGTGGAAGCCAAGGGCAAGGACAGGAACGAGATTTCCTTCTTTGCCAAGTTCGTGCTGTGCTCCAACAACGAATCACTCCCTGTCATCATTGACGAGGGCGAGACCCGATATTGGGTGAGGAAGATTTCATCGTTGCAATCTGACGATACCGACTTCTTGGAGAAACTGAAGGCGGAGATACCCGCTTTTCTGTTCCATCTGCAAGGCAGAACGCTATCCACAGAGCACAAGAGCCGAATGTGGTTCGCCCCCGAACAGATAGCGACCGATGCTCTGAGGAGAATCATACGCTGCAACCGTAACAGGCTTGAGGTGGAAATGTCGGAGCTGTTCCTTGAGGTCATGGAGAACACCCAGACCGACAGCTTGCAGTTCTGCCTCAATGACGCAATCGCCTTGTTGCAATGCAACCACGTGAAAGCGGAGAAGCACCTTGTGAGAAAGATAGTGCAGGACAATTGGAAGCTGCAACCTTCAGAGAACGCCCTCACCTACACCTCATACGAGTACACCTACAACAACAGCGGTCACTACTCGCCAACAAAACGTGTGGGCAGGTTCTACACTGTAACGAGGGACAAGCTAAATAGCATATAATTTTGTTGAATTGTTGAATATGATGAAAAAAGTGTTGAATATCAAGTATTTAAGGCTCAACATTTTCTCGACAAATCTCTCAACAAAAGAAAGAGACTGTTGAAAAGAGAAAACATGACAGCTAATGCCTGTCTTTCTCTTTTGCCCAGTGATTTTGTTGAAAAGAACCATTTGTTGAGAGTTTGTTGAGAAGATAAGCCTTTGGTTATCATATCAATACATACTATTTTCAACAATTCATCAGAAATATATACACCACTTAATCCACAGTAAGACATGAACATTCAAGAAGCAAAGCAAATCAAGATTGCAGACTATCTGCAAAGTTTGGGACACCGCCCTGTCAAGCAGCAGGGTGCAAACCTTTGGTACAAGTCACCGCTGAGAAACGAAAGCGAGGCATCTTTTAAGGTGAACACCACGATGAACAGTTGGTTCGACTTCGGAATGGGCAAGGGCGGCAACATCATCACCCTTGCGTCATACCTCTACGCATCAGACAGCTTGCCATATCTCTTGGACAAGTTGGAGAAGCAAGCACCCCATGTGCACCCGACCGACTTTTCTTTCCCTCAGCAAGCCTCCGAGCCGAGTTTTGAGATATTGGAGGTTAGGGAACTCAACCATCCTGCACTCCTGCGCTATCTAAGCGAGCGGAATATTGACCTGCGCATCGCCCGAAAGGAATGTGTCGAACTTCATTTCTCACATGATGGCAAGAACTACTTCGCCATCGGCTTCAAGAACAAGTCGGGCGGTTACGAGGTGCGCAACCGATTCTTCAAGGGGTGTATGTCCCCCAAGGACATCACCCATATCCGACATCAAGGCGAGCCAAGATACGCTTGCTATGTTTTCGAGGGCATGATGGATTATCTTTCTTTTCTCTCGTTACGCTTGGAGAAGTTTCCTGCTTGTCCGTCATTGGATGCGCAGGATTATGTGATACTCAACTCCACAAGCAACGTGGACAAGGCAATTGATGCACTCCATGGCTACGAGCGCATCAGTTGTCTGCTCGACAACGATGAAGCAGGGCGGAAGGCAACGCATGCCATCGAGACTGCCCTCGGCTATCGTGTGAGGGATGCCTCCCACTTGTACAGTGAGTACAACGACTTGAACGACTATCTGTGCAGAGTGAAATCCAAACAGTCGGTACACCAAGTACAGCCTGTTAAGCGGACTGTTCCACCTCGGAGGAGAGGCGCAGCCTTGGGCATGTAGGCGGTTCCTGCTCCAATGGCTATTCTGAACGGAAAAGCCATAGCTCAATAGGGCGTTTTCTTGACGCAGTGGCACGCCACCGCTAAAAACGCCCATTGAGCAAAGGGGTATCCCCTTTTGAAACCCCGTGAGCCATGCGCAGGGCGCAATGCGGCAAGCGGATTTGTACAACTCAAAAACAAGTTTATTATGGGACATTTCAGTTTGGATTTCAAGAAGGCAAAGGGCAGCTCGGACGCAAGGGAATCAGACCACATCGAGCGCAAGGTGATACCAGACAATGCCTACCCTACGAGAACTCACCTCAACCGTGAGCTTGTCAAGATGCCGAGCGGTGTGTATGGTCGTGACGAAGCCATCGCCCACCGCATCAAGACGGCAGGCATCAAGCGCAAGATAACCAATGACCAGGTGAGGGTGATTAGAACCGTGCTGTCTGGAACGCACGAGGACATGATGAACATCGCAGCCAATGGTCAGCTTGACGATTGGTGCAACGACAGTTTGAAGTGGTTGCAGGACACGTTCGGCAAGGAAAATGTCGTGTCGGTGGTTCTCCACATGGACGAGCACACGCCACATCTCCACGCCTCCATCATTCCGATAGTGACAGGCGAACGGAGAAAGGCGAAGAGTAAGACTGTAGAAGAGGGCAAGCGGACATACCGCAAGAAAGCCAATGGCGTAAGGTTGTGCGCTGATGATGTGCTCAACCGTGACAAGATGGTTGGCTATCACGACAGCTATGCGGAAGCCATGGGCAAGTATGGCTTGAAGCGAGGTGTCCGTGGATCAGATGCAAGGCATACCACCACGGCACAGTATTACCGCAACATCAAGCGAGAGACGGAGAGACTTCAAAACTGCATGAAATTGTTGCAATCTGATGTGGAGGAAGCGGAGCGACTGCTCAAACAGACCAAGAGCGAAATCAACACGGAGAAACTACAGGCTGCCAAGACTGAAGCCAAGACCGCCCTTGTTTCGAAGATTGGTTCTCTTTTGGGCAGTGGAAAATTGAAAGAGGTGGAGCAACACAACCGAAAGTTGTGCGAGCTTGTGACAGACCGAGAGCAATACATTGACAAACTCCATGAAACGGTGCAGCGAATGGAGGACAGTCACAGCAAACAACTTGACGAGATACAGCGGAAGTACCAATCGGTGGTTGCGAATTTGGAGAGCAAGTACTCCACGGAGGTAATGATGCTCAACAACATCATCTGCAAAGCCAAGCGTTGGTTTCCGATGTTGGAGGCACGCTTGCAAATGGAAGACCTGTGCAAGAAGATAGGCTTCACTGTTGAGCAAATCGGAGTGCTTCTTACCGGAAAGGCACTCAACTTTAGCGGTTCACTCTATTCCGAGGAGCACAGAAGAAAGTTCAATGTAGTGAATGCAGAAATCAAGGTATTCTCTGATTCTACCAAGCCGAACCAATTGTTTTTGTGTATCAATAGGCAGCCTATTGTTGAATGGTTCAAGATGCAATGGAACAATCTAAGACAAAATTTGTTTTCACAGCACAAAGGACTAAAATTATAAAAATCCATGAGGGTATATTAGTGCCCTCATGGATTTTTATATTACAGATTTACTACTCTATTTATTGTCTAAACTTAAAACATACCAACATGAAGTAGTGAAGAAATTTCTGATGTATTTCATCCTCCATACCCAATGTGGCAAGAGCCGTGGAGTAAGGTGGAACTTCTGTTTGTAATGTGGGTTGATGAACCAAAGTTTTTGGTCAGTTACAGAGAAGCCACATTGGTGTATGAGTCTTTCAAACAACTCTATACTTGTTCGGCATTCTTTTATGC
>ERZ808245.257-NODE-257-length-29420-cov-3.992644_pt1 | contig 29420 bp, 7 predicted proteins | sample MGYA00521243_ERZ808245 | MGnify/ENA primary metagenome ERZ808245 (study PRJEB31516, sample SAMN03275576) | gut metagenome | biome: mammalia-associated habitat; material: feces | host: Papio cynocephalus | place: Kenya | collected 2012-07-07 ... | reverse complement strand
GGTGAAGCTCACCCATACCAGCGATGATTGTTTGTCCAGATTCTTTGTCTGTCCATGTTCTGAAAGTTGGGTCTTCTTCTGCAAGTTTGATAAGTGCATTGACCATTTTTTCTTGCATTTGCTTTGTAGTTGGTTCAACAGCGATGTTGATAACTGGTTCTGGGAAGTCCATACTTTCAAGAATGATTGGGTGGTCTGGGTCGCAAAGAGTGTTGCCTGTTGTTGTGTCTTTAAGACCAACGATAGCAACAATATCGCCAGCATATGCTTCTTCCACGTCTTCTCTGTGGTTGGCGTGCATACGAAGAAGTCTGCCGATACGTTCTTTGGTGTCCTTTGTTGCGTTCAAAACATATGAACCTGCCTTAAGAACGCCCGAGTAAATTCTAAAGTATGTGATTTTTCCAACGAATGGGTCAGTTGCAACTTTAAATGCAAGACCTGCCATTGGTTCTGTATCACTTGCGATTCTGTCTTCTTCTGTTTCGCCGTCAAGTTTTGTGCCACGGATAGCATCAATGTCAAGAGGGCTTGGAAGATAGTCAACAACAGCGTCAAGAAGTTTTTGAACACCTTTGTTCTTAAATGAACTTCCGCAAGTAACTGGGGTCATGTGAAGAGCGATAGTTGCCTTTCTTATTCCATTTTTAAGTTCTTCAACAGTAAATTCTTCACCGTTAAAGTATTTTTCCATAAGTGCGTCATCAGTTTCTGCAACAGCTTCAACCAAGATTTGACGATACTTTTTGGCTTGTTCCATATATTCTTCTGGGATAGGTCCAACGACCATGTCTTTGCCAAGGTCGTCATTGTAGATAACTGAATCCATTTCTACAAGGTCGATAATTCCTCTGAAGCTGGAGTCTTGACCGATAGGAATTTGAATAGCGACAGCGTTTGTTTTAAGTCTGTCTTTCATCATATCTATAACTCTGAAGAAGTTTGCATCATCTCTGTCCATTTTGTTGACGTATGCAATTCTTGGAACTTTGTATTTGTTTGCTTGACGCCAGACGGTTTCTGATTGAGGTTGAACACCGCCTCTGGCACAAAAAACAGCAACAGCACCGTCAAGGACTTTCAAACTTCTTTCCACTTCTGCAGTGAAGTCAACGTGTCCTGGGGTGTCAATAATGTTGATACAATGACCTTTCCATTGAGCGGTTGTGCAAGCGGAAGTGATTGTGATACCTCTTTCTTGCTCTTGAACCATCCAGTCCATTGTTGCAGCACCTTCGTGAACTTCACCAATTTTGTGGGTTCTTCCAGTGTAGAACAAAATTCTTTCTGTGGTGGTTGTTTTGCCGGCGTCAATGTGAGCCATAATACCGATATTTCTATATTTTTCTAGTGCAAATTTCCTTGCCATAATAACTCCTTTAAATTACCACTTGAAATGAGCAAATGCTTTGTTTGCTTCTGCCATTCTGTGCATTTCGTCTTTTTTCTTTATTGCCCCACCAGCATTGTTGTAGGCATCAAGAATTTCGCTGGCAAGTTTCTTTTCCATTTCTTTTTCACCACCACGTTTTCTTGCAAAGTTTACAAGCCAACGGATAGCCAAAGTTTGACGTCTGTCTGGTCTGATTTCCATAGGAACTTGATATGTTGCACCACCGACACGTCTTGACTTTGTTTCAAGAACAGGTTTAACATTTTCGAGTGCTTGGGTGAATATTGTCATTGGGTCTGCTCCCATTTTTTCTTTGATAATATCAAAAGCACCATATACAATACCAAAAGCAATACCTTTTTTGCCGTCGAGCATAACTTGGTTGACAAGTTTTGTTACAACTGTTGAGTTGTACATTGGATCTGGCAAAACTTCTCTTTTGGTTGCACGATTTCTTCTAGACATAATTTCCTCCTTATATTGTTTGTTTCAAGCCACAAAGGCTTTCTTGCAAAAATTATTTTGCCTTCTTTGCGCCGTATTTTGAACGCGCTTGTTTGCGTTTTGCAACGCCAGCAGCGTCAAGTGTTCCACGGATGATGTGATATCTCACACCTGGCAAGTCTTTAACTTTTCCGCCACGGATAAGAACAACACTGTGTTCTTGAAGATTGTGTCCTTCACCTGGAATGTAGGTTGTGCCTTCTTGTCCATTTGAAAGTTTAACCCTAGCGATTTTTCTCAAAGCAGAGTTAGGCTTTTTTGGTGAAGTTGTTGTGACTGAAAGACAAACACCTCTTTTTTGTGGGTTTTGGTCAAGGATAGGTGCTTGAGATTTTTTGGTCACTTTGGTTCTTCCGTGTCTGACTAGTTGATTGATTGTAGGCATAATTTCCTCCTTAAAAATTTGTTCTTCCCTTTTGCATCAGCAACTTGCAAGGGGAAATCCCAAATTGAGGGCAAGGTTTGTGGCAAGATGTGGAATGTCAAATTGCGACAAGCGAATTGCTATCAGTTTGGTTTGCAAGGCAAGCCTTGCTTATCCAATTTATTTTGCGTTCCAAACAAACAAATTGATTGTAAAGTTGGTTGAAATTTGTCCACAAAAATCGTGGAAATTGTGGATATCTTTTCTCCAAAAATAATTTTGACGATATCCCTACAAATTACAACGAGATAATAATAGCAAACACACGGCAATTTGTCAATACAAAACAGCAATTTTTCCTAAAAATTTTTATATAAAAACAAAAGAAACATCATTCCTAATGAATAATGTTCCCTTTTTATTTTCATATAATCAGATTTTCATACATTTTTGTTATTCAATGCCCAAAAGTTCTTCCTCTTGCTTTTTGGAAAGCGCTTTTACTTCTGCGTCAACAAGCAACACAACTTCATTTTTGTGATTTTGTCTTGCTTCAAAATATGTCCTTGGTTTTTCTCTAACTTCGCCAAACATCTTAAGCGACAACTTGCAAAAATCTCTGAGGTATCTTCTTGCAGTGAAGAAAGCGTCTTCAATAGTTTTCCCTTCGCAATAAATTCTGACATCTTCAAATGCCACGAGATAATCGTCATTTTCTTCATCTTTATAAAACACCGCTGGGAAAATAAAATCCATTTTGGCACACCTACCCTATTTTATCTTTACACAAGCATTTTATCATACTTTTTCATTGAAGTCTAACAAATTGAAGCATGTTTTTGAAGAATAACCCCATTTTTGCAAAACTTGCAACAAGGATTGTAATGTTTGTGCAAACTAATGTTATTTATAATAAAAAAGTCTTACGTAATGTAAGACTTTAATTGTGTTTATCTAAGTTGCTCGAATTCGGCTTCAGATTGTTTTGCAAGCAAAGATTGAATTTTTGCTTCAAGAGATTTGTTCATCGAGATTGAGCCGTTTTCCATGCTGATATTTTTCTTTTTGTTGTTATAAAGTGCTTCAAGAGTTTGAGAAGTTGGGGCTTGAGTTTTGGCTGGGGTCAAGCCATAGTTTGCAAGGACAAGACCTTTGCGAGCCATTTTTTCTGCGACTTCACTTCCGCAAACAATATTTCCATTGATTATTTCAAATTTTGGCATAATTTTTTGCTCCTTTTATTCCCTTATCCACCGTGGATATTCTAGCATAGTTTGCATTCTTTGTCAACACCCAAAACTATATTTATTATATTTGCCAAAATATTGATTATTACAACTAAAACAGCAATTTATTTTTGAAAAAAATATAACACATTTTAATCAACTTTTTTAATAGATTTTTTTGTTAGAAATAATATTATCTTTATTATTTAAAAGTCATATTTTTTCAAAAAAATTATTCTTTTACTTTTTCTTGTTTTACTTTGTTTTTATTGTTGTTCATTATCAAAAACATTCTGCTTGTTACATTATTTAGCAAAAAATCTCCCAGAAAACTAGGAGATTTTTATGTTTTATTCTGCGTCTTCCGAAACGACAGCTGCTGCTGCAGCGGCTGCTGCGGCTTCTGCTTCTTGTTGTTGTCTTTCGGCTTCTTTTCTTGCAAGATATTCTTTTGAAACTGCTGGGAATATATCTCTATATTCTTTCATTCCAGTTCCTGCTGGGATAAGTTTGCCTATCATGATATTTTCTTTAAGTCCAACAAGGTGGTCAACTTTTCCTTTGACTGCTGCATCTGTAAGAACACGAGATGTTTCTTGGAAGGATGCTGCTGAAAGGAATGATTCAGAAGCGAGAGATGCTTTTGCGATACCCAAAAGGACACGTTTTGCGATGGCTGGTTTTCCACCATTCATCAAGATTTCGTTATTAATTTCTTCATAACGTTGGATATCTAGCATTGTGCCTGGAAGAAGGTCTGAGTCGCCTGGGTCTTCAATCTTAACTTTTCTGAGCATTTGTCTGATGATAATTTCAACGTGTTTTGCGTTAATTCTAACATCTTGTGCACGATAAACGCCCAAAACTTCTTTAAGAAGATATTCTTGAACACCTTTAAGACCGATAACTCTTAAGATGTCATTTGGATAGATTGAACCTGCTGTCAAGCATTGACCTGCTTCAACTGTATCTCCGTTTTTGACGGAAAGAATTGTTTTGTTCTTTGGTGGGGTCATATATTTAACTTCGCCTTCGGAACTGTCAACAATAATTCTGTATCTTTCGCCAGCGTCTTCAATTTTCACTTTGCCAGCGACTTCACTGATAATTGCTTCACCTTTTGGTCTGCGTGCTTCAAAAATTTCTTCAACACGAGGAAGACCTTGCGTGATATCTGCTTCAACGGAAACACCACCAGTGTGGAATGTTCTCATTGTAAGCTGCGTACCTGGTTCGCCGATACTTTGAGCAGCGATTGTTCCAACTGCCTCGCCTACGCTAACCATTTGGTTGGAAGCCATGTTTCTTCCATAACATTTTGCACAAACACCTTGTTTTGCTTTGCAAGTAAGAAGTGTTCTGATTGTAACTTGAGTTATGCCAGCGTCAACAACTGCTTTTGCTTGTTGTGGAGTGACCATTTCGTTTGCTTTGACGATAACTTCGCCAGTTTTTGGATTGACGATATCGTTAACTGTAACACGGCCAGAAATTCTGTCTTCAAGTTTTTCAATAACTGTTTTATCTTTGACAAGGTCTGTAACGACAAGACCTTTTGGTTGTTCGCCAAGTGAAGCAAAACAGTCTTCTTCTGTTACAACAACTTCTTGAGCAACGTCAACAAGCCTACGAGTTAGATAACCAGAGTCAGCTGTTTTAAGAGCGGTATCAGCAATACCTTTACGTCCACCACGGCTTGACAAGAAGTAGTCGATTGGAGTTAGACCTTGGATAAAGCAAGTCTTAACTGGAATATCTATCTTTGTTCCTGAAGCACTGGACATAATTCCACGCATGCCGCACAACTGGTTAATCTGACCAGCCGAACCACGAGCACCAGAGTCAGCCATCATTCTGATTGGGTTCAATCTGTCGAGGCTGTTCATAACGACTTTGCCGACTTTTTCTGTTGTTTCGTTCCAAATTGTAACGTTTTTGGAAATCTTTTCGTTGAAAGCAATAAGACCACGTCTAAATGCTTTTTCATTTTCAAGGACTCTTGCTTCAGCTTCCTTAATGACTTCTCTCTTTTCAGCTGGTTCTTTCATGTCATAAGCGTTAACAGTAAGAGCGCCGATTGTGGAATATTTGTAGCCAAGTTCCTTAATTTTGTCCAACATAACAACAGTTGGAGTTGAACCCAAAGCGTTGTATGTTGCACCAACAATTTTGCCAAGTTGTTTTTTGCCAACAACTTCTTCTATTTCATATCTCAAAGCATTTGCTTTAAGATTTCTGTCAACAAAACCAATACATTGTGGCACGCAACGGTTAAGCAAAATTTTACCAACAGTTGTTTCCACTCTGCCTGTAATTTTTTCTCCGTGGAAATCTATAGTTCTTCTGACATAAATCTTGGATTGAAGTTCAAGGTTTTTGGTTTGATAAGCCATAATTGCTTCATCTTCGTCAATGTATGAACTGCCTTCGTTCAAAGCTCCTGGCTTGTCGATTGTAAGGTAATAGCAGCCAAGAACAATGTCTTGTGCTGGTGTCATAACTGGGTTGCCGTCAGCTGGTTTTAGCTTCTGCTCTTGCTTCAAGTGACAATGGAACGTGAACTGACATTTGGTCACCGTCGAAGTCTGCGTTGAAGCCAACACAAACAAGTGGGTGAAGTTTGATAGCTCTGCCTTCGCAAAGTACTGGTTCAAAGGCTTGGACACCAAGTCTGTGAAGAGTTGGAGCACGGTTCAAAAGGACTGGGTGGTCCTTAATAACTTCGTCCAAAACGTCCCAAACAACTGGTTTTTCTCTTTCGATAATTCTCTTTGCACTCTTTATGTTGTGTGACTCGTTCATTTCAACAAGTCTTTTCATAATGAATGGCTTAAAGAGTTCAAGCGCCATTTCTTTTGGAAGTCCGCATTGATAAATCTTAAGTTCTGGCCCAACGACAATAACGGAACGACCTGAATAGTCAACACGTTTTCCGAGCAAGTTTTGACGGAAACGTCCTTGTTTGCCACGAAGCATTGCTGTCAAACTCTTAAGATCTCTTGCTTTTGGTCCTTGAATTGCTTTGCCACGTTTGCCGTTTTCAATAAGAGCGTCAACTGCTTCTTGAAGCATACGCTTTTCGTTTCTGACAATAACATCTGGAGCACCAAGTTCGATAAGTTTTTTAAGACGATTATTTCTGTTGATAACACGTCTGTAAAGGTCGTTTAGGTCGCTTGTTGCAAAACGTCCGCCATCAAGTTGTACCATAGGACGCAAATCTGGTGGAATGACTGGAATGACATCCAAAATCATCCATTCTGGCTTATTGCCACTCTTTATAAAGTCGTCAACAGTTTCAAGACGTTTGATTGCTTTAAGTCGTTTTTGCCCTTTGGAAGTCTTGACGATTTCTTTAAGTTCTGCATATTCCTTTTCAAGGTCAACTTCGGAAAGAAGTTGTTTGATTGCTTCCGCACCCATGCCTGCCTTAAAGGAGTTTGGGCCATATTCGTCCAAAGCATCACGATATTCCTTGTCGGAAATAACTTGTTTGTATGCAAGTGGGGTGTCTTTTGGGTCAAGAACTATATAATTTACATAATATAGAACTTGCTCCAAAAGTTTTGGAGTTATGTCTAGGATTGTGCCAATTCTGGAAGGAATGCCTCTGAAGAACCAAATATGGCTGACTGGAGTTGCAAGTTCAATATGCCCCATTCTTTCACGTCTAACTTTGCTGCTTGTAACTTCCACGCCGCATTTGTCACAGATGACGCCTTTGTAGCGAATTCTTTTATACTTTCCGCAATGACATTCCCAGTTTTTTCTAGGCCCAAAAATACGTTCACAGAACAAGCCATCTCTTTCTGGCTTTAAAGTTCTGTAGTTAATAGTTTCTGGTTTTGTTACTTCGCCATAACTCCATTCTCTAATTTTTTCTGGCGAAGCGATGCCTATTTTCATTGAATCAAGGTTGTTTAGTTCAAACATAAGAATCTCCTTATTTTCTTTGCATCAAAAATTTTATTCAAAGTCGTCAAACAGTGAGTTTTCATCAAAGTTGTCAAACGAGTCGTTTTCAGCATTAACTGCTTCTTCTTCAGAAACAATGTCTGAAGTTGTTGGGGTGTCGTCAAGGTTAAGTTCAATGTCTTGACTTGGTTCTTTTGACTTGATAACAAATGGTGCTGGTTCAAGTTCATCGTTTGTAAGTTCGCTGATTGACACTTCTTGTTGTTCTTCAGTTAGGATTCTTATATCAAGCCCCAAACTTTGGAATTCTTTTATCATAACCTTAAATGACTCTGGGATGCCTGGTTCGGCGATTGGGTAGCCTTTGACAATTGATTCATAGGTTCTATTTCTGCCAGTGACATCGTCTGACTTAACTGTAAGCATTTCTTGTAGCAAGTGAGAAACACCATATGCTTCAAGCGCCCACACCTCCATTTCACCAAATCTCTGACCACCAAACATTGCTTTACCACCCAAAGGTTGTTGAGTGACCAAAGCATATGGTCCAGTGGAACGAGCGTGCATTTTGCTATCGACCATGTGGTCAAGTTTGAGCATATACATCACGCCGACAGTAACTCTGTTTTCAAATGGTTCACCTGTTCTGCCGTCATAAAGAACCATTTTCCCGTCTTCTTCAAGGTCGTTATCTTTCATAAGTTGGAAAATTTCGTCAGCGTGTATGCAGTCAAACGCTGGAACAGCAACTTTCCAATTCAATGCTTTTGCAACTTTGCCAAGCAGAACTTCAAGCACCTGTCCTACGTTCATACGGCTAGGAATACCAAGTGGGTTAAGAACGATATCAACTGGGGTTCCGTCTGCCATAAATGGAAGGTCGGAAAGTGGAAGGACACGACTTACGACACCTTTGTTTCCGTGACGTCCAGCCATTTTGTCACCAACGGAAAGTTTACGCTTTTGAGCGACATAAACTTTGACCATTGTGTTGACACCTGCTTCAAGTTCATCTTTATTCTTTCTTGTAAACACTTGAACGTCCACAACAATTCCGCCATGTCCGTGTTGAACACGCAAAGATGTATCTCTAACTTCTCTTGCCTTTTCGCCAAAGATTGCACGAAGAAGTCTTTCTTCTGGGGTGAGTTCAGTTTCACCTTTTGGAGTGACTTTTCCAACCAAGATGTCACCTGTTCTAACTTCTGCACCAATACGGACAATTCCGTTTTCGTCAAGGTTTTTCAAAGCGTCTTCGCCAAGGTTTGGAATATCTCTTGTTATTTCTTCATCACCAAGTTTTGTGCTTCTTGCTTTGCTTTCCTCAACTTTAAGAGTGATTGAAGTGAACAAGTCTTCTCTTACAAGTCTTTCAGAAATCAAAATAGCGTCTTCATAGTTGTAGCCTTCCCAGTTCATGTAGGCGATTGTCATGTTCTTTCCAAGAGCAAGTTCGCCGTCCTTTGTGGAGAAGCCGTCTGCAAGCACATCGCCTGCTTCAACTCTTTGATTTTTGATAACTGCTGGTTTTTGATTTATGCAAGTATCTTGGTTCGTTTTTGTAAATTTGATAAGATTGTAGCAATCTGTTTCGCCATCATCATTTTTAACTCTGATTTCGGTTGCTGAAACATATGATACATAACCTGCTTTCTTTGCAAGCACCATTGCACCAGAGTCAACGGCAATTTTATGTTCGATGCCTGTTGCAACAATAGGTGCTTCGGTTCTGATAAGAGGCACAGATTGACGTTGCATGTTAGAGCCCATAAGCGCACGGGCTGTATCGTCATTTGCAAGGAATGGGATAAGTGCTGTTGCAGCAGAGATAAGTTGTCTTGGAGAAACGTCAACATAGTCAACTTCGTTTGCTGGCACTTCGATAATTGCGTCTTTTCTTCTAACAATTACACGAGGGTTTACAAATCTGCCCTCTGGGGTTAGTGGTTCGATTGCTTGTGCAATGCAGCAATTTTCTTCTTCGTCTGCCATAAGATAGACGACTTCGTTTGTAACAATTCCCTTTTCTTTGTCAACAACTTTAAGTGGTGACATAAGGAAGCCATATTCGTTTACTTTTGCATAGGTCGCAACGGAGTTGATAAGACCAACACCTTGACCTTCTGGAGTTTCAACAGCACAAATTCTGCCATAGTGAGAATAGTGAATATCACGAACTTCTGCAGTTGCTCTTTCTTTCTTAACACCGCCAGGTCCAACAGCGGAGATTTTTCTCTTTTGAGTAAGTTCACTTACTGGGTTAACTTGGTCCATAAGTTGTGAAAGTTGTGAACTTGCTAAGAAATCTTTGAGAGCCTTGTTGACTGGTCTTGCGTTGATAACTGATGCTGGACTGACTGTTGACAAGTCTTGTGCTTGCAAAGTTTCACGAATGACGCCAGCAAGTTTTGTGATGCCGCTTCTGAAAGCACCTTTCATAAGTTCGCCAACTGTTGCAATACGTCTGTTTGCAAGGTGGTCGATGTTGTCAATTTCGCCAATGCCTGCGTTCAAGTCAAGATGATAACTGATTGTTGCAAAGATGTCGTCCATTGTAAGTTGGAAGTTCATAAGTTCCTTTGCATGATCTCTTATTGCTTGAAGTCTTTCATCTTTTGTCTTGTATTCTTGAAGGAGTTTTTGAAGGGTTGGATAATAGACCATTTCAAGAACGCCAAGTTCTTTTTCGTCACATGGGAAAATTGCAGAAAGTTCAACACGATTGTTACCCACTATTTTATGTGGGACAAACTTGTCGCCTTCCATTTGGAATTCGCCACGCAATGTTTTTGCTCTGACCCAAACTTCATTTATGCCAGAATTTTGAATTTTCTTTGCGACATCTCTTGGGATAATTTCCCCGTCTTTAACAATAACTGTGTTGCCAATTTTGATATCGCCATATGCTGTTTCGCCAGTGATACGAGTTGCGATTGAAAGTTTTTTGTTAAGTTTGTATCTTCCCACACGAGCAAGGTTGTAATATTGATGTGTGAAGAACAAAGAGTTTATATAGTTATAAGTTGCTTCGGCACTTGGCACTTCTGTTGGACGCATTTTTTTGCTGAGTTCAATAAGTGCTTCTTCTTGAGTTTCTTGCATTTCCTTTTCAAGAGTTGACTTGATAAGTGGATTGTTGCCAAAGATGTCCAAAATTTGTTTTGAAGTGTAGCCAAAACACTTTAGGAATACACCCAAAGTTACTTTGCTGCTTCTGTCAACAACCATTTTCAAAACGTCAGAAACATTTTGTTCAATTTCAAGCCATGTTCCATGAGTTGGAATAATGGTGCCGTTGAATAGATATTTACCAGTCTTGTCTTGCTCTTTGCCAAAATAGGCACTTGGGCTACGAACGATTTGACTGACAATAACCCTTTCAATGCCGTTAATGATAAAAGAACCTTCCTCTGTCATAAGAGGAACATCGCCCAAGAAAACATCTTGTTCGGTCACTTCGCCGTCTTCTCTGTGGACAAGACGAACACGTGCTTTAAGAGCGACAGAGTATGTAATACCCTTTCTTTTGCACTCTTGTTTAGATTGTTTTTTTGTTGGGTCCAAAGTGTAGTCAACAAAATAGATTTCAGCCTTTCCACTGTAATCCATAATTGGAGAAAATTCTTCCAAAACTTCTGCTATGCCAGTTTCCAAAAATTCTTTATAAGAGTCCTTTTGGATAGCAAGAAGATAAGGCATCTCGATTGGCTCTTCAATCTTTGAAAAATTTATCCTTTCTACATTGCCATATTTTGTTTTTTTCATTGCAAGACTTTTTTGTGCCATTTTTGCTCCTTAATAAAATGTTTGTTTATCGTTGTTTTTGGGAATAATATAAATAAGATTGCATGAATGTTTATAAATGTTTTTATCAGAATTTACAAAAAAAAATTATGCTTGATAACTCAATTCAACTAACACTAAACTAAATTAAAAAACATAATTTTGACATGCAGATACCTTCTTTTATTTGATTAAATCCTACAAAAAGCAGCAATATAACAGTTTATCGTAACTCAGAGTTTATCACAAGGGGAAAATTAAGTCAATAGTTTTTTCAAAAAAATTTTATTTTGTCAAGTATTTTTTGCAATTTTCTCCAATTTTGGCAAAAAATATCACTATTTTCTCCCCAAAAACTATGTTACATAACAAAAATATCACACTTTTCCACATATTTCAATGTTAAATTTGCACAAAAATTCATTTTTTTTGTGGACAACTTCATTTATTTTTTATTTTAAATGATTTGTTTTTAGATTTAATTAAGTCGTTATATTTGATTGAGAGAAGCACTGCTCTTTATCTATTTGTTTTTTTAGCGGCTTTAAACTCAAACTAATAAACTTTTTTCTCATTATATTGACATCAAGTTCTATTTCTTATTTTTAATCTCAAACGACCTTCACTCTTATTTCTTATTTCTTATTTCTTATTTCAAAAAAATATCCCCCATTTTGGGAGATATTTTTTATTTTTTGACCACTGTCACAAATATGCACACTGCATCTTTTACATAGTTTGCAATTTCAACTGTTACACTTTCACTTGTGCCAAAGTCTGTTTCTTGTGTTACAACTTCCCTTGTGCCGTCAAGTTTTAAGATTGTAAGTGTTATTGCCTCCATTTCGCTATCTTTTGCAACTTCAAGTGAATAGTTCCCGTCAGTATCTGCCAAAAGTCCACGGAAAGTGTTGCCTTGTTCTTGATAGACAAGTGGGGATCTTGACCCATCATCTTTTTCTACAAGAGAAATATTTGCTGCAAACACACTTGTAAGCGCAATGTATGCTTTTTGTGATTTGAGGTGAATGGCTGAAGAATTGCCTGACCAGTAAGTTGGTTGGAACAATGTTTGGTCTGCTGAGTTAATTGAGAATTTGGTGAAATCTGATGAGTAAATAGTTGCATTTTTATCAATAGCTGGGTCAGATAGTCCTATGCCCGTTGTTGCCGAACCAAAGTTGCCTGCACTGTCAAACATAACACTTACATCACCACTAAAGTTGTCTTTATCTCTTGAATATCCAATGATGCCGCCGACTGCAATGTTTTTGCCCGTTAGAACATCTTGATAAGTTGAAGATTGAGAGATTGTGTGGGTTATTGTTCCGCCGATTGATATGCCGACAATTCCGCCAATGTATGAGAACACGCTTCCGCTTGAAGTTTCACCTTTTATAGATGAATTCAAGCAACTTTCAACATATCCTGTGGAGTGGCAATTTCTCATTGTGCCATAGAACATATATCCAACAATTCCGCCCACTGCGTCAAACAATGTGGAACTTGTCTTTATTGCTCCAGAGTTTTGACACGCTTCAATAGCCATTTGATTTGCCAAATATCCTGCAACACCACCGCCATAAACATTTGCTGGCTGACTGCCAACAGACATTGCGACAACATTGCTTTCGTTTGTGCAGTAGGACATTCCCGCCAAGGTTGCTTCGCTGTTGTAGTTTGACATAAAGCCAACAATTCCGCCAGCGAACACTCTTTCTGACAAACTTATTCCGCCAATGTTAATTGAAACATCTTTGAGTTTTGAAGCACCAGAAGTTGAGTCTTCCTCATAAATTCTTGTGCTATAGTCGCTGAGGTCAATGTAGTTTTCGCCTGCAGAAAGTGTTTTTGTAGAAGGTCTGCTTATGATGTTTTCCATTTTGTATTGGATAGTTCCAGAAACATAACCCGCAACACCGCCAACATACACTTTGCCAACATTCTTTGCAAGGACTGCTGTTGAAACTGAAATATTTTTGATTGTCGTGTTGTTCGCATAGCCGACAACTGTTCCAACAAACATATTTGCTGTTGATGTCGAACTTTCCACTTTGACAAATGCGTCTTTTACATATCCGTTTATGATATATGCGTTGCTTGTCCAGCCGAACAGTCCAGCATAAGTGTAACTTAAGTTGTCGATTGTAAGACCACTTATTGTATGTCCGTTAAGGTTGAACACACCGCAGAAAGCCGTTTGCTCGCTTTGACCTATTGGAGTGAAGAAGCGTCCAGAGAGGTCAATGTTTGCTGTGAGGATAAACTCACAATGAGCCGACCTCATTCCACTGTTAACTGCAAGCGATAGCCATGCAAGTTCTTGAGGGGTAGAGATAAGATAAATTTGATTTATGCTAGAGTCTTTGCTTGATAGTTCTTGAGCGCCTAGAACTTCTTCAGCGAACATAATATCATTTGCGTCTGCTGCCGCTCTTACTCTTGACTTGTATCCGTCAATTTGAGTGGAGAAACTGAGAAGTGAGTCACATTCTGTGTTTTTCCATTCTAGTCCCACGCCACGAAGTGAAGGATAAAGTTCACCTTTTGAGCCTTGTGGGTTGAGTGAATATTCTTTTGCCCAAATTGTAGATTTTTTGCCGTCTGAAGTGGAAGAGGTGAGATTGTCAAACACTGGGGTCACACCTTCGCCGTCAACTTTCTTCATTTCGCCGTCAACAATTTCAAACAATGCTGGGGTTGCGGTCAATTCTTTTCCGCCATTTGTACAAATGTTAAACACATTTACAAGTTCTCCGTTTTCTTGACTGCCAACAACCATAACTGTTTCGCTTGGCTTTGATGGACTGCCAATGCTTACAAGTCCGTTTGTCCCGTTGTAGCAATTTACAACTGAAGAATTTTTAAGATTTGCCACCAGCCCGCCAACACATTGTGTTCTTTCAGTCAATTTTGCATTTGCTTCAACTGGAACATTGTTGTAACTTGTGTGAAGTCCAAGTTTCGCTGATTGTGTGTCAAGACTGTTTTCAAGGTTGCAAACTATGCCGCCTGCAACAAGGTCGCCCACAATGCCGCAACTTTTTGCTTCGCCAATTTCTGTGTAAACATTTTGGATAAGTGTGTTATTGGCTTTTGCAACAACACCCGCTGCGTTGTTCACATTTTTAACGATAGGAGAAATTACGCCAAGGTTTGCAATTTTGGAATTTCTAACCACGCCAAACAATCCGCCAAGTTTCAAATCTTTAATGCCACTTAAAACAACTGCTGAGCCGTCAACGGTCATGTTATACACTGAGTAGCCGCCACCTTCAAATGTTCCTTCGAATGGGAATTCTTCTGTCCCGATTGGAATCCACAATTTGTTTGAAAGGTCGATTGCGTTTCTAAGTCTAAACGTCTTGCCTTTTGTGTCAAGTGTGCCAGAATTTGAAAGAAGTGCAAGTTTTGCAAGTTGTTCTGGAGTGTCAATAACATAATCTCCGCCAACTTGAACCATATCTTCAACACTGTCTGTCCAAATGGTGTTTGGAGAGTTATTGGCAAGTGTTGGATACCAAGTTGCATATTTCCATTCCCAAGTTGCCTTGCCAACACCGTTTCCAAAGTTCCAAATTGCTTCGCCCTCTGGATTGTAAGTGCTTTCTTCTTTCAGCGTTGTGGAAATTCTGCCTTTTGCAAATTTTTCTTCTTCATAATTGGCTGGAAGTTCGCCGCCAAGCCCGTCTTGAGTTTGCCCGTCCATAACTGCAGTGCCACGAAGGAAGAAGTTTGCAAATGTCGAAACTGCTTGTGCTTCGTCAACAATATTTTCTGGTCTGTAAATTAGGCTTGTGTTTGCTGTGTAGTTTGTAATTGCTCCAGTCAGGCATGCGCCTTCCCCACTTTGAGTGGAAATTTGTCCTATGGAAAGCGTGTTTTTGATTACAACATGATTTGTTGCTCCCTCGCAAAGTCCAGCAATTCCCGCAACATAGCCTACGCCGCCGCAGGTTGTTGTAACCTTGCCCGAGTTGTAGCAATCTGAAACAGCTATCACGTCCGAGCCTTCCGCACAAGACATAACACCCACAAGTCCAGCGACATATGCCGCATCGCCACCTTTTGAAGTGAATGTGATATTTTTAGCGTTGTAACTTTCGATTAAATTTCCCGAGAGCAAGCCAGCAATTCCGCCAACATAACTATCAAGTCTTGTAACCAAGTCACACACCACCGTCACATCTTCTTCATTTGACATTTGTGACATGCTTGTTATTGCTTCACCAACGTTTCCACCAACATACATCTTTGACCTTGTGTCTGTTGTATTTCTGTTGGAGTTTACAACGGAAACTTTGCCTTTGTTGAACATTCCAGCACAACTTGTTGTGTTCAATTTCCCAAACAAGCCGCCAGCCCAAATATTTGCTGCGTTTGTTGTAACATTTACATTGCCATAGTTTTTAAGGTCGCATGAAATTTTAACATTTTCTGCACAACCCACTATGCCACCAGCATAAAGGTTTATTTTATGAGGGTTTTCTCCAAAGTGATTGTTGTGAGTGCTTTGTGCTTGAATAGTGCCATTGTTTGCAGTTTCAACGCCTTCTGGGTTTTTGATTTCGCCGCTGGTCATTTGTCCTACAAGCCCGCCTACATAAACATTTTGTGCGTCATAGTTGTTACTTGATTTTACTTCAGCATAATTTATACAACCCTCGAATGTAGATTTTGTAGCCTGCCCTACAAGTCCACCTGCGTAACTGTCACCAATAACATTATTTCTGTTTGCTATGCCAGAGCATTTTGAATTTTCTGCATACCCCGCAAGTCCGCCTGCATAATTACCTTTTGTTTCGCCGCCCAAAAGTGTAAGCGAGGAAATTGCTGCACCTGATAGATAGCCAAACAGTCCTGCATATTCAACTTTTGTTTCCTCTGATTTCGCAAGAGAATTCTCGTCAACGGAAATATATTTTATTGTGCGTCCTTGTCCAATGAATTTTCCCTTAAATGGGTGAGCTGCGTCTTTCCCAATTGGAATCCAATACTTGCCGCTTAAATCAATGTCTGCTATAAGTTTAACTTCTTGATTTGCATAATCGTTTCCGCTATTCACAAGGTATGCAAATAGTGCAAGATCCTCTGCAGTTTTTATCTCTGTTATAAGTCCAGTTTCTCCAGTTGTTCTGAAGTCTTCCCACACATAAGTTTCTGCATATTCAATGTTTTGTGGATATTTGCTTTCAAATGGGATAACGCCCGAATAGAAATCGTTTGCAAAAATCCAATAACCACTATCAAATGACTTAAATGCTGATTTCTTTGCTGAAGAAATGAGAGAATATGTTGTTTCAAGTGGGTTGTCTGGGTTTTGACTTTGCTTTAGAAATGTTGCTTTTGAAGAATTGTCTTCAACCACCACGCCGTCATATTTGTAAGTCAAAATAACTTTTGAAACATACCAAGTTTTATCCACCTCTGCTTGTGCCACATGAATTGTAATGTCAACAATCTTCCCACCGTCTGGAAGGTCAACTCCACCCCACACTGCAAGCATTTCTTCTGAAAGTCTGTAGATTTTTGAGTCCTTTTCAACTTCTGTCCATAATGAAGTTGGTTTGTCATCCTCAAATTCAAACAACTTAAGTCCGTTTAGAATGAATGTGCTTTGATTGGTCAATAACCCAACTTCTGCAAAACTATTCGCACCATTTTTGATAGCCCCAGTATTTTCAATGCCGCCATACAAAGCAATGTCGTTTATCACTTCATTATTTGATTTGTAATCAAACGTTCTATCAAATGTAAATTTTGAAATTGTTGGACGAGCAATATAGCAGAAGGTTGTTGTAGCGGTTTCTGGAGTTATTTCCTTTGTTTCATTCTTTGTTGCGTCAACCACCATTGTTCTTGTTGGAAGCTTTGATAAATCATTGTATCCAACAGTATAAAATGTGTTTTCTCCGCTAGCCTCAATATTATAATTTCCAAAAGCTTTAACTAGGTCATCGTCTTCGCCCATGTGATTATAGTCAACAACTTTTTGTATGCCCGTAACAACTGTGCCGTCTTCATACTTGTATTCATATTTTTCATACACAACGCCAAAGTGTTCTGCGAACCATGTATATTCAACTGGCTTGTCAGTGTTATTCGAATGATACCATATGCCACTTTCAAATGAACCAGTATAAGTTTCTCTGCTTGATGTAATTTCCAAAATCTTAATCTCATCATAGAAACCTTCATCTTGTGAGAAGTCTTTGTTTCCAGTTTTTTCAATTTGATAGATAATGTTCTTGTATTCATCACCTTCGCTTGACTTGTCGCTGTAAGTGGTGAATGGAATTCTCTTTATAGTGTAAGAAATGTCTGAAGATTGAGTGCTGACATACAATTCTTGTTGTCCTGCTGGGAACACTGATTGTTGTCCTTGTATGTTGCAGAGAATTGTGTAATTGCTTTCGGAAACATTTTTTGCATAATCAAAAGTATTGCAAGCATAAGCAGCCTTAAGATATCTTTTAGAAGTGCCGTTTGAAATTGCACCGACATAAGTGCTTTGCCCGTCAAACACAATTTTATCTTTCCAAGTGTAAGTTTTTCCATTCTCGTCTGTGTTGTCTATGGTTGAGATAAGTCCAACAAATCCGCCAACTGCAACTTTTGTTATGGCTTCTATTTTTCTTACATATTTGTCATAATCTTCATATAGCCAGTTGTTTTCTGCCACGCAGTTTGAAATTCTACAAATAACTTGACTGCCCTCTGCAAGATTATAGCCAGTGAGAGCCAAGTGTACGTCATCATCTTTCATCATTGCCTTTTCGGAGAATGATGACTCTGGAGAAGCAATCATTTCTTTATCGTTAATTGTTCCCACAAGACCGCCTATAATTTTGTCACCCATAACAGAGCCAGAAACAATAACATTTTCAATTCCGCCAGCAAGTTGTCTGCCGACAGCCCCTCCAACGATTGTTGTTCTGGAACTTCTAACATCGATAGCACCTATACAATTTGAAATAAGCCCGCCGTTGTTAAGACCCACCAAGCCGCCTATTGCAACTGTTTGAGTTCCCGCTGCATTGAAGAAATAGTCATATTGAGCAAGAGTCGATTTGCCGACTGAAACTGTCGAGTCATTTTCATCAACGTTTCTTGCAGACGAACTGAGGAGGATTCCTCTATTTTCGCCAACAATTCCGCCACCATAGAATTGTGCTTTGACAAAACTTGTGTCGTTTGACTCAACTTGAACGTTGACATAGTTTGCGATTGTGTCCGTTCCCAAAAGTCCAAACGCTGTGCCAACTACACCACCTAGGAATGCATTGCCAGATAGAACTGTAACATTGCTTGCATTGTAGTTTTTCTTTGTTGCCTTGTCCACAACGCTTGTTGCGTCAAACACACCCACAACGCCACCAACATAAGAGCAACTGCTCAAATTCGAGTTCTCTTTCAAATACAAACGCACTGCTTCTGACGCATCGCCCGAAGCGTCAAATGTTGAAATAACTGAAACATCGGTTGTTATGTCTTTTATTATAACATTTCTGCCAATGTAGCCTGCAAGTCCGCCAACGACATTTCGTCCTTGAACTGGAGCATAGCCGCCGTCTGCAGCGGCGATTGAAATATTGTTGAAAAGAACTTTTTTGTCCGTTTTGACTGACGTTCCTGTAACAATTCCCGCAAGAGCGCCGACATATGGGTGAACATTTGACACTATTTGAACAATTCCAAGTTTAAGGTTTGAAATAATTGTATCTTTCTTCTCGTCTGAGGTTATTTTTGCAAACATTCCAAATGCTTCTTTGTCCACTTGGTCTGCTTGCCACCTGTTATATGACATTGAAAGGTTGTCTATTGTCATGTGATTGCCTTGCAAGACACCAGTGAAATTTGTCTTACTTGTTGACAAGAATTCGCCGTCAAGGTCTATGTCGCAAATAATTCTGAAATATTTGTCAAGGTTGTCATCGCTTGAAACTGTGTTTGTTAAAGCATACACCAAAGAATCTCTGTCATAAATTGTAACTGGGTTTGTTTGATTGCCACTTGCGAAAGAAATGCCCGACACGTCACCCTTGTAATAGTATGTGATGTTGTTTTCGTCAAGGGTGTAGTAAGTTATGCTTGAAATGAAGTTATTTTCATAGTCAAATGTTACAGTTATTGTGTCATTTGCTCTGAAGTTTGTGTCTTTTGGGTTTTCGTCATTTATGCTTCCCTCTTGAATGTCAAGCACACGCTTGTCTTCGCCATATTCTGCAACTGGGTTTACATAAGTCGTCTTTCCGCCGTCCTTTACAACTTGATAAGTTATAACAAGGCTTTCGTAATTTCCGTTTGCCGTTTCAACTGCTGGATAGATAAAGTCCACAGTATCTCCGTTGTCTTGTTTTGAGAAAAGAAGTTTGCCCGATGAAGAACTTGTGTAATCTGTTATGCTTGGGTCATTATCTCTTTTTGCTGACTTCCAATCCGAAGTGGATTGAAGTGCAAAAATTTGAGTGTAGCCTGTGTAATTTTTCTTTTTGCCCAAATAATCTCTTTGAGAAATTGTCCTAACCAGCGTTGAAGCCAAAACTGGCTTGCCTTCAATAATTGCCCATGTGTAGCCGTCAACATAACTATATTTGTCATCATTTGCATATTGTCCGTCTGAATTGTAAACCAAAGATAGGTCATAATTTGTAAAATACGTGTGAGTTGCGAAGTTTGCAGTTGAAAGTTCCACCGCTTTTTTGTTCGCTGGAGTTTTTGCTGGGTCTGATTGACCTTCTATATAGAAGTTTGTGTTCTCCCATTTATCATTTTTTGTTCTGTCATTTAGGAAGAAGCAATCGTTCAAAACACCATTTATGCACACTTCTGTTGAAAGAAGAGTTTTTGGTCCAGCGAAAGGATAGGCTGTTGTGTTGTTATCCCCTGCTTTTTTGTAACTTATGGAGTAACTTCTTGAAATTATGCTGCTTGCTGAGTCCACATAAACAAAGCCTGCAATAGCACCCGAAGAACTGAGCCAAATGTTTGAATAGCAATCGGAAATTGTGCCGTTGTTGCTATACACAAATCCGCCCACAATGCCCGCACGAGAAACAATGCCCGAGCCAGTGTTTCTTATGTCCTTATCATTTTCAGAACGTCTGCCTTGAACGTAGCACTCCAAAATTTCGCCGTTATTTGTTTGAACAAAGCCGCCAACACCCTCTTCTTTTGAGTTGTGTTCAATGGAGCCAGATTCAAAATAGCTTGCAACAATTTTGCCACCATTTGTTCCTACAAAGCCGCCAACCTTGCCATAACAATAGATGTCAAAGCCGTCATAAGTTTTTTCATCATTTTGTTTTGTCTTGCTGCGGAACAACTTTGCACCAACTGAGCTGTTTGTTATATAACCTGTTTTTTCATTTGTCCCAACAAGTCCGCCAACAAGGCTTGTTGCTGTGCCACCGCTTACAACATCAGACGAATTGATTTCAATCTTCACTCCGCCCAAAACGTTTGCATTTGTAATGACGCCTGCATTTGAACTTGCAATTCCGCCAAAGGTTACACTGCTTGCATTTGGAAGAGATATTCTCAAACTTTCCAAACTTGGCTCCAAGATTTTTATCGTTTCGCCTTTGCTCTCAAAAATTTCTTCTGTGACATTTGGAGTGTAATAGACTGTTGTGTTTTGAATAACAATTTGTTTCTTTTCTCCTGACACCTCTACATCGCTTTCAATCTTTTCAAAAAGCCCAAGATTTATGCTGCCAGTTGAAGAGGAGTTGTAGGAGAAACTTTTGATAAATATAACTTTGTTATTGCCGTCAAACGAGCCAATCTTTGTTGAAAGTGGGGTGTAATTTTCAAGGACAATGTCGTTTACAAGTCTATAGTCCTTGCCCTCTTGCATGCTTATGAACTCGTCTGCCGTTGAAACTGGAATTGCGTTTCTAAGTTCAGTTGCATACACGAACATCACATCAAGAGTTTGAGTAAATTGTTTTATTTTGTCATAACTTTCTGTCAAATAGTCGCAAACATTTGGAACGCCAGCAGATTTACTTTCAAGAGTATTTTTTGCTGAATAGGAAATTTGAGAATCAAAGATGATGTTGAATGTTCTGTTTGCTCTCAAGCCATAAAGTGCAAAATAATCTTTAAACTTTTCTACACCAAATGTTTCTTCAAGATATTTGTTGCCGCTTACAAGTTGCGAACCATCTTCGCTTTTGAACACACCTGAAATAGTCCCTTGTTTGTCCGTTGCAACTTTTGCAACCGAGTCTGCAAAGTCGTTAAGATAATCAACAAAATATTGTTTTACTTCATATCCTGCGTTTGTAAGATTTTTGTAAAGGCTGTCTTTTTCTCTTTCACCCGCTTTTGAGCCAATGTTTTGATACCAATCGTCATACCAACTATTCTCTGCATTTACGCTATCGTCATAGTAAGCGGAAACATCAAGTTTTAGTGGAGTTGTTGTCGCAACTTTAACTTTTAGGCTGTTATTTTCTGCATTTTGGACAGAAATATTTTTAACAGTGAACAATGTAACAACAAACTTAACTTCATAACTATAAGTTTGCTTGTTATTTGTAATTTCGCCACGCAAAGTTACTGTTTTTCCAACAAGGTCAGTATTAAATATTTCGCCATATTTTAGAACTTGAACATAATATTTGCCATTTTCTTTTGTTGGCTCCAAGGATTCCTTTATGTCTGAGAAATTGGCATAAGCATTTCCTCTTTCATCAACTGCCGAAAGTGACCATTTTATGTTGTCAGAATAGTTTATTGTTTCAACTGAAAGTTCGTTCTTTGTGTTTATTGGAAGATAATACAAGGTGTCATTATCGTCTTTGAGCAAATTCTTGTCAAAACTGAATGTTATGCCTGGTTTCTTGAGTGTGTAAACTGTTTCTTCTTTTGTAAGAATAACAGTGCCTTGCTCATTTATTATTTCAATTTTAATTACAAATTGAGTGCCTTCTGTAACTGTTGAATCAGTGAATAGTTTGAAGAAATAACTTCTTGCATAAGAATACACTCCGCTATCGTTGCTGAGAAATGTATCTTGCCCAACAGACTTATGAACAGTCAAACTCTTTCCGTCCGCTCCTATAACTGCCACACTTGCATTGTCAACAAATTGTTTGCCATGTTCATTTTTAAGGTCAAGAGTTATTGGTGACATAAATAGCAAGTCGCCAGTTGAAGAAGTGTATGAAAGCCTGACATTTGAATAGTTTGTTACATAAGGATAGACTTCAACCCCAAGCACTGCTGGCGAATCGGCAAGTCCAGAATAGATGTATCCGCCACTGCTCTTTTGTGGGAAGTCGTCATAGTCTGCATAGACATTTGTGTAAACACTTTTAACTTCGTTTTCGCCAATAATCTTAACATTGACCGACACTAGAACTGAAGCATTTATGCTTGAATGGAAGTTAAATACATAATTTTTGTCTTGTTTTATGCCTGCAAGTTTATCTTTGAACCAAACTGTGAATGATTGAGAGATTTTTCTAAGCCCTGTTTTACCACGAGTTTCCGTTGGGCCAACAACCTCCACTTTGCCCACTTCGTCAACAAATTCATATTGATATTCCCCAACATTTATGCCAAGGTCATCCGACAGTCCCAAAAGATTGTCAAGAATAATTTTGTCGTCAACGCTGTCTGTTGCCATGCCTATTGTGAAGGACAATGTTTGAAGTTGATTCATAACAAAGTTTGGTTGAGTGTTGTTTGATAGAGCAATAGAGGTTGCCCCGTGAGTTATTGAAAGATAGAAATTTGTTGAGTGTTCTTCAAGCAAGAAATTTTTTCTTTCGCCGTCAACCACTTGATAAATATATGGCACACATTTGATATTGAGTTTTGCCCCGTCTGGAATGGCAAGAAGTGGAATGAATGACGCAAATGTTGCATCAATATTGACATAATACTTTTCAATTTTGCCATTTGAAACAACTGAACTCCATTGTTTTGAGCCGATTGTGAAAATGTTTCCGATGCTTGTTGCTGTTCCGTTTAGGTTTTCGATAATTGGATTTATGTCATCGCTTGCAACTTCAAAGCGAAGCCCCACGTTATCCATTGCACGAAGATTTACCTCTTCGTCCGAAATTTCTACAACAAATTCTGGATTTGCATAAACTGTTTGCGTTTCAGAAAGCAGAAGGTCTATGCCCAAGTTTTCGCTAAGTGGAGCGGTGAAACTTGTGTTTGCATAAATATTAACATCACTTAGTCCATAGCAAAGGATAATTTGAACTTTCGCATTGTAAGTTGAGTTTTGCGAACTGAGCATTGATGAAATGGTGAGTGTTACAGTTTCGCTTCCCTCTTTGCCGATTGATTTTACAATAATATTTTCGCCCGACACTTCAAGCAGGTCTGAACTGCTTTGAACAATAAGTTTGTTTGATTTTGCCCCGCTTGGAGAAACTGTTATATCCAATAGTTCGAGCAATTTTGTTGTGTTTAGTGTTGTAAGAATGGAAGAAGAAACTAAATTTTGTTCATCCATTGCAAAGAACAACATTAGAGTTTTGTCGTCAAGTTTTACAAACTTCCAACCTTCATTGCTCAAAACATTATCTCTTGTCACAACATTAACAGTTACTGGTCCCAAAACAAATAATGGTTCAGTTTTTGTGACAGTTGTTTCGCCAACTTTCACATCATATGAGATGTAAAGCATTGGAAGTCCAACAACTTTGCCGCTTGCGTCTTTTTCCGCTTTCCATGGAAGTTGTGCTAAACTGCTCTCAAATTTTGCATTTATTTGTTCCGCAAATTGTGTTTCTGAATAACTTGTGTTGCCGACAAAATATGTTGGCTTTCCTGCTTTGTCAATAACTTTTGAGAATGACAAAGTGTTGTTTCCAAAGTTCACACCAGCGCCCAAACTTCCCCAAGTCCTTGAAGACCCAGACGCATTTACAACGCCTTTTCCAAAGATATTTGCAACATTGTATTCGCCCTCGTTTGACATATATGAGAAGATGAATGAAGCAATGGAACTTGGCGCCCAAAGATTGACATTTGCTCCGCAAGCGAAGAATTTTGCATGGTCACTGCTTCCCGCAAAGCCGCCCGCAAGACCGTCATTAATTTCGTTGAGATTAAAGCCCGTTGATGTTTCGTTTGCCACAACGTCATAATTGTCTTGATTTGCAAGCCAAGTTGTGCCTTGAGAAGCATATTCGTCATGATAACTTGTAACGGAAAGATATTGTGCATTAACACCAACAAGTTTTCCCGCAAAGCCACCAACTTCGCCTTTTCCCACAACAAAATTTCTTGAGTGTTCGTCACTTACATAATTTTCTGCCCCAACGTCATATAAGCCAACTGGAATATCAGAAACATTCTCGTCAACAACTTCGCTTGATTTCAAGAACCCTCTTGCCGCCCCAACAACTCCACCGACATAATGATGTCCCAAGACATGCGAAGAAGTGTAACTGTAACTTATTGAATAATTGCCGTTTAGGTCAGTTATTTTGCTGTTGAATTTTTCATTTGCAACTGCAAGTCCTGCAATTCCGCCAACATAGTCGCAGTCCTCAGCACTCACATTTCCTTGCACGCTAAGGTTTGAAATTTTGCCGAAGTTTGCCCCAACTGCTCCGCCAACGCCACTTAAAATTCCGTCACCCGCATTTTCCGAGGAATAATCTCTGTCCATTGCAAAAAGTGCTGAGATATTTGCATAACTTTGTGGGATGAAGAATGAAGTATTTTCATTTTCCCCGCCCACGACCAAGTTTTCAAACATTTTAACAATTCGAGAAGGAATGTTATTGATGTTTATGTTATCAAGTGCATTTTCGTTGCCAGAAATTTGAACTGTAATATTTATGTTGCTGTCGTAAGCACTGTCGCCAAAGGACACGCTGTCTGCGTTTTCCCTTGCAAAACTCCCAACAATTTCGCCAAAGTTAATGCCCGCAATTCCGCCCACGGACAAAAGCTCTTTGCCCGTAGAAATGATTGTAACATCGCCAGTTAAACTTCTTGAAGAAGATTGCTTTTCTGAAAGTTCAATTCTTCCAAAGTTAACGCCAGCAATTCCACCAAAAACTGTTTGCTTGTTTGTTCTTAAAATTGCACCAGAGAAACTTGTTGTGCACTCCAAAATTTCGCCAAAGTTAATGCCCGCAATGCCGCCAAATGTAATTTCATTTGCAATGTTTGGTTGAGCAAAGACAAATTTAATATCAATGTCACTCACCTTGCCATATAGTGTTTCAAAAAGTCCAAATGTTTTTGAGGAAATTTGAGAAGGGAGATAAACATTTTCTATTGAATAATATTCATAGTGTGTTGTGGCTGAAGTCTTGTCTTGAACTTCATATCTGCCCGAAAGTTCACCACCAAAGCCATATGCATAATATATTTGACCCGCTCTGTATGCTGTTTGCAAAACATATTGGTCAAGGTTGTTTTTGATGTAATAAACGCCATTTGCAAATTGTTCTTCAGTTATATTTACTTCAAAATATCCACCGATTGAGGAGAATGTTCTTGAACTGTCAAAACGAATGTTGTTTGTTAAAACATATCTCTTTGTTGGGTTTTGTGAAATGTTCAAAAGGTCTTGAACACTTGACACGCTGTATGGCACGTCTTCGCCGTTTTCGACATCAAGCTGAACGACCAAAGTGTTTTTCCAAATATTTAGCAAACTTGAATAATCGACAACTTTTGCATAATATTTTCTGCCGTCTGTGTATTCGTTTGCAACTTCATATACGCCTGCATTTTGAACATAGAACACACCAGAAGTGAAGTCCTCTTTTGAAAGTTCAATTTCCCTCATTTCACCAGAGAAAATTTCATATTGTGCTTTTGAATAAATTTTGTCTTGTGGCAAAACAACAATCAAAATTCTTCCCGCAAGTCCCGTTGGAGAAATTGTCAATGTTGCGTGCATATTAGTTTTGTTTTGAATGGAAGCACTTGCAACACCTCTTGCCGCCACCACATACATTGTCTGTCCGCCAACAGTTACAACTGAAATATTTTGAGTGACTAAAGTTTTGTTGTATGCTTTTTCATTTGCAATTTCAAGAGGAATACTTATATCGCCATCAATATCCATATCTCTAAGACGCAAAGTTGTTTGTCCGTCTGCATAAATGCCTGACACTTGCTCGTGTTTCAAAACAGAGATATTTTTTCTTGCAAAGTGACTTTGTCTAAATTCAACAATCTTAACTTCAATTTGAATTGTCGAGATATTTTTTGTGTTATCTTGAAGTTCAAACCAATATTTTCCACCGAAAACGCCTTCAAAAAGAAGTTTTAAAACGCTATTATCTCCAGAGGTTTTGGTCATTGTGCCATTTGTCACTTCATAAATGCTATCAATGTTTCCGTCAATTCTTATTGTTATATATGATTTTTCTTCAAAAGTCTTTGTTGGTGTTCTGCCCGAAGTTTTGTTAACTTTGACGTCAAAGCCAAAAACATTTTCTGGTGGGTTTGTTGGGTCAAAGGTTATGCCCGACTCAAGTTTTTGTTCATAAGCCACGCTTTGTGGGTCAAAAACTTCAACTCGTGAAAGATTTATATCAATCTCTTCAACTGGAACATAAGAGGACAATGTAAAAGTCCACTCCAAGGTTGTCCCGTCAAGATTTTCTAGTTTAAATTGAACGACATAAGTTTTCCCGTTTGAAAGGTCGCTTGTAAACATAAAGGCATTTGCTTTACAATTAAGTTCAAAGTAGTCGTCAGAGATTTTGCTTGAGCCAGTTGTTCTGCCGTCATGATAAACTGTATAAGGAGTTTTGACTTGCACGTCTTTGCCGCTTGTTATGTCAAAAACAGTGTAGGTCATGTCATATCTTGTTGCGTCATATGGTCTTGTGGTCAAAAGGAAATTGACTTGTTCTTTTGCTTTAACTTTTGCATAAATATTTCTTGTGCCAATGGTGTAGTCGCCAATGCTGCTGTTTGAAGAAATATCCACAATTTCTGCGTCCATGCTGACAACAGGATAATACACATTTACTTCAAGCGAGTAAGTTTGTCTTAAATTTGACGAGCCAAGAGAAATCGCAACATTTTTGCCAACGCTTTGTGGGTCAAGAATAATTTTGCCGCCCTCAACTTTTGCCAAAACGACATTATCTCTAAGTGAAGAAACATAAACATTGCTTAATGTTGCATCAAGTGGAAAAACATTGAGTGTTAAGATTGCAATATAATCTTTTGACAAGTCAAGGTCCAATGAAGCCTTTGCGTTTTCAAAGGTTACATTTTGTCTGTCATAAATAATATAGTCGCCCGTTGTTTCGTCAATTTCTCTGCTTCTTAAAACAAGGTCATAGCCCGTTATTTCGCTTATGCCTTGAAAAAGCGAAAGTTTTATGACACATTCTGCACTAGATTGTTCTTCGCAAGACACAACTTGCATAAACACATCATCACCAATAAACGCTTCGCCCGCTTCTTTTATCTTAAAATAGAAGTTTGTCCCAGCAAGGAATCTATGTCCCTCAAAGCCCGATTGAAGCAAGTTTCCCTCTGCGTCCATTGAGATTTGGAACATATTTAGCACTTCGTCTTCAGAAAGTTTTGAAATAGTGGAACTTCCCGCTTGACGTTTATAGAATTTAATTTGAAATGCCGTTCTGTTGCTTAAAACATTTAGTGGTTCACCAACTGTAAGAGAAATTTTAACACCAAGTGAAGCGTCAAAGTTTGTCATGAGTTCAGCGGCAAAGCAGTTGTCTTCAACAAAGTTTCCTTCAATGTTGTTGTTTTGCAAAATGTTTCCATTTGCTGCGTAGTTATTTACGACTGTATAACATTTTGTTCTGAGAGTTGCAGAGGTTGCAAATTCTTCGTTTGCATAGTCCACATATTCACAACGGAAAAGCATGTCATATGTTCCTTGTGGATAGTTTGCTGAGCCTTCGGTTGACTTAACTTTTGAAGGAACAAGCCTTATGTAGCAGAGTGCATAAGTCGAGTGAGAGATATTTCCTTCTGTTGTAATTTCGCCGTCTGCATTGAAATATCTTATAGGCAAACTGTTTTGTCCAAAGGTCAAGCCATAGTTTTCATAATTTGGTTGAACACTCACAGTGAATGGGCAAAGTGAGTCCTCAACGCTAGAAATGTTAAGTTTTTTGCCATTTGTGTCAACTCGCAAAACAAAATCTTTGTGAGTTATGGCAATGTTTGTTACAAAATTTATAGTGGATAGAATGTTATTGCTATCCCCAACTTTCGAGCCAAGCCCGTTTGATGAAGCTTCGTCAAAAGTATAGATTTCAAAGTTAGATATTTGTGGCAAAAATTCAATCTGTTGAAGTTGCACCAAGTCGTCGCCAAGTGGATTTGAATAAGTTGCCCTTACATAAATTTCACCATTCTCTTGCAAGTCATAATCTTCAAGCAGTGTCAAAACGCCTGCATTTAAGGATATGTTTTTGGCTGCAAGTTGAATGGAAGAAAATGGAGTAAATCTGTCAAGCAATGTTTCGCCTTCGCCAGACAACTCGCCAAGTTCAAAAGCGACATTTCTCATACCAAAACTCAAGTTGTTTTCAAGACCGTCTGCTAAGTTTGTTGTTGTGCCACCTTTGTAGGAAAGTGCAATTTTGCTTTCCTTAAATCTGAGTGCAGTAGGCACTTGTGCAACTGAAATATTTACACTTCGTTGCTTGTTCCCTTCAGCACTTAAAACTGTCAAAACAGTTGAACCCTCTTGATTTGGTGTGACGGAAAATCTTATGCCACCGTCAATATATTGTTTTTTGCCAACTGTCAAAATTGGATTTGAAAGACTGACACCGATGTCGCTGTTGAAGTCATCTGGAGTGCCTGTGAATGTTGCGTCAATGTAAGCCGAGCCTTGCGTATTGCCATAAATATATAATGTGTAAGACCCGTCCAAGTTTTCATCAACCACAGAATTGTCACTCGCATTTGTCCAACGCTTTGTGCCGTCTTCCAAAGTTCTGGAGGAAAAAGAAGTGAAGCAAAAATTTAGGGACATTCTCAAATCCCCATATCTTTCCTTGCAACCGAAAATTACAAGCGAAGACACTATCAGCAAAAAAATCATTATCTTGCTAAAAATCTTTTTCATTTCTTCTTCCTCTTTCAATCTGGAATTAAAATTTATGTAAAATTTATCTTTTGTATTTCAATATCCTTTTCTCAAGTATCCTTAATTTTGTTTAATTTTTCTTTGTTTTTTGTGCATTTTTTGTGCATTTTTTGTGCATTTTTTGTGCATTTTTTGTGCATTTTTTGTGCA
>ERZ808245.256-NODE-256-length-29509-cov-3.162626_pt1 | contig 29509 bp, 32 predicted proteins | sample MGYA00521243_ERZ808245 | MGnify/ENA primary metagenome ERZ808245 (study PRJEB31516, sample SAMN03275576) | gut metagenome | biome: mammalia-associated habitat; material: feces | host: Papio cynocephalus | place: Kenya | collected 2012-07-07 ... | reverse complement strand
ATTACATATCTTATAAAGACCTCGAAGTTCATTGAAGAAGATACTGCTGCTCTTGCTCAGATGAAAGATTATATGGAATACACTATGATCCGTAATCAGAATAGAGGCGTCGATATTGCAACGCTTCTGAATGAGAAAAGCGAGTTGGCAAACAACTCCTTTGCTCAAATGGTTCAGTCTCAGGGTGAAGCTGCTGCTGAAGCAAATATCAGACAGTGTATGGCTTCTATCAATGAGAATGGTGAGATTATCAGAAACTTTAACGCCGCATAAACAAATGCATTGTATATATGCTTATTAGTTCGGACTTTTCTTGTTTTCAAGGAGGATAATAATGGATAACAACACGAATGACGCTGTTGCGTCAAGAAGGCGAGCCTTAGCAGAAGCACTTCGTACTGGTGAGCCAGTCGTAGTTACTGCAAGTGGCGAAGTAGAAAAGAAAGAAGATGCACAGGATCAGGGTTTGTCAGGTATTCAGGTTCCCGATGGCAAATTAGCATAAGGGGGATCACAAATGGCTTACTACTGGTATCAAAGTGATCCGCAACTTTATCAAATGGAAGTTGCGGCAATGAAAAAGTTTTTCCCGTCATTTACAATCAATCAACTTCAAGATGGTTCGGGCAGACTGTATTGGCGTGGCAAGGGTCAACCTACCGGGGAAGGCGGTATGGTATGGGACATTATGCTCATCTACAAGAACACCCATCCGCACGTCGGAAGTGCAAATGAATACGGTGGAACAGTTCAAATCCTTCCTTTGAGTCCAAGACTTAAAGATGTTGCAGACAAAGTAATGCCGAGTGTTATGGCTACTTACAATAACAACTACGATGAAGTTTGTCGTAGAGGTTTCGGTCTTGGTCTGCCTCATATTTATCGAGATCAGTTTGGTCGTAATGAAGAATACTTTATTTGTACTGCTGATCCAAAGTATTTCAAGGGAGATGTGACACAATCCACTTCTGCTGCATCAGCGTTGAGCTGGGCTTGCAAATGGATTATTCTTTGCGAGATGTGGTTAAACGGTGAGATTGGCGATGATGTCGCTATGGAAGGCAACTATTAAATGCCTAAACCTCCAAACTCTCTTGCAAAAGCAATGAGGGTTTGGAGGTTTTATTTTTAGGCTGGAGGTTCAACAATATGAGAGTAGTTTTTTCAAACAGAGCATACGCTTCTGTTTTAGCTGAAACAACTGAAAAGATTAAAACGGAAACCGGTGGTTTGTTTTTAGGAACCGTGCAAGATGATACTTGGTATATTATCGAAGCCATAGACCCCGGCCCAAAGTCAATTTTTGAAATTGCGTATTTTGAATATGATCAGAAATACACTCAACACTTAATAAACAAAATTGCAAATCTGTATGATAAGCAATTGACTTTAATCGGTCTATGGCATCGTCATCCCGGCTCTTTTGACCAATTTTCATCAACGGATGACGGAACAAATGCTAAGTATGCATCTATGAGAAAACAAGGTGCTATCTCGGCATTAGTCAACATTGACCCTACTTTTAGAATTACGATGTATCAGGTTGAAAGACCTTGTCGTTATAGAAAAATTGCATATGATGTTGGCGACAATCTCATTCCGGATGAATTATTAAAGTTCAAAACACCGGAAAGATTCTATTCCATTATGGACAATATTCTTTATCCATCTGCAACAAACAGAAATGCAAATGAAGGATACCATAAAGCGCTCAGTTTGGCGTCCTTTATGAAATTTATTTTACCGCAGATGGAGGATGATGAGTGTACGGATGTTGAAACAAACAATCTGCTTAGCGAGGAATCAGCACAAGAAAAACTAATTGATGAAATCGTAGATGATTTGACTTTTATGGCAGATACCATTGGAATTGAAGCCGCAATGTCACTCGATGACAACTATCTTACTGTCTATCAAGAAGAAATAGATAAAACAACAAAACTGTATTTTATGCTTTCTGTTGTTAAGCACGCTATTATTCTTTCTTATGAGGATAAATGTTATGTGTATCGTAGAGGACTATTTACTGACGCATTTAAGAAAGCAAAGTCTGAACGAGATAAGAAAGAAAATGTTGATGGCAGAATAAAGCAGCGAAAACAAGACGGAATTGTTGATTCTGTTATTAAGATAATTAGACTCAATAGAAACGAGGAATAAGCAGATGGAAATTAAAAGACCTAAAAATTTCTTTGGAGAGGACATACCTCTTACAGTTTTTATTTCCGAAGAACAACTCCACAACAAGGAGTGTATAAAAGTTTATGGTAAGTATTTTGAAGATACAGGCATCTTCAATGTATTCCCTAATGAATTATCTGATCGAGGGGAATATCTTGGTGATGTCCTTCCTGAAGGTAGCACCCCTTCTGCCAACGGGTTCTGTGGTGTGATTAACAATGATGAAATCGAGTTCTATTGGAGTGGAGAAAAAATTGTAACCGAGTCATATGGTTTGTACCAAAGCATTTTTTCGAGAAACAAAGGCATTCTTGAAACAGATATTATGAAGAAAAAATGTGCAGTTATTATCGGCTGTGGTTCTGTCGGCAGTTTGGTTGCTATGGAGTTGGCAAGAGCAGGTGTTGAAAAGTATGTACTATGTGATGCAGATACTCTTGAGTACCATAATGTCTGCCGCCATCAGTGCGGCATTGAAGATGTTGGCGATTTAAAGGTAAACGCTCTAAAAAGAAAGATTTTGAATATCAACCCTAAAGCCAATATTAAAACTTTCGGGGGTATCATACAGAACATTCCTAAAGAAATTCTTGACGAGATGTGTACGCCATATGAAACCATATTTGTGGGATGTGGCGATAACAGAACGGCAGATGTTTATGCAAATAAAATTGCTATCTATTTTGATGCAGCATTTATCTCTATCGGCTTTTGGGAAAGGGCGTATGCAGGCGAAATTTTCTATCATATTCCGCATAAGAATATGCCTTGTTACAAATGTGCATTGGGCAGCGGAGATCTTTCGGGTCGTGTCGAAGCCAATCATCACATTTATTCCAATCAGGAAGATGTTGAGAGTGTTAAATTTGAACCCGGCATTTCCGTGGACATCAACTTTATTACAAGCATAGGTATAAAGTTGATTATTGATATTTTGAACTCTACTAATGAGGGATATATCCCCCGTTTGTTAAACAACTTAAAACAATACACTCTCGTATGTAACACAAGCGACCCTGCCATAGGCGGAGAAATGGTCGAAATCTTTAGTTATCCGCTGCAAGTAACCACTTCGCTTGTGGTTGGGTTTGGAAAAGATTGTAGTGGCGAGTGTAGTTACGAATTAGAAGAAAAGTAACCCTTTTCAGGAGAAAGGACAGCATATATGAAGGCTTTAGCCCAAAGTGAAATAATTGCTTTAATAACTGATTTAAATGCATTTGCGGATAGTGCTGAATCTTTAATTGACACTACTCAGACAAACTATGATAAGGATAAAAAATTGCTTCAAAGCAGACATAGTAGCGACTTGTCAAATTTAGATAGTACCTACAAAGCGAACTGTTCTTCGGTACAAAGCAAATCAAAACAAACTATTGCTGATGCAAAAAAAATACTTTCTGAAATCAATAAATTGGACGAAAAGCTCTCAAGTGTTGACAAATACTATGTTAAAACAAAAAAGAAGAAAGAAGAACTTTTGTCAGATACCACGAGTGATGCTTATGATAATGCAACCGACTATTTCAACACACTCGAAACGATAAAGGAAAGTTTTAAGGCACTTTATAAAAAGTATTCGGATGATATTCTCCCCGGTCTTATCAATGGCTTAAATTATCTGTTTTCAAGCCAACGAAAAAAAGACTATGAAGAACTTATTATCCTAAGAAATACGGTTGCGGCATTTGTGAAAGAAATTGAGGAAATGCTACCACCTCTCACCGAGGAAAACCTTACCGAACTCAAAGAGGATTATTTTACCCAACGAGGCAGTATGGTTGAGCGACAGAAAAACGAGTTCGCAACTTTTGAGAGCAATTATTCCATAACCTTAGATAAGGTTGCAGATAAAATTTGCACAAACCTTGACGATGTTCTTCCCGATGAGTTTGTGGACTATTTGTGCGCTATTATGACAAATTACGCAAAGGTAGTACATAAGGTAAACGCTTCAAGCGAAGTCCAAGATGAAGTGTTGAATATGTGTTATGTTGATTATCCCGTAGACTTTTTCGTTCAGTCAAAGATAGTTGCGTCTATCATTAAAGACAAGTGCTCGAAACTTTTGGTAAATGGAGCAATAAGACTGCCCATTATGATGTCTACAAGAAATGCACCTGTTTGGATGATTGCCAATGATAATAGCAATAGTTCTATGGTACAGGCGTTTACTCACTCAATAATGTACGGACTGCTTTCGTCTTGTCCGGTTGAAAAACTGACATACACCATTGTCGATCCCGAAAATCGTGGCAATAGCATTTCTCCCTTCTTTGATGCAAAAAAGAAGTTGCCTGAACTTTTTGGTGAAAAAATTTATATCAGCAAAGATGAAGTTGCTGCAAAAATCAGCAAGTTGAATGAAAAGATAGAGAATATTCTTCAGGACAAACTCGGAAATCAATATGACACTATTTTTGATTACGCAAATAATACACCCGACTATGACCTTAATGTTGAGTTTATTATGCTTTATGATTTTCCGAGAGGTTTTGATGAGAGGACTCTTGCTGAACTTAGAAATGTTTTGCGTAATGGGAGTAAATGCGGAATTTACACGGTAATTTCGTATCTGCCTGATCCCGATAATACCCGTTCACGGGAATATCAGCAGAGTTTACAATCCATAATTGACCTATCAACGGTTATCAATCAAAACGGTGAAAATTTTGTGTTGCGGGGGCTTCCTCTCGTCTATTATACAATGCCTGACAAAATTGAATTTGCGAAGTTTTTCAGCAAATATATGCTTATCTTTGAAGGTATCAAAAATCGTGGCATTGCATTTTCACCGCTTATTAGAAAACTCATTGAAGCAAAAGACTCTGTTGAACTTGATGCTCATATTGAGCAAATTTGCGAAATGATGAAAAACTACGAAAGAGCATACGCACAAGTACCGGAAATCAATTCCGAATTTCCCTCGTTGGTTACATTGGGCAATGTTCTTTACCCTGCTGATGTATTTTCTGATAGCATCGGCTATCAGCATATACTTGATAAGTTCGGCACGGAACACAAAGGCGATACAGAAAACACTTCTTTTGTCGAATTGCCGCTTACTTTTGATTTGAGAAACTCGTTCAATTTGTTCCTAAATTGTCCTGAAGCAAGCAGTAAAGGTATGCTTGATTTTACTCATCATGTGATTTGGAGTTTTCTTTCCTTTATGCCTGTTACAAAGGTAAATGTATGCGTATTTGATAGTGAGCAGCGAGGCAATAGCATTATTCCGTTCCTTGACTTCCGCAAACGCTCTCCTGAGACATTCGACCAAAAGATTTATACAAGTCAGGAACAGATGTATGATCGTCTGCAAAAAATCAATTCTCAGATTGATGAGTTTATACAAGAAAAATTGGGCAATAGGTATAAGGATATTCTTGACTACAACATAAATACACCAAATAGAGCCGAACCCGTGACGCTCTTAGTTCTGTATGATTTCCCAAGTGGTATGGACGGAAGAAGCATCGACCTTTTGACGAACATCTTGAGGAACGGCAATAAATGCGGTGTGTTTACGATGATTTGTTACAATCCCAATATTACTTTCTCTCGTTATGAAAGCATTGATGAGAGATTAGAGCAGATTTCAAAATTCTGTGCATCTATTGATTATAAAGATGGGCATTACGGTTTGCTGCCTTATAATTTGCAGATAAACATACCAGAGTCACTCTCATTTAATGCAACTGATGCGTTTATTGCGGATTACATTGAAAAGAGCGAAATAATCAAAAAGCAGGGGCTTTCTTTTAAGGACATTATCTCTAAGGATCTGTTCTCAATGGATTCCTCTAAATCATTGAAAATCCCTGTTGGCGTTGGTGACGGAGACAGTATTATCAACATCACTATCGGTGAAGGTTCTTCGCATCACGGGCTTATTGCAGGTGCTACGGGTTCAGGTAAATCCACCTTGCTTCACACACTAATTATGAGTAGTATGCTTCATTATAGTCCCGACCAACTTCACTTGTATCTTATGGACTTTAAGAGTGGTACTGAATTTAAGATTTATGAATCAGTAAAACTCCCTCATATACAACTTCTTGCGTTAGATGCAATGCAGGAGTTTGGTGAGAGCATCCTTGAAAATCTTGTTTCCGAGATGGAACACAGAGGTTCACTTTTCAAGGAAGCAGGTCAGACAAGCCTTAAAGGATATAAGCAAGCAACCGGAAAACCTTTGCCGAGAATTTTAGTTATTATGGACGAGTTCCAAATATTGTTCAATGACTCCACGAATCGCAAAGTTGCAATGAACTGTGCCGAATTAACAAAGAGAATTGTTACCGAGGGTCGTGCATTTGGTATTCATCTGCTAATGGCAACGCAATCTACTAAGGTTATTTCTGATCTTACTTTGTCGCACGGAACGATTGAGCAAATGCGTATCCGTATCGGCTTAAAATGCGGCGAGAATGATGCGAGATATTTGTTCTCCGACCAAAACGACACAAAGGCTTTGGCAATGATGAAAGGACCAATCGGCACGGCTGTTATGAACTTAGATTATACCGAGCAGCCCAATATTGGTTTCAGAGCCGCCTATTGTGACGATAACACGCAAAAGTATTATCTTGATTTAATCAGTAAAACCTATGCTGAACAACCGTCTACATTACAGACTTTTGAAGGTAGTCGGACAACCAACTTGATTGATTATTTTGCAAATGCAAACATCGGCGTAACCTCTGAACTCCCTGCACAAATCCATATGGGTACGCTCATAAAAGTTGCCCCGCCTTTTGCAATTTGCATCGACAAGAAAAAGAAACACAACCTATTGATTTGCGGTTCTAATGAAAGAATGGCAAATACCGTTTCAAACAATTATATGATTTCGGCATTGCTTAATCGCAATGCGACTGTATATTGCATCGACGGTGATAAACTTGTTGGCGATGACGGTTCGGCAAAGTTTTATGATGCTCTCAGAGAATGTAGTACGCAGTTCAAAGTAGCGCAGGATCGTGCTGATATTATCAAATTCATCAATGAGATTTATCAGAACTATCAGTCTTGGAAGAAGCAGAATAGTGACGATGTAATCTTTGTAGTAATCAAAAATCTTCAATTCTTGGATATTGTTAAGTCAATGTTCAAGGGTGATATGATTGATGAAAGCGAATTTATTGATGAAGTTTCTGCTGAACCTGAGTTTAACCCTGCCGATCCGTTTGCGGCGGTAAATAATATGTTCGCCAACAGAGGTAGCGACGATAATATGTCGGTTGGAGAAAAACTCATTAAGATGATTGAAGATGGTTCGGGATTTGGTATCCATTTTGTGGTTACTTCACTTGAATATCAGTCCGTAAGGGAGTGTATGTACTACGGTGAAAATATACTCACTAAATTTCCTGAGCGTATTATCTTCTCCCTTGGCTCTAATGATGCTGACAACCTTATTGAAAATGTTTCGGTTGCAGGTCTGAGAGATAATACGGTTTATTTCACGGATGGAGTTAAAAACACATTCCAAATGAAACCGTACATAACTCCTTCTGCAAATGAACTGAAGAAACTGTTTGATTAAACTGTTGTATATGATTGATGCCAACGTAAGAATATTGGAGGTGATCCTATGAGTATGGTAAATGCCGATGTTGCGCAGTTGTTGCTAACTTTGCAGAACATTAAAAAAGCTATTATTAGCATTGAAACGACAAAATCATCTTTGGCAAAAAGGATACAACAACTTGGTTATGAATGGAAAGACCAAAAGTATAGGGATTTAGAAATTGTTGTTTATGAATGTAATAAAGCATTAACGCAAATATTAGCGACCTTATCTGTTGGACAAGATTATATTCTTAATATTGTTAGTAGCCTTCAAGAATACGAAAGCATAAAACTTGAATCTTCAAGTAGTTCCACACCAATAGACTCATCTACAAGGAATAGCAATATTTCAGCATTTGTAGGGCAAGGCCAATATCCTTCGGATACATTTGGACCTCAAATACAATTAGTGCAAGATAGGTTATCAAATGAAAGGTATTTTTCTCGTGGAGATCATTTTGAAGAATATCGTGAGTTTTGGGAGAGTGGTAATTATCCGTATACTCGATGTGATAATCCTCAAATAGTTTATGTAAGAGCAAGAGACATAGAAGGCGTCTATATTTGGGATAGAGAAAGAGAAAATCCACAAGGCTTTTGGACTCGAAATGGAAGAAGTGGTTGGTCGAGAGAGAACATTATGCGGAGAGCTTCACATATTGAAGATGTACGACAAAATGTAGAGGCTGGGGCTGATATAGAGGATTTAGAAGATAATTCTGAATTGAGCGAAACTATTGGAAGTTATTACAGAGAGCCAGTGCAAGTTGCGAGCCTTGGTTCGTTTTATGTGTTTCAAAGCGATGGTCGGCATCGAATACTTGCAGCGCAAACACTTGACACATACATTCCGGTATTGATTACAACAAGGTATACACCAAATTAGAAAAGGGGGGCGAATAACTTGAGTATGGTAAATGCCGATGTTACTGAATTGCTGCAATCTTGGAATAATATTAAAACGGCAATTTCAAGCATCGAAACAACGAAAATGTCGATGACGAAAAAGTATCAACAACTTGGTGCGGAATGGAAAGATAGAAAGTATAAAGAATTAGGCGATGTTGTTCAAGAATGCAACAGAGCCTTAAACGAAGTATTAAAGGTTCTATATAAGGGTGAAAAGTTCGTTGGCTCACTTACAAAAAGTTTGCAGGAATATGAAAATACGAGACTTGAACATCTGTTAAATCAAGAACATATAATGAGTGATAATTACGAAACATCAAGAGCATTTGGTTCTAATGGTAGAAGCGGCTTCTTTGCTAACATTTTTAATAGGAGTCAGAATATTAACGATGCACTAAAAGGTGTTGAATACAAACCTATACGAACTGCCTTTTTTTCAAGAAGCGAAGAACAAATCATTAGTAACATAAGCGGCGGTGATATGACCGAAGGTTCTTGTTCTTCATTGGCTCTTGCGTATGCTGGCAATAGAGCCGGTTACATTGTTTACGATTTCCGTGATGGTCAAAGCCGTGAAGTTTTTTCTTCAAGATCGTCAATAGAACAAATTGCTAATTTGGACGGCGTAAATTCACAAGTCTTATGTGGAACAGATGATACAATATGCGCAGAGCGATTGATGTCGAGTATGGAACAAGGACGGCAATATTATATGGCAACCGGAGCGCACGCTGCCATTGTCCGGTTAAACAATGAAGGAATTTATCAATATTTGGAACTGCAAAGTGGAACTCCAAGTGAAAATGGATGGCATACTCTCACCTTAAGCGAATTATATTCAAGGTTTGGTTGCGAAGATGGGCAATCAAGGGAGTACGCTAACTACCTTATTGAGTTGGAATCTTTGCAAAACAATGCAGAATTTTTGAACCTTTTGGGATACATCAATACAGATGAATCAGCACAGATGAGAGGAGAAAGTGGTTATGTCAGATAAGAAAGAACTGAAGTTTTCTTGGTTGCCAAAATCGGACAAAGTAGGAGAACGGCTATTTACATTTGATGGAGAGCAAGTGTTTAACCTATTTAGGGATTATCCCCACGCACTTACTCCTGAACAAAAAATTCTGTTTGATGAAGCAAATCCATTTTGGGTTGACTTTTTCAAAGATAGAAAATATGAAAACCATAATAATGAATAAGAGTGTAACTGATTGAATGGACGAGACTTTCTTCTAAAAGGAATAATTTAAAAAAGTCACATTCAATTTTTGGACTCTCGAAAAAGAGGGAGAGGAAAAAATCCGAATGATCCAAGCGGTCATTTAGATGAAAGCGTAGTATGAAAGAATGCAGCAAATGTGGTTGGCAAAATGCAGATACAAATAGGTTTTGCATAAACTGCAACAATGAGTTAGAAGGAACTGTTTGTAATATTTCAAGCCCCAACATTAGGATAGAGCAACTCAATAGGAAAACTGTATCCATAAACAAAAATAACAAGCATAAAGTTCCTGCAATGAAAAAACGGGCATCAATATTTATAGGTGGTATATCTGTCTTACTTGTTGTTGGATTGGTTTTGTTTTTTACCTTGTTTTCTCCTTCAAAAACAACTATACAAAACGACATTTCAAATAGTTTGTTTCAAGCAAATATGACAAGTTGGGGATATGCTATTTATGACGGTGAAGATGCTTATTTTTCCGATGGAAACAATGGAATTTACAAGTTAAAGGAAGTCAATCAAAAAGAGTTGCTTATAGAAGGCAAATACTCTGATATGGGGCTACTGAATGATATAATTTATTGTGTTGAATATCGGCAATCAACGGGAGATGCTAATGGCAGCAATGTGATAGTTGGAATAAATATCACAAGCGGAAAAAAGAATACAATTTTCGAACCACCATCAACCGATACTCAACTCATAAGCGTTAATGTAATAAATAACAAATATTTTTTTGTTGTAGACAACGATGTATTGTATAGTGTTGATTCTAAAGGAAAAGTCGAAAATACAGGAATACGTTATGTAAAAAAAGTTACTGAAAGCGGCATATATACAACCGATACATCTAAGTATGGACTTAAATTATTATCTTTTGATGGAAGGACAATAGATACATATTCCGAACTAAGTAAATGCGAAGTTGGGGTAAGTTTTGAATTAGGCGACAGTATTTATTTGTATTACAACGATGAAGGCTCAAACAAAATATACTGTATGAACAAGGATACCGGAAAGTCAATTCTTTTCCCGAATGATAAGTCTTTCTTTGAGGACAATATTGTGTCGTATATAAACTATTATGACGGTACATTCTATATATCCACTTCAAAAATGACAGATAGCGGAGGCTACGAATATAATGTCTATTCAATGGACTCAGATGGGAATAATATCAGGAATATATATTCCAAAAGATGTAATACTGGTTTACCGTTCTGCACTATAAATATTGTGGACAAGTATTTGATTATCAGTTTCCCTATTACCGAACTTGAACCTGAAATTATAAATATGGATTAAGTATCAAAAAAGGAGGTGGCACAATGGATATATGGCATAAGTTAGGAAGAATATTTCGCTTTTCAAATTTGGGAACGCTGATTTTCTTTTTGTTGAATATCGGTCTTATTTTAGCTTTGTTCTTCCCCTATGGTTTTACACCTGAAGTGGCAGTTCCTTTGATTGTATGTTACATAGTCACCGTTTTAATTAGTCTATCACCCGTCGGAGAATGGACACTTGCGGCACTTGCAGGTGCAAAAGAAATAAAACGAAAAGACATTAAAATTCGTTTAGTGCCATTATTGGAGATCGTATTTGAACAAGCAAAAGAAAGAACTCCATCTATGGTTAATTCTATTAGGCTAAAAATAATACACGACCAATCGCCAAATGCTTTTGCGATTGGTCGAAGGACTATTTGCGTTACAGACGGGTTATTAAACCTCACCGATGAAGAAATAATGGCTGTGTTTGCTCACGAGGTTGGACACATTGCGTATCAGCACTCAGCCATTCAACTTCTTATCGGTGGCGGAAATCTCTTTATTTCCGGATTTTTGCTTATTGTTAAAGTTATTTGCTGGATTATTACTGGTATTTTCGCTCTCGTTGGTATAAGTACAAGAAGTTTTTGGGGCGGTTTGTTTATGACGCTTTTCGGCGGCTTATCAACCGTACTTATTTGGCTTTGGACAAAGTTCTGTATGCTATTCCTAATGTGGTCAATGCGGCAAAATGAATTTGTCGCAGATGAATATGCTTACAAATTAGGTTATGGTGCAATATTAGCAAGCGTGTTGGATAGCCATATGTGTTCAGCCCCTAATAATGGATTGCTAAAAGCACTTTATTCAACACACCCACATAGTGATGACCGTGTAGCACGCTTGCAGGAACTCGGCGCAGATTATTACAGATATTAAGCCTACAAAGTAGCCTCACCTATTATATTTAAGAAAGTCATTACAATGTTCTTGTTGCCTGAGCCGATAGCCTTGTGAAATGAGGGTGTCGGCTTTGAGAGCCACAAGGTTTATATCGGAGTTCAATGCTCGTGCTATTTGCTGAGTATCATATCCACGCTCAGCCAATTCAAGAAAATCATCGTCCGGCAGAGCAATTTGAGAAGCAAACACATTCGCTTCATACTCCATTCGGCAATCACGCATATCGAAGATATTAAATTCCTTGAAGCCGCCGATTTCGGTGGCTTCTGCTCTATGCAAAGAGTCGTGTCCAAGTTCGTGCAAAAGAACTATGTTCTCCATCACCGGATGCAAATCGTTTTTAATAAATATAAAGCGATTTCGCATTATTACCTTATACGCTCCACGCTGACGATTAAAAGGATAGTATAAGACTTCAATACCGAGTTCTTTGGTAATCCTATGTGGATCACGAGTGCAGCATTGGGATACTATAAAGTTTGCCTTTTTAACAATCTCGGAAGTACAAACATACATTGGCTCTCTCACCCCTTTCATTCTTTCCTATTGTAATTTTACCACAACCAAAGTCCTATAAAATGGACTTATTCATCGGCACGGTATTTCTTTGGGGTGAACTTCTTATTTTTCTCTTTTGCAATCCAATAGGCGTCTTGAATGGCTTTCATCATTAAGTCCATATCTTCTTCCGCCATATCTCCGCCTGCAAACAGTCCGGTAACTTCTTCGGTAAGTTGTTGTGCCTGTTTTGCCCCTCTTGCCCCGTATTTTTCAGCGGCTTGAGCAACAAGCATATCAGCGTGTCCGAGTAATTCGTCGGTTGTAATATTAAGAGCCTTTGCGATTTTTTCGGCAGCATCTAAGCGAGGGCGTGCTTTACCACCCTCGTATTTTTGGATTTGTCGAGTTGTAATTCCGGTAAGCTCTGAAAGTTGCACTTGAGTTAGTCCTTTATCTTCTCTATACTTTTTGAGTCTTTCATTAAATTTCATAACCATACCCCTTCGGTTAAAATTTCAAAATTTTCAGTAACACGAACTTTTATTCGTGAAAACCCATTGACACGAATTTAGGTTCGTGTTATAATTTAGCCACAACACGAATTTAAGTTCGTGCTTATATAATACACCACGAATTAAAATTCGTCAAGAGATTACAAGAAAAATTCAAGAATTGAGGTGAAAAAATAATTGCTTTATGTTGCGTTGTGGTATGAGCAACTTATATATGCGTTAAATGCATATTATGACGATAAATCAATTTTAACGGGAGTGCAAACAAATGGAAAATCGTAAGGAAGTATATGTAGAGGTAATAGCAAGGCATCTGACTGGCAGTGTTTTTGACAAAGAAAACAGAAATCGGTTCGTTGAAGGTAAGAGCAGAGTTGCCACATAAGACATTCCCATTACTCTGTTTTTACAGAACCTTTATTTGTATGATAAGAAACTTGATGAGGTGATGTAATTGAAAAATGATAGATGGACTCCGATTCCGATGTATTGTTCTAATTGTGGTCAACTGAACTACGGGTATCGGAATGATGAAGGTAAGATAAAGTACGAATGTAAAAAGTGTAATGTTGTTGCGGTACGAACTCAAAAAGGTCGTAGGCACGACCGTATTGATTTATTTGCCCCTGTTGGACAAGTAAGTTGCGAAATATAGTCGCATCTACTATGAAAACTGAATACAGCAGCACGACGGTAAGGTTGAGGTGAAACAGACTGCATAATTCCTTATCAGGTCAGTTGCTTTGAAAACTATCGGTATGTTAAACCAAACCTGCTAAACGCTAATATGAGAGGCTGCCGACAAGACAGATAGCCATAGGCTAATTCTGTCTTGCCGGTGGCTTTTTTCATTTGGCAGACAAACGAAAGGGCTTCCGGCTGAGAAATCAGAAAGGAAGCCTTTTTATGTTCTTATTAGACCGTTGGCATTGTTTACTTGCCAAATATCCCTGATCTCCACATCTTTTGAAAATCAAAAATTCAAAAAGTTTAAGGAGATTAAGGAATGAACAATACTAATATTTCTGCTCAGAGCGAGCAATTTTACATTGATTGTGAGGTTATCGAAACGAAGTATGAGTACCCACAATACACAGGAGTTGAGAAATGGATTATCATAACAGACCTGACCGAAGAAGAACTGAAAGGCAAATATGCAGAGCAAATTGCCCCATTAAAACCGTTTATCGTTCTTCCTCGCTCTTTTGGCGAAGTTCGTGATGATTACAGAAGGAACGAAAAGAAGCACATTATGAGAGCAGTTCGCTCTATTGAGCCTTTTGATTATGACGATGATTTGCTTATGGCGCATCACCCTGAACTTATTGCGGATGCTTTTCCCGAAATGCTCTTTGATGAACGATGCCAAAAGGTTCGCCAAGCCCTATCGTCATTAAAGCCCTTACAAAAGCAAAGGGTTATCAAATACTTCTTTGACAATAAAACCACCTATGAAATTGCTGAAGAAGAAGGTTGCTCACATCAGGCAGTATGCAAGTCTATCAACGGCGCTCTGAAAAAACTAAAGAAAGTTCTGTAAAATGGTTGCCAAATGGCTTCTCTCAGTGGGAATTAGTGAAGGGACTGCTTTTGTAATCCCTTCAAATAAATCATTGAGAGGTATTACAAATGGAAAAGAAAGATTTATCTAAAATCAAATGGGGCGAGATTTATACTTGCGATCTCGGCACTATGAAAGGTTCGGTTCAATGTGGTGTTCGTCCCGTGTTGGTAGTGCAAACGAACAAATTGAATTGCAACAGTCCTACGGTTGTTGTGGCAGTCATTACATCGGTTCGCAAAAGAGAAGATATTGCTTCTCATATCCCGTTAGAAACGAATTGTGGACTCAAAGAACCGTCTATGGTAATGCTTGAGCAATTAAGGACTATCGACAAAGCCGAAGAACTGATTTCTTTCGTTGGCAGAGTTGATGACGGAGAAACAATCGCAAAAATTAAAGACGGTATCCGTTATCAATTCCAACTGACGAGAAAGAAAAAGCCTATCAGGACGGGATATATTCTTAGTCTTTGCCCGAAGTGCCGTGCCGAGTTCTTCTGCATACCGGAGAACATTCTTAGGCGAGTAGATCCTTTGCAGGTTGAAAAAGAACCTTGCGATAAGTGTCAGGTCGGCTACGGATACGATTATTTAATCACAAAGCGAACCAAGCGACCGACAAACAACGAGGGTGGTTCTAATGTTTGAGGATAAGGTCGCTGACTTAAATCAGCAGACAATGGCTCACCCACCTTATTATGAGAAGCGAACCTATACCGTTTCGGAAATTCAGGATATTCTCGGTATAGGACGGAACGCTGCTTATGCTATCGTGAAAAAAGGATATTTCAGTACGGTTCGTATCGGTGGTATCATTCGCATTTCAAAAAGGAGTTTCGATGCTTGGCTCGATGAAAAAAGCAACTCTTGTCAAGTATGCGATGACACCTAATCGCATCATTAACAAAACTTCCGATTTTGAGTACCATATAGCCAAGCAAAGCGGCTTGGCTATATGGCTCAAAAAAAGGAGGTTCAATAATGAGCAAAACAAGTATGTCTGTAATGGAGATGGGTAAATCTCTCGGCTTGGGCAAAACAGAGTCGTATTGGCTCGTTCACAAGGAACAGTTTGAAACACGATTTGTCGCAGGCAAAATGAGAGTGATGGTAGAGAGTTTTGAGAGGTGGTACGCAAATCAACTTCACTACAAAAAAATAAGCGGCGAATTGCCCGGTAAAGAACTGCTCAAACGCACTATGACAGTTCCTACTATGGCGAAACTCTTAGGCATCAAAGAAGCAAACGCTTATGAACTGATACACAGATTACATTTTCGGTCGGTAAAAACCGAATATAGCAGCCAACGGTTGCTGATTGACAAAGCCACTTTTAATGAATGGCTCAAAAAGCAGACTCACTACAAGATAGTCGAGGGAAAGGAGGACTTCTATGATAGAGCAGAATTGTCTGAGGCTCAATGAGAAGAACGGCACTCCCAAAGGGAAAAAGAGTTATAACCTCTCAGAGATAATGGCTATTCTCGGCATCTGTCGTTCCTCTGCTACCAAACTTGTTAAGTCAAATAAGTTTCGTAGTTTCCGTATCGGTAGAGAGGTTAGAATTCCCAAGTCGGAATTTGATGCTTGGCTTGACAGTAATACTAAGTAAGGAGGAAATGCTATATGGCATCTATCGTAAAAAGAAAAAGCAAATATTCAGTAGTTTACACCTACAAAGACGACAAAGGCGAGAAGCGTCAGAAGTGGGAAACCTTTGCGACCAACGCTGAAGCCAAACGGCGTAAAGCGGAAGTTGAGTTCCAACAAGAGTCCGGTACTCTTGTTATTCCCGAAGCAAAGACGGTAAAGGAGTTGCTTGAGGATTACACTTCAATTTACGGAGTGAACACTTGGGCAATGTCTACCTATGAAGCAAGGCGAAGCCTAATATTCAATTACATTAACCCGATTATCGGAGATGTGAAACTCTCTGATCTGAACACCCGACTGATGGAGAAGTATTATCAAAACCTGCTCAAAGTCAAATCAAGGGTGGTAAACAACCGCAAGCCAAATACGGAGTATTTATCTTGTCATACAGTCCGAGAAGTCCACAAACTACTTCGTAGCGCCTTTAATCAGGCGGTAAAATGGGAACTGATGCAGAAGAACCCTTGTATCAATGCAACACTCCCGCAAGAGGAACACAAGGCTCGTGATATATGGGATGCTCCCACGCTCTTTAAGGCACTTGAACTGTGCGATGACGAAATACTGAAACTTGCTATAAACCTTGCGTTTTCCTGCTCATTGCGAATTGGCGAAATGCTCGGTCTGACTTGGGACTGTGTTGAAATCTCAGATGCAAGCATAGCAAACGGTACGGCGTTTATATTCGTCAACAAAGAACTTCAGCGAGTTAATCGTGACGCCCTTGAGAAGTTGAACGAGAAAGGCATTGTTTTCAAATTTCCTGCCTTCTTTGCGAGGACAAACACCGCTTTGGTTCTCAAAGAGCCAAAAACAAAGACAAGTACCCGAAAGGTGTTTTTGCCCAAAACGGTTGCAGAAATGCTCAAAAATCGCTATCAGGAAATTCAGGAATACAAGGAACTGTTCGGAGATGAATTTCAAGATTTTAACCTTGTATTTTGTAGTGCAAACGGCAGACCGATGGAAAGTCAGATTATAACCCGTGCCTTGCAGAAGCTCATAAGAGAAAACAACCTGCCGCCCGTAGTTTTTCATAGCCTACGACACACAAGTATCACCTACAAGTTGAAACTCAACGGTGGGGATATTAAGTCCGTTCAGGGTGACTCAGGACACGCTCAGGTGAAGATGGTTACTGATGTGTATTCTCATATCTTAGATGAGGACAGGCGGCTCAACGCACAGAGATTTGAAGAAGCCTTCTATCAGCACAAAGAACTCTCTGAAAGTAGTGCTGAGAAATTGAAGTCTGACACGCAAAACACTCATTCAGATGATGACCGCAAGCCACCACAAGACGAAGGTATTACAGATGAAACGATGCTCAATTACCTCATAAACAACCCTGAGTTCCTACAAAAGTTTAAGGCTCTGCTTGGCGTATGAAACTCAATAAAAAAACGCAACGGCGAGATCAATCGATGGTCTTGCCGTTTTCTTTTCGATTTATTGTGTTGAATTTTTCACAGAAATCGACTATAATATATTTATGCTAATCCTCGGTACTCGATAACAAACCGAGTGACAAGCGATTAAATGCACGCATTCGTGAGCAATTTGACCGTTTCCCAAAGACCGAACTCCGTGCTAATACCCGTCTAATCATACAGTTGAAAACGGGGTAAAATTAGCAGTAATTCCGCAACACGGCTTAACACTTAAAGTGTGAAAAAGCCTTGAAAATACGGGATTATCGGGCATAGGAAGTGACTCAACAACTGTATGCCGAGGTCACTCCTAAGCGGTAGGTCGGGTGTTCGAATCACCTCGGGAACGCCAAAACTCCCATACGTTCGTTTGGGAGTTTTATTCTGTTTTTAGGCAAACGGGAAATCTGCATTTAAAAACAGGCGGCGTCCGCGCCGCTTCCGCATTCTTAAATTTTCTTTTATATAAAGGGTGGTTTTACATATGGATACGTTAAAAATAAGCACCGAAAACACAAAAATAATAGCACACAGGGGTTTAAGCGGCATAGAATGTGAAAACACCGCGGCGGCTTTTGCGGCGGCGGGCAACAGAAAAAGCTATTTCGGAATTGAAACCGACGTTCATAAAACGGCGGACGGCAATTACATAATTATACACGATGATGAAACCGGAAGGGTGGCAAATAAAAATCTGCCTGTTGAAAAAAGCCTTCTTTCGGATTTGAGAAAAATAAGACTTAACGATAAAGATGGGAGAACAAGGGGCGATCTGTGTCTGCCCACGCTTGATGAATATTTGCGTATATGCAAAAAATACGGCAAAACAGGCGTTCTGGAACTCAAAAATCCGTTTACAAAGCAGGATGTTGAAAACATAGTGGGTACGGTGCGCGAGGAATATGACATAAACAAAATGATTTTTATTTCGTTTGATTATCAGAATCTTGTGTTTTTAAGGGAAATCGAAGAAAAAGCCGAAATTCAATTTTTATGCTCGTGCGAAATTGACGGGGCTCTGATAGAAAAGCTGAAAAAGTATAATTTCGGTATAGATACATATTATTCGGTGCTTAATGAAAGCAATATAAGGCTTTTGCATTCGCACGGTATAGAAATTAACTGCTGGACGGTTGACGACCCGGACCGCGCCCAAAGGCTTGCCGATTGGGGAGTTGATTATATAACCTCAAATATAATTGAAGGCATTTAATACGCCTGAATGCTTCGTCGGTAATATATATTGTTGCTGCCTGTGTTTTTAGGCGCAGTAAAGTACAAAACACCCGAACCGCCGTTTTAAGGCAGTTCGGGTGTTTGGCTTTAGGCAAACGGGAATAATCCGAACCCGTTTTTTGAGCGTGGATTATTCTCGCTTGCCTATGCGGCTGAATTTAGGTTTTTGCGTCTTTTTATATTAATTCTGTTTTTCCGATTTATTCAGTGGGAAACCGTTGCGCGACGCCTGCTCCATAAACGGGATAAAGTCGCTCAGCGGCAGGGGCTTTGAATAGTAATAGCCCTGAACCACATCACAGCCGAACTCCGTTATTCTTTCAAGCTGCTCGGCGGTCTGCACACCTTCCTGGGTTATTTTCATATTAAGCGATTTGCCGAGCTTTATTACGTGTTCAAGAATAATGTCATCGCGCTTATCGGAAATTCCGCGCTCAATGAAAAAACGGTCAAGCTTTATTTCGTCCATCGGAATTTCTTTGAGAAGATTGTAGGATGAGTACCCTGTCCCGAAATCGTCGATAGAGCATTTAAAGCCGTTTTCGTGAAGAGCGGCAACCGTTTTACGCAGCAACTCATAGTTTTCAAGGGCAAAGCTTTCGGTAAATTCAACGGTTAAAAATCCGTCCGCAATATGATATTTGTTTTTAATTTCAACGTAATCCTTTACAAAGTCTTTCTGCGTTGCCGTTATTCGCGAAACATTTACCGAAACGGGGTAGACCGTATCGCCGCGGGATACAGATTCGCTTATATAATTGCAAACGCTCTCATAAACATATTTATCAAGCTTTGCGACAAATCGGTTTGCCTCAAACAGCGGCATAAATAATCCCGGTTTCATATATTCTTCCGTTTCCGGGTTGTACCAGCGCACAAGCGCTTCCGAGCCGTCGGGACGGTGGTTTGCAATGTTGTACTTCGGCTGATAAAAAACAACAAAGTTCTTCTGCTCCAGCGCGCTGTTCATATGAACCTCTATATACTCGCGCTGCTCGCGGAGCTTATCCATATTTTTATCGTATACCCTGAAAAATCCGAAATTGTACGGAATGTTGGCGGCGTCCTTTGCCTCGTTGGCGCAGTCTATCATTTTGCGTACTTCAATGTTTCTGTCTTTTGGAATTTCAAATATGCCGCCGAACAGTTCAATGTGATAGCCCGCCGGCAGGTGGTTGGTGTATGTTGCCGCCACACTGCAAAGCATTTGCACGCGCGCGGACAGGCTTACCGTGTTTTTATAATGATACAGTAAAACAAACTTTCCGTCATCAAGATATGCGTAGGTTTCGTCAATACGCAAAGACTTGCTGTAAAGCATCTTTAAATAAAGCAATATCTGGGTAACGGAATCTCTGCCGAGCTGTTCGGAAATGTAGCGGTAGTGCTTAAGATCAATTGTGACTATTGCAAAATTAGAGCCCCTGTTCCGTGAGATAATTTCCTGCGCTTCTCTTTGGAACTTTATCTTGGTAGGGCAGTTAAGCCTTACATTTTTATCGTTAATGGTTAAAATGCGTCGGTTTGTAATTCTGCGGCTTACAATAAAATACAGGGCAAGAAATACAAGAATTATAAAGAAAACAATCAAAGCGCCGAGAATGGTGTTAATGGTTGTGTAGCCGGTGCTGTAAATGGATTCGGAGCGGTAGACGCCTATAATGGAAAAGCTTGTGCCGCTTTTCCCGACACTGCCGACCGATATTATGTGGCTTTCGCCGTCAATGACAGCTGAAAACGAACCCGTTGAGCCGCCGTTTACAAGCTCCCTTATTTTATCGATGGACTCCTTGCTGTTTGTCTTTACCTCAAGCGTTTCGTAAATATTGTTGTGAACGCTCAGCCCGTAGCTGCTGCCGGACAGAATTTCAAGTATCTCGCCCTCGTTTGAGCAAACCGCGGTTATTTCGGATGTGCTTACATACTCTTCGTTCACCAGATTTTTATAGCCCGTAACAATTGCGGGGGAATAAAAAACAACCAGCGAATCCGCAAACGGGCAGTTTGCAACGGGAGTGCAAAAAGCAACGGCGGAGGTGTTTTTATATTTGTTGTTGACAAGACCGGCGCACACAGCCTCCGAGGAGCCGGAATACCGCACTACGGTTTCTGCCTCAAGCGCCTTGTTATAAACATCGCCGTTTGCTGTGTACTCGTTTCCGTCCTTAAAATAGCGTATATCCGTAACATCCTTAAAGCGCTTATCCTCTCCGCTTGACTCCATACGGTTAAGCGCCGAGGAAAGGCCGTCGCCGTCGGTTGCGTTCTCGGCAATTCTGTCTGCCAGCAGTTCGGTTGTGCTGCTGTAACTTTGCACCGTTCCCGAAAGAAGCGACGATATATCCGTAGCGTACAAAAGCCCCTTTAAAGCCGCCTGATCCTCAAGCTCTTTTGTGTATTCGTTAAGCATTACAATGCTGCAGCCTGTAAGCGCAATGGACAAAATTGTTGCGAGAACCAAGGATAATTCGTGCGCGTGCTTTCTTAAAAATTCTCTCATAATTCTCTCCGGGGTTCGTTTGTTATCGGTATTTTAAAGCTCTTCCAGCTGCTTTGCAATGGTGTGCATTCTGTCGCGTTCCGCATTAATAAGACCTGTAAAATGGTTGAAATAATCAACGTCGTCGTCATTTGGCGTCGAGTGCGTAAGAATTGCCTCAACCAGCGCCGCCTGTGAGCGCGAGCGTTTCTGCTCAAGAATCTCAATGTTCTTTTTGCATTTCTTAATTCTTCTTTTAAGGCTCATTTTTTTAAACATATCGGATATTTCCTCTCATATTTATCGCTTGTTCAATTACCTTTTTTCAGCTTTTCAATTTCTTCGTTAAATAAACGCTCAAGCTCTTTTCGGCGCTCCTCTTCCTGGAGTTCCTGCTTAAGCTTCAGCTTTTTATATACATCGGGAAGGTACAAAAGCGTCATCATACCGACCGTGAGCGCCGTTATGCACATAATGCCTATCCGTGACGACAGAAATTTGCCTACGCCCGATAAAAACGGCAGAACCTTAATGTATTTTGCCACAACATTACCGGCCTTTGCGGTATAATTATCATTACTGTAATTATTGTCGCCCTTAGTGACAAATTCACTGTTTTCGCCCTTTATTTCAACGACACGGTGCGTGTTGTAAAGACCGCTTATTGCGGGGTCATCCGAAATAAAGGTTATAATATCGCCTGTCTTTACCTTTTCGGAGTCGGTTTTTTTAATCAGAATATAGCTTTGCCGCGGTATAACGGGTTCCATACTTTCGGTTTTTACCCACATAACCGTGTACCCGAAAAAAAACGGCGGTTTTCCGCTCTTTTTTGAAATAAGCACAAACAGGCAAAGAGCGGCAAGTAAAATTAACGTGATGTAAAAGAGGGCATTTTTTAAGGCCTTAAGCAGTTTAAACTTTCCCATTGCCGCACCTTACCTTCTTTTTCCGCGCGCGCCGCGGCGCGTGTACCGACTTGTGACCCGTTTTACCCGAGTTACCTTAACGGCGGTATTTTTGTGTTCGCCGTTTTCCGTTTCTTCGGCGTCTGTGTCTGCCGTTTCGGCGCTCGGCTCGGGAATATCGGCAGGGGAGAATTCGCGGTTTGTTTCCTCGCCGTTTAGTATTTCATCCGCCTTAAGGGCGACCTCGAGCGACTGCAATATAAGCCTATCTTCGGGTGTAAGTGTTTCGTACCTGCTTTTAAGGGGTATCGGAATACGTTTTTCTTCAAGAACAATATCGTAGTTGTCCTTTTCGTCGTCGGAGAACTCGTTTACTATCTGCGGGTTTATCACGCTGTCGGTCATACGCGAATCAAGCGTGCTGTCCTTATCAAACTCATTGTTTATATTGTATCTGAAAATCAGATATTGCAGCGCAAGGGTTGAATAAAGCTCCTTTAAATAGGTTTCGTCAACCTTTTCAAGGTCCTCTTGAACCAGCATACTGTATCCGGCGTTGTCGTAACTCTCAATAAACTGCCAAAGCGCCAAGCATTTACGCAGATTTTTATTTTTTAAAATAGCGTTCGTACGCATAACGGGGGGACGGATATAGTTTTTGCCCATAGCCGCGGCAAATTCCGAGGTTATATAATCGGTGCAAATGCTGTTAAGCCGTTTTACCCTGCGCCATATATCCGTGGAGTAGGTATAGTTGCGGTCTGCCTTGTCCTCATCATCCGCATCGGAAGGCTCGGATATTTCAATTTTAAGTTGCATTTTACCCTTTATTTTTCCGTGCTCAAAATCCTCGTTAAAGCTTATGCTTGTGTTCTTTTCGTCCTGTCCCTGTGCGAGCGCTATTTCGTAGCGCCTGTTAACAAAGGTGAAAAGCCTGTTTATTAGAGTGTTTACAAACTTGTTTTCGTAGGTTTTAATTGTTTCGTCCTTAAAAACGTTCAGTATTTTTGAGGGGATTATCGTATCTCCCTCAATTCGGGAAATCAGATTTGTGTGCTGGGAAAGATGTTGCAGGGAGCGGCTTGTAATGTTGTGCGAAAGCTCAATGGGTAAAATTTCCTCCCGCTCCTCAATGTGCTTTGCGGGGTTTCTTATAACCGCGTCTATCGAGGGCAGGGTGTCCTCAATAATATTCACCCAGGTTTCGTCTATCGCGCGCAAAAGATATTTTTTCTTAAGCTCAACGGTAGCCTTGCCGTTCTTCATCATATCCAGAATTGACGGAAATACATCATAGGAGTTTACGATGCTGTCAACAAAATAGACCGTATCGTCATAAACCTGCTTAAAGGCAGTGCTTTTATCCTCTTTATCCGGCAAGTTGATCCCTCCTGTTCAGGCTCAGTACATACTCTTCTGCAATCTTTCAAGAAACGCGGTACACTCTTTCATGGCACCCTTTCCGAAGAGCGTATCCATATAAAGTATAAGACCTCTTATTTCGTCGCGGATAAGCGACATATTAAGTCCCTCAAATTTGCGGAAAACCTTGGTGGCAAGAATGTAGTCTATGCCGTCAAGCTCGGTACCGCCGCAGGCAACGTAAACCGGAACAAAAATTTTAAGCTGTTTCATAATACGGTTACCGAACGCAATGCGGAACTTTTCAATAACGTACAGGTCAAGGCTTGCTATTTTATCGGTTATCTCATCGCTTACGGGGTGTTCCTCAACCGCCTTTTTGTAGAGAGATTCAACGTAAGAATAACAAATGTGCTTGGGTTCTGTGTCGGGCGCCTCAAAGGGGATACCCTTGCTGTCAAGATTTATTACAAGCGCGCGGTCGTAAACCTTGTCGGACACCGCAAACGTAGAGAGTCGTCGTTGTTCGCCGTGCCGATGTACCATACGTTTTGGGGAATCTGTAGCTTTCCGTCAACAAGGTGCTTCGGGTCGCTCGGTATTGTTGAGGGAACAAGCTCTATCTTCCATTCGTCGGCGTTGGGCATTTCAAGAATTGAAAGCATTTCCGCAAAGTAGTATTCAACGCGGGCAATGTTCATCTCGTCAAGAATTATAACGTTAATATCGTCATTGTAGGACGATTCGTATATTCTTTTAAGAACCTCGGTTTCGTTAAATTTCTTGGTAAATTCGTTAAAATATCCGAAAAGCTCGGTGCGGTCGCGCCAGGACGGCTGAACCGACGCTATTGTGGCGTCGTTCATAAAGTATTTGCCCATCATATAAGGTAGCGAGGTTTTACCCGTTCCTGAAATACCTTGAAGCAGGATAAGCTTTGTAGAGGCAAGACCGGCTATCATAAGCCTTATTGTGCGTTTTTCGTAATAAAGCCTTGAACGGGAGCAGGCAAAGTTTCTTATATCGTCGCAAAGTTCGGAAAGCGACATTGTTCTGTCGTATTCGGGCGGCAGATAATACCTGTATTTGTCGTCCACGGCGGAAAGTCTGAAAAAGCGTTTTCCCTCGGTTTCGGCGGCGGGGACGTTTTGAATTTCGCCCTCGGCGGCAGCGGCAGGCTGCGGCAGTGCGGCCTCGCCCGCTTTTTCCTTTTCTTCCTCAAATATAACCTTTAAATCGTCATAAGAAAAGCCCGAGGGCTCAAATTTCATTGCAAGGATTTTTTCCTTTTCGTTCGTAAGGCGCAGAACGTCGCGGTGCAGGTCGGCAATTTCTTCAAGCAAATCTTCGTTTCCCACAAGGCTTTTGCGAAAGCGGACGTATTTTCTTATAAATATTATAACAATAAATATTATAGCAAACCAGACGGCATATGCGATTATAAAGGTGAGAATTGCAAGAATCCACCCCATAATGTTAAAATCGCCTTTAAATCGGTTTATCTGCTCAAAGTAAAGCGGAAAATTGAATATCTGGATTATTCCGCCGAAAAAGCCGGAAATGCTTCCCCAAACCGCTCTCAGCATAGTTGTCATAAAAGCGAAAAACCAATTCATAAAACCGTCCATAACTGTCCCTCCCGGTTAAAAAATGCTCTGCTGCCTCAGGCGGCGCAGAGCAAGAACGCTTTGTTGCCTGCCATAGCACGCATATATGCAGGCGCTTAAATTAATTGTCGGTGCCGTTTTCGGGTGTATCCGTACCGCCGTTTTCCGACTCCTTTTGCCGGCGCAGATATTCCTCAACAGCCTGTTTGCGGATAAGAGCCTCATCTTCCGCGGTTATCTGCTTTTTATCGCCGTTTTTAACCTGAATGAGTGTTCTTACAAAGTTTGTAAGCTCAAACACAAAGAAAAGAATAAGCGGAACCACAATTACAGCCAAAAAGCCTTTCGGTTTCTGCAAAAAGTCAAGGAAACCGCCCATACCCTTAATGCGTGTACCGTTGTACTTGCCTATAACGTCGGCAGCGGCAACCTCTTCCCTGTCCTCGCCGTAGGTGTTGTCACCCATTGTTTTGTAGAAAACCTCGCCGTTTTCGCCCTTTATAACCTCGGTAATGCGGTGGGAGTTGATCTCTTTTACACCGTTGCCGTCAAGGTCGGTTTTAAAGCTTATAATATCCTTTACGGCAAGCTCGCTTTTTTCCTTTTCACTCAGTTTTTCGGCAATAATAATATCGCCCTTGTTAAAAACGCCTTTCATCGAGTCGGACTGAACCGTTAAAATGCACTTGCCCCCGATGGACGGAACACCGTCCGGGTCGGACTGAGCGGCAAAAGCCAGAACAGTTACGACAACCGCAAAAACAACGAACAGCCACACCAGTGTGTTGACAATGATTTTAATTGCCTTTTCAGCACTTTTTTTTCCTGCCATTATTTACTTCCTTTCAAATTGATAATATCTAAAAAAGATTTATAAAATGCCAGTTTAAATTATAACAGCCGAAATAAGGACTGTCAATAAAATGTTAAAAAATGCCGAAAAGAAAATTAAAAAAGCCGAATGCGGTCCGCGTCCTACCGCTTAAGACTTAGTGCTGTCGGCGTTATTCTGAGGGATCAGAAATCTCTGACCCCTCAGATACCTATCAAATAAAATCAGCCGTTAACAGAATACTCAACTGTGAATACGGTGTTATCAAGTGTTACAGCGTTTGTGGATTTGCAGCTGGCATCCTGACCTTCGTACCAAATGTATACTTCGATTTTTACAGCTTGGTCGGCAGTTAATGAAGAGAGAATGGCGGTATCGTTATTGGAAATTGTCACATTTGTGCTGGTAAGAACCGGTTTGCCGGACTCATCAAGGGACGCAATTGCCTTATAACCTGCGGTATAACCGGCAACCGGAGCGTATACATACGCATTGCTGCCGACAACAAACATAATACGAATAGCCGGGTCAAGGGCTTCGGTACCGCCGGTAAATGATACTTTTGCCTTAAGGTTTGTGGCGTCTTGACCGGTGCTTTTAACATACATTGTTTCTTTAACATAATCGTTGGCAGTTGCCGCCGCAAAGGTTGTATCATCCTTGTATTCGGCACTGTCGGCTTCCATTTTAGAACCTGTATCTTTTAATTTAAAGAAGGTCGGTGTGGTAGTATTCGCTGTTGAAACGGGAACAAGAGATTCATTTTTTGTTGTCAAAGCCAAAGAAGCTTTATATTCCCCTTTGTCAGAACCGTCCGGGTTTGAGCCGGAAATCAAAAGGTTCTTAGAAGCTGTGGCTTTAATTTGCATACTGCTTACGGATACCGTTGTGTTCATCGAGAACCAAGCGTAGGTTGATGTACCCAGAAGTGTTGCCGAAACAAGCAACAGGCAGAGGGCAGGAATGAGTTTTTTCATTTTGTTCATTTTGGTTTTCCCCTTTTATAATTTATTTTATTGCCGTCCGAAGTCGCCACAACGGGCGGCAATTAAAGACAAACAAAAAAGCTGCAACAAATAACAGAACAACTGTTATCGGTTGCAGCTGGCAATCCATATTATGGACCCTATAGCTTTGTGTCGCCGCTTTACAACGGTTTTACCAAACTTATTGTGCTTTTTTATTATACAAATTGAATTTCAACTTGTCAAGTCTTTTTTTAAACAAGTCCCTTGGCTTTTGCCTCGTCCTTTTCTTCTTCGTCCTTTGTAACGGTGAGCGCCATATCCACTTTAAACTTTCCGCCGATTATTTTATCAACGCAGTCGGGGTCGTTGCCCTCAAGCCAGATAACGACCGTGTATTTTGTAACATCACCCGGCTTGAAATGCTCAATTTCCTTTTTAACTATCGTGTTGCCGGTTTGGAACTGTGTTGTGCCGGGCTCCGGACCCTCGACGCCGTCTGTCCTTGCATAGGCGTAGTCCACCGATTCGCCGTTGACATACAGCCTTACGCGAACCGCCTTTTCAATCTCATACGTCATATTGGCAATATACAGGTCATATGAATAGGTGACTCTGTGCTTGCCCTCGTTGCGGCAGTAAAACGTGTAGGCAACATAGTTTTCGCCGTTGTGTTCGCCGTCTATATTATCAAGATATCCCGGCAGTGTTTTACCGTCGATATTGGTAACTTCCTTATCAATTTCGGCGTTAAGCCGCGAGGACTTGGTGTTAAAATCCGCGCCGGGGGAGAGGGTGAGCGCATAATCGAGATTATCAAACTTATTTACCATTACGGTGAAAGCGCCGAATTTCATATACAGCACCGAAATAACGTACCCGATTATAAGTATAAGGGCAAGCACGGCGGCGCCTATCGGCACAAAGCGCATATAAAGCCTGTATCGCTTGACCTCTCTTGCGCTTCTTTCCACAACCGATTCAACAATATTCTGCTTTGCCATCAGCCGTTTTCCTCCTTTTCGGCTTCTGCCTCGTCGGCGGTCATTCGCAGTTTGCCGTGTACGGCAACGCCCTTATATCCGGGGGACGGAATATACCCCGAGCAGTCAAGGCGCAAAAGCGAGGTTATCTGCCCGTCGCCGCAAACGCCGTCGGCATAAATTTTAATGTCAAAATCCTTTATAAGCGTAATAAACGCCGCCGCGTTTGACGACCCGGTGCGCGAATCGGTGAGCGACGTAATTGCGGGGGACAAAAGCACGCTGTCCACGGGTATGCTCATAAGCGGGGTCACGGGGCAGTCGTCCTCGCCGCAGCCGGTCATCATTGTCATAACCTTAAGCAGTTTCATATTCAGCATCCCGACGCGTACCTTTTCTTTATCTCCGTAAAGCAGTGACTGCGGAAATTCAAGGCAAAGCTTTTCGGGCTTGTGAAAATCCTGCCGTTTTATAAGCGAATGCACAAATTCGTACATATCGTCCCTCTCGGCAAGCACTGCGGGACAGCGCGCGGTTACAAACCTGACGTTTCTGCCGGCGTTTTCAAGGCGGTCTATCATTTTCATTGCGTTTATAATATTGCGCTCGGCAAGCTTAATTCCCGTGTCCGTTCCGTCTGCGGCAAAGCAGTATTTTTCGGGCGGAATAACCCCGTCTATAACGCTGTTAATGTAGGTAAAGCTTTTGTAGGCTATCGGGGTTTTGTTGTAGCAGTCGTATATTCCGGAATAGCGAACCTCAATAGGCGCTACGCCCGAATGAACAGCCATATCCACGTAATTTGCCGTATTATCCTTTTTTGTTTCGTTTTCCATACCAAATACTCCGTAAAAAAATAAAAAAGCCGCAACAAACAACAATAAACCGTTGTAAATTGCAGCTGGCAATCCGCCTTGCGGACCCTTTAGCTTTGTGTCACCGGATTGCTCCGGCTTTACCGCATATAATTATATACTTTGCTTAATTTTATGTCAAGCAATTTTTAATTTTTTCGGAGCGCCAAAAAAAAGTTGACATTTCGGGCGGGTAAATATATAATAAATACGATATATTAAATACATTAAAGGCAAAGCCGGAGCAATCCGGTGACGCAAAGCTAAAGGGGCTTTTTTATAAGTCAGCCAGTTACCGTGTCATTCCCGTTGGGTGACGCGGTATTTTTATTTTAATGCGAAGGGGGAAACACGCGGTGGCACAGAAAATAATGGGCTTTCTGCAAACTAAAAAGCAATATTTTCAAATTGCCTCACTCGCCGCGGTTTCGGCGGTTTTATGCCTTTCGCTTATAGTTTTTTTAAACAACTCCTTCGGCTGGTTTTCAAAAAACAACA
>ERZ808245.252-NODE-252-length-29682-cov-3.964964_pt1 | contig 29682 bp, 15 predicted proteins | sample MGYA00521243_ERZ808245 | MGnify/ENA primary metagenome ERZ808245 (study PRJEB31516, sample SAMN03275576) | gut metagenome | biome: mammalia-associated habitat; material: feces | host: Papio cynocephalus | place: Kenya | collected 2012-07-07 ... | reverse complement strand
AGCTATTACGCACTCTTTGAATGAGTGGCTGCTTCTGAGCCAACATCCTGGTTGTTTTAGCAATAAGACATCCTTTACCACTTAACTTACACTTTGGGACCTTAGTTGTAGGTCTGGGCTGTTTCCCTTTTGTCGATGAAACTTAGCTCACACCGACTGACTCCCTACTATCAATACGTTGGTATTCGCAGTTTGATAAGATTCGGTACAGTTTGACCCGCCCTAGTCTATTCAGTGCTCTACCCCCAACTATCTTTACATAGAGGCTAGCCCTAAAGCTATTTCGAGGAGAACCAGCTATCTCCGAGTTCGATTGGAATTTCTCCGCTATCCTCAAGTCATCCCCGTATATTTCAACAGACGTGGGTTCGGTCCTCCACAAGGTTTCACCCCTGCTTCAACCTGCTCAAGGATAGATCGCCCGGTTTCGGGTCTACAGCATGCAACTAAAATCGCCCTATTCAGACTCGCTTTCGCTTCGGCTCCGTGACTTAATCACTTAACCTTGCTACATACCGTAACTCGCCGGCCCGTTCTACAAAAAGTACGAGATCACACTCTTAGTAGTGCTCTCTCTGCTTGTAAGCATACAGTTTCAGTTTCTATTTCACTCCCCTTCCGGGGTTCTTTTCACCTTTCCCTCACGGTACTAATCCACTATCGGTCACTAAGTCGTATTTAGCCTTAGGAGATGGTCCTCCCTCATTCACACCGGATTCCTCGTGTCCTGTGCTACTCTGGATACCTTCGAGTGTTTATTGTTTTCGCTTACGGGACTATCACCCTGTTTCGTCTAACTTTCCAAAAATGTTCAGCTAACAATATTCATGCTCTTATAAGGTCCTAACCCCACTTAAATTTCTTCAAATGGTTTGGGCTCATACCCTTTCGCTCACCACTACTCAGGTAATCGTTTGTTTACTTTCTCTTCCTCCGGGTACTAAGATGTTTCAGTTCTCCGGGTTCCCTTCATAACAGTATGTATTCCTGTTATGATACTAGAGGATTAACTCTAGTGTGTTCCCACATTCGGACACCCACGGATCAAAGTCTATTTGCGACTCCCCGTGGCTTTTCGCAGCTTATCACGTCCTTCATCGGCGCTTAGTGCCAAGGCATCCACTATATGCTCTTTGTAGCTTGATCTATTTGATCAACATCAGTAACTTTATTTCTAAAGTTTTATGATAAAATCGTTTGACAATGTTCTTGTTATATTACTCAGCGTAATTGAATTTACATTCAAATCGGTTTGATTTAAAATTGAAAATACATATTACACACTTCCAACAGAAAAACTTACTTGCTAAAATAAATTTAGCAGATAACTTTTTGTTGAATAAATTTGCGTTTTAACTTCTAACAATATTGTTAAAAAATTAACTCGATATTTGTCTTCTCATATATTTTTAAATATGCAGTTGTGATGGTGCTATTGTCGTGCCGTAGCACGGTCGTGTTCCTTTCGGTGACGACATGGCAAGAATACCATAATGAGTTTATAGTGTCAACAACTTTTTTAAAAAAATTGTCACTTTTTTCGTCTTTTTTGCCCAAAGTTACGAACACTCTGCCGAGTGTTTACATTTTTCGCCCATTTTTGTCCTATTTTTGGTCAAAATTCTTACAAATCACAATATGAAATTTCCTTAAAATTTACCTTATGACTTAAAAAATGTTTTAGCATTTCCCCTGTTCTGATAGAAATCTTTTCAAAGTATCCACCTAAAACTCACCCTATCTTTCCCCTAAGACTTTCTTTTTGACATAAAAAAATCCCACCCGTAAAGAATGAGATTTGTTGTTTAGTCTTCTTCCTCAAGTAAATCATGGGCCACACTGTCGGAAATGAATTTTCTATCGAGGTGTTTTTCAAGGTTCTTTGTTCGCTTTTTAGCAATAACATATTCCGCCACGCCAAAGGCAAGGAAAAAGCCACCTATACAGAACATAGTTATAACGAACCAGTCAAAGTTGTCGTAAGCGGCAATTTTGAGATAGGTGAATGCAAGCGACACAAATACGCAAGCCGTCCTAATATACGAAAGCAGCGACCTTTGGCAAGACATTGCCGTTTGTTTTATCGAAAGTTTTGTCCTTAAGATTTCAAGCGCAGTAATATCCTTTTCCTTTTTAGCCATTTGTTCCTCCACATATATAATGTTCTATACTTTTAAACTTATTATATTATATATATAGCAACTTGCCCTGTCAATTTTTTTGAAGAAAAATTTTCAGAAAATTTTACAATATCCTAGCCTCTTTTATGAAATATTATTGATTTTCTATAGAAGAACTAAGCATATTCATAAAATATTCTATTGGCACATGTAAAAAGCACTCCAAAACATAAATATTTTCTTTCAAAAAAACAAATAATAAAAAACATATAGTTATTTTCCCTATAAGTCAAGAAAAATATAGGGAAAAATAATATTATATGTTGAAAAAGGGAGAAAATTGTAACTTATGGGAAGACGCAAGGCGAGCCAAAATGAAAATTACAATGAGAATAGAGAAAATTTGTCAAGACTCGTTGGCGAAAACTTGAAACTCGCCCGGCTTGCCAAAGGCATGACTCAGCGTGAAGTGGCAACTGAACTTAATAAATATCAATCAGATTATAGCAATTATGAAACGGGGTCAATTCAACTTGATTATGAAAAGATTGTCTATCTTTGCAAACGGCTTGACATAACTCCCAACGATTTATTTGGGTTCAAATATTAAAAAACATAAAAAATATTGGATTGAGGGGGCAAAATCTCTCAAAAGTTATTTTCAAATCTAAAATTATGTGCTAAAATATTTAGGACAACATTTTTTTGTTGTTTAATAAGGCTTAAAATTAAAAGAGGCAAATATGAAACTACTTGAAATTAAAAAATTGCACACTGAAACAAAAGAATACAGTGGCAAAGTCATTAAAGTTGGTGGCTGGGTTAGAAGCGTGAGAGATAGCAAAAACTTTGGGTTTATTGACCTAAATGACGGCACAAGTTTTAAAGGCGTACAAATTGTTATTACTCCAGAGAAAATTGAAAACTATGCAGAAGTTGCAAAACTTAATGCTGGGTCTAGCATAATTTGCACTGGAACTTTGGTCGAAACCCCAAACAACAAGCAAGCGTTTGAAATTCAAGCGGACAGCGTAACAGTTGTTTGCAAAACAGACACAGATTATCCACTTCAAAAGAAAGGTCACTCTATGGAATTTTTGAGAGAGCAAGCCTATCTTAGACCAAGGACAAATTTGTTTAACGCAGTGTTTAGAGTTAGAAGTGAAAGTTCTTTTGCATTACATGAATTTTTCCACAAAGAAGGGTTTGTGTATGTGCATGCCCCAATTTTGACATCTTCCGACTGCGAAGGTGCGGGCGAGTTATTTAGAGTTAGCACACAAGACATTTATGCGGGCAAAAAACTTGACCCAAAAGACGAACTCTTTGGCAAAAAGGTATTCCTTTCCCCATCGTGCCAACTTGAAGGTGAAGCCTTTGCACTCTCTATGGGAAAGATTTATACATTTGGGCCATCGTTCAGAGCGGAAAACAGCAACACTGTAAAACACGTCAACGAATTTTGGCACATTGAACCAGAAATTGCTTTTTATGAACTTTTTGACGACATGGACCTTATGGAAAAAATGATAAAATATGTTATCAATCACTTATTCACCCGTTGCCATGATGAACTTGAATTCTTTGACAAATTTGTGGAAAAAGGACTGCTTGAGAAACTGCACAATGTGGCAGACAGTGAGTTCGCAAGAGTGACTTACACAGAAGCAATAGAACTTCTTTCCAAAAACAACAAGAACTTTGAATTCCCTGTTAAGTGGGGCGATGACATTCAAACAGAACACGAAAAATATCTTACACAAGAAATTTACGGCAGACCAGTTTTTGTTTATAACTATCCAAAAGAAATTAAAGCATTCTATATGAAGTTAAATGATGACAACAAAACTGTAAAAGCAACGGACCTACTTGTGCCTGGAATTGGAGAACTTTGTGGAGCAAGCGAAAGAGAAGAAAGATATGATGTTTTGCTTGAAAGAATACATGAACTTGGGCTTAATGAAAAAGACTATTGGTGGTATCTCAACCTTCGCAAATTTGGCAGCGTAAAGCACAGTGGCTTCGGCATGGGCTTTGACCGATTTGTCATGTATGTCACCGGCATGCAAAACATTCGTGACGTTCTTCCATTCCCAAGAACTCCAAAGAACTGCGAGTTTTAAAAGTAAATTACCTTTCTAAAGGATATAAGATATGACAGAACAAAATCTTACACCTCAAAAACCATCTGAAAACAGTTCATTTCAAGAGATTAAGCAACACTTTGTGGATAAAAATGAACAAGAATATAATCTATGGATGAGTGAAATTTCGCCCTATCTAGATTATTTAAAACCACATTTAAAATCATATCTTGACGCAAAATATAATGGAAATATTGAAACAAAACCTCAATTCTTTGAAACAGATGAAAAAATAATAACACAAGTTATTGATAACTTCGCTGAAGAAACAATTACAAATGAGGACTTAAGAAAAACATATTTAAATAATTTCCATTCCAAAAACCCGAATGTTATCACAGTTTTACAAGTAAATCTTCCAAGCGAAAACATAGACGAAAATCAATGGAAAAACACTTCTGTCGGCAATATAGGAAGAATTTTCCCAGAGGACATTGATAATAATCTGTTAAAAAATGAAGATATTGGCAAAGTTCTTATTAAAATCCGATTGGGGACTGAACAACCAAATGGAAAAATTAAAGCATGTATTGGCGACATATCTGCATATGTTCACGAAGTTGCACACTCTACTTCCGAAAGATATACATCAAAAGAACCAATGGGAATGAAATCAGGCAATATGCCCGAAGTTGAAGCAATATGTATGGAAAATCTTTTTCAAAATTATTTGGAAAAGAATGCTACCGAACTGTCTAGCCAATTTTACAAAGATGGACTTATTCCAAGCGAAAACCCAAACCACATAATAAATATGATTAAAAGTTATAGGGCTTACAGAGATAAAGGGCTTGATGAGATGATAGAAAAAATACAAACAGAAGCCTATAATTCTAAAAAACCATTTGCAAAACAAAAAATGTTCAGATATGTTGTTGCAGAAATCTATGGTTATTTGCTTGAAGATGAGTATAATAAAAATCCAGAAAAGACTATTGACCAATATGCAGAATTTCTAAAAAACAATTCAACATTGTCTATTGACGATTGCTCAAAAGTTCTCTTTGGAAACGATAATATGACAAAAGAAAAAGTATTAAATAAATTCGTGACAACTCTTGATAATAGAACACAAAAACTCCTTCAAATGCAAGAAGAACAAAGCATGTAAAGTAAACATTGAAAGTTAAGTTAAATTCATATTAAAAAAAAGAACTTTATCGCTTAAGATAGAGTTCTTTTTTTTGTTAATCAATTTTTATCAAGAGATTTTTATTCGCCTTTTATGAATGTGGCACCACTGCCTCAATTTCTGTAAGTTTGGCTTGTATGTCTGTCATAAGGTCGGCATAGTAAGTGTCGCCGGTGTAGGTTTCTTGTGGGGTGTCTGTTGCATGAGAGTTGAAGGCATATTTTTCATTGTTTAGAATTTCGTCAACTCGTGCAGAGCCACCTTTTCCTTCTGGGTCAGAAGATGTTGGAAGTTTTTCTTCTGCCACTGTTTTCATTTTGTCAAAAGCAATGCTTGCGATGTCTTTTGCAATCTTTTCGTCCGCCACCCATTGCATTGAGGCGATGTCGTCAAGTTTTTGTCCAACGGACACTGCGTTCGCTTTAAATTCATCATATGTTGAAACAGTTTGCAAGTCGTCAAGTTTGTTTTTGAGAGATATAACTTCTGCGAACATCTTTTCATATTTGCCCGTTTCGGCGCCATCCACCACTTCAAGGGCTTTTGCTTTGACCTTTGAAGCGATGTCTTTATATTCAGAGTCTGCTGCGATATATGTCTTCATTTTTTGATTGAAGAAGTAGTCAAGTACTTTTTTGATTATGACTTTGTCAAAGAGTTTGCTTCCGTCTGCTTCAGCGGCGTCAAGTTTTCCGCCAAGCCTATCAACGTCAACCGTTTGATTATTCATTTCTGTAAGCAAGGTGTCCATATGCTTAAATTCCATTTCATAATCTACAATATTTGCTGCGTTGTTTCCTATTGTCTTGACAATGGCTTTTAATTCGTCACCCATATCGTTGTAAGTTGCAAGCTGTTTGTCAATAACAATCTTAATAACTTCAGCAATAACATCTCTTGTCAAAATGACACTGGCTGTTTGTGGATTTGAAGTTATTTGATTAAATAATTCGCCAGCAATAATTGCGTCTGGGTCGTCAGAGGTCTTTCTTACAATCTTAATTGGATTTTGCTCTGCCAGTTCCTTAATTTGCGCCATATATCCAAATTCTCTTTCATAAGACAATATTTCAACTTTTTGCGAGCCGTCTGTTGGTTTAAGTTTGTTCTTAATAAGAGTTTTTGCAGAAGCATAGTCGTCTGGGACATTTTCGTTTACATAATACACAACAATATCACTCAAAATGCTTGGCACAAGGACAGAATTTTCTTTTATTCCGTCAATAGTTTTGCCAATTTGGACAAGAGGTTTTGAAGTGTCTTTTGCAACGTCAACAAGTTTTGCCATGTTCACAAACTCTGTTTCATATGACACAATTTGTTCCATATTTGCACAAAGTCCTGCATATTCGGTGTTCCCAACAACAATGTTTTTCAAGCCGTCTTCAAGGTCTTTTGAAGTGTCTTTTACATAGTATTTCAAGAATTTTTGCAACACTTCATTTGTTAAAAGTTTGCTTTCGGTTGTTGTTTCAGATTCAAGATTGTCTGTTTTCTTGCCACTTAAAAGGTCAAACTGCCTGCCTATTGCACCAAATTTCACTTGCTCAGCGGTGAGTTCTGGGGTGGCAGCCCAAGAAGACTTGTTTACTGTGTCCATAAGGTTTGTAAGGTTCAAAATTTCTTTTTCATATGAAGTTACATTTGAAACGTTATTTTTTATTGCGTTTATGAGTTCAAGTTTTTCATCATCGCCACCCACGAAGTCTGTTGCTTCTCTGTCGATATAATAGCAGACAACTGCTCTAACTTCCACTGGGGTAAATATTTCACTGCCCGAGATGTCGTCAAGAAGTTCTCCCATTTTCACAAGGTCGCTCGTTCCAAAGTCTGCAACAAACAATGTTTTAAGTTTGCCGAGTTCTGCTTCCCAACTTGTGACATTGCTTTCGCCGTCAAGATAAATGTTGTTAAGCACGCTTTCTTTGACTGTAAGTCTTGTAGCGCTGTTCACTTCAACTGCCATGATTTTGTCAATTTCAGTTTCCGCTTCGCCTTCTTTTGCCAAAAGATTTTTCTCCAAGAAGTTGTTTATCAAGGCACGAAGGACTTTATTTTCAACAAAGAGATGTGTATTTTTCTCGCCGTCAGCAGTTTTCATCGCTTCGTCAATGGCAAGACCTAAGTTCTCAAAAGACTTGTTTTCTGGGTCGGAAAGGGCTGTTTTGTCAAAGTTTGACAATGTTCCCATTGCTTTTCTTAAAACTCTTAATGAATATTTAAACTCATTCCCCCAGTTTTTGATTTCGCTTCTTCCGTTTGTCTTTTCGCCCGCCCAAATTTGCCCTAAGATATAGTCTTTAAGCGTCACATCTTGTTGTGTCTCGTCAACGAGTTTTGTATCAACAACAAGGTTAAGGTAATCTTTGGTTGTTGTGTCAGTTAAGTCGTCAATCAAGTTTTTAAGCGTTTCTTTAATATTATAATTTGTGATAAGCACAGATTTTCCAGCGATTGCTTTTTGAATAGCGTTTCCAATGCGTTCTGCTGGGTCGTTTTCTTTTTCAACATAGTCTGCACTTAAAATCTTGTCAAATGCAAAGTCTGTTTCTTCATTTTTAATTTGCATAACGGTGTTTATAACTGGAGCGACTGAACGAAGTTCTGCTTCCCAGCCACGAGTGACTGTTATGTCATAAAGTGAATTTAAGATTGCAGAATATTTGCTCTCCTCGTTCTCTGTTCCGCCCAACATTTCGTTTGCTTTTGACTTTAGATAATCAAGCAAACCGTTGTAACTGCTTTCAGATAACAGTCCGCTTCTTGCCACATCAACCACTTTGCCAAGTGAGCCATAGGCATCGCAAGCATCGTCTTCGTTTGCAAAATATCCGTCAGTTTTCTTATCTTCAAGTTTAAGATAGGTTATGAAGTTTTCCAAAATGTCTTTTAAATTTTGGCTCAAAGAGTTTTCTGTAATTTCTGCTTTTTGATAACCGCTTATTCCCGTTCCTTCAAACACTTTTTCAACAGCGGAATCAACAAGAGTTGGATATTCGCTTGAAAGGAGTGTCACTTTGAAAAGATTGTCAACAAATGCGGAACTGAATGTTTTTGCATTAACGTTATTTTGAACAAGAATTCTGACCATTTCGCTGGTTGAAGACGCTTCGCCTTTTATAATCGGCACCATAAGTCCGTTGTCGTTGAACAAAGTTGCAATGTCAATAATGGCGTCAATTTGGTTCATAAACATATCAACTTTTATTGGGTTATCAAGAGTAGAATTCTTGTAGGCAGTTTTGAAGAGTTCTGCATAGTCTTGCCCATCAATTACAATCTTCAAGTCTTCGTTTTCTGCAAAGAATTTGTCCATAAAATATGGCAAAAGGTCATCGCCCAACGTGTCAACAAGTTTGCTGCCCTTAAGTCCAAACAAAATGTCTTTTACATTGCTCAAGGCGTCTGCAACAGATTCCTTTGTGCAGTTGTCTTTGTTGTCTAGGAAGTTTGAGAGGGCTGTATATTTGTTGTAAAGATAAATTCCGTTATCCACTTCGCTTGCAAGATAAATTTTTTCGCCACCGACATTTACAGTTGCCAGCCCGTCAAAGACAAGATTTGAGAAGAAACCTATTCCAGTGTATTTTGCCACTTTGGAAGCGATAGAATTTTCATAACTATTAAGATATTGCTGTGTTTCTTCGTCAATGACTGTTGGAAGATATGGAACTTCTTCGCCCGCTTCATTTTGCGTTACAAGGTTGGCGTTTGCCTTTTGATAAATTGCGTTAAGCCCCACAATTGGGCTTAGGGTTGCTACGCAGATAACAAAGCCCATAACAATACCCACAAGCATGCCACCAAATCTATTTTTGCCGCTTATTTCAAGGTCTGAAGGCATGTCGTCTTCGTCAACTGGGACCCCACGTTTTTTAAGGTTTTTAATTTTTCTTTTATATGCTTTAAGTTCTCTCTTTTTCTTGTCGAAGCATTTTGAAGCAATTATTGCCCAAATTGGATAAAGCAATATTTTAAGAACCCAGAAGCCTAGGACAAACACAAGGACGTTTAAAATCATAGTTGGGAAGTTTTCGGCAAATGTTCTTACCGCTTCGCTTTGGGATATCGCTTCGTCAAGATTGAGGCTGTTAAGAATGTTTACGCCGATGTCACTAAGTTTGCTTACTGGACCGTTTATATCAAGACCCAAGGAAGAAATGTCAATGCTATTTAGCCACGAGGAAATTACGGGCGTCAAAAACCACAGAATAACTCCCGTCACAAGAAGCCAAACAAGCCTAAAGGCGGACTTGCTTGCTCCACGTTTTAGTCCAAACAAAATGGACATCAACATGATAATGCAAATCAATGCCAAGATTATATATCCGATAACAGAACTGCTCATAGTTAACTCCTATATAATTATTTTTAAATTATACAACAATAATATACGACAAAATGTAAAAAGTTCAAAATGATTTTGTTTTGTTTGCGACAATTTTTGCCAACTTTTCATAAAAGAATAAGAGGTTTATATGAAAATTTGTGTTTATGCCATATGCAAAAACGAAGAAAAGTTTGCAAAACGCTGGTTGGAAAGCATGGGCGAGGCAGACGAAATTTATGTTTTAGACACGGGAAGCAGTGACAAAAGTGTTGAATTGCTAAAAAGTCTTGGGGCAAAAGTTACAGTCCAAGTAGTTTCCCCATGGCGATTTGATGTCGCAAGAAACATAAGCCTATCCCTTGTGCCAGACGACTGCGACATTTGTGTTTGCACCGACCTTGACGAAGTTTTTGAAAAAGGGTGGCGGGAAAAACTTGAAAACGCCTGGCAAAAGAACATTCACCGCCAAGCCACATATACTTATGTTTGGAATGTTCTTGAAAATGGCACAGACGGAACAACTTTTCTGTATCAAAAAATTCACGCACGACATGGCTTTGAATGGATTTATCCCGTGCATGAAGTTTTATCCGCAACGCCAGCAGTGACTGCCTACGAAACATGCCACTGCGAAAACATTGTTCTTAGGCATTATCCCGACAGCACAAAAAGCAGAGGACAATATTTGGAACTGCTTAAACTCAGCGTTTCCGAACACCCCGAGAGCGACCGCAACACACATTATTTGGCAAGAGAATTTATGTTTGCTGGCGACTACACCTCTGCCATAAAATACTTTAAAAGACATTTAAAACTTCCCACAGCAACTTGGAATGAAGAACGAAGTGCAAGTTTAAGATACATTGGCGACTGTTATTATTATCAGAACAAACTTCCGCTTGCGAAAAAGTTTTATGAAAAGTCAATTTGCGAATGTCCCGAAACACGAGAAGGATATTTTGCCCTAGCAAAACTTTTATATTTTCAAAAGAAGTATTTTGACTGTTTCACAATTCTAAAAGCCATGCTTGAAATTAAGACCAGAAACTTAACTTACATTTCTTCGCCTGAGTGCTGGGGGGACACTCCATACGATTTGTTATCCCTTTGCTCGCACTTTTTGGGCATGAAAAAAGAGGCATATAACTACTGCCTCTTAGCATTATCCAAAAATCCGCAAGACAAACGACTTAAAGATAATTTGCAATATTTTAAAACTCACCTTTAAAAGGCTCTAGTTTTCTATTTGCCATAATTTTTCTAACTCTGCTTGCATTTGAAAAGGTCAGCCACGAGCCACAAACTGCCACGGTATCTCCGCCAAACCAAGCATAAGTAGAACGTAAAGTTGAAACGGAATCTGAAAGTTGCAAGAACATAACTCTGTAAGTCACATCAAAAATTACAAAGCAACTTACAAAAATTGCAGTTATAAGTGACAATATCCATAACGCCTTATAAATGTTTGACTTTCTTTCTGGGAACATATTGTGTCTTCCCTTTGCCACGCAGAACAAGCAAAATGTTGCAACAACAAGCCCCACCAAAATGGCAACTGAAACATATTTTGCATAAGTGAGCATAAGAAGTCTGATGCCTATTGGCTCTTGATAATTCATATTTATATCAATGATAAGCCTAAGAATTTCTGAATAGACAATTTGATGAATAAGCGCAAAAAGAACGACAGCCGAAACACACATCAAAAGCAAGCAGAATTTATATCCCGACTCCAGTCTTTCCGAAACTTCTATCCTTTCATAAAACATTTTGTTCACTTCGTCTGCCGAAAGTTCATTTTCTTTAACTTCTTCCATTTTTTCTCCTAACCAAACAAAATAAATTCTAGCCTTTTTATCAAGTTTTATCAAGCAAATTCGCCATAATCGTTGAAAATATAACACAAATTCATATAAAAACTAGGCATTTTTATGCAAAAAACATGCAAAAATTAAGCATTTTTTTCAAAATATGCTAAGTTTTTTATATCAAAAGAAGCGAATTTTGGGGCGTCATGATCGTGAAACCACTCTGTCCCCTCAAAATTATCTGTTCCAGTTATAACATTGACTGGGGCTTTAAAGTATGTGGCTTCGCACTCTGCGAGAAGAGTTCCTTCTTCGTCTTCAACAAAGCCTTTTGCAATGAAAATTCTCGAAGTGTCACGAGTTATTTTTCCAACACAAAAAATCTTCTTCCCAAGAGGCACTGGCTTTCTATATTTTATTTTAAGGTCACCCGTCACCCCCCAAACATTTGGGTTTGCAATTTGAACAGCACGCCCAACAGTTTCGTCAAGCAATGCACAAATAACTCCGCCATGCATTCTATTAGGATAGCTTTGGTGTTCATTTCGCCCTGTACAGACGGCAACAATATAGTCCCCCTCTGTTTCATAAAAATGTGCTTGAAGCCCCAGAGTGTTACTTAGCCCGCACACGATACAACTGTTTGAATTGTTTTGAATTTTTGTCACTTTAAGTTCCATTATCTTTTCTCCATTTTTTCTTTTATATTTTATACTTTCCGCTTATATTCATAAATTTAGCAAATATTTATCAGTTTAAGTTTGCAAACCATATTTCAGTCATAAATATTTTACATCTTTCGCTCATAATCGGCAATTTAGCGAATATAGATTATTTTTTTATTCAACATAACCTTTTATTGTTATTTAGAAAAATCTCCATATTTTACTTAAAATTTCAACTTTCTTGTCCTTTCAGTCGATATTGTCTTTTTTATTATCCAACTTGTTTTCAAGGACAGTTTTATTTTCGAGATTATTTGTCTTATTGTTATCAAAGACAGTTTCAAATGATTTAAGTTTTGTTTTCCGCATAATTTTGCCCATTAAATTGCCCGAATGTTGTGGGGTAATTTTGTATGCAAAGTTTAAAAGTTTTGCGTCAAAGCCTAATATAACTCTGGCTTTTCTTTTTTTCATTGCTTTTACAATCTTCCTTGCCATTTTGTCTGCTGGCATGCTGATTTTATCAACAACAGATTTATCTTGAACACAAATTGTGTCACGAGAATTATCTTTTGAAGAAAATAAGTTTGTTTTTGCAAAGCCCGGCATTATTGTCGCCACATAAACTTTCCCCTTAAGTTCGCTGTGTAAAATTTCACTAAACAACCTAAGCGCAGCCTTGCTTGCCGAATAGACCGCTGTCCCTGGAATAATTCCGAGGCTTGCAGCGCTTGAAATGTTGACAACTGCTGGGGTTTTTGACTGTATTAGAAGTGGCAGCAATATTCTCGTTGCATAGGTTGCTGAAAAAAAATTTGTTGCAAAAACTCGTTCATACAATTCGCTTGTTGTGTTTGAAAAGCGTTCAAAAGGCGGCATTGTGCCTGCACAATTTATTAAAATATCAATTTTTATCTCGTTTTTTATAACAAAGTCCTTAAAGTCACACCAATTCTGTTCCTTTGACACGTCCATTGGATATGCCACAAATTCCCCGCCAAGAGTTTCAACCTTTTCTTGTGTTTCATGCAATTTTTCAACATTCCTTGCAAGTCCTACAATTTTGCAGCGATACTTTTGTGCCAAAATATAACACATCTCTCGTCCCAAACCGCTTGACGCTCCAGATATTACAACAGTTTTATCAAAAAGCCAGTTCATATTCCCTCCAACAGATAAATTTTAGCAGAAAATAAGATTTTTAACAATCATTTTAGGCTTCCATTTAAAATTCAAAATTGAAAAGCGCTAATATAATTACATATTTTAGTTATTTATTTGTGTATTTTGACTATTGACAATGGGGGTTTTGTGGGGTATCATAAACACATAAAAATGAGGTGAAAAATGGGCAGACAGCATAACAAAAGCAGACACTATAAAAATTTCAACAGCAAAATGCGTCAATGGGAACTTTCTGCAAAAGAAAACCAAGAAAAGGAAATAAATTCTCAAGAACTCCGTTTGAACAATGACTCATTTGATATGCGAGCAGCAAGAAGAAAAAAATATAGCATTACAAGCAGTGTTTTTACAAAAGATGGTAAATTGAGCGATAAATTGCAGTGTGACCCATGCGCCTACACAGATATAAATAATACACTGGGCGATGACATTTTCTTTGAAAGTATAATTGATAGATATAACAAAATCCTAAATTCTGAAAATTTATACAAAGTTCGTCCTCTTATTGATATTCACCCAGGCGGCTTTGGCAAAAACAACGCCGAAACACTGATTTGGCAAAATCGTGCATTAAAATTGCTTTCAATGAAGAAATATTTTGACAAAGTTGTTGATTTGGCAAATGAAGCAATCAAAAATAAATTCGGAGAAAATGCAATAACCGAGTATGGTATTTCGGGAAATCTTAGCCAAAACTCAATGCCGGAAATCAACACATCTGAACTGAGCGAGCAATATCTTTTTATGCATGACAATAGTTTTCTTAAAGCGATTACGCACGCTCCAAAAATTCCTGTTGAAAACTGGAAAATTATTGAAGATAACGATGAATACAGAAAGATATCTCAAAGATGTATTATGAATATTGACGGACAAATTCTTCTTGGGGCGTCAACCGCAACAGTTTTTAAGACTGAAAGTGACAAAGGCAACAGTATTCAATTTGATGTTTTCTATCGTGGGCTTGCAGAGGGTCAATTTAGGGTGGAGCGTTGGGACTATCTTCCACGTGGGACACATTACAACATCTTCCTTCCCGCAAAGTCTGTGGCATTTATAAAAGGCATTGTAATGGACAACACAAAATACAGCCACATACACAGAAGAACGTTAAGGCAACGAGTGATATTTGGCTCAAAGCAATCATGCGATGTTATCCCTGTTCCGATAAACAACGAGTCATATGAACTGGAAAGAAAATTTAATAGTTTTGATGACATGTGCAACTGCTTTATGGATAACTACAACATTTCAAGCAAAACGCTGGATAAAGACCTTATTGCGACAATTCCACTAAAAGAACTGGGGTTATCACTTTGTCCAAGGTTCAATTCCAAAACACGAAGGGCGGCAGAAGATGGCTCACTTTCTGTAGAATGTGCTGAATACTTTGACCCAGTGACAATTCGATGTGCTGGAAGATTTGACATAGATAGAGATACTACTCAAATTGAAGAAGATTGGTCACCAATGCAAGAGGATAGTCAGCAGTTCTTAAGATTTGACGGATTGAGAGATTCAAGTAGTGAATGGTTGGCACGAAGGCTCTGGAAGAAACGTAGAGAACTGGGCGACATGGCAAGTGAAATTCCAAATAGCTTTGAAAGATAAGAGGGGTGAGAAAAATGGAAAGATATAGTAGATTTAATAGAATAGCGAATAAATTTAAAAAATTTGATGAGGAAAAATTCCTTGCAAAGGAACAAGAGCAAACAAATTTTAACGAGGATAGATTTCTTTCTAAAGATACAGAAGACAACAAGACAAGATTTAATGAAGAAAGATTTCTCACAAGAGGAGAATATACTCCTAGATTTAATGAGGAAAAATTTTTAGCTAAGAGAGATGAGGTAGAGGAAAAAGAATCAGACTTTGACGAAGAGGGCTTCCTTGCAAAAGAAGAAACCGATGAAGACAAAGGGATATTCTTTGACGAAGAAAAGTTTCTCTTTGACTTCCGTTATAAGCAAAGAAAAAATCATTTGATGAAAATTCGCCAAGCAAACAATAATTTTCAAGAAAACAATAGTTATCAAGCGGATAAGAACTATCAAGGCGAGAAATTTACTCGACAAGATTTAGCCAAAGAAATGCCTTTGACTGAAAACACACAACAAGACTTGGTGGAAGAAGAGCCTATTGAGGAAGACAAGCAACAATCAAAGATAAAAAGAATCAAAGTCGTTTTGAAAGAAAGTGTTGATGAAAATAACGAAGCGGCACAAGATGTGGAATACAAAAGACCTGAAATCAAGGTCAGATTTACACCAGAAACATATCGCTCTCATTTGAAAGTTTCAGACGCAGAGTTCTTTCAAAGTGTATTAAACAAGTATTCTGATATTTTAAGAACTGACGGGAAATATAGAATTGAACCATTTTTGAAAGTGAAAGGATCAAATGTGGAAAACGCTGCTTGGCAAAACAGAACTAATCAAATTATCACCTCTGGGGTGTGCTTCGGCAATCTTTGCAAACTGGCGCAAGATGTAATTTGTGAACGTTTTGGTAAAGACGCTTTAACAGATTATGGAATTTCTGGCGACCTGTTCATTGGTTCCCTTCCAAGTGCAAGAAATGTTTTGGCGAAAGAAAATTATCTCTTTATGCACAACAATGTTTTCCTTGACGCTATGATAAAAGCACCAAAACTCCCTATTGAATCTTGGCAAGAAAGCGAAGCTACCTATAGTGGCACTAAGTTTTATTCACAAAGATGTATTATGAATGTTGACGGACAGATTATTCTTTGCCAAAACAGCGTATTTCCAAAAGAAGTCTGCGACAAGACCCAAGGTGAAATAAGATTTGATGTTTTCTTTAGGGGCAACAAACGAGGTGACATCAGAATTGAAAAATGGGACTTTGAACCAAATTATCAAGAAGTAAATAGATATATTGACTCTGAAATGGTGTATTTCATTCAAGAAGGAATTGTGCCAGAAAACACTAGATACAGTCACGTTCACAAGAGGACAGTTAGACAGAGAATGGTCAATGGCTCGGGTTTCTTCGGCGACATTGCCCCAACACCTATCAACAAAAACCCAACGCTACTTGAAAGAAGATACAAGACTTTTAATGACATGCTAAACAATTATTTGGACGAGCATAATGTTTCAAATCATATTTTGGATCAAGGAATGGTCGACAAATTGCCTCTTAAAGAACTTGGACTTCTATACTGTCCACAATACAGTTCTGTGCTTAGAAAAGTTGTAAGCAGTTCAAGGCATCCTGAAGAAAATTCTTGTTATTTTGAACCTTACAGCGGCGACCTTGAGCAAAAGAGATTTGATATTTATGAGGACAGTTATATGATTGAGGAAGACTGGTCACCTATGCAGGAAGATAGTCAACAGACACTCAAATTTACGGGACTTAAAGACAAAGAAAGCAGATTCCTTGGCAGACAACTTTGGGAACAACGTTTGAAAAATCACGATCTTTCAACAGAAATTCCTGGCATGGGACGTGCAAGATAAAAAATATCCCCACCGAAATGGTGGAGATATTTTTTTAGTTTTCTTTCATATAATAACTTCCGCTGTGTTGAGTTGCTGGAAAGCGTTGACCTTTTTCAAGATAGCAACAACCTCCGTTTCTGCCTTGTTCGTCAAAAGCACAATAGTTTCCGCTTTCTGGGGCAACTTCCCCTGGTCTGTAAGATTTACTCATGTTACACCTCCTGAAAATAGTTTTTGCATAAATTCCAGCGATATGCAGAAAATTATTTGGTGAAAAGTTACAAAAAATGTTACAATTATACGAATTTTGTTGAAAATGTGACGAAAAATTGCAATTTTTTATGTAAATTGATATTTAAAATGAGATTTAGTAACAGATAAGCTAAAAGTCACAAAAACAAAACGGATAAAAGGAATGGGAAAATGTCGGATAAAATATGTTTTGATGATGAAAAATATCTTGCTTTGCAAAGCAAACTGATAAGAGAACGAATGAAACAGTTTGACAACAAACTATACATGGAATTTGGCGGAAAGTTGTTTGACGATATGCACGCTTCAAGAGTTCTGCCTGGGTTTGACCCAAACATTCAAATTAAACTTTTGGACAACTTTAAAAAAGAAAGTGAAATAATTTTTGTTATCAATGCAAACGACATTGAAAAAAATAAAATTCGTGCAGACAATGGCATAACTTATGACATGGAAGTGTTAAGACTAGCGGACATTTTTCGCAAGCGTGGGCTTGTTGTAAGTGCTTTTGTAATAACACTTTTTGCAGACCAGCCAAATGCTGTGGTGTTTAAAAACAAACTTGAGAGTTTGGGAGAGAGAGTGTATATTCACTATCCAACAAAGGGTTATCCAGCAGATGTGGAAACGATTGTCAGCGATGAGGGTTATGGCAAAAATCCATACATTGAAACATCAAAACCACTTGTCGTCATCACTGCACCTGGCCCTGGAAGCGGAAAACTCGCAACGTGTCTTAGTCAACTTTATCACGAATACAAGCGTGGAGTTAAGGCGGGATATGCAAAGTTTGAGAAATTTCCCGTTTGGAATTTGCCACTTAAGCACCCAGTTAACCTAGCATATGAAGCGGCAACGGCAGACCTTAAAGACGTAAATCAAATTGACTATTATCACCTTGAAAACTATGGCAAAGTGGCAGTTAGTTATAATAGGGACCTTGAAGCCTTCCCCGTTCTTAGAAACATTATAAGAAAAATTGCAGGAAAAGATATATATTTGTCCCCAACGGACATGGGCATAAACACCATTGCGGAATGTATTTTTGATGACAACGTTGCAAGAGAAAGTGCAAAGCAAGAAATAATAAGAAGATACTTAAAGGCACTTGTTGACATAAAGCAAAATGGCACATCAAAGAATGTTGCAGAACGAATTAAACTTTTGATGAACGAGCTGGGGCTTAGTGTTTATGACAGAAAATGTGTAAAGCCAGCAGAAGAAAAAGAAGCAACCTCTCATCAGCCAAGTGTTGCCATTGAACTTAATGACGGGCGGATTGTTGTTGGGCGAAGAACAATGCTTCTTAGTGCCAGTGCGAGTGTGGTGCTTAATGCACTTAAAGTATTGTCAGGAATTGAAGACAAGTTTGAACTCATATCCGCTCAAGTTTTGGAGCCAATATTGAACTTGAAAAAAGATGTGCTTCATTCGGAAAATACAACACTTTCATTAAATGATGTTTTGACCGCTCTATACATCTCTGCAAATTTAAACCCAAGTGCAAAAGTCGCTTGTGGATACATTCACAACTTAAAACACGCACAGGCACATTCAACACATATTTTAAGCAGAGCAGACGAAGATTGCCTAAAAAGATTGGGGCTTAATGTTTCATGTGGGGATAAATTCTCTACTAGCAATCTTATTGAAGTTTAGGGTTTTGGCGGGCTTCCTTTACAATAAGAGACACACACATTAAAAGATTTGACTTAATATAAAAGATATTTGACATATTTCGCAATATAAGTGCAGTTTGGCGAATATAATTTGGCTAAAAGCACACTAAAGTAGTTTTTAAAGAAAAATATAAAAGATAATTGCTACATTGTAGTTGTAGTGTAGATTTTGTGAAATAAGTTATCCACAATTTATGGACAAGTTGTGGATAACTTTTTTTCTATTGCATAATAATAAATATGGAAAAAATTAAGAGCAAACAATGGCGAGAGTTTGGCATTGCAATGGGCAAACTTATTTTGACGTTTGGGTTGAGCATCGCCTTTTTTGTCGGGCTTTATTATTTGCTCAAAAACACAGGCTGGATTGGAAAATTTTCTAATGTAGCCGAGTTGAAGGTCATAATCTCATCTGCGGGCTTTTGGTCATATGCTGTGTTTGGAGTTATTCAGTTTTTGCAAGTGAGTGTTATTCCCATGCCAGCATCTGTTAGCACCATTGTTGGCGTAATTTGCTTTGGGCCATGGATTGCATTTGGGATAAGTCTGCTTGCCATTCTTCTTGGGAGCATTGTTGCGTTTTTGCTGGGCAAGACATTTGGCAGCAAGATAATTTTTTGGATTGTGGGAAGAGAAAAGGGTGAAGAATTTTGCAAGTTGCTACTTCGGGGCAAATGGGCGTTTTTTGTTATGATGTTGTTGCCGCTGTTTCCTGATGACATCTTGTGTCTTGTGGCGGGAGCGTGCGGAATGGACTTTAAGTTTTTCCTTGTTACAAATATAATAACTAGAACGGTCGGAATATTCTGCTTGTGCTTCCTTGGGGGACTGTTCTAGCAAAAAAGCCAGACTTTCGTCTGACTCTTTTTACAATTCCCTTCGGGCTTCGATTGCACGAGAAAGGGTTACTTCGTCTGCATATTCAAGGTCGCTGCCCATGGAAATTCCTTGGGCGAGGCGAGTTACTTTTATGCCAAGTGGTTTTAGCAAGCGGGCGATATACATTGCAGTTGCTTCGCCTTCCACATCGGGATTGGTCGCAACAACCACTTCTGTTATGCCACCTGCGTTCACTCGTTCCAAAAGTTCCTTAATTCTTATGTCCTCTGGCCCTTTGTTCTCCAGTGGGCTTATGCAACCATGCAAAACATGATACACGCAATCAAAGTTTTTCACCTTTTCTATGCTTGCAATGTCTTTTGGATCTTTCACCACGCAAACGATAGGACTTTTTCTATGTTTGCAAATTCCGCAAAGGTCGTCAGTGGCAAATCCACCACAAACTTTGCAAAATTTCACTTGCTCTTTGGCAACCACAATGCACTGGGCAAGGTTTCGCGCGCTGTCCTCATCGCCCCCCAAAATGGAGTAGGCATAGCGTTGTGCTGTTTTTCTGCCCACTCCCGGAAGGCACATAAATGCCCCAACCAATTTTTCAATAACTTGTTCTTCCATAATGTTATTATATCACAAAATTAAGAATAACGCAAAGGGAAAGAGGGTTGTTAAAAGGTAATTGCTAACTAGATTTTAATCTAAGCCCCAGGCTTGCCTAAGTCAGCCCAGAATTTCATGCTTGCACTTGTCCCATATTTATTAGTCTGAGATGCCCCTCGACAGCAAAGCGAACCACTTGAACTGACACCTCTATTCCCGTCCAATGTATTTGTTGTATTATACCAAATTACATTAGTCTTTTGGCACTTTACTTCTCCACCTATTCCAAGGACTTCCTTGCGTCTCCATGTTACAGTGACACCTCCATCGTCCTTAAATGTTATATTTTCACAAATGTATTCTTGATCATTATTGCATCTTATTGTAGTAACTTCTTTGTGATCACTATGTCTGATCCAATGTGCTGTGTTGTAGTGATCGCCCTTAAAGAGTATATGGCAATAATAATAATTTTGCGATCCTTCATCCAAAGTTACTATTCTGGCATATTTGTCGTAATACTTCAAATAATCTCGTGGATAAATATTAACATTGCCAGTGATATGTGAGTAAACTACAAATGATAGCTTAAGATCACACGAACCAAACCAAACTGAACCATAAATGTCCCCCCACGAGTAAAACAAAACAGTCCAACTAATTTCATACATATCAATCGATGATACATTACCCGTAACATAAAGTGCAAAGTTATCAGGGGACGTTTTTGATGTCTCATTTGCACAAAGTTTACTCTTACTCTTAATTATAATTTTTGCATTTCCGTCGATATAAACCCCGTTTGATGTGAATGAACTATAGTCAACATAGGCAAACTCTTTGCTATTGTCAGTCTTTCCGCCCTTATTATTTGCAATTTGTGCGCCATCTGTCATGTTCAATGTGCTGGTGCCACCATCGCCAATTGGTTTGAGGAATGCAGCGCCGCCACGTAGGCTTGCTGTGTTATTTTGAATTTTTGCACTGCTACCACTCATCGTAAGTCCACCGTTAACATATACACCGCCACCATTACCATCTGTGGCTTCGTTATTTTCAATGACGCCATTAACTGTGAGGTTGCCGCCTGAATACACGCCACCGCCATTTGACTTTGCAGTGTTTTTGGCTTGAGATGACGAGCCAACTTGAGCGTCAGCTGCTATTGTCCCGCCTGCTGCGAGGTACAATGCACCGCCATCAGTGGTTGCGTTGTTGCCATAGGCTGTTCCGCTGAATGTTATGCTCCCTTCCGCATAGACTGCGCCGCCGTTTGAGGCTTGAAGTTCGCTAAGAGTGCCGCCGATTGTCGAGTCACCCGCTGTCAGATAAATTCCGCCACCTTTTTGTGCAACAGTTTTAAGGTTTCCATTATCGTCTTTTGAGCCATAAATTTTTCCAGTAAATTTGAATGTGCTGCCAGCGAAAATTCCACCACCATTGCCATTTGTTGTGTTGCCTGTAAAATAACTATTAACTGTGACTCTTGAAGTTCCCTCTGCAATGAACATTCCGCCGCCGCTTGAGGTTGCAGTGTTTTCTTGTATGGTATGGTCTTGGTTATTCCCAGCAAACTCCCATGTGACAGTGCCGTTGAGGTACACACCGCCGCCTTTGTCTGCTGTATTTCCAAAGATTGAGTAACTTTGGGTTTGAGTACCAACTTTGTCATACGCCTTGCCGCCGTTCATGTAAAGCCCACCGCCACCAGTTTTTGCACCATTGTATTTGATGTTTCCACCAAGGAGATAGAATGTTCCACCATTTACATACACGCCACCACCCTCAGTTGCATAGTTGTAACTGATTAGGCTTGTTTCTTGCCCTTGCATTGTGAATGTGCCGCCACCCTCGACATACACACCTCCGCCTAGGTTTGCTTTATTGGAGCAATGTTCTTCCTTTGCTGCAGTAGTTGCTGTTGCACCTATTGTGCCTTGCGCCATATTGAAACTTCCGCCACCAACATACACCGCACCGCCGTTTGTGATTGCTCCGCCTAAGTGGTTATACTTGTGATCTGTCATTGTGCCGCCATTGAAGTTTGTTGTGCCGCCCGCTGTTGCAATTGCGCCACCGTTTTTCGCTTTGTTGTTTTGGAAGTTGGCTGCAATGTCCACTGTGCCGCCCGACACATAAATTGCACCACCATTTCCGCCACAAGCCGAATTTTGTGTGAAGGTCACCTTGGTAGAATCTTTGATTTCGACCGTTCCGCCAGTTACAGCCAAAGCACCACCATTCACCGAGTAGTTGTCGTTGAAATTGATTTTTGATGTGCTGTCATCTCCGTTGGCGATAACTAGACTTCCGCCGCCGACTGCAATCGCACCACCCATTTGATTTGAGTCAGTGTCGGTGTAGTTGACTGCAAGAGTTCCGTTATCAAATCTCTTGCCAAACAAGCCTGCGTTGATTGTTGTTGTGCCAGTTGTGTAAATTGCACCACCTTCTTTACTTGCTTTGTTGGATACGAAGATTACGCCTTTGCCAGTTGCTCCAGTGTAGGTCGACTCGTTTCCTTTAATAGTAAGCATGCCAGTTGTGTAAATTGCACCACCTTTCTCACTTGCTGCGTTGTTTTTGAACAAGATTGCATTTGCAGTGTTGACTTTTGTATTGTCGCCCTCGGACACTGTATATTGTGCTGTGCCGCTGCCACTTTGTTCGTCGATTTTACTTTGAATGTTTAATGTGCCGTGGTTTGCAATGCCGCCACCTTGTGGAGCGAAGTTGTATATCACCACGCCGCCGTTTAGATTGAGCGTTCCTTCCTCTGCAACATACACACCGCCACCCTCGCTGCCCGCAGAGTTGCCAGCACCACGAAGGTCATTTGTGGCGTAATATTTCGTGCCGTTTTCTTCTTTCCCATAGGCGTTGTAAGTTATATTTCTCTTTTGAGATGTAACTGCCATAGTTCCCGCTTCTGAGAATCTGCCATAGGCGTCTTTAAGGAACTTTTCTGCACCGATAATTCCGTTTGCGATTTCAAGGATTGCGTTTTCGTTTACATAAATTCCGCCGCCGAAGATTGAAGCGTCATTGTTGCTTATTTGTGCGTCACTTAACTTAACTGTGGCACTACCTATGAACAATGCTCCACCGTTTTTCGCTATATTATTTATGATTTTTGCTGAAAGTTTTATAGGTTTTGCATATTCCTCTGAAGTGCCGACCAAATACACACCGCCGCCGTTATCCGCTTCATTGTATGAGATTGTGCCGCTTATCAGTTGAACATTGCACACATCGCCATTGAATGAAAGTTCTGCATACACGCCGCCACCATTTGCTGCACTGTTGCCGTGACTTGTAAGTTCTTTAATAAGATTTTTTTCTTCATCTGATTTGTATTCGAGTTCTGCTCCACCGATTACTGCGTCTTTGCCGTTCATTGTGAAGTGACCGCTTGAACCGACAAACACACCGCCACCTTTGTCTTGTGCAATGTTGTTTGAAATTCCGCCGCCAGTCATTGTGAATGTGCCACCCATCACACAAACACCGCCGCCGTTTGCTGCTTTGTTGCCGTCTATTGTGCCGCCAGTCATTGTGAATGTGCCACCCGCTACATGCACACCGCCACCGTTGTAGCCTGCAACATCTTTCCCTGCATTTGAGCCAGTGATTGAGCCAGCCTCAAGTGTAAGAGTTGATGATGTGAGTGAGCCGCCGCTTGAACTGCCATAGCAAAGATATACACCGCCACCATTTTGGGCATTGTTGCCAGAGAGTGTTGCCCCACTTATCGTGACTGCCGAGCCGCTGATGTAAAGTCCACCACCATTTGTCGCAGTGTTGCTGGAAATTGTTACATTTGAGCCAAGGGTAAGTGGGTTTGCGTCAGTGTATATTTTTGAATTTTCAATACACAAGCCGCCGCCGTTTGCTGCTGTGTTATTTGTAATTGTAACATTGCCACCAAATGTAAGTACGCCGCTTTCAGTGAGGTAAATTCCGCCGCCATTTTGGGCATTGTTTCTTGCTACTTGAACACCGTCTTTAAGCACCACTTCACCCTTTGAGATGTACAAGCCACCGCCATTTCCAGTTGCTGTGTTTGAAGCTATATTTGTTTCAAGTATCAAAGTTCCGCCCATGACATACACACCACCACCGTTTGTTGCTTTGTTGCCCGACAATGTAACAATGCTTGGGATAGTCAATGTGCCGTTTGCAAGGTAAATTGCCCCGCTGTTTGCTGCACTATTACCCGTAAGAGTGACTACACTGTTTGCATCTGACGTCCCAAATGTTACATTTGCTCCGTCAACATACAATGCGCCGCCACCACCTTTTGCAGTGTTGCCTGTGATAGATGAACCACTGATATTGAGTTTTGTATTGCTGCCCACTGCTTTGATTGTTGTGTCTGTAACTGTGTTACTTGAGATTGCGACATCTGTCAAGGTTACTGTTGTTTCATTGCCGTCAGTAGAGTTCAAGTTAAAGATTGTTTCCGTGTCGCCGTCCGAGCCGCTGATAGTTGTGTTTGAGATATTGACTGCCGCTCCCACCGTTGCGGAAACAATGTTTTTCGCTTTGACGTTGTTTATTGTGCTGTCGCTGAGGGTTAAACTTGCGTTTTTCACGTCAAAGAGGTTGTTTGAAGTTGAGATGTTTTGTGCTGTCACATTCTTTACCGTCAAACTTCCGCCAGTGAGTGTTGCAACTGAGATGTTATTATCGTCTGAGGTTCCGATTGTAACATTTTCCATTGTAACACTGCCCGATTGAACTGTAAGAACTGGGGCTGCAGAGCCTATGATGTTTACATTTTTAAGCACCAACTCGCCAGAAACCACTGTAAGCCATTGTTGTGACGAGAGTTCAAGTTTGACTGTGTATGTTGTGTCAGTGAATTTATATTCATTCTCAACTAATTCATATTCTGCCGACTTGATTGTAACTTTGTTTGTGCTAAGGCTTGAAGGTGCAGATGTTGAAACGTTGTTTTTGATAATAAACACAACATATTTGTATTCTGAACCCTTGTTTGTTGCAGCAGAGATTGCACTGCCCATGCTTTGATAGAATCGTCCGCCGCTTTCTCCTTCTCTTTGCACATAGAAGTTTCTTTCTGCAATGATAATGTCATGACCAGTTTCTCCACCCAAGATGAAGCAGTAATTGCTTTCGTCTGAGTCTTTTCCTTCAAAGATATCTTCCAAAATATAATCAGGCCTTGAAATATTTACATTGTTTGAATATGAGCCAACTGATGTGTTATATTCTGTTGCTTTAGCAGGGCTTGTAATCTTGATTTTTGGATTGTTATGGTTATATGCCTTGTCAATTCTTATCTTCGCAAGGGTGCCTGCTGCACGTTCCAGATAAATTGCGTCATTTATCTTGATATTTCCCGACAAATATTCATCGTCTTTCCCCGCATTGAAAGTCATTGCAACGCTGCTTGCTTGCTCGCTAAGATAAATGCCGTCACCATATTTTGCAGTGTTTGCCTTGGTCAAGTCTTCACTGTCACCTAACTTTAACATGCGAACTTCAATTTGAGAAGAAGTGTTATCTGCACCATAATTTACATAAATTGCTCCGCCTTTTTCGCTTGCCGAGTTCGTGAACATTTGAAGATAACTTTCATCAGCGCCCTCAAAACGTCCCATGGCATCACTGAAGTAAATTCCGCCGCCGTCTGTTGCCCTGTTCGATGAAACTTCACCGCCAGAGAATGTTGCTGCTGCTTTTATTACATCTATGTCATTTGTAAACAATGTTTTAAGTTGCTCTGTTTTAGTTTCATTTTTTGATGTAACTTCAGCATATTTCAAACCATTTAGGAACATTCCGCCGCCGTTGCCAGTTGCTGTATTATTAGAGATTGTTCCGCCAGACATTGTTATGTAAGTTTTATAATATGTCACTGTAGTTTTTGTAGTTTCTTCACCAGTAGTTTCACTGTTTGAACTACTTTGATTTATTTCTTTGCCGTTTACATAAACGCCACCGCCGTCCTTGGCTTCGTTGGAAGATATTTCACCGCCAGTGATATTTACATTGCACAAGATGTTTGCATACAGTCCGCCGCCATAAGTTGCAAAGTTTCCAAAGATTGTTCCGCCGCTTATTGTGACAGTTGACCAAACTTCTTCGCTGTCTTGCTTTGACCCTGTTGCATAAATTGCACCGCCATATTCTGCCACCCCATTTGAAATGCTACCGTCCTCCATTGTGAATGAAGAATTTTCAATATACACAAGACCGCCACGAAGCCCACTTCGCATGTCTGAAGCAGAAGTTGCTTCGCCTTCAAGTTCTGCACCAGAGATAATAACCTGCGAAGTGTTTTGGGCAAGAACAATGCTTCCTTTTTGCGTTGAAGATTTGCCATTTATAACAAGGTTACTGCTCAATGTAAGTGTTGCACCGTTAACTTCAAAGACACGTCCGTCAAACTGCGAATCAGTGTCAACAACAATGTTCAATGTACCGCAACCGCTGTCACCATACACTGCGACAAAGTCGCTATTATAGCCAATGGTTGTTGTTTGTGTAACTGCAAAGCCGTTGCTGCATTTTTGATTGAATGTAACGTCACCTTTTGCAGATAGGACAATATTTGAAGTAGTGAAGTTAATAGTTTCTGTGATGTCATACTCTCCAGCATTTGCAAGAACAAGATATTTTGAATACCCCTCATCAAGTATAACAAGGTCAGCTAATGCCCCCTCTAGTGTTTCACTTTCCGCATAAAGAATATCCCCGCCAGATTTTTTGCCATAGACTTGGAAGTTCTGCGCTCTTAAGACAGCATGGTCGCCATTATAACTATCTACAACTGCTTTAAGACCAAAGCCAGAGCTAATATCCAAGTTGAAGTAGTCGATGTAGTTGAAACTTGAGGTTATGTCGTTTGGCATGAATTGCAAAATCTTGTCGTTCGCACTGAACTTGCCTTCTTCCAAATAGACATTTATTCTTTTCATATCCTTCTTTGTATGGGTTTCATTTATATTAGTTGTACTTCTGAAAAGTTTTGTCTTTGCATCGTCTTTGTCAGATTCTGTCTTTATGCTTACAAACGACTTTTTCGACAAGATGTAAATTCCGTCAGAAATGCCGTCAATGTCGCCAGATAGCACAAGACCAGTTGTAACATCTAGTTCACTTTCGCCCGGCTTGCTTTGTGTTGTGTCAGAAATTGCAATGGTTGCGTTATCGCCGTTTGAGATTGTATTCTTTATATCAGATATTTCTCCGTCTGAAATATCCAAAACGCCACCCGCAACGGAAAGCCCTGCACCGATTGAAGAACTGTCTTGAAGACTATTGCCAGTGATTGTTGTCCCCTTTAGGGTTGTTGTGCCGCCAAAGGTGTAAATTGCACCGCCGCCCGCTTTGCTTGCTGCCGAGTTGCCAGTTATCTGAATTCCCACAAGTTCAGCATTGCCGCCCGCAACATAAACTGCACCGCCAACGCCTTTTGATGTGTTATCAGATAATGTTGTTTTGGTTCCGCTAATGTTTGTTGTGCCGCCAAAAATTGCCAATGCTCCGCCACGACTTTCTGCTGTGTTTTTCTCTATGCTGCTGTTCATAATTTCCAAAGAGCCATATGACACAATCGCACCACCAGCAGTTGCATTGTTTCCGCTAAGGACGGAAGAACCTTTGATTGTCACCGACCCGCCTGCTGCAACATACACACCGCCGCCGTTTGTAGCACTGTTGCTGGTTATTCTGCAAGCGTCATCAATTTCCACCTTGCCGCTTTCAACATAAATTGCACCACCATTTACAGTTTTGCCGCTGTTAGAATTGCCGTTTCCATCAAATTTTGTTGAAGTTGTTATCGTTGCGTTGCCAGATGAACCAAAAACAAAGTAGCAAGCGCCGCCGTTTTCTGTGGCATAGTTTGCTTTGAAAGTTGCAGTTATCATTGTGATTTTTGCAGCCCCTTCAGCATACAATGCTCCGCCCATTCTTGCTGAGTTGTTTTCAAACAAATTCTTTTCGCCAGTTTCACTTGCTGTGCTGATATCAGTAATCCTGTTCAAGTTCAAACTTCCGTTTGTAACATAAATTGCACCCCCATATCCGTTTGTGGAGTTTGAGATGAAGTTTGTAAATCTGATTTCATGTTCCTCGCTGGAGTTCAGATAAAGTGCGCCGCCGTGAGCCACTTCTGTGCCAGAGGTTGCTCTGTTTCCCTCAAATTTCACGTTGCTTGTTACAAGTTTACCTTGTTTTTCAACTGCCACAGCACCACCTTGTTGTGCCGAGCAATTTGAAATTGTGGAGTCACTAATATTCAATTCCCCGCTGCCGCTGGTGTAAATTGCACCACCCATTTTAGAGGAGCCAGCAGTCAATGTTGAATTTGAAATTGTGACTGTTCCGCCCGCTTGATAAATCGTTCCGCCATTGCCCGTGGCTGAGCAATATTCAAGGGTTGAGCTATCAATAACAACATTTCCATCTTTGACCCAAATTGCACCGCCATAACTTAAGACTGACTTGTCAAGATTTTCATCTTTTACAGAAATCATGTTATCAAGATAAAGTTGGTCTGCTTTGGAATTTCTGATTGTCGTTCCGTTTGAAAGTTTGAGTGTGCCACCCGCAACATAGAACATGCTTGCACTTACGCTGCTGCTATTTTTGTTGCCTTCCAAAATCATTGGGTGACAAACTTTGCCGTCATTAAGTTTCAAGTCGTTATTTTTTAGGAAGTCTGCACTTAGACTTGTAAATTCCAAACTTCCTTTCACAACAAACATAAAGTCTTGATAACCGCTTTCTCTCAAAACAACCGCTCCGTCTGCTGTTTCTCTGCAATCGACAAGAACAATATCTTTATTCGCTGCGACTTTAACTGTGTTTTGAGAATTTATAACCTGTCTGCGGAAAAGCCCGAAGTAAGTTTTCTCGTTGTCTTTTGCTTGCTCAATAGCGTCATTTATTGAAGCGAACATTTTGTATTTGCCGTTTTCGTCCGCTTTAAGCGCACGGATAATCCCCGCCATGGCATAGATATCTTTATCTCGCTTTGTGAAAACGATAGTGTCCGAATCGAACTTGCCTGCCCCTGCAAAATCTGCATTTGCAAACGTTGCAACCTTTATTTGAGCATTGTCGCCAAGTTCTTCTTCCATAACAATATAAATCTTGCTATGTTTGCTTGAAATGTATTTATCTTTAACATTTATAACAGCCTTTGTGGACAAGAACACTCTGTCTGAAATGTTTGCTGCATTGTAAACACTGAGTGAATTTGATTCAACTGCTTCAATATTTCCAAAAGAGTTGGTCTTTGTTGCTCCAGCGACAAATATTCCAGCATAATCTACATTCTCATTCCCATTCCAGTTGCCGTAAATTTCACCGCCAAAAATTTCCACCTTTGAACCCGTTGCCACAAAGATTGCTCCACCTTTGTCCGAAGCCACATTGTCTGTCAATGTTCCGCCATAAAGTTTGAGAGCCTTATCCGCATAAATTC
>ERZ808245.251-NODE-251-length-29682-cov-4.075843_pt1 | contig 29682 bp, 21 predicted proteins | sample MGYA00521243_ERZ808245 | MGnify/ENA primary metagenome ERZ808245 (study PRJEB31516, sample SAMN03275576) | gut metagenome | biome: mammalia-associated habitat; material: feces | host: Papio cynocephalus | place: Kenya | collected 2012-07-07 ... | reverse complement strand
ATAAGGAAAAATGTCACCCAGAGGAAGAATATTATTTGAGAAAAAATGTATTTGCCCATTGCAATGGACACACCCTCACCAACTTTTATGCCATATTTGGACATATAAAGGATTTGGAAAGGCTGACCGCCTGTGCTAAGAGGAGTTATAACGTCATAAAATCTGCCAAGCCCAGAAACCTTATATCCAAGTGCGGGCCTGTAAACTTTTGTGGTGTTTGTTATAAGACAACTTGTTCTTATTTGTTCAAGCAACATTCCCACTGCCACACAGCCAAATGCCGCAAAAATAAACCACCAATTTGCATTTTGAATTTCTGAAAGTGATTCTAGTGGATTTTGTTCTTTTGAAAGTTGAATTCCAAGAACAATGGCAATTACGGCAATGTTAAGTGCAAAATACAAGAAATTTAATAATTTTTTCTTCTTTTTTGCCTTAGGCGAGTCGTCTTTTTTTGGCAAATTCCCATATTCAATGGCAGCTTCCTCACGAGAACTCATAGGATTTTTTGGGGGACTTATTGTGTAAACATCGTTCACAGAAACATTTGCCCCATAATTTGCAACAACTCGTGCCAGTTTTCCACGCCTAAAATAGGCTGTTTTTAGTGTAGGAGAAATCTCTTTCCTAGACTTTGTCTTTGTTTTCGTGGACATCTTATCCTCTTTAATATATATTTCGCTTTTGCGATCCTTATTTCTTTTTTTCTCAATATTCTTATTCTTTTATAAATTTAATGCTACATCGCAAATTTTTATAACAATTTTTGTTATTTTTTCTTAAGTTTTAATTAAAATTTATCATCTTATAAAGTTGCAAATGACTTGCCGGGAAAATCCGTAGCAAGTCATAGGTTTTTTAGATTTCATTAGAACAAATCACTGAAGTTTGCTGTGACATATTCAAGGCTATTCCCGCCCTTAAGAGTTGTAAGTAGGTCTGCTTGATATGTTGTATAATTGTCGCTAGCAACAAGGTCGTAGAAATATTCAAATGTTGTTTCGTTATAGGAAATTGAAGTTTTTGCTTCAAGTTTGTCAAACACATTGCTTGTTGTCAGTGAGTCAAGTTCTTCTTTTGTGTTAAAGATGTTTTCAAGCGTGCCAGTGCATAAAATAATATGTGCGCCAGTGTAGTTTGAGTCGTTGTTATATGCCATGCCAACAGAGCCTACACCTTCTTCATAAAGTTCTCTTGAAACTTTAGTGAAGTCTTCCACCATGCTTGAAGTGTTTGTTGCTCCAACTACATAGTCAAATTTAGCATTTATGATGCCGCTGTCAACATTATATTTGTAAAGATACTCGTTAAATGCTTCAACTTTTTCTTCGATTGTCATTTTGGAATTTACTGCTTGTTCAACTCTTGATAGAAGCTCTTTAAATGTAATATAGACTTTTTCGCCATTGTCGTCCAAAACATCATAGCCTTCTGCATCACGTTCATATGCTTTTGCTTCATAAATAATGTTGTTTATTGCAGTTTTTCTTTGTGATTCTGTAAGATATGAAGTGTCTTCCTCAATCTCCTTAATTTTATCGCTTTCTTCGGTTGTGAGTTTGATAAGAATATGTGTAACTGTAATCATCTTTTCAGCGTCACTGTCGCCATAATACACATAATTTCCTCTGTTTGAAGTGTTGGCAAGTGATGAAAGATAGGAATTCTTTTTGTCTGTTGCGGTTGAATTTTCATAACTATCTTTTGCCAAATCATATGCAGTGTAGTTTTTGTTGTAAACTTCTTTGTATTTGTCAACAACTTTAAGCAACATTTCGTCAGTCATAACATAACGAGTTTCGCCCTCAACGTCTGTTGCAACAAAACCGCTTCTGTTTTTAACAAATTCTTGGAATTTTGTAAGTTTTCTTGATGTGATGTTGCTTGTAACAAGTCTGTCAACTTCTCTTTCAAAAACTGCTTTTGTTGTCATATCGCTGTAGCCATAGTTCTTTTGAGAAGATTTAAGAGCAGAAATATATTTTGTCCAAACAAGTTTTTTGTAGTCGTTTTTGTTAGCACGAATACGGGTTTGATAATTGTAGGTTTTAGCATATTCACGAGCAAGAGTTTCAGAAGTCAAATTGTCCGCAATGTCTGGATGTTCAATAGTTTTTTCTTCTTTAACTTTAACAACTTTGCCGTCATCAGTTTTTTCAAATTTTGTTTCATATTGTGATTGTGGAGAATAAGTCACAGAGCCTTTGTCTTCTTCATCAAACTCAGAAACAGTAAGCCCAAGTTCCTTTCTTGCTTCCGTTCTGTAAATAGCAAGAGTGCTATCGATATATTCCCAAACTTCGCCAACGATATGTTGATAATCTTCTGCGTCAAGTTCCAAGTCTGCGTAGGTTGCGTCATAGTCTTTGTCTGTTGGGTCAAGTTTAGATTTAGCAACAAGGTCGTCAATATTTTTTAGCAAGAACTTTTGGTCAACAAGGTCAGAAGCCGTTTGCTTCAAAGCCCCTTCCCTTGAAAGCCCGCCATATTGCGAAGATGTGTAATAATATCCCCATGAATTGTAAGCGGTTATAAGTTCTTCTCTTGTAATTGACACACTGCCGCAAGTTGCCACAGTGGACGACAATGCAGCATAATTGTTTGTGTCAAAAAGGTTGCAGCCAGTGAGAAGGACACAAATTGATGCAAATATAAATACAAATAAAGTAGCAAGTTTCTTTTTCACAATAAAATTCTCCAATATAAATTGCCTATAAGACAAGAACTATTATATATCATTCTAAAACTAAAAGCAATCTTTTATTCAAAACTTTTTATCTCTCACTCGCAATTTTTGCCAAGAATAGCAAAATCTATTACACAAATTATGCTTGTTCAGTCACTTTGCCACAATTTTGCAAAAATTTGATAAGAATTTTTTGACTTTCCTCAACACTTCCACCTCTTTTAAGCGTAATAATTGTCTTCGTGTCGCCTTGAACAAAGTCAGCATGAGGGGTAGATAAATATTTTGAAAGGTTATCTTGAATGTCATCATAAAACACAACTTGTGAAGCGAAGTTATTAAGCGTAATTCTCTTTATGCCAATTTTTTGAGCAAGGTTTTTGATAAGTCCCACAGTGCAAAGTTGTTTGACGGAGTTTGGAACAACACCATACGCATTTGAAATTTCTTCCAAAAGGTCGTTATATTCTTTCTCGCTTGAAAGCCTACTGATTTTTGAATAAAGTGAAATTCTAGACTCGTTTGACGGAATAAAACTTTCTGGCACAAAGGCTTGAAGTGAAATGTCAATTTTAACTTCTCTAAGTTGCTCAACTTGTTCGCCTTTAAGTTCGCCCACTACTTCACGCAGAAGTTTTACAAACATATCATATCCCACTTGTTGCATATGTCCGTGTTGGGTTCTGCCCAAAATATCTCCCGCGCCTCTAATTTCAAGGTCACGAATAGCAATTTTGCTGCCACTGCCAAAGTCACTAAATTCCACCAAAGCATCAAGTCTTTTGTATGCGTCTTGCGACAAAATTTTGTTGCTAGCAAAACTGAAATAAGCATATGCTTCAATGTCGCTTCGTCCAATTCTACCACGAAGTTGATAAAGTTGACTTAGTCCCAATTTGTCACTATCCACAACAAAAAGAGTGTTTGCCATTGGAAGGTCAATGCCATTTTCAATAAGCACCGTGCTAATTAATATTTGAGTGTTGTGCGAATATAGGTCATAAATTGCTTGTTCAAGTTCTTTGCTTGACATTTGTCCATGTGCAAAGCCAATTTTTGCTTCTGGAAGAAGATTTTGCACATGACGATAGAAGTTAGCAATCGTTTCAACTCGGTTATACACAATAAGCACTTGCCCACCACGAGCCAGTTCTTTTTCGCAGGCGGAAACAAGCAAGTTGTCCGAATAGTCAATCACCGCCGTTTGAATCATTTTTCTTCGCTTTGGTGGAGAGTTTAAGTAACTTACATCTCTTATGCCACTAAGTGACATATAAAGCGTCCTAGGGATAGGTGTTGCAGAAAGCGTCAAAACATCAACATTTTTCTTAATGTTTTTTAGTTTATCCTTGTCCTCAACCCCAAATCTTTGCTCTTCATCAATGACAAGAAGTCCCAAATCTTTAAACTTAACATCTTTGCTAAGAAGCCTATGCGTGCCACAAATAAGGTCTATTTTGCCGTCTGCTAGGTCACGCAAAATTTGTTCTTGCTCTTTTTTGGTCTTAAATCTGTTTAAAACCGCCACCCGCACCATAAAGTCTTTCATTCTGGAAGTTGCTGTAGCGAAATGTTGCTCACTCAAAATAGTAGTAGGACAAACAAAAGCCACTTGCTTTCCTTCTTGAATAGCCTTAAACGCCGCAACAAGAGCCACTTCCGTTTTGCCAAAGCCCACATCGCCACAGATAAGCCTGTCCATAATTTGCCCCGTTTCCATGTCGTGCTTTATGTCCGAAATTGCAAGAAGTTGGTCGGGAGTGTAGTCATATTGAAAAGCGTCTTCAAACTCTTTTTGAAGATAACTGTCTTTTGGATAAACATATCCCTTTGAGTTCATTCTCTCGGAATAAACTTTAAGCAAATCAAATGTTGCTTTCTTAATTGACGACTTAACTTTTTGTTTTATCTTAAAAAATTCTGTCCCGCCAATTTTGTTGCACTTTGGCTCTGCTTCCCCCACAAAGCCGCTAAGCATATCTGCATTTTCGCTTGGCAAATAAAGCAAGTCGCCGTCTTTATATTCAATTATAATATAATCTCGCTCGGCACTTGAAATTTTCATTCTCTTTATGCCAACGCATTTCCCCACACCATGCACTTCATGAACGACATATTCGCCCACTTTTGGCAAAAACTTTGGTGCATTTTCAACAATCTTATTTTGTTTTACAACTTGGTGTCCGACCAAATCTTTTGAGCCTAAAATAAGTAGTCTTTCCATCTCAAAATTTGACGAAAGCCAAATGTTTTCGTTTAGGAAAAATACCCCCTCACCCATAGCCTCATCAAGTTTTTTTATTTCAAAGCAAGGCAGTGAAACTTCCTCAAAAAGTCCCCGCAGTCTGTTCCTTGTAGCGGAATCTTTTGTGGCGACTACAACACTCCAATGATTTTTCACAAGATTTAGGACATTTGCCCTAAGGTCAATAAACTTACCCACATATCTTGAAACAGCCGGACAAACAAAGTTCTCAATTCTCTCGCTTTCAAAAATTTTATTTTGCGACACAAGCCTGGAAAAGGCCACTCGCCTAAAATCACTCGCTTTTGCTAAGACATCTTTTTTGTCAAAATAAAACTCCATTTGCTTTGGCAAAAATTCACCCTTTAAGGATAGGTCCAAAAAAGAGTTTGTGTTTTCGTCCCCCACAACAGAAATTCTATCCATAATGAGTTTTGGCTCGTCAAAAAATATTGTTGCGTCTTGTGGAAGATAGTCAAAAACGCTTGCTCCAAAATATTTTGCAAAAGGAAGGAAAAATGCACTTGAAACATTAAGCCCTGTATCAAACGCCTCAAGTTGTGCGTTTGTCACTTCACTAAGTCTAAGCATGCTGCTATCAGACAATTTTAGCCTTGCCATATCCTTTGTAACTTGTGAAGATATGTCTTCAAAATAGTCTTTATCCACCAGCGAGCAAAAGCCAATTTCCACCTTGCTTTGAGGCTTAAGCAACCTAAAAGTCACTGGGTCAAATTGATTTATCTCTTCAATTTCATTGTCAAAAAAACTTAGCCTACACGCTATGTCACTCCCTAATGGGAATATGTCCACAATGTCGCCACGAAGAGCAAATTCACCTTCCGATGACACCATTTCAACTCGAACATATCCCATTTTACAAAGTGTTTTTGTAAGGTCGGCGATCTCAATTTCTTGGCCTTTTTTAAGTTTTAAAATATGCTCCAAAACATATTGTTTTTGGGGCAATTTTTGAAACAAAAAGTCTGATGTCACAACGATATTATCAAACTCTCCTGTTGCGAGAGTCCTTAAATTGCTGCAAAAATCTTTGAAATTTTGAGAGTTTCTTTCGGCAAAAGAAATTATTTGGGGAAGTTTTCCAGCAAAACTCACAACCTTTTGTCCCAACGCTTTTAAATTTAAAATATAATTATCCATTGCGTCACGATTTGACACAACAATCAAATTTTTCCCGCCAAAAAGGTAAGGCAAAAGTGTTTTTTCGCCGTCATTCAAACCGCTTATTGTGGCAGTCTTATACTCCTTTATTCCCGCAATCTTTGCCTTTAATCTTTCCATTTTATTCCCCAAACATCACATGCAGCATTTCATTTTTCTTTTGTAATTACTTTCTTTAATTTAATTCATTTGCTAATTTTTTGATGAAGTTGCAAAACTCAAAAATTTCTCAATTCCCTCGTCAATAGCAAGATTTATTTTGCTCAAACTTTCTTCGTCAATTTTGCTTAAAACATAATCTTTCAAGTCCATGCTCTTGTCGTTTCCAGCACCAATTTTTATTCGCCTAAAGCCTTCACTGCCTAGTTCCCAAACTATGTTTTTAAGTCCATTATGTGTGCCGCCGCTTCCATGTTCTTTAAATCTCGCCACGCCTTTTTCAAGATCAATGTCGTCACAAAAAACAAAAATATCTTCGGGCGAAACTTTGTAGAATTTTGCAAAACTTTTCACCGCTTGTCCAGACAAATTCATGTATGTAAGCGGCTTAACAATAAGGACAATGTCATTCCCCAATTTCCCCGAGCCATAAAGCGAATTGAACTTACCCTTGTTTACACTTATGCCAAGCCTTCCCGCTAGTCTGTCCACCGCCATAAAGCCAATGTTATGATATGTCCCCTCATATTCTTTCCCAGGGTTTCCAAGCCCAACAACAATTTTCATTTTTATTCCTTCTTTTATTCTTTTTCAAAATTTTTATCATTTTCTATTTTTTAGCAATTCTTTTCTTTTGCTTTAGTTTTTCGTGTATTTTTAATTAAAAAACACCAATTTTTTGCCCATTTTTGCCCATTTTTTAGCATTTTTTTATTAAATTTTTGATACATTTTATTAAATTTTACACAGGATATTATTTTTAACTTTTATAAAAATGCAACAATTTTTTAGTCAGAAATCATTGAAATGAATGGTCCCAATTTTGTAGATTTCTTTAACTTTGCATTTTTCAAATAGCAAGACAAAATGTCACAATTTTCACCAATCAATGAATTTGAAATTATATTATTTTCACGCAAAATTGTTCCCGTTTTTACAAGGCTGTGACCTTTTATCACATTGCCGCCAAAGATTGTGACACCCTTTTCTATTTGGGCAACAAAGTCAATGTATGTTGAGTGTGGAAATAAAATATTCACACCTTTTCTTTGCAAGTCAGATACAATTCTATCTCGCAAAACTTCCCTTGCCACAGACAATGTTTTGTTATCGAAAACAGCATAAAAACTTTCTTTTGGGAAGAAGTTCGCTTCGCTTGTAATTTCAAATTTATTCTGTTTTGCCGACTTAACTTTAAATATTCCGCCTCGTGGCAATTTGCAATAATCAAGCGACTTTGTTGTTGCATATTCCACAGCGTCATTCACTTGTGTGCATTGCAAAAGTGGAGTGTCTGCATATAGGACAACAATGTAGTCGTCTTTGTCCTTTGCAAAAGGCAATACAACGTCCAATATATTTTGATTTTTCATAATTTTTGCCACATGAATTTTGCTCTTTTCAAAATCTCTACACGCAACATCTCTCACCCATTCAAGACTTGTAAGTCCCATTAAATCTTGCTTTTCAATTTCCAAAAACTTTTCCGTTTTAAGAATAACAACTCTAATATTATGTTCCTTTGGTGCCTCAAATTCAAACTCCGTCAAAACATCACTCTCAAGCACAAATTCTTCCATTTTCTCCCCCATTCTTACAAAATATATTTCCCCGTTTTTGTAATAAGTTTGCAACCCGAACAAAATGAACTTCTTGCAAATTGCAACAATTCATCTTCACTCATCTCGTCACCCAAAACAAGCACGCTTTCTGTTTTTGCTCGGATAATTGCCAAAACTATATTGCCCTTTGAACTTGTCACAACGCAAGGATAAATTTCCCCGTCAATTTTACATTCCCTTTGAACGATATTTGATGTTTTTCCCCTAATTTTATCCACAATTTTATCTTTAATTGTGGACAAGTTTTGTGACAAAAGTTCGGCAGAATTTCCTATAAGTTTTATCAACTTATTTCGCCTTCTTGCTTGCGCAAAGAACTTCTGCAAAAGGGCTTCGCACTGGTCTGCCATAACGCCGCCTGTGACAGTGGACAAATGTTCAAAATCTGGGTCGGAAAAGAAGTTGTGTTTGCTGCCCGCACAGCCATAGTTTTTGTCTTTTGCCCCGAATACTACTTCCTTTAGTCTTGCCCCACAAATTGCCCCCGCACACATTGGACAAGGCTCAAGTGTAACATAAATTTCACAACCGTCAAGACGAAATGATTTTAGTTTTTTGCACGCTTTGTCAATCGCCAAAATTTCCGCATGATAAAGAGCGTTTTGCTTGGTTTCTCGCATATTTCTTGCACGGGCAATCACCTCGTTATCTTTGACAATCACAGCCCCCACTGGCACTTCGCCGTCAGCACATGCCCTTTGTGCCTCTTTAAGAGCCATTTTCATAAACTTTATGTCCATGCAAATATTTTATCACACAAAAAAGATATAATCAAGTTTTGGTGACAATAGTTGCAAAAAATTATTTCCCATTATTCAAATATTTTAACATTTTTGGGACAATGTCCTTGTTTTGCATAAAAATTTCTTCCAGAACATCAAGTCCCAAAGGGTGTGGCAAATCGTCTTTTCCAACTTCAATAGTGAATGACGGGATATCAAGTTTTTCAATGCAAAAATCTTTAAATCCGCCACAACTGTTTTTGGTTTTATAGGGCTTATATCCCGACTCAGATGTTATAATTTCAAGCAATTTTTTGTCCATTTTAATTTGCTTTTTCTTTTCAAAACCAAAATATACGACCTCACCTTTTGAGTGATAACTTATTGTAACATCTGGCAAAAAAACTTCCACTAAATTGGCAAGCGCCTTTGTTTCTCTTTCACTTATCGGGGCTTTGCCAAGATAATTTTCAAATGTCGGAAAGCCAAAAAAATTTCTTTTCCCGCCGCCCCAATGTGCGTCAAAATTAACATTTATATCCACGCCTCGCCCATTGCATTTTATAAGTTTTTGGTCACAGTTTTTTAATATTTCTTTGCAAGTTTTGCTATATTTCCCTCGCAAACATTTCTCTCCACAAAGGCAAAGTTTTACGCCATCTGGGTTTGAAAGTGGACAAACAATCACAGTCCCCAAAAGTGGCATGGCGGACAAATATCGGCATAGTTTTAGAAGATAAAATGTTGTGACAAATTCCCTTGCGTGAGTTGCCCCTTGAACTAAAATTTTCTTTTCGCCGCTCCCAAATTTAAACGCCCAAAGTTTTTCTCCCCATTTACTTTTCCCATAGCAAAAATAATTGCCGTGCTTTTTAAGTTCGGCAATTTCTAATTGTATTTTTTTCCACAATTTTTCCATAGAATTTTTTATGAAAAAACAAAAATATTTGACACAAAATTATTTGTGATAGGAACTTCCATTTAAAATTGAAAACGCTCTATACACTTGTTCTTCAAGCACAATGCGAGCCAAGTGATGAGGAAGAGTCATTTTTGAAAAAGAAACGAGAGTCGCTCCTGCTTTTGCCTTGTTTGAAAGCCCATGCGAACTGCCAATTAAAAATGTTACAACTCCTGCTTCGTCAAGATGTTTTTTAAGAAGGCGAGAAAAATCTTCGCTTGAATACTCTTTCCCTTCAACGGCACAAACGATAATTTTTCCCTTAAGTGCTGGCAGATATTTTTCATACTCTCTATCAAGTGCCTTTTCAATTTCACCCGCAGACGGATTTTGTGGCAATTTTTCTTCTACAAATTCCACAATTTTCACTTCGCAAAATTTTTGCAAGCGTTTTAGATATTCCTCTTGAGCGGCGATGAAATATTTTTCTTTAAGCGTCCCCGTGCAAACAATGTTTAGCTTGAACATTACAAAATCCCCCACGCAAATGTTGATATGGTGACTAAAATTCCAAGCACAAAACATGAAGCGAGGCAAACTTTTTCAAAGGTGCTAGATTTAACTGGCTTTTGTTCTAGGTCTGTGAAAATCATGCTTTCAAGACCCTTGATGTTGTATTCGTTCATAAGTCTGTTCAAAAAGTGAAGGTTCAAAAGATTGCTGTTCCCGCCAAAAGATTGTGGGAATGATGAAATTTCAGTGTTCATTGCTTGAATTTCGCTTAACATTTTTTGCACCTTTTTAATTCTCGTTTCTTTAAGCAAAACAACAAACAGATAAATTATAAGTCCCAAAATCACAGTGAGCGACAACACAACCGACACAAGATGTCCAATCATGCTTGACCCGCCGAAGAGGAAGCCATAGACAAACTCGTTGAATTTGCTGCCCACCCAGTTGTTTGCTCGGGCGAATGTGAAATATGTGCTTAAAAAGTTGTTCATAAAGTGGATAATCATTCCTGGGACAATGCTGCGACTTATAACAACTGAAAGTGCAATGATAAACCCAAGGACTGTTGCATAGAAAAATTGAGAAATGTTCATATGCATAAGCCCAAAGAAAATTGACGACAAGACAACTGCTTTAACCATTCCCATGGACGAAAGCCCCTTGAGCAAAAGTCCACGATGAGTTGTTTCTTCACAAATTGCAGGCAGAACAGCCACAAGCAAAACTTGAAGCAAGAAAGCACCCACAGAATAATTGCTACCAGTTGAATATGAATAACTTGGGATATCCTCATATCCGCAGAAATGGATAATTGAACTGAAAAAAGAAGCGATAAATAAGTTCAAAAAGTAACATAAAAAGCCCAAAATTATGCAAACAAATATGGATTTTACACTGATTGGATTGTAGCCGAATTCACTTAGAGTTTGCTTTGGTGATTGTTTGCGAAGATTTGAAAACATCAAAACTGGAAGCAAAAACATAACACCAACTTGCACTAAAACATTCATTCCAATATCGAAAAACTTGAGCGCAACTTCTGACTCAATTTTTACATACAAAAAAGATAATCTAATCAAAATGAACATCGTCAGCAAGACAAAATATGTTAATGCCGTTGACATAAGTAGCGAGCGTTTCTTCTTCATTTTTCCTCCGATAAGTGTAAGATATTATATCCTAAAATGAATTTAAAATCCACATAAGCATGGCAACCGCCACACTTACAGATAACAAGATAATTCCTAAAGTGTTGTCGTCATGCGAAGTTTGTGAATTATTTTTCATCAGTTTTTCATCTTTCAAGGTCTTATTTTCTTCTGTTTCAGACATTATTGTTTCTTCATCAGATAATTCATACAATTCGCATGATTGCTGATTTATAGCGATTATCTCTTGCCAAGAAAGTTGTTCTTTATCATCTGTGTTCTGGGCTTGTTTTTTATTTCTTTCTCTTAGAAGATAGAAAAGGAGTGCAACAATCCACAATGCCAAAATGAATAAAGCGAGCGAAATTAAAACCTCTTTTGTTCCCCAATGTGCAAAAGTAAAAGATGTGTTTGGAAATACATAGGCGAGGAATACAACAAGGAAATTGTTTGTGAAGTGGAATATCATGCTATATATCACAGAACCCGTGAAATACACAAGGGTTGCAAGCACAACACCCAGCACAAATTGGTGCAATGTTTGATAAATTGACATATGCATTAAAGCAAAGAGTGTTGCACTGAGAAGTATTGCCCATGGAGCTTTAAGTTTACTTTTAAGACCATTGAAAATTAAGCCACGGAACAAAAGTTCCTCGCACACTGCAGGCAAAATGGCAAGTAGAAAAACGGCAATCAAAAACTGCCCGAAATTATCAAGTGGCACTGCGAGTTCTGAGGCTTCTTTTGCAAAAGTGGAAAATAAATGCGTAAACATTTCTGATGAGTTCATGCTGCCAAAGAAAAGAATTGCTGCGCCCAAAATTGTTCCAACTATTATCAAAGCATTTGGCTTGCATTTTATTCTGCTTGCGACAAAAAAATCTTTTTTATATTTTTTGTTACATATTAAAAACACAAGCAAGAATGATAATTCTGATAGGATAATGTTAAGATAAGTCACCCATGGAAGCGACAAGATATCGTTTGCCGAGTCGGGTTGGATTGCGATGGCCCCCGCAGTTGCGGCAAGCACGATTACGGTCAAAAGAATTGACGCACAAAAATAGCCCACAATGGCAAAAACATATGCCACGGAAGCGTTGTTAAAATTCCAATTTCTCTTTTCAATTTGTTTCATATTATAATATTAGCACACACCGTCATTTATTGCAAACTTTATGGGCAAAAAAATTAAAGTGTAAACACTGTGCCGACTTTGTTTTGATAAGCCACATCAACACAGACGTTTTTCCCCTCCTCTATGCCTTTTGATTTAAGATAATTCTTGATTGTTGTGTATGCCAAAATTGGGGTATTGTTTTCCTCACTTAAATGCGAAAGCACTACTTGTTTTACGCCCGTTGGCACAAGTTGAGCGATTGTTTTTGCACAAGAAGCATTGGACAAATGCCCGTGATCACCCAAAATTCTCTTTTTTGTTTTGGCGGGATACTTTGGGTTTTGCAGAAGTAAATTTTCATCGTGATTGCTTTCCAAAAACAAAATGTCACTGCCTGCAAGGCTTTTTAGCGTGCTGTCTGACACGAAGCCCAAGTCGGTGGCATAACTTACTTTTCTGCCGCCAAAATACAAACTGTAGCCCACGCAAAAATGGCTGTCGTGTGGAAGCACAAAACAAGACACTGTGATGTCTTTTATAAAAAAGTCACTGGATGAAAACCACTCAATTTGCCCATAAGGAAGATTTGACACCCCCGACAGACAAAAGTCCTTCACAAAGGAAGGAATATAGACTTTTGTGTTTCTGTGTTTTTTCAAAAAAAATTTTATGCCACCAATGTGGTCTGTGTGTTCGTGCGTTAGCAAAATAGCGTCAATAGTTGCTGGGTCAACATCAATAGTTTTTAGCCTTGACTCAATGTTTGTGAGCGACAGTCCATCGTCAATCAAAATTCTAGTTTCTGCCGACTCCACAAACACGCTATTCCCTTTGCTTCCGCTTGAAAGGCTAGCCGTTCTCATAATTTCTCCAATTACGGCTATATTTTAGCACAAACTCCCTCATTTCGTCAAAAACAAAATTTGTAAATTCCAAAATTTATTTACACTGCTGCAATATAACTTTGCCTTGCGTCCAAGAATTGAAGAAAGTTTGCATATCTCTTTTGGTCACAATTTCAAAAGCGGAAATCATGTCTTCTGGTGTTGCAATTTTGAACTCATTTTGCTTAAAATATTGCTTTAAAGCTTTCAAAAAGTTCTTTTCGCCCACATTTTCTTCAAGATTGTCAAAGAACAACACTCCCTCAACATAGGTTATGTAGGTGTATTCCATGTCACTTGCAAAGTCATTGACGTTGCGGCTCATGGAACAGTCGAACTTGCCATAGACGCTTTTGCAAATGTCGGAAAAGAGCAAGAAACTTGACAGTGAAGCGTTAAGGCTTTCTCTTGTGTCTTTTGGATATTTTGCACTGTTGTGTCTATAGAATAATAGTGTCGAAAATTCCGTCAAACCTTCGTCCATCCACGCATATTCGCAAGCGTTGCTGCCGACCAAGTTATACCACCATTGATGAGCCGTTTCGTGGACTATTACATTTACATAATCTTCGTGGGTTTCATAGGCGTCAGAGATATAGACCAAGTTCGGATATTCCATTCCGCCGTGGACGAAATTTGTTTTGACGATAGAATAACTTTCATATGGATATTCGCCAAAGAGGTTGTTAAATGTTGCAATAGCATCAATGCCCGCTTGCAAACTTTCTTGTGCTTTTTCATCGTCATAATAATAGTATTTTACAGTAGTTTTGCCCGTCTTTTGGCTGATAACTGTAAACTTTTTGCTCAAAACAAAGCCAAAATCTCTGACGGCAGAGGCGGAAATGTTTGTTGTAGTTTTGCCATTGTTTGAAGTTTGCGATTGCTGGTTACCCGTTGAAGCGAGAGTGAAGTCACTGTCGTGAGTTATTGACACAGAATAGTTTGCCATATCGCTATAAAATGGGTCACCGTTTGCACCATAATTATCTCGTTTGAAGTCCCCTTGCTCATATTTTGCAACTACGGGATAGAAGTTGCCAAAGTTATATGTGTTTTCGCCATAGCCATAGCGGTGATTGCAATTTGGAAGAAGTGAGGCAAATTCAATTTGGATAGTTACATTGTCGTTTGGGAAAAGTTCTTCGGAAAGTGGCACAACAAGCATGTTTTTATCGTTTCCGCCAATATTCACTTGCACATTCTGTCCGTTTACAGCCACTGACTTTATGTCTATTTTGCCTTCGGAAAAGCCATTTGGATAGGCTTTTTCTTGTGTTAGGGCGCTTACTGGTCTATACTTAGCGTCACCTCTAAAAGCGTTTGGATAGAGGTGAAATTCAAGGGTTTTGAGTGTTGTGTCAGTTGGGTTTTTGTAGTTTAATGTTTCAAGTCCCGAAAGGATTTTTGAACTGTCGTCAAAGTCAAGGGTTAAAGAATAAGAAGAAAGATTTTTGCTTGCTTCCTCAATAGATGTTCCCTTTTTGCAGCCAGTTAAAACAAGGCAGACACCAAGCAATGTTGCAAAGCACAAAATTACGGATAAAAACTTTTTTACAAATTGATTTCTTTTCATATTGTTATATTTATGAGGACAACCCCTAAAAATATGAAAAAAATCCTCGCCAAAGGCGAGGAAGTTGTTATCCTTGAATTAAAGTTATGGAATAAAGTGCCAAGGCACAAATTGCCAATATGCAAAATGGGATAAAGATGAAAAGTGACCTTTTGCATGCAAATGCTAGACCGCACATTGTGATTGTTAGAATGACGGAATATTCCTTTATGCTAAGCAAGGTGTTGTAAAAATTTTCGGGCAAAATTGCCACAGGAAGTGCTTGATTTATATAAATAAGCCCCAGCAAAATTATAGTCAAAAATGCCATTATTTGCCCCAAAATTGAGAATAATTTTGAGAAATTTCTTAATACAATCATTTTTCACCTCGTGATAAAGTAGTTTATGCTATTTTAAAATTTTCTTTGAAAGGAGTGCCGTGACGCTGTCTAGTCTTGACACAATTTCTTCTTTCCCCAAAAGTTGCATAAGGAAATATAGGTCTGGAGTGTTACGTTTTGTTGTGAGTGCCACACGGATAATTCCGCTTAGGTCTGCAACACTGCCACGATAGTTTTCTGGGTTTTGACGATAGTCTTTCATGTTGTCGGCAAAGCCAAGTGGAGTGCAAAGCGATTTTATTTTGTCAAACCATGTTTGTTTGTCGTCTGATAGGTCAAAGACTTTTTTGTAGGATTTGAGTGCCGAGATTATTTCTTCTGGCGTAAACTTGCTGTCAAAGTCATAATCGCATAGTTCCTTATCTTTTAAAGAATAGAACATATAACTATAAAGACTTTCCACTTCGCTCCATTTTGAGATGTCTTTTCTTGGATTTTTGCCTTCTCTGTCTATGGAGAAAAGTTTTATGCAAAAGTCTTTCATGTTTACGATTTTTTCATAGAAACTCTTGTCATATTTTTCTGCCCACGCAAGAAGTGAATTGTAAATTTCTTGAGCGGAAAGGCGGCTTATAACTTGCTTTGAGCAATCGTCAAGTTTTTGGAAGTCAAACATTGGGTTGTTTGAACCAATTTTTGAAACTTTGAATGGGAATTCATAATATGATTTGTCTGGATTTGCTCGGCGGAAGTCCTCGAAGTCGCTGTTTATAAGATTGAGCAAATATTCCATAACACTGCCAACTGGATAGCCTTGCTCCACAAAATATCTGGCGTCTGCTTCGTTGTCTTTTCGTTTGCTAACTTTGCGTTTGTTGCCGTTGTCGTCAATTTTGGAAATAACTGGGGTGTGGGCATATTTTGGAGGCTTTAATCCAAAGGCACGGAAAAGTTCTAGGTGAGCGGAAAGTGAAGGATACCATTCCTCACCTCTGACAACCAAAGTTGTTCCCATAAGTGTGTCGTCAACCACATGAGCCAAAGAGTAAGGTGGGATTTTGTTGCTTTTTAAAATAACAATGTCCTTTGTGTTTTCTCTAATTTCTCTTTCGCCTTTAATTTCGTCTTTAAACTTAAATTTTCTATCAGCATTTCCTTCGCTTTTAAGTCTTATTGCAAATGGCATGCCAAGGCTTAGGTTATGCTCAATTTGCTCCATTGTAAGTTCTCTGCAAGGGTCTTTGCCGTCAATGTCGTCTGACTCTGCAAGTTCTTCTTCTCGTCTTTTAAGCACGTCTTCTTTGTTCCCTGACACTTGACAAAAGCAAGGATATGCTTTGCCTATTGACACAAGGTGTTTTGCAAATGCCATATAAATTCGCTGTCTTTTGCTTTGGACATAGTCACCATATTCACCCACTTGAGGTTCACTGTCACCTCTGTAGCCTTCGTCTGGTTTAAGCCCAAAATAACTTAACATATTGTAGGCAATGTCACCTGCATTTTGCACCTCACGCTTGCAATCGGTGTCTTCAAGTCGCATGAAGAACACCCCACCTGAGTGATAGGCAATAAGTTTGTTTATAAATGCTTGATAAACTGTTCCAATGTGCAAAAACCCCGTTGGGCTTGGAGCAACACGAGTGACTTGCGACCCTTGTGGGAGGATTCTCTTTGGATAGCAAGCAAAGCACTCGTCAACTGTTGGCAAGTCTTCTGGGAAAAGCATATTTGCTAATTTTATATAGTCCATAATTTTGTCCTTTTAGTTGTTGATATTTGACACAACTTTTGATAGCCCGTTGTAAGCCCCGTCAAATCTTGTATTCATAAAGTTTTCAATAACCTTGATGTTTGATTGTTGAAGTGAAGTGAGAGTTGAAACATAAGCGTTTCTGTCGTCTTCTGTTTTGTAACTTAAATATTCCCTAACATTTACATTTGCACACGCATTTCGCATAAGGGCATATTCTCTATCAAATTTTGATTTGTTTTGCAAGAGGTTTAAAAGATAATTTTGTGTGTCGGCAAGATATTCTGATGGAATTCTTGTCATGACGTCACGACTGTTTTTAAGAAGATTTTGGGTGGTTGCTGTGAGTGAACAAATATCGCTGACTGTGTCTGTTTCATTGTACCAAGAAAGCACTTCGCCATATGGCAATTCATAAGTTTGATTTAACACTTCATATTCAAAAGAAACTTTGGCAAGCGAACACAATCTTATCCACACCATGTTTCTGACTGAATTGTTTGAAAGGTCGCTTGTGGAAGAAAAGTCTAGTGGGTGGTGTGTAAGATAAATGGAAGAGTATGTCAAGGTGAAGTTAATTGAATTTTGCACGACAGTGTTGTATGCTCCGACAAGTTCTTTGTAATGCAAATTGCCACTGCTTTGTTCAAAAACTTTTATTTCTTCACGAAGAATATTAAGTGAATTTAAGAATGTTTCAAGTGAAGTGTATATTTCGCCACATTCCTTGTTTGAAAAGCCGTTTGCGTCTGTTACAAGTTTGCCATTTTGTCTTTTTGCCAAGTCAAACACAAAGCCGCTGGTGCTTGTTAAATATTTCTCATAAACAAGTGGAAAGATGTATGCTTTGTCACTATCCAATTCACTGCCCGCTGGAACAACTTTTGAGGAATCAACCGAAACTGACAAAAAGTCGTCTGCCACATAACTTGTTTTCACTGTGTCAAAAAGCGAATTAACTTCAATCACAGTCTTTCCGCCACCACAACCTGTGAATAATCCGACACCCAATAGGCACATCATTATTAACATAAATGATAGAAATTTTTTCAAGAGAGTTCTCCTTTATTTAGCATTTTACAACCCGCTGCGGATAATTTGATTTATAAGATAAGAATATGCTTTTTCAGATTTTGCCTTTTTCTCGCCGATTAAACTTGCTGTGTAATTTTCATAATCTTTTGCCCAAGAATAGGTGTCAAGCGAGTTAATGTTGTTCACAAAGTTTTTGAAATCTGTGGAAGCGACTTCTTGATTTGACGAAAAACTTTGAAATTTGTTAACATAGTTTTCATAGTTTTTTATGTCTTGATTGTTTGTGCTATAAATATCGAGCCATTCGTCCCTGCTTGTGCCACGGAACACGTTTATTATCGCTTTTTGGGCAAGACCAGCGGATATAACTGGCGACTGTGCTTCAAAAGTCATTTCTCCCTCAAAGGCATATTTTGACACGATGTCATGAAGCGATAGCAGAAGGCTTGTAAGTTTGTTGTAGCAGACGATATATGTTGAAACAAGATTTCCTTCCTTGCTTTCCATAATTGCAACTGCCGTTTGACTTCCACCTTGCGCACGGGCATTTGAGTAGGCTTCCATATATGTGTCATAACTTGTAAGTGTTGCATAATAGGCAGAGATGAAGTCGTCAAAACATTTTTCTGCATTGTCTTGTTCACCTTTTGTGACTTCTGGCAAAACGGACATATAGTCAAGATAAATTTTGCAGCCCGAAAGCCCCTGTGACACAGCGGAATTTACAAGCGACATATATTTGTCGTCTGCCCCGCCATATTTGTAAAGCACATTTGTTCTGAACTTATCAAGCGAGCCGTCAAAATTTTCTTTTTCTATGCCAGTTGAAATGTAATCATATGCTTCATATGCAATATTTCTGTTTTTCAAAATTGCAACGCCAGCAAAGATTAGTATCCCAGTTAAAGACACAATCATTGTTATTCTTAACAAAACTGTCCAAAATTTTTTCATACATATAGTTTATCATTATATAAAAAACCTGTCAATCGCAATCGGGCAGAAAATGTGCCACAAAAGCCTTTATCTTTTGCAAAGCATTTGATATAATTTACTCATAATGGAGGAAATTATGGAACAAATCTTGCTTTTTGCAATTTTAGGGGTGAGTGTTTTGAGTGTTATTTTATCAATTATTGCCATAAAACGCTCAAAGCCTCAAAATTTTGGGTTACTCAACATTGTGGAGGAAACAAAAAAACAAAACGAAAACTTGGAACACGTTTTGAAAAATCTTTTTGAAAATTTGTCGTCAAATTCCAAGCAGTTCAATGACTTTTTGCTAAAGGCCATTGGCGAATATAACAACGGCGTGTCAAACTATCTAGCAAACCTTGCACAAAATCAAAATCAACAATTAGGTCAAGTTGAAAAAAGGCTTAATGACATTTTGAAAGACAACGACCAAAAATTGAATAGAATTTCGGACATTATTTCTCAAAATCTTAACTCCCTTCAAGAACGCAATGAAGCAAAACTTGAACAAATGCGACAGACCGTTGACGAAAAACTATCTTCCACACTTGAAAAGCGACTTGGCGAATCGGTGAAGATTATAACCCAAGGGTTGGACACTGTTTCAAAGGGCATTGGCGAAATGCAAAGCCTTGCAACTGGGGTTGGCGATTTGAAGAGAGTTCTTACAAATGTCAAAACTCGTGGTGGCTGGGGTGAAGTGCAACTTTCAAGCCTTCTTGAGCAAATCTTCTCAAAAGCACAATACAAAGAGCAAGTTCAAATTAAAAAGAATTCGCCAGAACGTGTGGACTTTGCTGTTGTTCTTCCTGGCAAAAATGACGGCGAATTGTTACTGCCTATTGATGCAAAATTCCCAATGGAAGACTACTCAAGGCTTTGCAGTGCAAGTGAGCAAAACAATTTGCAAGAAGTGGAAATTCAATCGAGAAATCTTGAACAACGCATAAAAGATGAAGCAAAATCTATTGCAGAAAAATACATTTGCCCACCACAAACAACAGACTTTGCCGTTATGTATTTGCCTGTTGAGGGGCTATATGCAGAAGTCATAAGAAAACCTGCTCTTTGCGAAACATTGCAACACAAATACAAGGTTATGGTTTGTGGGCCAACCACTCTCACTGCCCTTCTAAACAGCCTTCAAATGGGCTTTAAGACACTTGCTATTGAAAAGCGAAGCAGTGAAATTTGGAATACTCTTAGTGTGTTTAAAATGGAATTTACTAAGTTTGTTGACCTGCTTTCAAAAACTCAAAAGAAAATTGACGAAGCGTCTGACACTCTTGAATTTGCAACCAAAAAGACAAGGACAATTCAAAAGAAACTTAAAGATGTTGCAGACATTGAACAGCCTTCCATTGAAACAACAACAGACGACCTTTTGGACTTTTAAAATATTCTCAAACAAAACTTGCAGTGCTAGTCGCTGCATTTTTTGTTGCAAAAAAGTCTTAATTTTTGATATGTTTTTATTACAATTTTTCTTTATGTTATATATTTTATAGCCTTAACAAAAATAGATATTTAACACTTTGTTAATAATGATATGTTTGGACGAACACTTGTCAAATAAGCAAAAATTTAATAAAAAATATAATATTTCTAATAAAAAAGCATTAAAAACTCATACTAATTGTATGAAAAAGAATATTGTTGAAGAAAAGAAGAATAGAAAGCCTTGGATAAGTTTGAAAGGCATACTGCTTGCGTTTGTGTTGTCGTTTGTCATTCCATTTATGTGTGTGTTTTGTTTTAATAACTTTTTGTTTGACGAAGACAAACTTGAAAGCGGATATTCGGTGTGCGGGGTTGACTTGTCGGGGCTTACAACAGACGAAGCGGGCGAAAAGTTAAAAGCTCTTCTCACTGCGGATAAGAACTTTGTTTTAACTTTGACGCATGGCAAACGGAAGTGGCAATTTAGAGGTGAGGACTTTGAAGTTCACTCAAACATTTTCCCACTGGTGGCACAACTTGAAAATTTGCGTGGCGGCTCCGTTCGGGAAAAATCTAAAATTTTGAAAAAGATAAAAGCCATGGGATTTGACAATTCGGTGGCAATAAATTATGTTCTTCTTGATATGGACAAAAAGATTGACGTCATATCTCATGAAATTGAAAGCCCCGCAGTTGACGCCATGGCAAGTTACAACAAAACAAAAAAGAAATTTGACTTGTCAAGCGAAAAAATGGGCAAAATGGTGGATAGAAAAAAACTTTATGACGACATTTCCCTTCGCCTTCAAAACTTGGATAACACAGAAATTAAAATTTCTCTTGTTGACGTACCAGCGAAAATAACTTCAAGTGATGTGCAGAAAAGTCTTAAAAAACAAAGTCACTTTGAAACAAATTATTCCGCTTCAAATTACGCCAGAAAAAACAATATCGCAAAAGCAGTGGACAGCCTTTGTGGCACAAAAGTTTTGCCCGGTGAAACATTTTCATTCAATGACACAATAGGCAAGCGAACAACTTCCGCTGGATACAAAGAAGCAAATATCATAAAAGACGGGTCATTTGTCAAAGGGGTCGGCGGTGGAGTTTGCCAAGTTTCAAGCACGCTTTACAACGCACTTTTACTCGCAAATATCAACGTGACAGAAGCACACAAACATTCCCTACCCGTAAGTTATGTTAGTGCGGGGCTTGACGCCATGGTGTCGTGGAGTTCGGCAGATTTGAAATTTGTCAACACAACAGAAAGCCCAATTTACATTGTAGGGTCGGCAGACGGCAACAAGATAACTTTTGAAATTTATGGCGACACCAATCCAGAAAATTTGACTATCAAAACAAAAAGCCAAATAATAAAATCAATCTCGCCACAAGCGGACAAAATCATTCCAGATGTTGACGGCAAATACGCCGACAAAATTATGTTTAAAGGTGAGTATTTGCGAATTAAAAAACCAAAAGACGGATATGAGGCGGTAAGCACACTTGAATATTACAAAGACGGAAAATTGCAACGCACAAAGCAACTTCGTCATGCAACATATGACGCTCAACGTGGAGTACTTGTGGAAGGGTGTGACAAACTTCCAGACGGCATGACCCTGCCAAAACAAAATGTGCAGTAAAATTTATATCACCTATTTTGCAGCATGAAAGTAACACTATGAATATAAGAATAACCATGAAAAAAGGCTATCTTTATGATAGCCTTTTTGCTTTAATTTTAAGTTTAGTCAGAGATAATAAGTTTCCCGTCTGCGTCAAACAAGAATGGAAGATTAAGCACGCATTCGGTTTTGTAAGTGTTTGTTTCTTTATCATAACATTTTGAAAAGAGAATATTTGCACCTTCAGGTCTTGAGTTTAGGTCTTCAAAGGCATAACTTTCTAATCTATCTTCTGCCTCGAAATAATATTTTTGAGTGGTCTTGAAGATTATTTTTTCAACATTATTGCAAATTGTTTCGCCATTTTCTTCAGTGTAACTCTTTGACTTTCTAACTTCAAGAGAATACACACAAAGAATATTGTTTAGCATTATCCCAACATTTTGTGGATTGTAGTTGTTGCATTTTTGAATGGTTGAGAAGTTGATATAATAATTGCCGTTGGTGTCCTTTTTGAACTCATATATATTATCTGAACAACCTTTCTTTATTGCCGAATCCAAAAGCCCTGACTCGAATTCTGTGACAGAAACATTTTCCCTATACACTGGGTCTTGTTTTTCATATAGCTTTGTGCTTTCGTTTAGTTTGATGTAGTCATTAAAGCTGACTTCGCTTCCAACTTGATAAGCTGTTTTATAGTCTCCAAATTCAGATGAGTCTTTAACAAAATTTTCATTCACGCCAATTGCAAGGACTGATGTTTGTCTGCCAAAACTACCAAGTTCATTAATTTTATCCAATTCTTCCGATGTGAAATTAAAAGTAAATTTTATGTCGTCAACATATTTAAGATATAGGTCATAAATTCTTCCGTTATAACCGTCGTCATCATAATTAGTTCCGCTAATAGTTCCCTCTGACGTGGTGAAGATTGCATTTGTGTAATCTTTGTCTGTATAATATCCTTCAAAGATTTGACCGTTATATGTGTAATAAATTTCGGACAAATTGGTGCCTTCAGCAAAGTCAGCAGACTTCCAACTATCTCTTGTCATGGTATCTTTGCTAGTTTTGGCATAGTTTTCCAAAAGCATTCCTTCAGACGCAACTTTTCCATTTTGAACGGTGCCGACTTCAATGTAGTGTTGCAATGAAAGTGGCAAACCAATTGTTGAAAGACTAAGTTTGTCTGTGCCATAAACTATTCCACGCCAAGAAGTGTTCATGTGGTCGATATAAATTACTTTTTCTTCGTCACCACGGTGCAAGTGCAATTCGTTTCTCAAGATTAATTGTGCTTCAAAAGAAACGTTGACAGTTGAAGGATAGTCCCTTTCACCAGTTATGGTGCCAAATGGTGGATTAATTTCATATTCCAACAGGCTGTCATATTTTTCACGCAAATTTTTTACTACGCTTCTTTCATATTCCAGTTGTCCTTTATCTTTTACAACAGCACCTAGGCTACTTCCGTTAGCAACCCAAGAAAGGTCATTGACTTCTTGAACACGAAGAAGCAAATTGCCATCGCCCGAAACTTCTTCCCACTTATTGTTTGAATAAAGATATAAAGAATCAAACATTGTTTGAGGTTCTTCTCTATTTAGGTCATATTCCCATTGTTCAAGGTCAACAACTTCATAAACATCACTAATCAACCATTGTTGTTCACAATCTCCATTTTGTTCTGAGTCAAGGTTTGGATTGTAGCCATAATGATACATTGAAATTTTAATTCTTACTTTGTCGTGTTGAGTATAAGCTGGATAGAATGTTACATTTTCGTTGTAAGATGACGACACATTCTCCGCACAATCAAGAAGATTTGTTTTTATTGTTTGTTTTTCGTTTTCAAGAAGTTGCTTGTAATAATATTTATTTCCGTCTTTTAGAAGATATTTGCCGCTTATTCTATCTTTTAGTTCATATTCAGGGTTAAGTTTGTTGTAAAGTTTTTCATATTGGCTTTCAATGGTTTTATAACTTACACCTTTGTTCATTGTAAACTGATACACTCTGCCAACATAATCTTTGTCTGCGTTTGTGTAATATTCAAAAGGCGCTTTTGCTTGATAGATTGTAACGACAATGCCCTTTGTAACTTGAAGATAAACATTTTGACTTTCTGTTGGGAACACACTGCCCACCACACTTTCGTCTTCATAATACCAATTATTGAACTTAAAGCCAAGGTCTGTTTCTTTTGGAAGGAACAATTTTGTTCCCGCCTTGCCCGTTTGAGGAATGACTTTATAACTTACACCTTGTTCAATAACAGGAGTTAATGTTACAAGTTCTTCATATTTTGCATAAAGTTTTTCGCCTTTGTAATCTTCGTCACTATTGTAGTCAACCCTTGAAGTTAGTTCTGGGTCTGTGTATAGGCCTACAAAAGCATATCCGTCTTTTTCCGTAAAAACATTGAGTAAGTCGTGATAAGATTTAACTTGGTCGAAGTTTTGTTCAGCAAAAGATGAAAGCGTTCCGCCATTTAGTTCAAGTTCTGGTTCTGCATATTTCCACCTTGTTGTAAGAGTGACATCTCCGCCTTCTGGGACAAATTGATTGTTTTCAACTTTGTATTTGCAATCAGCGTCAAAATACCAACCGTCAAATGTTTTGCCTTCAGAAGTTAAATTTGGAAGTGTCAGAATTTCGCCCGTTGTAACTGACTTTGAAAAATCTTCTGGCAATGCTTCGTCACTTATATGAAGGGTTGTTTTTGAAATTGGGGCAAGCGCTTCAATTTTTGCTGTTGGAATATCAAGAGTGTTGCCATATGTAAAGTCCATATCTACGCCTTCATAAATCAACGGTGTTTTTTTGCTTCCAAGTTCACCTGTTTCATATAGTTTAGATTCTGGGTTGTATTTTGGGTCATAGGTCAAGCGGAGTTCTATTTTTTGAATTTTGCTATCAAGATAAATAAATTTTGCGTCAATACGCATAACGCAAGTTTCCGCCACTGGATACCAATAATCTTCCACACGTGTTGGCATTTCGCTTGTCATGTTTATGACAAAACGAGATGTAAGGGTGGCTGTTTCTTGGACTTTTGATGAAACATTTTTCTTCTCATAGTCATATTTCACTTCATAATCGTCACCCAAAATTTCTCGTGACATTGTTGCGTTGTAGTTTGTTGCTCTTTCAATGGTTGCCAGCATTTCAAGAAGGTTCTCATTTGAAAAAGTGACGCTGTTATTTGCTACTTCCTTGACCATTGGCGAAACTTCAGATTTATATTCGTTGTATTTGCCATTTGCAACGGAATCTCTTTTGCTTGCCCAAATGCTTTCGCTATAACTCTTGTCATTGTATGTAATGTAACTTTTTCTGTCACTTTCAACATAGTAATATTCCTTGCCACTTGAAGTGTTGCGAGAAAGTCTATCGTAGTTTATTGTGGAATAAATGTCATTGTTGTTTGAGTCTTTGAAATAAACCTTTTCAAAAAGACCGTCATGAATAGTGGTTTCTTTTGTTACGCCATTGACTGTGGTTGTGGTGGTTATGGAAAAATTTTCACCAAATTGGTGAATTTTAACTCCCATTCCGCTACTAAGTTCAAACGATGTTGGAATATATGCCTTTATTTCTTCTTGTGTCAAGGTTTTTGAACCGCTCCCCGAGCCATTTCCCGAGTTTTCACCACAAGCAGAGAACAAAAAGCATGAAGGTAAAATTGCGAACATGGCAATAAGAAACATAATAAATTTTCTTTTCATATCAAACTCCTAACCCTTTAAAAATCTATTTATATTCTATCACATATGATATGATTTTAGAAATGTTTTTGGCATGATTTTAATACATATTTCAAAAATTGTAATTTATTTGTCTTATCGTTTTTAACTCTAAAATAATAAAAAAGAATTAGCACATTTCTGCACTAATTCTAGTTTTGTAAATTTCAATTTGTGTCAATGTCTATTTGTAAAATCTGAAAATGGACAATGTGTTATCGCCGTCTGTTGCCACCCATTCCCAATTTGAAGTGACTCCACAACTTTCAAACCACGCCTCAATTCCCTTTGTATTTCGAGTGTATGCTAGTTCAAATAATTTTGCCATTTTGGAATTTGGGTTTAACAAATAGTCTGATGAGAATTTAAGTTCCAAGACTGTTGAAGTTTTGCCGTTTTCAAGTTCTCTTTGAGATATTGTGAAATTATCTATTAAGTTTTTGTCATTTTCAACATAAAGGCTAACTTTTTCACCGTCAAGGTCACGAGTTGTTTTTTTGTAATATTCGTAGTTTTTGCCATGGTGATAAAGTTCTGCGTCTTCTGGATAAGTTATTGTTCTTTCCCTGTCGTCATGGGCAAAAAGGAAATATGAGTGGGTCAAAACTTGATAATTTTCGCCGTCACTGGTGTAAGTTCCCTCGCCCCAAGTTGGGTCGATGTAGAACCAGTCATCGATTCCATATTCTGTGTCTGTTAGGTGGACTTTATTCCAAGCGTGATTGCCCGAACCTACAATTTGCCCATTGACTTTGAAACATTCCACACCTTCAATGTTGCACATAAGTGAAATTGCTTTGGCAAGCCCGTCACAAACTGCATAATGGGTGCCGTTTCCGAAGTCATAGAACACGCCTTCAAGATAGAAGCAACTGTAATTCCCAAATGTTCTTATGGACATGTCGCCCGTAAGTTCCATGTATTTGTAAGTCACATAATCATACACAATTTCACCACAAACATAGTTGTAGATATTCAAAGTTTTTTCATATGGAGTGAGTGAATTTGAGTTGTTAATTTGCTTTAAAACTTCAATAGCATTTTCATAAACTGTTTTCGCCACATCACTTTTGCCTTCGACAAAAATTGGCTTTGCACCTGACTGGACGACCATATAAAGTTGCTCAGTGTTGTAAACTTCCACTTCGTCCTGCGCATTGTCTATTGCAAAAATCCTTTCTTCTGCAGTTTTTGTTACATAAGTTGGGGCATAATTTTCATCTTTCCCATGAATAAACTCAGTTGCTGTATTGTAATTTGCGTTGTTGTAAGTGTGGTCAATTTCTTTCAAATCTTTGTAAGTTTTTAAGAAATTCTCGTCCAAATAATAGTTAAAATTGGTTAGAATTCCAATATTTCCGACCATTTTTGCATACAGCACATTATCTTCCAAAGCATCATATTCTGGATAGTTGTATATGCTGTCAGTTACAAGTGAATTGATGTTTCGTGGGGTAATTTCGTCTGTTTTCACGAAAAAAGTTATATCTTTACCCTTGCCCTGCCTATACAAAATTGCCCATTTTACAAATCTATCGAGTTCCTTTTTTGATGAGATTACGTAACTTCCCCATTCGCCGTCATAATAGTAGTTTGCACGTCTTTCAAAGTCTTGCTCATAATATGCCCTAAAGTCGTAATCTACAATTTCTTTTGCCTCGTTGCCGTCAGTGTCCGTTATAACATTCCCTTCGCCGTCAAGTGCCAATACAATAACCTTGTAGTTGCCGTCCTTTGAGAAAAAGTTGCCTACATATTCGCTGACCACGCAGCAAAAAAACTCTGGGTCAACGCTTAATAGTTCTTGGTCAACAAAATTCAAAGTTTTTACGATTTCGTCTTCAGAAAAAAAATTGATTGTATAGTTTTTAATTCTACAATCAATTTTGCCCGTTGCAGAGTCTGTGCGAGTGATTTCTTGCTGATAATGTTCTTCTGCGAGCAGTGTTTCGCCGTCAAGTGAAACGGAAATTGTGTAGTCATAAGCATTTGGGGTTTCAGATTGTCTTTTCCCCACCCTATAAAAAACCGCCTCGGTTTGGGCGTTTTTATCGTTTTCCACCGTGACGGAATAGGTTGCTGCGTTCTGCACTGCTTGAACTTTTACAAATTTCCTTGACCCGACCATAACATTGTCGCCCGGGGCTTTAAAGACAAAGTATCCCAAAATGCCGAGTGCGAAGAAGGAACAAATCAAAAAAATATACAAACAAATTCTTGCTCTAGTTTTCAAAATAATTCCTCCTTTCCATATTTTTCATCTTAATTATACCTTGTTTTTTTATAAAAAGCAACACTTGAAGTCCTATTTTTATAAAAAATTTCATGCCAAATTTGTAAATTTTGTCTAAAATATTGGTCAAAAAAATGTTAATTTTTTGATATTTTGGTATTCTTAAACAAAAACTTCACAATAGTAGTATAACCAAATATATTTTAATTTAACCAAAATTATGATATTTTTGCTAAAAAAAATTTTAGTGACAAAATCTATTGTATGTGCCGAGGTTGCACAAAATTTGTCCCAACAAGGCACATAATTCGTCTTTTTCTTTTGGAGAAAGTTTACAATTTATTTCTTTGGCAATCAAAACAGCCAGTGTATTAATTTGGTCTGCGTTCATATTTCATTATATTCGCCACATGAAAAATGTGTTTTTTATAAAAAATATCCACAAAACTTGAAGAATTGTGGATAAGTTAAAATATTATTTGATTGGAGCATCCTCGTGAGAGTCAAAAGTATTTGCTGGAGCGGAGTGTGCATTGTCATTTTTGCTCATAAGCAGAATAGCGTCTTTGCAATCTGAATATCTATCACTTAGAACTGTGAACAGATGAGAAGCTTTTACGCCAGTGATTGGACATTCGTCTGGGAGCGAGGAAACAATGCTATCTTCTGGAAAAAATTCGTGAAATACTTGAGATTTGCAATTGTTTCTAACAAAACCAATGTATGCAAAGTGACTGTCCCCATTGCCATTTATAAGTAATGTTCTTGTTGCTCCATAAAATGTGAAATGGTAATTTTTATCGCTGAAAACTGGAAGAATAGCAAAGATTGAGGTGTCGTCATTTTCATTTTCGACAAGAAAAAGTCCACGATCGTAGCAATATGCGAGGTCAGTGTGGACGTCCGGATTTTTGGAGATGTGTGAATGATTGAAAGATTCAGAATACCATTCTCTTCCTTTGCAATCTTGCAATTTTGAAATGTAAAAACGATATTGACTGTCACAGAAGTTTTCAAAATTCTTTCTTGCGATTTCTGCTTTTTTATTTTCTAGCGAATGTAGTTGTTTATTTAAACGCTTTTCTTTCTTGTATGATTTTTTTACAACTTCAATTTCTGGGTCTTGATGAATGTAGTTTGGTCTGTTTGTTGGTCCAAGACCTGCAAAATATTCCGACTGATTTCTCATTTCGTCTATCCAATCGTTCATAATATTCTCCTTGTGTTTAACACCTACTATACCACATTCTACAACACAAATGTAAATATGTCAATAGTGAATAAATAATTTGCACAGAAAGGCCATGCGAAATTTGTCGAATGGGACGTTAAAACTAACATATAACAACAAAAAGGATAAATAAATTATGGTAAATAAATACAAAAAGACCAGCTATTCGCTGGTCTTGATGAGGTTGAACGGCAATGTCCTAATTTCCCGGGCCGTTTCCAGCCAAGTATCTTCGGCGATGAGAAGCTTAACTTCCGTGTTCGGGATGAGAACGGGTGGTTCCTTCTCTCTATCTTCACCATTCATGGTATTATAACTGATTTTACAGATATAATCAAGTGATTTTCCCAACTTTTTCAAAAAGAGGGGTTAAGCACCATCACAACTGCATATTCAAATGAGAAAAACTAAGTAATATTATCAAGACTTGTGTCAAGATTATACTTGATCAAGCCCTCGACCTATTAGTATCAGTCAGCTACGCACATTACTGCGCTTCCACCTCTGACCTATCAACCTTGTTGTCTGCAAGGGGTCTTACTAACTTGTGTTATG